>CAJIAN010000631.1_pt1 | contig 11456 bp, 7 predicted proteins | sample 9199061 | NCBI WGS metagenome assembly CAJIAN01 (sample SAMEA7708264, study PRJEB35096) | sediment metagenome | biome: marine neritic benthic zone biome [ENVO:01000025]; feature: sediment [ENVO:00002007]; material: shallow marine sediment [ENVO:03000034] sea grass bed [ENVO_01000059] ...
AGGACGCGGCGGATGGACCCGACGACGCGTTCGGGATCGACCTGAATGGCGGCAACTCAAGCGCCAGCGCTGGTGGATCGGGCGCTCCGCGCACGATGATAAACCAGAAGGCAACTGTCCTCAGTTGGGGCACGGGTGAGGATCCGCTTTCCCTGGGCCAATCTGCCCCACCACCAGAACAAAATGGACGTCTCGGACGCTTGGCACTGTTTACAACAGTTTTACAAACGAACGGCTCTGGTCGTGTAAACTGAGAATCAACACGATGAAAACGAGTCCAACGAAATTGATGAAGACGGGTCTCGCGGCCCTCGTGGTGCAAATCGGGATCATCGCTGGGGCGCACGCTGGCGGCGCGGCTGTCCTCCATCTTCCCATCGAGGGAGTGACCGCGAAGAACTTCGATCAGTGCGCCGAACTCCTCAGGGAAAAATTCGCCCCGGCTCTCCTCGACTGGAAAGGCGTCGACGTGAAGTTAATCAAGGACGAGGGCCACAACTTGGTCCAGCTCCGGCCCGAGCGTGGGCATCTCTCCCTCGGGGAGGTCGAGAAGGCCCTCGTGGGCAGCCCCTTCAGCATCAAACGCGATCAACTCGAGTACCTGAGTTCGATCCGGCTCCGTATCGGGAAAACGGCTGACCCCGAAAAGCTCGCGAATGCACTCGTGACGCTCGACGGCAAGAAGCTACACACCCGCATCAGGGAGGATAGAGACGGAAGCTTCTTGATCACCCTGAGAGATCCTCGCGTCGATAGAGGAAAGAGCATTCCCCTCTTCACGCACCAGCGCCTCACCAGCTACCTCTCCAAGAACAAGGTCAAACTGATTTCCATCTCCTGGGGCAATTCGTTCCATCGCGGTGCTCCCTTCGGAGCACGACTATCCGCCGCCGCTGCGGTCGCGCGGAAGTAGCACGGCGGCCTCATCGAAGCCGCCCCCCAAGAACAACAAGAGCTTGAAATGGGAAAGATCCCTGCGGACGATTCGGAATCAACCCCAATCACATCGCGGCTGCGCTCCTCCTGCTCGGGACAGGCAGCGCTCTTGCCCAATCCACCGTTCATTTCGGCACGCTCAAATCGATCACGGGAATCGGTGACGTCGATTTGAGTGGCAACTTTGCCTACGCCATCGACATCGGGGGCCCCGGTCGCACGGTGGGCGGACTAACATTTGACCGCGACCAAGATGCCGCCGCCGCGAGTGCGAACGAGAACAATCCCGGCACGCAACCCTCGCCCGACACGCCCGGCTTCTATCCGTGCATGAACCAAGCCGCCCGCGGCAACAACGATCCCAATCTTGGCGACGAGAACCTCGACGAGTTGCTGCAGTACATGCGCAACGACAGCGTGCCGTTCCGCGTCATTCAGTTCGACGTCGATCCAGGCACGACCTACAAGCTGCAGGTTCTCGCGTTGAGTTCCGACAGCGTGGACCGGCGTTTCGATCTTTCCGTCGGGCCGGATTCCGGCGCGGCCAATGCAAACGCCTCCTGGCAAGCCGCCAATCTTGCCGTGGACAGCCTGATGGAGCAGTCGCCGATGCTCTGGACCTGGCAATTCACCGCAACTTCGAACAGCCTCTGGATCAACTGCGGGAAGGAAGAACCGCAGACCGGTTCCGATCCGAACCCGTGTCTGAGCGCGATCACGCTGGAGATTATTCCGCAAGCCTCGCCCGAGACCGTGCACTTCGGAACGCTGACCACGGTGACGGGAATGGGCGACATCGATCTCACCGGCAACTTCGAATACGCAATCAACATCGGCGGCCCCAGTCACACGGTCGGCGGGGTCGTGTTCGATCCCGACCAGGATGCTGCAGCAGCGAGCGCGAACCAGGACCATCCTGGATCGCAGCCGTCACCTGACACGCCTGGGTTCTATCCGTGCATGAATGACGCGTTCCGCGGGAGCAACGATCCGAATCTCGGTGATGAAGATCTCGATGAGCTGTTCCAATACATGCGCAACGACAGCGTGCCGTTCCGCGTGATCCAATTGGACGTCAGCCCGGGCACACGCTACAAGCTACAGATTCTCGCACTGAGCTCGAGCGACGTCGACCGACGCTTTCACCTCGCCGTCGGTCCCGATCCGGGCACGACAAATGCCAGCCCGGTCTGGGAGTCCACCCATCGCGCGGTGACCAGCCTGATCGAACAGCAGCCCCGACTGTGGACGTGGGAGTTCACGGCAACGACGAGTAGCCTCTGGATCAACTGCGGGAAAGAGGAACCACAGACGGGCGCCGATCCGAATCCCTGCCTCAGCGCCATCACGCTCGAGAATCTTTCGAATCCTCTCGTCATCCACCCCGGTCCCGCCGGGGAGCCCGAGTCGACGGACTACCGCGTCTCGGTGAACGGACAACCGCTCTTCGTCTACACGTCCTATCAGTACGACCGCGACGAATGGACGAAGTTCGTCAACGGTCGGCCGGTCAGCCCCGTTTCGTTCTGTTCCTTCGACTTCGATGCCGGGCCAGTGACGATCGCGGTCGAAGTGATCGCTCCGGAGTTGAGCAAGGACTTCGTGGTGGTCAAACCACTCGCCCGGGGAATCGCCCCGGCCGTCACGAACGGCGCATTCTCTTTCACCATCTCCGAACCCGGCCAGATCACCGTTCAGCCGGGAGGAACGGTGAACCAACCCTCGTTGTTCAAGCCACTGCACATCTTCGCCAATCCGCTGGAAACGGATCCACCCTCCCCCGGAGATCCCGGCGTGATCTACTACGGACCCGGACTTCACGAGCTCGAGCAGATCCAAGTCGGATCCAACGAAACTCTCTACGTGGCAGGCGGGGCCGTCGTTCGTGCGGCGCCATCGGGATTGGAGAAACCGTTCGTCAAGGTCGAGAATGCCAACAACGTGACGATCCGCGGACGAGGGATCCTCTGCGGACGGCTGCGGGTCATCGATCAGAGACCTGGTGCCCAAGAGGTCCGGATCATCGATGTGGGAAACTCGGACCATGTGACCATCGAAGGCCTTGTCCTCAGGGAACCGGAGGGATGGACCTGCATGATTCGGGACGGATCCGACCACGTCACGGTGGACAACGTGAAGATCATCGCCGCCGACGCATCGAGCGACGGCTTCGTCCTCACGGGAGGATCGCACAACGTGATCAGGAACAGTTTCTGCCACAACGCGGATGATGCCTACGAAACCAAGGCATGGCCACCGGACGCGACGAACATCCTGTTCGAAAACAACATCGCCTGGTCCACCGTAGCCTCTGCCTTTGCACACTCCGCTGAAACCGAGGCCAACGTCTCAAACGTGCGGTTCCGCAATTGCACCGTCATCAATGCCGCCTACAACCTCTCGGACCGGGCTCCGATCGGCATTTCGGTGAACGGCCGCTTCAACATCAGCGACTATCTGTTCGAGAACATCACCATTGAATACATCCAGGCCAAAGGCCCGTTTGATAGCGAAGAGATGCCCGCCATCCGTGTTCAGAACAACCAGGAAGCCGGCTTTCCTCCGGCTCCGGAGATCGGCTACGAGGAGGTCAATCCCGATCCCGGATACAACAGGCCACGGGGAACGATCAACAACGTCACGTTCCGGAACGTCAACGTCATCAACACCGTCAACGAGGATGTGGTTGTCATCGCAGATGCGGCGGCAAGCCCCATCGCCAATGTGACTTTCGACAATGTGAGGATCAACGGAACCTGTCTCGTCCCGGGCGACTCCCGGATCTGGTCGAACGCGTGGGTCACCAATCTCACTGTGATTTGCGACGCGCTGACACAGTGGGCGGCCACCTACGGTCTGACAGGCGCCGACGCCCTCGCATCGGCCGATCCCGACGCCGACCGCCTCACCAACTTCCACGAGTTTGCCTTCGGCGGGAATCCCACGGTGGCAGACAATGCCGCGCAATCCCCCACGCCGAGATTTGCGACTTCGCCCGGTGGGGATCCCCGCCTTGAACTTACCTACCGCCGTCCTCTTGACTGGGCGGAAAATGGATTGGTCTACCGGATCGAAACCTCGACCGATCTGTCGGTGTGGTCGCCCGCCGCGATTGCCGACGAGACCTCAATCCCGAATGAGGATGGCGTCACGGAGACCGCAATCGTCCGAATCATTCCCCCGGGCAATGGGCAAGGCGCGCCCGTGTTCGGTCGCGTGGTCGCCGAGGGAATGACACCCTAGAGCAGCGCCCGCTCAAATCGCAGGGAGCGGCGGCATCTTCGACTGAATTATCTTTTTGTTTAAGATTTCGAAAGATGGCGCATAATGCCGCGATCGAAAAAAGAACCATTACTACGACAACCCACACATCCACTGTTAAGACATGGCAGATCTAGACGATATCAGAGACGGCGATAATTTCGGCCTCAACAGCCCCGCCGACACCAGCAAGTTCTACCTCAAGGGCATGAACAGCATGAGTTGGGGGATCAAGAACCGCATGGCGCGGATCTTCAATCGCAAGTCGGGCCGCACCGTCATGCTCGCTTTCGACCACGGCTTTCTCATGGGACCCACCTCCGGTCTCGAGCGGATCGACCTCAATATTGCGCCCCTCGGCGAACACGCGGACTGCCTCATGGGGTGCCGCGGCTCTATCCGGACGATGATCCCCCCGGACAACACCAAGCCCGTCTGCCTGCGCGCCGATACCGGCACGACGATTCTCACCGAGCTGAATCACAATGTCCTGCTCGGCGAAGACGAGATGGTGAGCATGAACGCCTCCGCGCTCGCAGCGATGATCGCCATCGGCGACGCCGCCACCGAGGCCACGACGATGGCGAACTTCAGCCGTCTCGTGGACATTGGAAACAAGTACGACATTCCCGTCATGTGCGTCACCGCCGTGGGCAAGGACATGGCCCGCGATGCGCGTTACTTCGGACTCGCTTCGCGCGTCGGCGCCGAGAATGGAGCCAGCATCGTGAAGACCTACTACACCGAGGGCTTTGAAAACGTCGTTGCCTGCACGCCCGTCCCGGTCGTCATCGCGGGCGGCAAGAAGCTCCCCGAAATCGAGGCGCTCGAGATGGCCTACAACGCAATCCAGTGCGGCGCTGCCGGGGTCGACATGGGACGCAACGTGTTCCAGTCCGAGGCTCCCGTCGCCATGATCAAGGCCGTGGCCGGCGTCGTCCACGACGGTCTCAAGCCTCAAGAGGGACTCGAGCTTTTCGAAACGCTCAAGAACGAAGCGTAATCGCGTCGATCGATCGACCACCAACGGATCAAAAGGCAGCCGCTCGGGCTGAGCGGCTGCTTTTTTGTAACGCCCCCGTGGTAGGGCGGCCTCGATGAGGCCGCCGCGTGTCGCCGTTCCGATCCCGCTCGCTGGATTCGATCCATTCGGTCGTCGGCCCAGTACTCGCGGCGCTCTCATCGAGAGCGCCCTACCCTTCCGGTTGCGCTACCCGATCTCTTCCTCGTCCCATGTGTATTTCCACTCCGTCCAATCCTCCACCAAACCCGCGCGAACAGGATTCATTCGGATGTAATGCGCCTTCTCGTCGAAGCTCTCTTCCGCACGCAGGCGGTGATCGAAAAACCCATCCTGCCATTCAATCCCGGCATCGGCGGCGAGCCACCGTTTCCAATCCGTGACGGTGCGTTTCATCGAACCACCTATGGGAAAACTGACCAACATGTGAAGATGATCGGGCATCACCACGAGAAGAAACGGCCACCATTTGCCGAAGTCTCGACGATGCCGCGTCGCTTCGAGGATCCTGGCCGCGTATTCTGGAACGGCGAGGATGTTTCGACCCCGTCGCTTGGCGCAAACTGTGAGGAAGAACACCGCGTCGCAGGATACCCAGTCGGGTGTTTCGTGTTTCAGGCGTGTGCGAACGGGACGGTTCATGAGGGTGTCCGAAGTGTAGCATCAACGCACTCGCGACGCAGCCATGGTAGGGCGGCCTCGATGAGGCCGCCGCGTGTCGCCATTCCGATTCCGCCCGCGGGATTTGATCCATTCGGCCATCGCCCAGTACTCGCGGCGCTCTCATCGAGAGCGCCCTACCCATACACAACCCGGCGCAGCCGTGGTAGGGCGGCCTCGACGAGGCCGCCGCGTTTTGCCATTCCGATTCCGACCGCGGGATTTGATCCATTCGGCCATCGCCCAGTACTCGCGGCGCTCTCATCGAGAGCGCCCTACCTATCCGCAAAATCTCAATTCGGCGTCACTTTGAAGTGATGCAGAACATTCCTGACCAGCTTGCTCAACGGTTCATCGTGATACATACCCCATGCCGTCGCGATCGATCCTGTGTGAAACACACGCCCGCCTTCCGGGCGCTCCCAGTAGATGATCTCGGCGATGATATCGTCGCGCGCCGTCCTCTTCCTGTGCCCCTCGGCGTTGAAATCGAGAATGTTTCGCATGTCGTGGCTGCTTGCGATCGTGACGATCCCTTCTGGTTCGGTCAGTCCCTTTATCGCCGGGCTCGGAGTCGACTTTAACAGTGTAGACAAACGCACGTCGTACTCGTGACCGACAGCGCCGATTTTCTCGGTGACGAACCCGAACGCATCCCCCTTCTCCAACTCGATTCTGTGAGGTTTGTTAAACAGGAAATGATCCGGCAGATCGACATGGTAGGGTTTGAAGTTCATTCCCGACCAACCGACACAGGTCAGGCCGACAATCTTCCAAGCTGGATATCCACAAAACCGCATCAGACTGCCACGCTTGAAGTCGTGGCTGTGATAGAGCTCGCCCACTTTCGCAAAGCGACGCCCTCCGATCTGCGTTCCGAACTTGCGGCACTCCATGACTTCGCCGGTCTCGTCGAAACTCACGCGCCAGAACATCGTGTTCCCCGACATCACCAAAGCCGCGCCACCGGCCTTCAGATAATTGTCGAGCCCGTCGTAAGCACGGTCCGACCAGTATTCACTGTGACCATTGAGGCAGACTGCCTTGTAGTCGTTCAGCACTCCCGGATCGCGGTCCAGATCGTGATCGGTGATGACGTCGTAATCGTAGCCGTGCTTGTCGAGCCAGAGGTGCAGGAACCTCTCGCCGCGAAGCAGATGGCTGTAGCCCCCGCCGATGTAGGTTTTGTTCGGGCCGGCTGCGGGCCACGGCACTTTCATTCCGATCTTGTAGGTCGGCTGACCGTTGCGGTGATCGCTGTAACAGCTGTAGGTCGGCGCACTCGGGTGACTGCTGCGCAAGCCTCCCGTGCCCATGTTGATCAAACCCGGCCCGTGATTGACCGGGAAGGGCGCGGAGTTGTAGGCCAGCCACGTGTTGGAGGAAACGAGCACTAGCAGCGGTGCCTGCGGCCTGGATTCGGGGCGCCGGACGATAAAGGTGGTGAAGTAGCGCATCGGCTTTCCGTTCAACTCGAAGTCGAACCGCCCCGCGTAGACACCGGACTTCGCATCGCCGGGAACACGGAAGCGATGACTGACATCCCAGCGGGCGTTGTAGAGTTCATCCGCCGCCAGCCGCAGCCCGTGACCGCGCTTCGGATCTTTGGTCGGATCGTACTTCGAATCGTGCCGTCCGACCGCCGCCGCATTGAAACTCGGCCCGCCGATCATCCATGTTCCGCGGTTGATTATCCAGCCATCGCGGCCGTGCGGGCTCGCGTCGGCGACCGATGTGCCGCGTTCTTCCTTGAACGTCCAGCACCCAAGCAAATGAGCGCCGGTCGGAGCGGTCAGACCCTGATCGGCGAAGCGTTTCGCAATCTGGTCCTCGCCGAGCGCTTTTCCGTACACCGCGCACATGGCGAGATCGCCGTTGTAGAAGCTCGTTGTCACGCCCTCGCTGCCGTAGGCGCCAATCCGGAGAGCGGTCCGCGCGGGTCTCACCTGCTTCGCGAACGGAAACTCGGCGGCCAACTTGCCGTCGATGTAGATGCGTTTCGTCTTGCCATCCCAGCTCGCCACGAGGTGATGCCAGCGCTGTGCCTTGATCAATCCCGGTTTGGTTTCGTGCAGCGAAGCCGGATCGAAAGCGCCACCCGCTCCTGTGAGGAAGGCGATCTTGTCCGCGTTCAGGAACAGGCCGACACCACAGCGGTCCGGATAATCGTGCTGGGTAATCAGGCCCTGCCAGCCGGACAGGCTGAACGGCCGCGTCCAGCATTCCAAAGTGAACTCGGACAACGGTTTCCCATCCGGCAGAGTCTTGTCCACGTGCACGTAGGAACCGGGGTGAATCGGCTGCGTCCTCGGCTCTTCGACGCGGAACGATTGCAGCACGGGATCCTTGTCCCGGTTCTCGGGGTCCGATCCCAGCTGCACGACGCTCAAATCGTACGGAACGCTGCTGCTGACTCGAAACTCGATCTCCTCGCCCGCGGCGATGCTCTTCTGGGCGTAAGCGTGCAGACCGGGCAAGGTCACCGGCTGGTGCGCCGGAATTGCGGATCCGGTGGGCAACTTGGCCTTCTTCAGGTAGGCGACGAGGTCGGCGATCTCTCCGGGTTTCAAGAGACCGTCGAACACCTGAGGCATCAGCGAGACATTTGAGTACTTCGCCGACTTGACGTCCCGGATGGGAACGCCCAGCTCTGCTCCCGGTGCCGACGTGAGAACGATTCGATCGTTGGCGTCTTTGCGCAGCAGTCCGGCAGCCCGCCCTTTCTTCGTCTCGACGATCACCGATTCGTAGTAGCGCGCAATCGATGCGCTCGGAAAGACGATGGCCTCCAGCAGATCCCGCTCGCTGCGAATCGCGCCGATACTGGTGAGATCGGGACCCAAGTCCTTCCCCTGCTCGCCTTTGACGTGGCAGGTGATGCACAAGGACTTGGAAGCGTTGCTGAAAAGTTTCGCCCCACGTTCGGGATCGCCATCGGGGAGATATTTGGCGAGTTCTTCGAGGCGCGCCTGCTGACGCGACGCTTCGTCCTGACTTAACTCCACGGCATCTGCCAGTTGGATCTTGGGCATGACGTGCGGCGACGGGCTTCGTCGATCAACCTGATGCATGATCCGAACCTGTTTTGCCAGCGGGTGATCCGCCGGAAGGCTCTCCTCGTCTCCGATCTCGTAGAGGGCATAGGTGATGGCGTGCTTCGAAAACGGGTCCATCGTTTCCAAGCCGGCCTCCAGCAGAGCTTTCACCGCTCTGCGGTCACCGATTCGCCCCAGCGCCATGGCGGCCAATCGACGTTGCCGCGCGTCTTCGGTCGCAATCAGCTCGATAAGAAATTTCACTGCAGCGGGATCGCGCCACAGTCCCACACTGTGGATCGCCACCGCGCGGACATCGGGACTTTCGTCACCGAGAGACTCCCTCACCGCCTCGCGTGCCTCCTTGCCTTGAATGCGATGAAGCGCCCAGAGCGCGGGGATACGCGCCTTGGCCGAGCGAAGCTCACGGACGTGGCTCTCTTTCGCCACGGCGTCGATGGCGCGGCGGACAACTGCGGGTCGCTTGTCGGACAGCCAATCGACCGCAGGCTTCTCCCAATCCAATTCCAGGCCACGCGGATCCTTGGGAGCCGAGGATCCTTTCTTCTGGATTCTGTAAATCGCGCCGAGAATCTCGGGCTTGGCTACTTTCGATGTCGGACAACAGATCTTGTACCAGCTTCCCGTATCGGCCACCAACAGACTGCCATCCGCGTCCTCGATCACATCGGTCGGATGAAAATCGGTCTGATCGCTTTCGAGAAACGTGCTCGTCTCCGCAGTGTAAGAGGAACCGCTCGGCGTCAGCTTGTGCCTCGACAGGCGGCGCAGGTTGAAGTCGGCGCAAAGCAGATCGCCGCGCATCCCCAGCGCATCGCTCTTCGGCATCACGACACCTGAGGAGGCGGAAGGTCCCAGCTGCGTCAGAATCGGCAGCAAACCTCCCGTACTGGGATGCCGCGCCAAAACCCCGTTGTTCTTTCTACCGTAGATTCCACCGTAGACGGCGTGCAGAATGCCATCGCGCCTTCCGGGCTTGGAAAGATCGAAAAAGGTTCCGCTGACAAAGCGCTCTCCCGTGTCACTGAAGGCGAGACCGACGGGATTGTTCATCCCCCCAGTGATGACGACTTCCAGTTCACTGCCGTCGGGTTTGGCACGAAAGACATGCGCGGCACTGGTATCGAGCGTCTTCCCGTCACTCAGCCGATGCCGCTGGCGCTGAAACTCGCCCTTGCACCAGTAGAAATACCCGTCCGGACCGAGATAGGGCCCGTGCATGTCGTTGCCGCAGCCACCGATCGACCCACCATCAAACCAGACCGTTCGCTCGTCGGCCACGTTGTCACCGTCGGTGTCGCGGAACTTCCAGATATGCGGAGGAGCCCCCACATAGACCGCGCCTTCGTAGACAAGAATGCCCTCCGGAAACGCCAGGCGCTCGGCAAAAACGGACGACGTCTCGAAGACCCCATCCTTGTCGCGATCGATCAAGCGCAAGACGCGATGGCTCGGGTTCTTGAGTTGGGCTGGCGCTTGGTCCGTGTTCCCCGAGCTATCGGTCACATAAAGCACACCTCTCTCATCGAAGCTCATGTGAATCGGCCTCTGCACCACGGGCGGTGCCGCAGCACGCTTCAGGACATACCCATCGGGCAGCGTGAAAGTGGGCGGTGGAAACCGGGCCTCTTCGGCAGCCCGCACCTGCGAAAAAAGCAGGAAGACGTGCGGGAACACGAACGTCCACGGCAAAAAGTAGCGAGGTCTCACGCATGAGATGCTTTCACAGAAAGAACCTGCTTACGACATCATTAAGCCCTCAAAATTGGCGCGACTTTCCGGTCGCGGCAGCTTACGGTGGCACCGTACGAGCATCGCCATGAAGATCGATCCAACCCTAACGAGCATCGCCTTCGCCGCCTCGACTCTCTTCTTCGCCGCGACGGCCACCGCGGCCGATCCGTCTGTCTCCCAACTCAAGGATGGATCGTCCGAGAAGATTGTGTGGGGGAAGCATTGGGCCGGTCCGGAACTGCGGAACGCCAAGAGCCTCGAAGGGAAGGTCGTGCTCCTCAAGATCTGGGGAGGGTGAATCGGCTGTCGCGGGATCACTCCCGGGATGGTCGGTCTGGCCAAAAAATACAAGGACGACCCGCTCCACATCATCGCCTCCTATTGTCAGCGCGGCTCAAAAGATCCCGCCCTCGAATTCCTCAAGTCGAAAGGATGGGACGAGGAAAAAACGACCAACATGTCGGTCATGTATCAGACGCGCTACCCGAACGACGTCAAGATCACCTATGTGCCTTACTACTTGATCTTCGACCACACCGGCAAGCTGCGCTATCACCACATGGCAGGCCCCTACCACGGCGGCAACGGCGACAAATACCAGAAACAGGTCGCCGAACTGCTCAAGGAGGTTCCCAAGAAGGAGCAACGGGATCCCAACGCGCCCCTCACCAAATTGCGGGGCTGGAAGAACGCCGAAGGAAAGACCATCGAGGCCGCGCTCCTCAGCGTGAAGGACGGGAAAGCAAAACTGCGCATGCGCGACGGCCGCGTCTACAACTACCCGCTTG
>CAJIAN010000013.1_pt1 | contig 11417 bp, 9 predicted proteins | sample 9199061 | NCBI WGS metagenome assembly CAJIAN01 (sample SAMEA7708264, study PRJEB35096) | sediment metagenome | biome: marine neritic benthic zone biome [ENVO:01000025]; feature: sediment [ENVO:00002007]; material: shallow marine sediment [ENVO:03000034] sea grass bed [ENVO_01000059] ...
GCAATTCGAGCAAGTCTACGCGATCGAGTTCTCCACCGATTTCAAAACATGGGTGGTCATCTTTCCCGGGATCGTCGGTCAGTTGATCGACACGACCATCACGGACGTCTTTGCGGACCGTCTTGGCGAAGGGATTCCGCCTCCGAAAGCAGCCTACTACCGCATCCGCGAAATGCCGCCCGAAGCGGAACCGTAGAAAGTGCTGGCCTCTGTTCGTGCGTTAATCCGCCAAATCGAAGCGATCAAGGTTCATCACCTTGGTCCATGCCGCCACGAAATCGTTGACGAACTTCTCCTGCGAGTCACCGCATCCGTAGACTTCCGAAATCGCTCGGAGCTGGGAATTGGAACCGAAGACCAAGTCGACGGCGCTGCCCATCCACTTGAGTTCGCCGGAGGAAACATCCTTCCCCTCGTAGAGGTGATCGCATTTGTCGGACTTCTCCCACTTCGTGCCCATGTCGAGCAGGTTCACGAAGAAGTCGTTCGTCAAGGTCTCGGGCTCTTTGGTGAAGACGCCGAACTCAGTCTGGCCGGCGTTTGCGTTCAAGGCCCGCATCCCGCCGACAAGCACCGTCATCTCCGGAGCGCTTAGACTCAACATGTGCGCACGGTCGACGAGCAGCTCCTCGGCTGATCTCGCCACGCGTTCGGGATTGATATAGTTGCGGAAACCGTCGGCGACTGGTTCAAGCACGGCGAACGATTCCGCGTCGGTCATCTCATCCGTCGCATCCGTGCGTCCCGGCGAGAAGGGAACCTGCACATCGTGCCCGGCCGCCTTCGCAGCGGCCTCGATGGCAGCGCACCCACCGAGAACGATGAGGTCCGCGAGCGACACCTTCTTGCCTCCCGACTGCGCATCGTTGAACTCTGCCTGGACGGCCTCGAGCGTCTCCAACACCTTTGCCAACTGCTCGGGCTGGTTGGCTTGCCAATCCTTCTGCGGAGCGAGGCGAATCCGCGCACCGTTCGCCCCACCGCGCATATCTGTGCAGCGGAAGGTGGACGCCGATGCCCATGCGGTCGACACCAATTGCGAAATCGATAGCCCCGAGGCGAGAATCTTTTCCTTCAGGGCGGTGACGTCTTCGTCACCGACCAACTCGTGGTCAACCTCCGGGATTGGATCCTGCCAGAGCTGCGGGTCGGGAACCTGGTCACCGAGGAGGCGCGAGTGCGGTCCCATGTCGCGGTGGGTCAGCTTGTACCACGCCTTTGCGAACGCGTCCGCGAACTCGTCGAAGTTTTCGTGGAAGCGCCGCGAAATCGGCTCGTACGTCGGATCCATCCTCAGGGCGAGGTCCGTGGTGAACATGATCGGGGCGTGCTTTTTTTCCGGATCGTGGGCGTCCGGCACAAGATCCGCCGCTGCAGGATCGGTGGGGATCCATTGCTGAGCTCCTGCAGGACTCTTCGTCAGATCCCACTCGAATCCGAACAACGTGTCGAAATAGCTGTTGTTCCACTCGATCGGAGTCGGTGTCCAAGCCCCTTCGAGGCCACTGCCGATCGCGTCGCCGCCAGCTCCAGAACCGTAGTTGCTTTTCCATCCGAGCCCCTGCTCCTCGAGAGGAGCGGCCTCGGGTTCGCGCTCGACATACTCGTCCGGGTTCGCGGCACCGTGCGCCTTGCCGAACGTGTGTCCACCGGCGATCAGCGCGACGGTTTCCTCGTCGTTCATTGCCATGCGACCAAAAGTTTCCCGGATGTCGTGAGCAGCTTTGATGGCGCTCGGTTCACCGTTCGGACCCTCGGGATTCACATAGATGAGCCCCATCTGCACGGCACCCAACGGGTCATCGAGTTCGCGGTCGCCCTTGTAGCGCTCGTCTCCGAGCCATTCGGTTTCCGGCCCCCAGTAGATGTCCTCTTCCGGCTCCCAGAAATCCTCTCGCCCCCCGGCGAATCCGAAAGTCCTCAGCCCCATCGACTCGAGGGCACAATTCCCGGTGAACACCATGAGGTCGGCCCAGGAAAGCTTCCGCCCATACTTCTGCTTGATCGGCCAAAGGAGACGCCGCGCCTTGTCGAGGTTGACGTTGTCCGGCCAGCTGTTCAGTGGCGCAAAACGCATCGTTCCCGAGGACGCGCCGCCGCGACCGTCATGAATGCGATAGGTGCCCGCGCTGTGCCAGGCCATCCGGATGAAGAGCGGACCATAGTGCCCCCAGTCAGCCGGCCACCAATCCTGCGAAGTCGTCATCACCTCCTCGATGTCTTTCTTCAACTCATTGAGGTCGATCGTCTTGAACTCCTCCGCGTAATTGAAATCGTCGCCCATCGGATCACAGGCGGGGGAATTCTGGTGAAGAATTCTCAGATTCAACTGATTCGGCCACCAATGTTGGTTGGCGGTGCTTCCGGTCGCGTTCGCCTCGGCGTTCGCTCCGTGCATCACCGGGCACTTGCCGGCACTTCCGTTTCCATTTCCGTTGTCTGACATGGGATTTCTCCTTGGCTGGGCTTGTAAGTTGTTTGGTCTGAATACGAGGTGAAGGGACCACCCGGATTTTATTTTCGGGCGCCACGTCGGGTGATTCTTTTGACGCCGAATCTCCCCGGCGTCAAGTTCTGGCGTCGGGTGAACCGTGAAACGCCCATCGACCAGATCAATCCCAGATCAGAAAAATCGGCTATCCGTGCGGGGATCGCCCCGACTCGCCCCCATGGACCGGGTTCGCGATCGCATTCACGCCGGGTCGACGCTTTACATTCCCCCCTGAACTGACCTGAAGTCGCGGGGCGATGCTTTTGCGATCAAGCTTCGGAGTCTCCGGACCCATCCAGCTCCAGATCGAACACGGCTTCAGGGAATTCCCGCAGAATCGCGTCGATTTCCTTGTCAGGATACGGGAGCCAATCCGGATGGTAGGTGGACCCGGCGTTCAGAAGTGCGCGGACGGTCCCGGGATAGTCGGTGTCCTCGGCCCAACCGTGAATCTGGCCCCAGAGGCACGTGCCCAGCGGCATGCCACCGAACTCGTTCTGCCGCTTCAGCGGCGGATTGGGGTCCTTCTCCAGTAACAGTTCGACGATCTCGCGAAAACCGTGGAACGACGCACGATCGATGGGCGCGGAATCGTGATCACCCACGACATGCGGGTCGAACCCGAGATCGAGCATGAGCCGCACGCATTCCACATCGCCGGCCCATGCAGCATCGGCGAGTGCGCGCCGGTATTCCAAGGGCAGGTTCTGAACCGCATCCGGCTGTTCCGAGACGATGCGTTCGGCAGTCCCCCGGTCGCCGCATTCGCAGGCGGCGATCAGCTTCAACTCGGATGGGCTTTTCTCCACACGGTGGCGGTGCAGATCGTCGTGACCAAAATCGCAAGCGATGCGATGGGGTGACTTGTGCGACCCGAGCACCCAGATGTACTTGTCGCCTCCCCCGGTGTGCTCGGTCCACTCGCCCACTCCGATGCGTGCGGAAATCGCACTCGCATCGGCGGCGAGGCACTCGTCCACGCGAGCGGCATCGCCCAAGGCGGCCGCCATGAAGATGTCGACGGGGCCCCCACGTCCGGCGATGCGCGAGCTGACCTCCGGATAGGACTTGAGCAGCCACATGCCCGCCGTGCTGTTGTGATCAACGCAGCGGGCACTCGGATCGGCTCCAGCGTCGAGGAGGAGGTCGGCCATCTCGACGGAGGCCGCGAGGTGCAGTGGCCGAGCACCGTCCGGACCGCGCTCGTGGACGCGTTCGGGATCGCCATCGATGATCTCGCGCACCAGATCGAGCCGGTCCAATCCTGCAGCGGAGTGAAGATCGATCTCGGCGCCCCAATCGATCAGAAACTTGGCGAACTCGAGCTTCGCGGGCGTCGCGCCATCGAGGCAGTGTTGCAACGCCGAGTAACTCCCCGCTGCCCATTCGCTTCCCGCGTTGATGTCGGCACCGTAGTCGAGGAGTGTCCTTATCTTATCGCGGTCCAACTGCGAAGCGACCCACACGACCGCTGGCGCGTCGAAGTCGAACCACGGCGTGTCAAGTTTCGCGCCACGAAGTTCGGTGTTCTCGTCGAGAAACTCCCGCAAAGCACCAGCATCGGCTTCTTTGACAGTCCGAACGAAGGCCTTTTCGGTTGCGCTTTCGGGTTCGGTCTCACAGAACGGTTCGGCCATGGCGCGACGATAGGGACACGCCGGGAATCCTCCAACGAAATTCAATTCACTCTCCGGCCTTCAGCACGACGGGAACCGGATTCTCCACGCGACCGATCTGACGCATTTCCGCACCCGGCTTGCCCCGATCTCCGAGATCGGCCCTGATCGTATCGGCGAATTTCGAGAGCCGGGCCACGATTTCAGGATGCTCGATGGCGACATTGCGTTCGCACCCGACGTCTTCGACCAAATTGAAGAGCAGAGGATACGTGCTCTTCACACCCGGTTTGAAATGGGGATGCCGCAGCGGAGATTCGAGCGCCACGAATAGCTTCCAGGGACCCGACCGAACGGCCTGCAACTGATCGAGGTAGTAGTAGCAGAACGCCTCGTAGGGTGACTTGGCCCCCTTTTCGCCGTAAATCAGCGCACGGATGTCGTGACCGTCGATCTTGTTCTTCGGCACAAACGGTTTGCCTGCGAGGGCAGCAAAAGTCGGCAGCAAGTCCATCGTCGAGCAAAGTTCCTCGCAAACCGTCCCGGCTGGAACTTTGCCCGGCTGCCACCAGATCGTTGGAATCCGAAACGCGCCCTCGCTCGTCGTGTAGCCGCGACCATGCAGTGGGAGGTTTGAACCCCGCTTGAGGTTGTCGGGATTGACCGGAGCCCCATTATCGGAAGTCCAGACGACCAACGTGTTCTCGGCGATGCCAAGCTCGACCAATTGATCGAGAATCTTCCCCATCGACCAGTCGAGTTCCTCGATCGCGTCGCCCCAAGGCCCGTTCCGGCTCTTTCCCTTGAACGCTGGCGAGGCGTAGGGCGTGCGCGTGCTACCAGGCATGGCCTGAGGAATGTAGAGAAAGAACGGGCCGTCCTTGTGCTTCGCAATCCATTCCATCGCACGCTCGGTGTAGCGTTTTGTCAGTCCAGTCCGATCAACCGGCGCCTCGATCGCCCTTTCGTTCTCCATCAGAGGTAGCGGTGGCCAGCGCGAACCGTCGTTGTCCCAAACCCGCGCCGTCATGTCATCGGAATAGGGAACTCCGAGGAACCAATCGAATCCCTGTCGAGTCGGCAGGAACTCGGGCTGGTCACCCAAATGCCACTTGCCGATGATCGCCGTCGCATACCCACGCTCCTTCAGCACCTCCGCAACGGTGACTTCGTCGGGATGAAGCCCGTAAGGCGAAACGGGACGGAGCACGTGGTGATCGCGCTTATTCAAATGCATCCTCACCCGCTGGGCATAGCAGCCCGTCATCAGGCTCGCCCGCGACGGCGTGCAGACGCCAGCCGTCACGCAGAAGTGAGTGAACTTCCGCCCTTCCTTTGCCATCCGGTTGAGATTCGGCGTCCGGTGCAGTGTCGATCCGAACGGTTCGATGTCTCCGTACCCGAGGTTGTCGCAGAAGACGATGATGAAATTCGGCGGACGATCCGCGCCGACTGCGGAAATGGAGCCAGCCGACAGCACAAGAAGAAGGAAAATCGCGAGCCGCATCACAGCTACACGGTATCGCCTATCCAAGTTCCAACCAGCCACAATGGAGTGCTCTGCTCAGATTCCTTGTCCCGAGAGGTGCGGATCGTGGTGAACGGAAGGTGCAAAACTCGCCGCAAATAACGCACAACGATGAGCACTATCCGGCATGCGGAGGACGCACGGGCCAACACGTTCGCCATGGGAACGGGAATCCAGTGCGGGGTTCGTTGCCGCCAGATACCAACAAAATGAAACATGAGAGGACACCCACGTAAAAGACACAACCCATCTTCATGGCACGTGCGGGAGCGCTTGTAGCCATGATCCTTGTAAGTCTTGTTGCCATCCAGGTCTCCATCCCCAGGCCGACCGTAAGGCAGAACGCCAAGCTGAGATCCGATCTCCGGGATGATGACCGGGTTTCCACGCCGGGCGATGCGAATCCCGTTCCAGCCGACACCGTCCGATCATCCGGTGCATCCACCCCGGCTTCCGCCGAGCCGCTACCCGCTGGCATGGGGCCGTCCATTCAGGAACAGATCCGCGAAGCGGAATACTTCTTCACGGCCGCAACGAATCTCCCCAGCACCGACATACCTCCCGGCGGTGGTCCACGGCTGATTACCGAAGAGATCATCGGCGACGTCGGCGACGCCGTGATTGTCGAAGCCCGGGTCACGACTTTTGCCACCGACCAGATCTTCCTGCGCCTCGAAGCCGAGCAGATCACTGCATTCTAACAAAACAACATAAGACAACGACAGAACGATGATGAAATTGAAACGCACCCTCGCATTCCTACTTTTCGCGATCCTGACTAGCACCTCCACCGCTGCCGATTGGCCGTCCTTCCGCGGCCCGAACGGCGATGGCATCGCCACCACCGGCGAACCGCCGACCGAGTGGGACAATTCCACCAACATCGTCTGGAAGAAAGAACTCCCCGGAGCCGGCACCTCGAGCCCGATCATCTGGAATGAACGCATCTACCTCACCGCGCATACCGGATACGGCGTCAGCCCACAGGAAAAGGGCGAGATGGAAGCACTGAAACGGCATCTGCTCTGTTTCAAGCTGTCCGACGGCGAGCTGCTGTGGCGAAAAGACATCGATGCCGCGCAGCCGGAGTCGCGCTACTTCAAGCGCATGGAGTGGCACGGCTACGCCTCGCACACCCCGACCGCCGATGCCGACGGAGTCTACTGCTTCTTCGGCAAGTCTGGCGTGCACGCCTTCACCCACGATGGCGAACCGCGCTGGAAAAGCTCAGTCGGCGACGGCACCCATGGCTGGGGCTCGGCCGCGTCGCCGGTGCTGGTCGGCGACATCATCATCGTCAACGCCTACTCCGAGAGCGGCGCGCTGGTCGCGCTCGATCGCAATACAGGTGATGAGAAATGGCGCTACGAAGGCGTGAAAGAAGCCTGGAACACGCCCGCGGTGGTGAAGACCGACAAAGGCACCACTGAGTTGGCATTGGGGACCGTCGGTAAGGTCGTCGGGATCGATCCAGCGAATGGCAATGAGCTGTGGAGTTGCGAGGGCGCGAAGTGGTACATCGTCGCCAGCCCGGTCGCCCACGACGGCGTTGTTTACTCACTCTCCGGCAAGGGCGTCGAGGCGGCGACCGCAGTGCGCTCTGGCGGTCGTGGGGAGGTCACAGCGTCGCACCGCCTGTGGCAGGTGAAGAAGGGCTCGAACGTTTCCTCACCACTGTACCACGACGGACGGCTCTACTTCGCCCACGACCAAGGCAGCTTCTTCTACTGCGTCGACGCCAAGACCGGCGACGAGGTCTACACCGAGCGCCTGCCCTCCCGCTTCGGCACGGTCTACAGCTCACCCGTGCTCGCCGGCGGCAAGATCTACCTGTTTTCCCGCCAAGGCGGCGCCGCTGTCATCCAGTCTGGCGATAGCTACAAACTACTCGCCCACAACCCGCGCCTCGACCGAAGCCCTGTCAACAGCTGCCCTGCCGTAGCCGGCGACCGGCTCTTGGTCCGCTCGAACCGCTTCCTCTACTGCATTGGCAAGAACTGAGAGGATGCCTACAATCCAATCTTCAAACGACAATCGAGATTATTGCCGCCGAGCCCTAGACCAGCGACCTCCGCAGCCATGAAAGTCCTTTCTCTGATTATCTCAATCATCCTTTCGTCCGCGCCGGCCTCCATCGCGGGGAACTCCAAGTCCGTCAAGATCAACGACGCTTCCTACAGCAAGATCTATCCCGCCGTGTGGTTCCATCCCTCGAAAGGAAAAGTTCATCAGGTCGTCACCAAATCCGAGCGACCACCCGTCGAAGGAGCCATCGTCTGGATCGAGCCGAGAGATCCGGAGTTCCGACTCGCGCCGGGCGCCGAGGACGCCTCTCTCTCGGTGATTGGTCATGGCGACGCGGTCTTCAAAGCTGCCGATGCCAAGCAGCCGAAGGACAAGCAGACGACGGCGAAGCTTGATTCGAAACTCTTGCTTTCTGCGAAGAAGCCGGTGATCAGAATCCGCGTCGGCAATTCAATCTCGATCCTGATTATCGACCGCATCGACACGAAGAAGCGCACCATGAAATTTAGGTGGCGCCTTGCAGGCAAGACGAAGCCGTGAGCCGCGTCGTGTCTTACCGAGAGTGAAGCTGGGACTCTTCTCGCAATAATTGGCTTGCGGTGTGCAGCAATTGCACGGAAATGACGTCAAAGCATGAATTTCGGCTCTGAGCGGTTGCGCACGGGCGGCGGCGCGGGATGGTTTCTGCATGGCCCACACCATCATCCGACATCAGGTCGAGGATTTCGGGACTTGGAAAGAGCACTTCGACAGCACTGCGGATCTGCGACGCGAACAGGGCGAAGAATCGTGGAACATCTACCAGGATGACGATGATCCAAACGACGTCACCGTCGTCACTTCCCATCGCGACGCGGACAGCGCAACCAGCTGGATTGGCTCGGACCGGTTTCATGAGAAGATGGTTGCGGGCGGCGTCATCGGAGAACCCGAGATCCGCTTCCTCAACCAAGCCTGAAACTTTCCACCGCCGACCCGCCGGGAGCATCGTGCGCGCAAGACGCCTGATTCCGTGTGTGATGATGCTCTAAACCACACATTCCATCCCTTCTCCCTCGATGTCCGACCGCACGCTTTGGAAATCCAGGAGCGGCTTCCTCCTAGCCGCGCTAGGATCGGCGATCGGCTTGGGGAACATCTGGCGCTTTCCTTACATTGCCTACCGCAATGGCGGCGGAGCCTTCCTCGTGCCCTACTTTGTCGCCTTGCTAGTGGTAGGAATCCCCTTGGTCATGCTTGAGTTCGGTCTTGGCCACAAGACGCGGCGCGCATTCCCAGGAGCCCTGGCCAGCATCAACCCGCGCTTCTCGTGGATCGGTTGGTGGTCGGTGAGTTTCGTGATGTTCGGCATCGTCGCCTACTACGCGGTAGTCATCGCGTGGTGCGGCAACTACTTCGTGTTCGCAATCACGCAGCCGTGGGGAGACTCAGCGGGCGTATCGGATTTCTTCGATCGTCGCTTTCTCGGATACATGGAGGGCGAGAAACCGTTTCCGTTCTACACGGAGGAGGCGGGTTTCCGATTCGGGCGTTTCAATGGCCACATTGCGATTTCACTCGCGTGTGTGTGGTTGATCACCTGGCGGATCACGCGTCGCCATCTGCACACGGGGATTGAAAGGGCCAACAAGATCTTCATTCCACTCCTCGTCGTGCTCGTCCTCGTGTTAGTAGCGTGGTCATGGGGATTCGATGGTGCGGATCAGGGACGCGCAATCTATCTCACTCCGGACTGGTCACAGGTGTTCCGGGCGCAGACGTGGATCGACGCCTTCACCCAGATCTTCTTTTCCCTGTCCCTCGGCTTCGGCATCATGGTCGCCTACGCCAGTTACTTGCCGGAGAAGACGGACGTGCCGACAAGCGCCTTTCTCGCGGCAATGGGCAATTGCATCTTCAGCGTCGTCGCCGCATTCGCGGTTTTCGCGGCCGTCGGGATGCTCGCGGCAGAGCGTGGTATCGATCTCCCGGGCATGGCAAAGGTGGAAGCGGAACTGGCGGATCTTGAATCCCTGCGGGGTACCTCGCCGGAGGCGTTCGCCCAACACGCGCAACGCCACGCCGAACTCACGGCGCAGCAGCAGGAGTTCGAAGCCTTCCAGTCGCAAATGAGCACGTTCGGCCTCGTCTTTAAAACCTACCCGGCAATCATCAGCCAGATGGGCTCCGCAGGCCGGGTGTTCGGCATCCTGTTCTTTCTCTCGCTGCTGGTCGCCGGAATCTCGTCCGCAATCTCGATCGTCGAAGCATTCATCGCCTCGTTGAGTGACAAGTTCCGCATCAATCGCAAGCATTCCTCGGCCATTCTGTGCGGCATCGGATTCGCGTTAGGGCTGCTTTTCTGCGCGCAATCGGGGTTGTTCTGGCTCGATTTGGTCGACCATTTCATCACCACCTACGGCCTCGTTCTTGTCGCTGTGTTCGAAGCGCTGATCGTCGGTTGGATCTTTAGAGCCAAGCGCATGCGATCGCATCTCGATGCCCACCGGGACTTCCGATTCGGCAACTCGTTCGCCATGCTGATGCGGATCCTCGTCACCGCCGTCCTGATGCTGACGTGGCTTGGGCTGAGCCAACTGGATCAGGCCCCCGTCGCGAGCGCCATCGGGCGCGTCTGCCTCCTAGGCGCCGCTGTCGTTCTTTGGCTGCAGGAACACTGGCTCGATTTCAATCTGCGCCTGGTGACTCCCGGCCTTCTCTTGTTTATTTTCGACCAGGCGCTCGTGCGTGAAGTCCGCACGCCGTACGAGGGATACCCGATCGCGGCCATCTTCGGCGTCGGCGTCGCATGGCTTCTTGGCACGTTGGTGATCGCACTCATAATCGATCGTCTGCCTGCCGGACGACGCCAAGCATGAGGCCCGCGGTTGCTTCCGAGTATCACCGAGTTCGGCCAGCCTAAGATGTTCTCCGGTTTTCGTACCCGTTTTCTTGCGCACCACAATCGCGGGCGCATGGAGGCGCCCGACACTCTGGCCGACCTCGAAAACTACCTCGACAATTGGTGGACGTATCTCGTGGACATGAACCGCTATCCCGAGAGCCGCTGATTTCCTCACATCCCCGCGATGCGGCGGCTTCCCACGTCGGTGGTCTGCATCACGTGGTTGTTGAAACTCTCGAAAATCAGTTTCGCCTTCAAGTCGGCGAAGTCAGCGTCGTCCCACCGATTCTCGAACTCGTGGGGATCGGCTTCGAGGTCGAAGAGTTCGCCGAGACCTTCGCGGTGATAGACGACGAGCTTGTAGTGCTCATCGCGGTACATCGTGGCAAACGAGGCATTGCCGGCGCAGAACTGCGCCGCGAGGGAGTCGAAGTACTCCGAGCGAACACAAGCGCGATGGTGCTCGGGCGCACTCTGGCCCCGCAAGATGGGTAACAGACTCAGGCCTTGGAAATATTCTGGAATCGTCACTCCCGCGAGGTCGAGGATCGTGGCGCTCATGTCGAGCAATTCGACCAACGCCGGGCTCTGGGTGTTCTCGATGATACTTCCGGGGCAATTGAATATGAGCGGGATGCGGACAAGCCCATCGTAGAAGCGGCAACCTTTGAAAAGAAGACCGTGATCGCCGAGCGACTCGCCGTGGTCGCTGGTGAAAATGATGACCGTATTCTCGCGCTGCCCGGTCTCGTCGAGTCGACGAATGATGCGTGCGAGTTGGTCATCGATGAGAGCGATCATCGCGTAGTAGAGCGCCTGGATCCTCTTCGCGCCTCGCTGTTCCGGCGTCTCGGCCTCGGTCTGGAAATCGAC
>CAJIAN010000066.1_pt1 | contig 11416 bp, 6 predicted proteins | sample 9199061 | NCBI WGS metagenome assembly CAJIAN01 (sample SAMEA7708264, study PRJEB35096) | sediment metagenome | biome: marine neritic benthic zone biome [ENVO:01000025]; feature: sediment [ENVO:00002007]; material: shallow marine sediment [ENVO:03000034] sea grass bed [ENVO_01000059] ...
CTCACCGCTCGCTTCCTTCATCGCGCAGATGTTGGGACAGGCTTCGTGAAGGCGTGCTGTCGTTTCGACATCGATCTGAATGACCGAGCGTCCAGGAATGCTGTAGAGAACGAGTTTGAGGCTCGTCGCTTCGGCCACTGCCTTGTAGTGCTGGAAGAGGCCTTCCTGGTTCGGCTTGTTGTAGTAAGGGCAGACGAGGAGGGCGGCATCGGCTCCTGCCTTTTCTGCAGCGGTGGTCAGGGAAATCGCCTCGCGGGTGGAATTCGAACCGGTTCCGGCGATGACGACGCCTCGCTTGTTGGTTTGCTCGATAGCGATTTCGATGACGCGCTGGTGTTCGTCGTGACTGAGGGTGGGGGATTCGCCGGTCGTGCCGACAGGAACCACGCCGGAAACACCGTTGTCGAATTGCGCATCGATGAGCCTGCGCAATGCCGCTTCGTCGATCTCGCGGTTTTTGAATGGCGTGACGAGCGCCGTGTGCGTGCCTTCGAACATACTTCTTCTCTAGATCTCTACCGTTCCCTCGAAGACAAAATCCGCCGGACCGGTCAGGGTGACGTTCGTGTAGGCATCACCATCCCGCTCGAACCCGACTTCGAGCGTTTCGCCGCCGGCGACCTTCACCGAGATCGGACTCGGCGTGCCGGTCAGTTCGTGATGCACGATCGCGTTGGCGACCATGCCGGTTCCGCAGGCGAGCGTTTCATTCTCGACGCCACGTTCGTAGGTGCGGATGGCGATCGAGCCCGGTTCGTGCACGAGCTGGAAATTCGCATTCGTTCCGGCAGGGGCGAAGCGGTCGTGGTAGCGGATGGCGGCGCCGTCCCTCACGATTTCCACGGCCTCGAGATCGTCGACGAGGACGATGGCGTGGGGGACGCCGGTGTTCACCGAGTGCACGGTGGTCGGAGTTCCGTCGAGCTCAATCTCGCCGTTCATTTCGAGATCGAACGGGTCGCTCAGATTGATGCGGACATTCTCGCCGATGAATTCGGCGCCGATGACACCTGCAATCGTCTCGAAGCTCAGCTTCTCCAGCGAGTCGTTGTTCAGCCGGCTGGCATACTTGGCGAAGCAGCGGGCGCCGTTGCCGCACATCTCGGCTTCGCCGCCGTCGGCGTTGTAGTAGCGCATGCGGAAATCGGCGCCGTTCTCCGCGGGCTCGACCATGAGGAGGCCGTCCGCACCGACGCCGCGATGGCGATCGCACAGCTTCGCAATCTGCTCACCGGACAACGACAGCGAGCGATCACGATTGTCGAGCATGACAAAGTCATTCCCGGCGCCGTTCATTTTGTGAAAGTGAAGCATCTTCTGTTTGAAATCCGTTATACCGACTTCACCGCATCGACAAGCGGTTTCACAAAGTCGTGAACCTTGTCCGCGAGGGCCGGATCGCTGCCATTCTCGGCGACGATGTTGACGATGGCACTTCCGACGACGACGCCGTCGGCGACCGAGGCAACCGTCCGCGCCTGATCGGGCGTCGAGATTCCGAATCCGACCACCACCGGCACGCTGCTGGCGGCTTGGATCCTTCCGACCTGATCTTCGATGCCCTCGGCGAGTTCGGCGCGCGCGCCGGTGACACCCTCGCGCGAGACGTAGTAGATGAATCCTTCGCTGCTGGCCGCGATCTCATCGACGCGTTCCTCCGGCGTCGTCGGCGCGATGAGTCGAATGTGTCGCAGGCCGTGGGCGCCGCGCAGTTCGTCGTTGATCGACTCCTCATCCGGCGGGAGGTCGAGATTGAGAATCCCATCAGCTCCAGCGGCGGCCGCATCCTCGTGGAACTTCTCGAATCCGTAGGTGTAGATCGGATTGAGATAGGTGAAGAGGACGATCGGCGTCTCGGATTTCTCGCGAAAGCGCCGGATCAGATCGAGCACCTTTGGTGTGGTCGTGCCTGCCTCCAACGCGCGCTGAGCCGCAAGCTGGTTCACGATTCCGTCGGCGAGCGGATCCGAGAAGGGCACACCCAGTTCGATGACATCCGACCCCGCCGCGTCGAGCGCGCGGATGACGTCGAGGGATCGATCAATGTCAGGATCACCTGCGCTCACGTAGGCAACAAACGCCGTCTTCCCGTCGCTCTTCAGCGAGGCAAACGTGGTGTCAATGCGGTTGGTGTCGGGTTCTGACATGATGAGAACGATCCTGCGCCCGGATGATAGGCAGCGGGGGAGCGAATGCGAGCGGGAAGATAGACGGATTTCCGACGATCTACGAAAGCTGCTCGCGTGAGCGGGGCTCCCGTTTCATCGAACCGGATTTCGTCGGCGACGTCACGAAGGGCCCGCCTTCGAGCGGAGCGGCATCCGAGAACGCGACATCCGGCATTTCGCTCGATTTGCCGGCAAGCGGGAAGTCCTTGCGCAACGGGAAGTAGGGATAGCCATCCCACATGAGGATGCGGCGCAGATCCGGGTGATCCTTGAACTCGATGCCCATCATGTCGAAGACTTCGCGTTCGTGCCAGTCTGCGGTAGCCCAGAGATCGCTGACGGTGTCGACTTCACGATCGTCTTCCGGCACGGTGGCCTTGATGCGGAGGTGCTGGAGCGTCTTATAGGAATACAGTTCGTAGACCATCTCGAAACGCGGGTCTTCGCCGAAATTGTCCACGCTGGACACATCGACGAGGTAGTCGAAGGCGAGTTCGTCGCGAGCGAAGAGAGACACGTCGCGAATGGCGGAACGTTCGATGACGATGGTGGTTTCGCCGCGGAATTCACCCACGGACTTCACATCATCCTTGAATCGAGACTTGATCGACTTGGCGGCTTCCTTGGCGGTCATGTTCGGATCAGGCGCCGGCGAGTTCGTTGAGAAGCTGCTTCTTCTGAGCGACCGTCGATTCCTCACCGTCGATCTTGTCCTGCAGGCGCATCAGGCCTTCCAGCAGCGCTTCCGGACGTGGCGGACAGCCGGAGATGTAGACATCGACAGGGATCAACTGGTCGATGCCCTGTAGCACGGCGTAGCTGCGATACATGCCGCCGGAAGAGGCGCACGCGCCCATGGCGATGCACCACTTTGGCTCCGGCATCTGGTCCCAGATCCGCTTCACTGCGAGCGCCATTTTGTAGGTGACCGTGCCGGCGACGATCATGACGTCGGCCTGGCGGGGCGAAAAGCGCATCACCTCCGCTCCGAAGCGGGAAATGTCGAAGCGGCTGGCACCGGTGGCCATCAGTTCGATGGCGCAGCAGGCGAGACCCATCGGCATCGGCCACAGCGAGTTTTTCCGCATCCAGTTGATCGCCGCATCGACGCGCGTGAAGATGACGTTTCCCTCGATCTTCGAGTCGTAGGCGGCTGGTTGGGTAGTGGCTTCGGCCATGGGAAATGCAGCGGTACTAATAGGACGATACCGCTGCCCAATGGGGCAGCAAGGCATTTGTGAAATTTTTCACAAAGTCGGATCGGGCTTGCCCGCGAAGCGGTTTGCGGCCACTTTTCCGCCCATGAAACACACGATTCTCGCATTTCTCGCCCTTGGTGTCGGTTTGGCAAACGCGGCGGATGAAAACAAGAAGGCCGTCGATCTGAAGGCGGGCGACTTCACCTTCAAGGTCGCCGCACCTTGGAAGAAGGAAAAACCAAGCAGCCGGATGGTGGCTGGACAATTGAGCCATGAGAAAGGCAAGGACGTCGTCACAAAGTTCTACTTCTTCGGAGCCGGACAGGGCGGGGCGGTGGATGCGAACGTGAAGCGCTGGATCGGCCAGTTCCAAGGCACGCCGGAAGTCGAGACGACGAAGGTCAAATACGGCAAAACCAAGGTGACGTTCGTCTTTGCGGAAGGCACCTACCTCGATGGCCCCCCATTTGGACAAAAGACGCCCAAGGCCGATTACGCGTTATATGGCGCGATCCTCGAAGGCTCGAGCGCGCCTGTGTTCATCAAGTCGACAGGGCCCAAGAAGTCGATGGAAGCCCTCAAGAAAGAATTCAAGAAGCTCGCGGGGACACCCTTTCCGGGCAAGAAGCCCGTCGAGGTCGACGAGTAAGACGAATTACCAGCTACCAGAAAAACCATGAAATTGATTCTAGTAACCTCACTTGCAGTGCTTTGCGGATTTGTGGCCACTTCTTCGGCCCAAAACGTTTCTAGTGTCGCGATCGCGACGAGTGGCAAGGCGGAATGGCCGCGCTGGCGCGGCGAGGACTTCTCCGATCATTCGCCCGACAAGGGCCTGCTGAAGTCGTGGCCCTCGGGTGGGCCGAAGCGTGTCTGGCTCTACAGAGACGCGGGCAAAGGCTACTCGGGCCCGTCGATCGTTGGCGGCAAGCTCTTCACGATGGGTGCGCGGGATGCCATCACGCACGTGATTGCCCTCGACGCGAATACCGGCAAGGAACTTTGGACGACGGAGATCGGCACCCTGTTGCGTAACAGTTGGGGTGACGGTCCGCGGAGTACGCCTACTGTCGACGGCGACCGCATCTACGCGCTGGGTGGCAAAGGTGACCTCGTGTGTCTGAAAGCGGCGGACGGCAAGAAAATCTGGAGCGTGAATCTGGAAGACGACTTCGGTGGGAAGGTTCCCAACTGGGGGTATTGCGAATCGCTTCTCATCGACGGCGATCAGGTGGTGGCCACACCCGGCGGCAGGAAGGGCGCGATCGTGGCGCTCGACAAGATGACTGGAAAGAAGAAGTGGCAGAGCAGCGATCTGAAGGACGGTGCCCAGTACTCGTCGCTGCTGCCGATCGAGCACGGCGGCAAACGCCAGTATGTGCAGCTTTTTCAGAAAACCCTCGCGGGAGTTTCGGCGGACAACGGCGAAGTTATCTGGAGTTCGCCTTGGCGCGGCAAAGTGGCAGTGATTCCGACGCCGATCTACAAGGATGGCCACGTCTATATCGCGTCGGGTTACGGTATCGGCTGCAAGCTGGTGAAGATCGGTGACGGCGAGGCGGACGCCGTCTACGAGAACGAAGTCATGGTGAATCACCACGGCGGCGTGATTCTCCTTGGCGACCATCTCTACGGACATTCCGACAGGGGCGGCTGGAAGTGTCAGAATTTCAAAACCGGAGAGGAAGTCTGGGCATCGAGAGAACTCGGCAAGGGGGCGATCCACTATGCGGATGGCATGTTCTATTGCCTGAGCGAAAGCGACGGAACGGTCGCGCTCGTCGAGGCGAGCACGAAGGGTTGGAACGAGAAGGGACGCTTCAAGCTCGATCCGCAGACGGAGATCCGTGCGAAGAAGGGCAAGATCTGGGTGCATCCCGTCGTGTTGAACGGCAAGCTCTACCTTCGCGATCAGGATCTGATCTACTGCTACGACGTCAAGGGGTAGCGGCAATCGCACAGGGTGAAGTGCGCTGGCGAGATTTGGAAACATCGGGCGCGGAGCGTCCGAACCACCTCGCGCTCAGATTGCGCTAGAGGCGCTCCGCGATGATACGGTAATACCGCTCGGGCGCTGTCGCCGGATCTTCGGCCACGACATCGCGGTCGACCGCGCTCGGTTCGAGTGCGGCGAGGAATTGCCAGCTATCGGAGTCGAGATTGTCGGTGAACTCGATGGTGTAGCTGACGTTCGCCTTCGCCGTGAAACGCAAGGTGGAGCGCGCACCGTCGATCTCCACCGATTCGACCTCGAATCGGCTTGTCGGATCGCGCGGATCCGTGCCGCTGACGAACTCGTAGAGGTTGAGGTCTCCATCTCCATCGGTGTCGATGAGGGCGTCATTCGGATCGTTCCTCGCGAGACCATTGTCGTCCTCCCACGAATTCGGCATGCCATCATCGTCGTCGTCGCCCTCGGGAAGCGTCTCGTTCGAGAACCCTCGAGTCACTGCAGTGAGCTGCGCGATTGGTGTGCCGCCGTCGGTGGTCCGTCCGGAGGAGACACCTTCTGATTCAACGCCCCAGATGACTTCATCGAGGATTGTGCTGCCGCTGCTATTGTAGAGGCGGAGCGATTCGCCGCTGCCGTCGAGGTTGAAGGGAAGATTACCGGGTCCGCCGCCAGCGGTTAATGCAGCAAAACCGTTTGCGGCGATGAAGTGCAGTTCCGGGAACTCGAATTGATCGAGACCAGCGATGGACAGGTCATCGGTGAGCCTGAGGTCCTCGAGCGCCATGGGTTGGCTCGCCAGGTTGAACAGCTCGACGAACTCGTCTTCACCTGGTGGGGGGTCGGCGAGCCACTCGTTGATGCGGAGGTTGCTCGAGCTGGCGAGGCTTGCGGAGCCGGAGTTTGGTGCGTCCTTGCTCACAGAGGCGAGGAGGTTCCAGCTCCCATTGCCGAGCCGTCCGATGGTCATTCCCTGAATCTGTGCTCCGTAACGGACGCGATCGATCTCGCGGCCGGCGTCGTCGAAAAGATAGACGGCACCGAGTTCGCTAGAGAGAGCCGTCGAGGTGTTCAGGTTACCCGCTACCGAGGACATTGGCATCGCGGTGTCGCAAACGATGACGACGGTATCGCCGCCGGGAATCTGGAGAGCATCGGGGAACGTCCATTGGCCGGCCACGCGTTCGCCGATGGACAGACTCACGCCCGTCAGGTCGAAGGGCGCGCCATTCGTGTTTCGAATTTCGATCCAGTCCGCACTGCCGTCGGCGCTCGCGGCGAGAATCTCGTTCAGGACAAGACCCGGGTTGCTCGACTGGTAGTTCTCCGATCCCGGACTCGCGGCATTGGCGAAGCTCGTGATCGTGTCGGAGCCGTCGGGGAGAAGACCCTCGCTGACATCCTCGGCCTGTGATCCGTAGGTGATCGCATCCACCTCCGCGCCCTCGATATCGATCAATGTCAGGGTCGTTCCTCCGGCCGGAAGGCGGAAGTCGAGGTGATTCGGGCCGATTTCCTCGTCGGCGATAAGTTGTAAATGCGATCCGGCGTCGAGGAAGGCGAGAGCGCCGTAGCGGAAGGCGGTTTCGCCAGCGACGATATGCAGGCCGCGCAGGGCCACGGGCAGCGATGTGTCCGTGTTGAACAACTCGAGCCAGTCGTCGTCTCCGGGCAGGGGATTCGCCATCCACTCGTTGATCGAAAGCTGTGCCTGGGGGGCGAGCGCGACGCCCGGGTTATTGGCCGCCTCCATCGAGGGCAATGTCAGGGTCCATGCACCATTCACGAGGCTGATCGAGTGCCCGGTGATCTGCGGTCCGAACGAGAGGGCATCGATTCGATTGCCCGAGGCGGCGCTGAGGTGGAGCGTCTCGCCTTCGCGATCCAGCCCGAATCCGGCATGCAGGCCGGGTGACTGGAAATCGCTGTCGCATAGAATGATGAGGTACCCGCCGTCGGCAATTTCGGTGCCCGCTGGGAAGACGAAGCGGTGGAGATCCGATCCATCGTCGGAGAACCCCCAGCCCGCCAGACTGACGGGATCGCCGCCGGGATTGTGGAGTTCGACCCAGTCGGGTGCCCCGTCGGCGAATACCTCGTTGATGAGCACCGCGGGCGCGGGAGGCAGGGGATCGACGGCGCCTGGAGAGCCACCATCAGCGTTACTGGCGTCCCAGTTCGCGGGATCGTCCGGGTCACCATCGGGATCGATTTGAACGAGCGAACGATTGTCGCCGTCCGCTTCCTCGGGCCATCCGTCGCCGTCCTCGTAGTCGACGGAGACGATGGTTCTGCCCAGGGGATCCAGTAGCGCGAGGCGTTCACCTCCATTGGAAAGTCCGCCGCCGAAGTGGCCGGCCACGATCACTCCGGGATAGCGAGCAGCGAAACCATCGGGATCGTCGTTCGAGGCGAGAACGAGAAAGGCGCCCGCGTCGAGCGTCGTTCCCGGTGCGAAAGTGAAATCGATGCCGTCGAAGCGCATCCGACCGAGGTCGATCGCACGGTTGCCGGCATTGTGGATCTCGACGAATTCGAACGCGCTACCTCCGGCGGGGTTGTACATGATCTCCGAGATCCGGAGCTGCGGGACTTCGGGACCGAAGAAGAACTCGGCTTCGGTGAGCGCGCTCCAAACCTGATTGCGGAGCGTGCGCGCCCTCACCGTGGTCGTGCCGCCGATCGGGATCGGACCTGCATACTCGACGGCTGTGTCCGCAGGATCGCCCGCGACGTTTTCGCCGACCTCCAACACGACTGAAATAAGAAAATCGGAACTGCCCAGCCCGTCGTTGAGGCCGTGGATGGCGAGCATGTTGTCGCCGATGTTCAGTTCACCGAGAAAATCGCTGATGTTGAACCCGCGGAGATTCACTGCGGAGCTGTCGGAGTTGTTGCCGGTTGCCCCGGAATTCCAGGTCGGCGATGCGGGGGCGTTCGGTCCGGCCACGCGGATTCCGTTGAGGTAGGCGACGAATCCGTCATCGTAGCGCGCCTTGATCTGCATGAAATTGACGCCGTCGAGATCCTGCGCATCGACGGTGAAGGGAATGCGGATGTAGCACGATGCGTTCTGGTCGTTCATGTCGCCGTTGACATCGATATCGATCAGATTGTTGTAGTCCGACGCCTCGTCATATCCGACACCACCGATGCCGGAGAGCCACGCGATATCGTCGAACGGTTCGCTCCCTCCCGTCCAGTCGTCGCCAATGTCCGAAGTCGGGATGACGACGTGCTTGGGCGCGTTTTCCCCGAGGATTGTGCGCGTGAACCCGCCGCTGTTTTCGGTAAGCGGCTCGCGCGGATCGGTGCCATCGGTCGTGTAGTAGATCGTACCGCCGAGGGGAGCCGAGACGTCGAGCATGTAGCCGGTGGTGATGGGGCCTCCATGCTGATCAAACACCGGCGCGATATCCGAATGCTGGAGATCCGCGTCTGCCATGTGTCCCATGATGATGCCGCGTCGCTGGGGGATCCACGTGTTCCGAATGTTCGTGCTCATGCCCGGAAGAACTCCCGACATCTCGGTGCGCATTCCTTCGTAGTGGAACGAAAGTCGCGAGTCTTCGAGAGCCCCGCCATTGTAGAAGTGCTTGTGGACGCGGTCGGCGAAGCGGATGCGAAACTCGGTGCTCTGCGTGAGCGATTGGAAGAGGCGGGCGATTTCGGAGCCGCCGCCGAGTTCGTTGGTGAGCGTGTTGCCGTTGACCGAACGATTGAGGTTGCCGAGAGCCCATTCGGCGTCCCAGACATAGAAGCGGAACTTCGCGCCCGCGACGCGCTCCCTTGCCGCACGCCAGTTGTTGTGCGGCCAGTCGCCCGTGCCGCCGACGATGTTGACAAGCAGGTAGTCGATGAAGTTGTCGAGATCGAGAACAGTCTCCGCGGCCGCGTAGTTCGCCGGAACGGACATGTCGTTGTTGTTGATCGTCGACATCATGTTGTTCCACGCCACGGTGTCGCCTTCACGCACTTCTCCGAATTGCGCAATCACGTCCCATGCGCTGTCGCCTCCGTGCCATGAGCGCATGAAGTCGTCATCGATGCGCTCAGTCGGGTTGTAGTAACCCTTGTAGTCGCCGTTGATGAAGAGATTCACGAACTTTCCGTGACTTCCTACATGTCCGGTGTCGATGTGGAGCCGCCGCACCATCTCGTCGACGATGAAGGGATCCGAGTGGTCGTTCATGCCGGCACGGAGCACGATGCGGTCGAACTCCTCGACCTCCGACCCCCCGAAAAACGGGTATTCAAGTGTTGTCGGGCCGTAGTCGCCGCGGAAGTAGAGGCGGAACGAGTATTTCGAGAACGGGAGACTGCCGCTCGGGTTGTAGCGGCTGCGCACGTAGCCGCCTCCCTGGACCCGAAGGCCTGCGTCGACTTGGAAGCCGTCGTTGTCCTCGGGGTCGATCAATTCGGCGGAGGTCGGACGTTCCCAGGCGATTCCGCGGTTCGTGGTGTTCCGCGGATTGGTTTCCATGATCCCGGTAGGTCCGAAAAGATTGTCATTGTCGGTGACCAACGAGACCACCGGGAGCGATCGTTCCGACGAGGGCAGGTTGTAGAGGTAGGTGTGCGTGATCGCACGCGACGGTAGAAAGTTGTTTTTGAAAGACGCCGCGCGGAACACGGTTGTGCTGCTGACCGTCATGGGACCGGAATAGATCGCTCCGTTGTTCTCCGTCGGTTCGCTCCCGTCCGTGGTGTAGCGAATGGTCACGCCGGGTTCTTCGGACGTCACGTGGAGGTCGAAAGCGCGGTCGTAGAACCCGCGCTCGGTATTCACGTCGAGGGCAGGCAGCAGTCCGGCGAGCGTGCTGTTTCCGTTCGGATTGTTCGGAGAAGGGTTCGGGAAATAGCGGAGCGTTCCCGACGAGTCACGACCGTAGGAATGGTCGTTGCGTTGCTCTGGGTATTCGTCGCCGAGTTCGTCCGCGAGCACGCGGGGAGAATCCGGCGTGAAGAGTCCGAGATACTCGCCGGTGGCGGCGAGTTTGAATCCGGTGTGAATCTCACCAGAACTGGCAGGGGCGCGATTCTTTCCGGAGGCGAAGATGACGAGGAAACCGTCCTCGGGAATTGTCCGGTCGGGGAGCACGAACTTACCCGGCGTGTCCGCGTCGTCGGTGATCGACCAGCCAGTGACGTCGACAGGTTCCGCGCCGAAGTTGCGAATCTCAATCCAATCGGAATTCTCGCCGTCTTCGTCGGTGAGGCCATTCCGGTTCGAAGCCACGATTTCGTTGATGAGCAGAGTGCCTGGCGGGGCGTTGGGATCGACGGTATAGCTCCACGCTGCCGTGGTCAGCGGGTTCGGTTCAGCCGCAAAGTCGGTGATTCCGTGGGACGTCGCCCATGTGAGATTCACCGATCCTGCAGGGATGCTCGTATACGAGAACTCATAGGGTCCTGCGGATGCTCCAGTCACCGAATCGGCTGCGGTGCCATTGGCGAGCAGATCGGTGGCATTGACGCCGGTCACCGGTTCCGAGAAGGTGATAGAAACCGTCTGAAGGTTGCGCAGGGTGACTCCCGGTGGCGGTTGAATCCCGGATGCCGTCGGAGGTGTCTCGTCGACGATGGTGTAGTTGCGCGATTCCGAGGGCACCGTGGAATCGAACGGATTGGGAGGCGCTGCGGTATCGACGATGTCGTGATCCTGACTCCAGTTGACCGTCACCGGACCGATGAATCCCGGTCCGAAGGTGAAGGTGTAGCTGTCGGCCGAGCCGGAGAGCGAAATTGCGGGAACGTCATTGATCGTGAGATCGTCGGCATCGACGCCAGTGACCGGTTCGGTGAACACGACATTGATCGTGGTGAGGTCGGGAACGGTACCGGGGGTCGGGCTCACGGTGAGAACACTCGGGGGATCGAAGTCCGGTGCGGTCGACACCAGTTCCGGATTCATCATCATGTCGCTGCTGTCGAGGCCGACATTGAACACCTGGATTGCGATGATGTTCGGGCCATTGACCAGAACCGTCTGCGGGTTCGCGATGTTGAAGGTCTCGAAGGATCCGGACTCGTGGTTCGTCCCAGCAGTAGCGTTGAAGGTCGGCGAACCGGATGCGCCGTTCTCGTTGAGGACTTCC
>CAJIAN010000268.1_pt1 | contig 11411 bp, 4 predicted proteins | sample 9199061 | NCBI WGS metagenome assembly CAJIAN01 (sample SAMEA7708264, study PRJEB35096) | sediment metagenome | biome: marine neritic benthic zone biome [ENVO:01000025]; feature: sediment [ENVO:00002007]; material: shallow marine sediment [ENVO:03000034] sea grass bed [ENVO_01000059] ...
CACCGACGTGTTTGGCGACGGCCTGCTTCGCCACCTTGGTGTTGGGATATTGCAGGAACAGTTCGTTGAGGCGCGTTTTGAAAGCCGGGTCTTTCACATCCTTCACGCCGCGGAAAGACGTCCACGAGAGCGGCGACGCGTGCTGTCGGTTGCCCCCGCCACGTCCGGAGGACATCGTGATGAAGCCCTGCGGAACTCCTTTGCGGTCGAGAGCCTTGGCAAACTCATACGCGAACATGGTCACGCCGCTCCCCTCTTTCGAGAAGTCGGCAGTCAGCCAGGAGGATCGATATCTCCCCCCGCCGGTCTCAAAGCGTCGTTTTCGGGGTGTGGGGAAACGGTCGGCGGCGGTCTTCCTCCTGAACTCCCTGACAAGCGGCATCGCGGCGGGCAGCTCGGCCTCTTTGTCGCGCTGATCGTAAGCCCATTCGGTAGTCAGCTGCGTGCTGCCCGTCAGGTACCAGACATCGCCACAAAGAATATTCTTCACTGTTCTGCTGAAGCCGTGGGTCGCCTCAACGCTCAAGGTGACTGGCTCGACCGACGCCTTCCTTGCCGGGAATAAAACCGACCACTGTTGCAGATCATTGGCCACGGCGGTCTTCGTGATGTCGCCGAGTCTCACGGTCACGGTCTCACCTTTGTTGGCGTGACCCCAAATGGGGATGGGCTGGTCCCGCTGAATGACGGCGCCGTCGCGGTAGAATTCGAGAACTTGGAGGATAGGGTAGTCGGGATCGGTGTAACGGGCGTACTTCGCTTTCAGAGCTGCGGCTTTTGCCAGGTCGTCCTCCTCGAAAATGTAATCGCCATCGATCATCGCGAACGGCGTCGCCGGCAGGCCGGCCTTGTTGTAGAGGTTCGAGTTCTCCGGCACTGAGCTGTAGGCGTATTGCACGCCGATCGGGGCGGACACGTCTTTGGAAGTGACGACCACGGTGTCGCCGACGATCTCCGCCTCCGCCGCGTGCCACTGTTTATCCGCGCCGCACAGCCGGAAATGGTTGAGCGTGTCGCCGGGGGTCGGTTTGGCAGGTTCGACGAATTTCCCCGGCTCGCGGTAGTCCTTGGCCATCCCTTTGCTCCCCACCATCAGGCCACCGAAGAGACTCCCCTTCTCAAATGAGACGATGGCTTTGTTCCCATCGATTTTGTAGCCGCTGAAGATCGGGCCAGTGTAGGCCATGTCCTTGCCGTACTGCTTGGCGAGTGCCCAGCGGGCCATGCGCATGCCCGGGTGGAGCTTGTTGAAGTAGTGGATCCCCTGGGGCCTTGCCGAATTGAGATCGGACTGAACCACCATCCCGACGTTCTCCCGGTTGTTCATGAAGAACAGGTGCTGGACCTGGCGGATGTCGGCGAATCCGACGTTGTTCGGGTCGGGCGCGCCGTAGCACTGCATCTGAGTGAAGTAGAATGGCATCGCGGGCATGCCCCACGCATCCCGCCAACCCTTGACGAGGGCCTCCATCCTCGCCGCATAGATCCTGCCGTCACCGCTGTTACTCGTCCCCTGGCACCAGATCGCGCCGCGAATGGCGTACGGGATCACCGGAGCGATCTTGCCGTTGAAAAACTGGGCCGGCCCGCGCCACATGCCCGCGATCCCGGGGAGTTTCGGCCGTTGCGGCACCTTGCCGCCTGCCTCCGCGATCCTACCTGCTTCCTCCTGCCATGCTTTCAGATCTGCGTAGTATTGTTCGTAGGCATTGCGGCCCTGCTCGGTGATCGGATCGGCGTCGTGGATGAGATCTTTGTCTCCCTTGAGTTTCGGGTGGGATTCGATCGCCTGCCGTTGAGTGAATGCCTCGATCCGGGTGTTGCTGTGGGCGCTAAGCAGGATGCCGATGGGCATTTTCAATTCCTTGTAGAGTTCGTGGGCGAACGACAAGGACAACGCGGAGAATCCACTCGCGTCCTTGCCCTTCTTCCATCCGCCATCCGACGTCGCCTTCTTTTGCGGGTAGAGAGCCGACACGGTCTGGATATTGATCTCCCGAATGGGAATGTCTTCTTTCGCGTCGGCAATCTTGCGGGCGAGGTCGTTGCACATGCTCTTGCCCGCCGTCCAAACCATGTTGGATTGGCCCGAGGAAAACCAAACTTCCCCCACGAGCACGCCTTGCAGTGCGATGGACTCTCCCCGGTTGTTCTTCACCTGAAATCCCCGCTCTTCAAACGAGACCTCGAGCGGATCGAGCTTCACCATCCAATCGCCATGCTTGTCCGCCACGGCGGTCTTCGTTTGTCCGGCGAACGCAACGGTGACCTCGTTCCCCGGCGCATCGAATCCCCACACTGGAACGTTACGTTCCCTTTGCAGGATCATGTTGTCCGTGAACGGCACTGCCAATTCGAGTTGGTAGTCGGCGGCAGACAGCGTGGCTGTCAGCGATAGCAGCAGGGTTGCGATCGGGGTCTTCATCCTTCAAATTGAATTACGTCTGCATCGGCGTCCGTAGCTCGACATTCCAATGTCGAGCTACGAGGAGGATCACTTGCCCTTCAGCAACTTCACCATCGCCTTGCCCATGGCTTCGCCGACGTTCATGTAGGTCTCCGCATTGCCACCGTAGTGACCGCCGGAGCTGCCGCCTTTGGACAACGGATGCGTGTAGACGGCGGCGACGTTGCCTTTGAATTCCGGATACTTTCCGGATTCGCCATCGACGGCGAGCATCGCATCGAGAATCTTTCCACCGCCATCGGTGGCGCCTTTCTTCGTCTGGCCGAGCGAGGCGGTGACGAACTTCGCGTTGGGCGCGTTGAAGTCCTTGCGCAGGGTCTTGATGAGATGGACGAGGTTCTTCTCGTAGCGACTGGAAAGCGCCGCACTTCGGCTGTCTCGATCCCCCTGCCACCAAAAGAAACCGGCCACTTCATACTCCTTGGCCCCGGGATAATATTTGTCGAGTTCCTCAAGAACCTTCTTGGCGCGGGACACATCACCATCGTACTGCAATCCGGCATACCACTTGATGGGATTCGGCTCTTCGCCCTTCTTCCATTTTTCGGGCGAGCCCTTGTAGCCAGGATGCACCCAGGTGACGCCTTTCTTGTCGGTGAACTCGAAACCCTCGCTTCCCGGTGGCAACAAATCCCAGCCGAGGGCGCGGTTGCCGATGGCGCTCTTGAGGATCAGCACCGGCGCATCGGTGGCGTGCCCGACGTGGTGGCCGATCCCGATCTCGACGCCGACCTTTCCTTTGATGGTCATCCATTCGTTGTTGAACAGTCGGCTCCCGCCACCGCCACTTCCCTGGACGCGCACGTTGCGGACATCCTTGCGCTCAGTCCATGCACCTGAGTCGTCGATCAGATATGGATACAGTCCTTTGTCTTTCACCGCGTGCTCGAGCGAGCCCTCACCCCCAGTGATCTTTCCGAAATTGAGCATGTTCGATTGGCCCATGAGGATGTAGACCTGCACGGGCTTGCTCATGTCGGCGGGCTTGCCGTCGGGATCCGGCAGATTGGTCTCGGCGTTCGAGACACCGGTCATTGCGAGGCACATCGTCGCCAGGAGGCTCGATACGTTGGTTGCTTTTGTGTTTTTCATTGGTTGGGTGTTGTTCAGATTGGATTCGGAAGGTGTCCGGTAAGGACTCGATTAGTTCTAGGATCTCTAGGAAATGAATCGTTCGATCGGGCCGGCGGCGGCATCTAATGGTGTCAATTCCCCTCGGGGACGTGGTTTCCTTCAGGGTGCTCGAGGGAGCTGGCGAGTGCCCACAGGCGGAAGAAATCCTTCTCCACCGCCTGCTTGCTGGCTGCCTGGATGGCTTCGTAGTTACGGATCGCCTGACCATACTTGTTATCGAAGGCACCACCCAATTCCATCACCTCGACGATCAACTCGTCGTCGTTGAGAAGCAGATCAACATAGGATTTTTCCTCTTCGCCCAAGCTGGCAAATACGGCCATCTCGTGTGCGCCGGCTGTCAGAAGGGCGCACTTGGCGAGTTTTGCGTGAATCTCCTGTCCCCCCAAAAATGATCCCGCGTCCTTAAGCAACTCCCTTGCGGCAAGCAAGGCCTTGGCCTGAGCCTCGGCATAGGCCGGGTTGCCGGCACAGTAGGTCACCGGTGCTATTTTCAGCTTCTGGGGGTTCGGCAACTTCGGCAGTTTGGCAATCTCCCCATGAGCCGCGAGATAGGCCGCCCTCTTGCCTTCATCCAACTTCGGAGCGGACGCGGCAATCTCCTTCTTGAGCGAGTCGAGCATCCCGGTGTGATCGGCGAGCAATTTCTCGCCCTGCGCGGAAAGCGCGCCCTCGGGCTTTTTGGTAAATGCCTGCGGCGTGCCCAAAGACAGGCACAGCAGAAACGCCATCATCAGAGGGCGTGGAGTTGAGGTGGTTCTCTTCATTTTCTGGTCTCCTAATAAATCATTTAAAGCATTCCGCTGCGCAACTTTTCCAACCTGTTGTGAAAGCGGTCATAGATGGTGGTCGAATACTCTGTGGGGGTGACTTCCGCAGCCTCGCGAGCCGCTTTGGCTTCGTCCGGACGACCGAGTTTCTCCAAAATGATCGCCCGCGCGCTGTGCAACAGCAACAAGCTGGCACTCGGCTCATCTTCCTTGCGATCGAAGTCCTTCCGGTGCGCCTCGATCGCCGTGTCGATATCCGCTAGCGCTGCGTCCCAATCTTTGAGCCCCACATTCGCCAGAGCCCTTCCGTGAAAGCGCGGGGCTCGCCAAGCGTAGCGCTCGTCTTTCTCAGGGAGGAACGGACCGGAGAAGATCTTTTTGGCCTTCGCAAATTCACCTTCGGCCAGCGCCTTGTAGGCGAGTTCGGTGTCACACACCTCGATGTGAACCTTGATCGCGAGCCGGATCGCAAACGGGTAACCGAAATCGCACTTATAGGAGAAGCCAGAAGTGTGCCACGCCACCGTGCCGTCGCGCCGCAACAGAAAGACGTTGGGGATTCGATCCGCGGAGAGGATCCCCAGCCTCCGCACCATCGAGTTGTTCAGAGCGCCCGGAACAATCGCCGCCTTAAACGGCCACTCGTTCTTCTTCATCAGCGCATTCACCCGCTCGGCATCGTCGCAGAGGAAAGCGGTGACCACTTCGACCTCTTTGTAGATATGCCGCTCAGCGAACTCGAGCGCGTATCCCATGACCTGCCGCAGGGGATCGTTCTTCTGAGGCTTCCCGTTTTTATCCAAGCGAACCGGGAAGTCTGCCTCCGGGTCGGCCGGTGGCTCGAGGAACATCACTAGGGTCAGTTTTTCCTGAGTCTCCTTCGGCAGTTTCAACGCGCCACCGTCCAGCGTCTTGAGCTCGATCTGTGGCAGGAGCTCGGTCATCGGATCCAAGCCGTGGTTGACGGCGTGCGCGCGCGGCGAGACGAGGTAACCGTAACGGCTCCTGACACGGCGCTCCCCGCGGGTGAGTTTGACCTTCAGTAGATCCAAGGTGTGATAGCGATCGCGAAGAAACGACGCCACATCCCAGAGCGCGGGATCACCGGTGTCATCCTTAAGGAGAATCTCGCGGTAGTGCTGGTGCAGTTCCGCCGAATTGGCATCGAGCGCGAGGATCGCCGCTGCGGCAACCGCGCGCCCGCCCCCTCCCGCATTATCGACCAGGCCAGACAGGATCGCCTTTGCATCGGCATCGCCCTTGCGGAGCGCTTCTTTTGCCAGACAGAATCGCGCCACGATATCGGCGCCGCCGGGCAAAGTTCCCGCCAAGAGTGCACGCGCTTCCTTGGCCGCCTGTTCGAGATACTTCGGCTCGGCGGCCAGCTTCCACATTCCCAGCATGGCGATGATCTGGCGATTACGCACGCGCCACAGTTCAGGATCCTGCGGATGCTTTGCAATCGCATCCGCGCAGAGCTTCGCTGCCTTCTCATAGTTCGCCATCGCCTCCTCACCCGAGAGCCGGTAGCGGAACGGAACTTTGACAAAGCATTCCTGGATTGCGCCGAGCGAATCGGCCAAGGGGCCAGTTTTGTCGTTCCCAGAATCAGCTACAAGGAAATCGCCGATGATCAGCGATTGTATCTGCGCCACGTAGCGACTGTCGGTGACTCGGACGTCATCGAACTTGTATGGGTTCACTTTTCCCCCATGCCCACGCCCGTAATCGTTGGTCGGTGTCAGGAGTGTGTAACCGTAGGCGTTGACGAGAATGCTGACCGGCTCCCTCCGGCCAAAGGTGCGGAATGCCTGGTTCTTCGTCCCGCCGGGTAGGCGCATGACAGTCCAGTCCAAGCCGAGGGACTCGAGCGTCTTGGCGCCCGCGTCGGGCAGCTCGTCCAGGTTCATGCTGAAGACGTCAAAGTGGCCCCGGTGTTGCTCTTGGACTTCGTTCATCTGCTTCAGGGCGGAATCGAACCCCTGCGTCTGTTTCGACCAGAAAACCATCAGGCACGGGTGCCCAACGCGGTCGATCGGGAAACTCAAAACGGTGCCGTCCGCCCGCGTGAACTCGCCACGGAACAGCGCCTCGATGCGCCCGGCGGCGAGGCTCTTGCGGCGGAACTCAATGACTTCGTGGTTATCGGCAAATCGGTCCTGCATGGCGCGCAGGATCTGCATCTCCAAATCGAAGGCTTCGAGCTTCGGAGCGATCTGCGAGGCGATCATGAGGCTCTTCGCTTCGCCTGGCGTGTCGCGATAACGGGCAATCAACTCCGCCAGCACCTTCGCCCGCTCTTTGACGTCGGCATTCTTCTGCGAGAGATCTCTTTCCGAGAGCAACAGGTCTGCCTCAAGCCGGAGATCCGCCACCTCGTCCGGCGCCCCGGCCAGGCTGGCGCAGGTTTCCAACAAGGCCTCCCGGTTGGCGTCAGAATTGTCGAGGGCGAGCAAGCGTTTCTGGCTCTGGAACACGATCTCCAGAACGCGGAAGCGGTTGCCGGCCTCCGGGGACGACTTCAAAAGCTTCTCCCCATCGCGCACCACGCTCTTGTAAGCGCGGCGTTTCCTGGTCGCCGACGACGCCTCGCCCGCCTCGGTCAATTCTTTCTGCAGCGAGACGATCTTGCTCTCGGGCACGTCCTGCGCTGGTGCAGAACCAAGCAAGAGCACGAACGCAGCCAACGCGATGTGTGTGATTCGGGTAATCATCGTCCTACTCCTTCCCCTTCTCGTTGGTCGCCTCGATCCGATCGTGGAGCCGACCGTAGCGCGATGTTGGGTGATTGAACTTAGCGGCGGCCGCGCGCTTCCGCGCCTCCCCGGCCTCTTGCTCCCGTCCCAGTTTTTCCAAGACGGTCGCCTTGTTTTGCAGCAGGCTTGCGACCCGATGACACACGCACGGTGCCTTCTGATTGTAGTCCCACTCGTGCATCAGGATGGCCGAATCGAGATCGGCCAGCGCCGCCTCCCAATTTTTCAACGCAATGTGGGCGAAGGCGCGACCATGGAATCGTGGTGGCGTCCAGCCGTCGGGACTCGGTCTCTCGGGGATCGGGAACGGACCAGAAAACAACCGCACGGCCTCGGTGTAGTCGCCCTGCTCAAGCACAGCGATCGAGCGCTCGATCTCATAGCGATCGATGTTGTGTTTCATCGCCCGGCTGATGACATGCAATGTCTCGCCGACACCCTCGCTCCTCACCTGTGGGTGAACGAGCCCCGACAACTTCCACAAGATCGTCCCGTCGGGGCGCAGAAGGATCACGTTGGGCACGCGATCGGCAGACAGGATGCCCAATCGGCGCACCAGCGGATTGGTGATCCCGCCGGGAACCATGACCGCCTGGCAGGGCCAGGGGTGTTTTTCCATCAGCGACTTCACACGTTCGGCATCATCGCTCAGAAACGCCGCGATGACTTTGATCTCATTGGAGACATGCTGCTCGGCGAAGCCGAACGCGTGTTGCATGACGCCGAGCGTCTCGGTCTTCTTGCCCCTGGCATCTTCGCGGAGCGCCCCGTTGATCAAGACCGGGAAGTCCGCGTCCGTATCACCCGGCGGTTCGACAAACATCAGCAGCGTCAACTTGCCATCGGTCGCCTGCGGAAGGTGGACTGTACCTCCGTCGAGCGTCGCGAACTCGGCCTCCATCGGACCGCTGGTATCTGCGGGGGCATCCAGATTGGCTGCGTTGCTGCGCAGGTTCGCGCGGATGATCCTGCGCGCGCGGCTCGCGGGCATGTAGTAGTTGTACTTGAACAGACGATAGCGATGGTTCTGATCGTGGAGGAACGAAACCACCGGCCACATTGCGGGATCGCCGTCATACAATTCCAGAAACTTCTCCCGGTTCTTGGCATGCAGCTCACTGGCATTGACGTCCATCGCCAGGATGGCCGCCGCCGCATAGGCTGCAGCTGGAGAGTCGGCATCGACGAAGTCCGACAGCACCACGCGCGGGGAGCGTTCCCCCCGACGAAGCTCCTCGGTGGCGAGACAGAACTTTGGAACGAGCTCGGCTCCGCTCGGCGCTGAGGCGGACAGGGCAGCCCGGGACTCGACGACCGCCGCCTGCAGATGTTTCGGTTCGATGGCGAGCTTCCACATGCCGAGCAAGGCGATGATCCGGCGATTGCGCACCTGCCACAGATCCGGCGCCTTCGGGTGCTGCGCGATCGATTCGCGGCAGAGCGTCTCCGCATTCTCATAGTTCGCCTGCGCCTGCGCCCGCGTCAGACGATAGCGGAGCGGCGGAGCGACGAAGCAATCTTGGATCGCCTTCATCTTTCCAGCGGGAACCGATCCCGCGCCAGCCGTCGGCGTGGTCGGTGGAACCAGGAATTCGCCAACCAACAACGACTGCAGCTGCGCCAGGTAGCGCGGGTCATCCAGGTTCTGCTCCATCGATACTTCCTTGAGCAGCTCGTCGATGAGGGTCGAAGGCAGGAAGGCGTGCCCGTGAGCATTTGCCCGCACCACCATCGGGTCCCGCCGCGCGACCACCCGGTAGGTCTGGCTCTTCTCCCCGCCGGGGAGCAGTATCGTTGTCCAATCGAGACCCAGCGATCGCAACGTCTTCTCCCCGCCGTCTGGCAGCTCGTCGACGTTGAAACTGAACACCTGCATCTGGCCAGGAAACTGACCTTGCAGCTCTTTGATTTTCGCCAGTTTCGTGGCGATCTCCGGTGAGGCCTGGGACCAGAAAACCATCACGCAGGTGTGGCCGACGCCGTCGATCGGAAACGTAAGAGAGGTTCCGTCGGCTCGATTGAAAGTGCCGCTGAACAACACGCGCTCGTGGGCATAGCCGTGATGTTTGCGCCGCCACTCGATCAGATCGTAGTCACCAGCAAAGCGATCGTCCATGGCGCGGAAAATCTGCTTCTCCAGATCGAATGCTTCCAATTTTGGTGCGATCAGCGAGCCCATCATGAGACTTTTCGCCTCGCCTGGCGTGTCACGGTAGCGAGCGATCAATTCCACCAGCGCCTGCGTGCGTTCTTTCAAATCCGCATTCTTCGCAGACAGATCTCGCTCCGACAGAAGCATGTCCGCCTCCAGGCGCAGATCCGCAAACTCGTCCGGCGCCTCGGTCAGTTTGACGCTGGTCGCGAAAAGCGCCTCGCGGTTGCGATCGGAGTTCTCCAATGCCAGCAGGCGCTTCTGGCTCTGGAACATGATCTCCAAGACACGGAAGCGACTGGCCTCGGTCGGTAGGGTCTCGATCAATTCCTCGCCATCGCGAACCACGTTCTTGTAGGCCCGGCGTTTGCGGATCGACGAGGACGCCTCACCCGCCCCGGCCAGGTCTTCCTGCAACGCGGCAATCTCCTGATCGAGGATCGCCGCGGCCGGCGCGGCGGGCGCTTGGGCCGTGGCGGCCAACCCGATCAGGCAGGTGGCGAGGAGATTCACTGATATCGGAAATCGCGTCATCGGACCACGACCTTACTCTGGAGAGTTCGACCTCGCTGATCAAATAGTTCGCTCCGGAGGCTCCGGGGGCCAGCTCGCTTACAGGGGTCACGAATCGGGGAGCCCCGGAGAATTGCGCCAGATCTCAAGGACTGCCGCGTGAAGCTTCGTGCGAATGAAGAGTTTGCCTTTGAGGTTGAACGGTTGAGGGCGTCCTTGAGGGCTCGGAGAGTGGGAGAAAGGGGATGATCTATTTGCTTTGTAGCATTTTGACCATGGCTTCACCATAGCTTCACCAACATTATGATAGGTTTCGGCGTTGCCACCGTAGTGACCACTTGAACTATCACCCTTGCTCAATGGGTGTGAGTAGACAGTAGCGACTTTGTTCTTGTTTTCAGAGTATTTTCCCGATTCTCCGGCAACGTCGAACATGGCATTGATGATCTGACCATGGGTGCCTTTGGATTCGGTTTCGCGGCTTCATGAATTTGTTGGATGTGCGTATTCTAAGTTGCTGCCAGAAAAGTGAACGGCTCGGTCGGAATCTGGATCTTCAGCTCATCTCTCCACTGCCGCTCTTGCCTGCTCGAGCTTGACGGGTTTCAGTTTGAATTCCTTGATGCTCACACCCTTATTCGGGGCGTACTGGGTAAATGAAATCCGGTTGCGTCCCTCTTTCAATTCGAGTTCAACGGGTTCGGTATCCATCCAGTCGGCTTTGGTGTAGGGGATGTCGACATCCACGAGAGTTCTCCTGTTGACGCGAAGCAGGAATTTCCGGTCCATGGTAACGGTGCATACATGTGCAGTAAATCCGTACTTGCCGGCCTTGAGAACATCGACGGTGTAACTGAGCAACTCCGGGCGTTGGCCTATCAAACCGTAGTGCACTTGCATTCCGCCATCGATGCTTTCCATGAATCGTATCTTCTCACCGTTCTTCGGTGATCTGCATGCGGCGACGGGAATGGTGATAGTGCCATCCTCGGCCACGGTGATCTTGCGAAACTTCTCAGGGATCTCTAACTGCGCGATCTTTTCCTTTTCGCTACTCACATTGGATTCTGCGAGTTCTTCACCCGTGGTCCCTATGTCTTCGATTTTCTGATCTTCGACGATGGCCTGTCTCTTGTAGAAACCGAGCAATCGCCAGAACCCGCCACTTGCTCCGTAGTTACGCGTGGCATCTTCGGCCAGTGCTTCCCCTAACCACTCACACATCAGCACCTGTTTGAACCCCTCGGGATCTTCTTGTGCCTGTGATTCCAACAGGAAATCCATGGGCGGCATTCCATTGATGTGTTTGCAGAAATAAAAGTGTGGTCCCAGGACGGTGGTCCATCCGTCCGGAGTCCAGTGCGCCATGGCACCATGACCCGGGGAGGGTGCACGACGGGAAGGTATGCCAAAAGCATATCCCGATATTTGCCCGACAAAAGCGCGCGGGCCGCAGATACCGCCTTCGAGGAAGAACTTCTGAATATTACTCAGATCGGCCGGCATGCCGCTTCTGTCGACGCCGTTTGTGTAGGGAATGTCGGTTCTAACGATACGGCAGTAGCGCCATCTGTATTCCAGGCGCGTGTGATCGGGACGGTAGTTGCGCAGCACCTTTC
>CAJIAN010000366.1_pt1 | contig 11411 bp, 9 predicted proteins | sample 9199061 | NCBI WGS metagenome assembly CAJIAN01 (sample SAMEA7708264, study PRJEB35096) | sediment metagenome | biome: marine neritic benthic zone biome [ENVO:01000025]; feature: sediment [ENVO:00002007]; material: shallow marine sediment [ENVO:03000034] sea grass bed [ENVO_01000059] ...
GCTTCGTTGTAGTTGCGGCCCGGAGTGAGAAGGAATCGCGCGCCGAAGAAATCGGTGGTGAAGCTGCCTTCCATTCCCATCTGCTCGTTCACCGCCGGCATGCGCTGCCAGCTGTTGAACACGTGAGCGATCCCGTGCCTGGCAAGGACCGAGAAGTAATCGGGATGCAGGAGCGATCCGTTGCGGATCTCGATGCCGTACTGCCAGTCCTTCGGCAGCGCCGCGAGAAAGGGATCGAGAAGCTCGACGAATTCGCGTCCTCTTTCGAACGAGTTCTTGTGGAACTTCGAGAACTCGAACATGAGAATGCCGATGTTGTCGCGGAACTCCCTCATCGGTTCGAGAAACGTCGATTGGAAGAGATCGGCATTGAGAAAATTCGGATTCACCTGACCGGCGCGTTCCCCGTAGCGCGGCAGGTTGGTGAATTTCCGGACCGTGATCTCGTCGGTGACCTTGAACCCGAAGACGAAGTCATCGGGGACTTGGTTCACGAGTTTTTCGATGCCCTCGCGAGTGGGAAACTGGTAGTAACTTGCGTCGACGCCGACGGTTTTGAAAACGGTGGCGTACTCCTCGAGGCAGTTCTTGTTGAACCGTGTCTCGGCGAACTTTCCGCGCCAGAGGTAGCGCTGTTCGTCGTAGAGCTGGCCGAGCCAGCCGGGGTATTTCCACGAAGAGGTGCCTACGTAGACGTTGCGCGCTGCGAGCTCTCGCAGGGCTTCAGCGAGGGAGGGCAGCTCGGTCGACGTGCCCAGCATGATCGCGCCGGGTGAGAGGCGATGCCTTGCCTACTCCTTCTTCTTCTTCTCGGAAGGCTTGTCTTCCTTCTTTTCGACTTCCTTCGGCTTCGGCTTCTCTTCGCCTTCCTTTTTCGGCTTGAGGGGAACGGCGACCGGCGGCGTCACGGCGGTGATCCGCTTCCGAGGTGTCGTGCCTGCCGTGCCTTTTTTCGGAGGAAGCGGCGCACGGACAGCCGGTGTCACGGCCACCTTCGGTTTCGTGATGTCGACGAGTTCAACGTCGAAGATGAGAACGGAGTTGGGCTCGATGTACTTGCCGCGCTGGCTCGCGCCGTATCCTAGGTTTGGCGGAACGAAGAGCTTCCACTTCGCCCCCTTCTTCATGAGGGGCAGCGCCTCGACCCATCCTCTGACCACGCGGTTTGCCTGGAATTCACGGGGAAGGCCACGCGAGTCGTCAAACACCGTGCCGTCGATCAGCTCCCCCTTGTAGATCACCTTCACCTTGTCGGTCGTCTTCGGGGAGGGACCGTCGCCCTCGCTGATGATTCTGTACTGAAGGCCACTGTCGGTCGTGACGACACCTTCCTCCTTCTTATTCTTGGCGAGAAACTCGTCGGCCTTCGCCTGATTGACCTTGGCGAGCTCCTGCATCTTCTTCTGGCGCTTGTTGCGCAGCTGCGTCTGGAAGGCGGTCATCAACTCACGCATCTCCTCATCGGTCATCTTCACCTTGTCGCCCATCCCGTCCTTGATGCCGTTGAGCAACTCGTCGAGGTTCGCATCCACGTCGTTGCGTTCCAGATTGCGCCCGATGTCGACACCGATCGCGTAGCTCGCCTTCTTGATATCGACCGGCTCGGGCTCGGCGGGCTTCTCCGTTTTTGGGGCGGCGGGTTTGATTTCCTTGGTTTCGTTCTGGGCGTCGACCGGAACGGTCAGGCCGATCGAGAAGAGGGGGAAAACGGTCAGGAAGAGGGGTATCTTTTTCATGCGTTCGTGTTCGTTTCGCGTTTGGTTTCCGGGAGTTGCGCCGGGTGGACAGGATAAGCGCGAGCCGTTGACGGTCAAGCAATCCTTTGGTTCCGACAGGGCTAATTGCAAAATAGTTGCGTTTTTGATTTGACCCGCGTGCAACGCGTGTGCGAATCGTTTGCGAACTCATGAAAGTATCAATCAAACATCTGATCTGGGCGCTCTCGTGCTGTCTTGTCCTCGGCGGATGCGGCGGGGGTGGTGGAGGCGGAACAGGAAAGCCGTCGGTCTTTGTAAGTGTGCTGCCCCAGGCAGGCTTCGTGAAGAAGATCGCTGGCAGCCACGTCGACGTGCACGTGCTGGTGGGCGAGGGCCAGGATCCGCATCACTACGCACTCGAGCCAAAGCAATCGGTGGCGCTTGGCAAGGCCGACATCCTCTTCACCATTGGGATGCCGTTTGAGAACACGCTGGTCGACACGATCCGCGGCGGGAAGATGAAGATCAAAGTGATCGATTGCACCGGTGGTATCGAGAAGATCGAAGAGGAGCACCACCATCACGAGGGCGAGGGACATGACGAGGACGATCACGATCACGATCACCACCACCATGGCGACGATCCGCATGTCTGGACTTCGCCGGTGCTGGTGAAGAAAGTGGCGGCGAATATTGCGAAGGCGCTCTCGGATCTCGATGCGGACAACAAGGAGACCTACGAGAAGAACCTCGCCGCCTTCGAGGAAGAACTCGATGCGCTGCATGCCGAGATCGAGACGAAGATGAAGCCGCACGAGGGGAGCGGGTTCTACGTCTATCACCCTGCGTTCGGTTACTTCGCCAATGAGTACGGATTGGAGCAGGTCTCGGTGGAGATCGGGGGGCAGACACCGACGCCCAAGGAACTAGCGGAGTTCCTCGAGCACGCGAAGGAAGACGGAATCAAGGTGCTTTTTGTCCAACCGCAGTTCGACACGAAGAGCGCGAAGGCGATCGCCGATGAACTCGGCGCGCAGGTGGTGTCGCTTGATCCGCTGGACGAGGATGTTCCGGCGAACCTGCGGAAGATTGCCGAAGCCATCGACAAGGCGTTTCGTTAGCAGGATGAGCGAAAAATCGGGGGCCGTCATCGAGTTCGAAGGCGTGAGCTTCGCCTATCCGGGCGGGCCCGAGGTCATCTCGAATGCGACCTTCTCGGTGCACGACGGGGAATCCGTGTGCACGATAGGGCCGAACGGCGGCGGCAAGTCGACGCTGCTCAAGCTGATGCTCGGGCTGGTCAAGCCGCAGGCCGGACGGCTGAAGGTGCTCGGGACGACGCCGTCCCGTGCGCGGACGCAGATCGGCTACATGCCACAGCATCTGAATTTCGATCCCCGTTTTCCGGTGACGACCCTCGACCTCGTGCTCATGGGCCGCCTCGGCATTGCCCCGCTGGGTCCGTTCCGGAAGCCGGACCGCGATGCGGCGATGGCGGCGTTGGAACGCGTCCGCATGGCGGATTGTGCGAAACAGCCGTTCTCCTCGCTCTCCGGTGGGCAGCGTCAGCGCGTGCTCATCGCCCGCGCCCTGGCGAGTGATCCGAAGATTCTCCTGCTCGACGAACCGACCGCGAACGTCGATCAGGCGATCGAGAAGCAGTTCCTTGAAATGCTGGAGAAGCTGAAGGAGTCGATGACGGTGGTGGTGGTTTCGCACGATCTGGGATTTGTCTACGGACACGTCGAGCACGCGCTGTGCGTGAACCGCTCCGTTCACATGCATCCGACGACGAAGCTCACCGGCAAGACGCTCGAAGAAGTGTTCGGAATGGAGATCGCGGTTGTGCGCCACGGGGAGGATTGTCCCGAGGGAGAGCACATCCATCACCATGGCTGAGTTTCTCGACGCGCTCGGGAGCCCGTTCTTCCGTTCCGCATTTCTCTGCGGCGTGGTCGCGAGCATCTCGTTCGGGCTCGTCGGTTCGTACGTGGTGACGAAACGGATCACCTACATCGCCGGCGCCATTGCGCACTGCTCGCTCGGAGGCATCGGACTGGCGCTCTACGCGCAGCGGGTGAAGGGCTGGGAGTGGTGCGATCCCATGCTGGGGGCGCTGGCGGCTGCATTGGTTTCGGCGCTTGTCATCGGATTGATCAGCCTCAAACAGAGCGAGCGCGAGGACACCGTCATCGGTGCGCTGTGGGCGACGGGAATGGCGGTGGGAATTCTCGCCATCAAGAAAATCCCCGGTTACACCCAACTCGGCAGCTGGCTCTTCGGGGACATGACGATTGTCACCCCGCGCGATGTGTGGATCGTCAGTCTGCTCGGACTCCTCATTCTCGTCGTTTGTGTGCTCTTCCACAGCCGCTTTGTCGCGGTGTGCTTCGACGAGGAATTTGCGCGCGTGCGTGGCGTTCGGGTCGGATTCTACTACCTTCTGCTGCTCTGTCTCACGGCGGTGACGGTGGTCCTGCTGGTGCGTGTTGTCGGAATCATCATGGTCATCGCTCTGGTGACCCTGCCCGCAGCCGTGGCCTCTCAGTTCTCGCGACACCTCTGGCAGATGATGGTGCTTGCCGTGCTGAGCTGCATGTTCTTCGTCATCTCGGGGCTTTATCTGAGCATCCAATGGAACACGGTCTCCGGTCCGACGGTGATTCTCGTGGCGGCGGCCATCTATCTCGTCGTCGTGCTCGTCCGGCGCATGCGCGTCCAGTTCGGACGGGCGGCGAAGTAAACGCGATTGAATACGGGCGGCTCGGCTGCCGTCTCACGTTTCATGCCGGACGGAGATCGTCCCGGTGCATCGATACGAACGAATAACCCCCGATTCTTGAAAGGAACTGACACGATGACCACACCCCAGAAATCCATCTTCTCGATCATCATCGCGACCGCCATCGCTGCGGTGGCGCTTCCGCCATTTCTTGGCGCGGATGAGAACGTCGACGAGAAAGTGGAGCCCGCGAAGAAGACCGAAGAGAAGGTTGCCGAGAAAGCCGGCGACAAGATCGCTTCCGAGCCTGAGAAGAAAGAGAACAACGCCAAACCGATTTGCAAGGACGGCAAGTGCAGCGCCAACGGCGACGCGGATGGCAAGTCCAGCGGTTGCTGTAGTTGCTGCACCTGCAAGTGCGAGAAATGCAAGAAACCCGTCTGCGAGCGCTGCGGAGACAAGGTCGAGCGCGGCTCCTCAGGCGCACATTACGGCTATCGCAAGGATGGCGGATTCGATCGCTATGGTGTCGGAGCCTACGGAGGTTCCTACTACGGCGGCGGCGACTGTGGAACGAGCTCGTCTTACTACGGAGGTGGAGGCGGCCGGACGAATTACTATGGAGGCGGAAGTTGCGGTTACGGAGGAAGCGGCGGCTACTACGGTGGAGGAGGCTACGGTGGGAGTGGCGGATGTTGGTAGGGGATCGCGCTCAGACATGCGTTTCGCACCCATTGTTTGACGATTGATCCGCAAGCATCCCGGTCCGCCAAGTGCGGGCCGGGATGCTTTGGCGTTGGCTTTTGGCTTTGTGAGGTCCTGGAAATGAGTGAATAACGTACTTGCGGGCTTGACGTTGTCCGGCATGTTAGGGCAGAAAATCGCCACCCACCTCACTCAGAACGCATGGATCGCTACCTGCTCAGTCCGGGCAACAAGGCATTGCTGGACGATTACGACCCCGACGACATCTCTGCCTTTCCGGAGGACAAGGAACGCGCGCTCGAACACTTGGAGGGATTGCGCGTCGAGTTGCGCGACCTGCAAGCGGTTCTCAGGGCGGAGAAGAAACACAAGGTTCTCCTCGTGCTCCAGGGAATGGATGCCTCGGGCAAGGACGGAACCGTGCGTCACGTGTTCTGGGGAGTGACCCATTTCGGCATTCGAGTCGTGCCGTTTGAAAAGCCGACGGCGGAGGAACTCGCGCACGATTATCTCTGGCGGGTGCACCAGGAGGTGCCGCGTGACGGCGAACTCGTCGTCTTCAACCGGAGCCATTACGAGGACGTGCTTGCGGTGAGGGTGCGCAATTTGAAACCGCGCAGGGTGTGGCGTCGTCGTTTCAAACACATCAACCATTTCGAGCGCATGCTCGTCGATGAAGGCACGGTGATCATCAAGCTCTTCCTCCACATCGGCAAGGAGGAGCAGAAGCGCCGCCTGCAGCAGCGTCTCGACCTGCCGCACAAGCACTGGAAATTCTGTCCTTCCGATCTCGATGACCGCAAGCTCTGGCCAGAGTACACCGAGGCCTACGAGGATGTTCTGCACAAGACGAACAAGCCGTGGGCACCGTGGTACATCATTCCGGCGAACACGAAATGGTACCGCAATCTCGTGGTTGCCTCGTTAGTGTCGACACGCTGAAGGAACTCAACATGGAGTTCCCGCCGGCGACGTTCGAACCCGGACAGTACGAGATCGAGTAGCGGAGAGCGTTCTCGATTGCATTTGCAGATTGCGGACTCCCCCCCTAGGCTGGCCGCAAGGAAGGTCCTGATAGCAAGAAACGCCTCATTGTGGACTCTTCTTCCAAGAGATCAGATGTTTCCATCCAATCTGAGGGCGTATTTCATATCGGCTAGAGATCGGGCCTTCCGACTATTTCAAGGCCAAGCAAGCATCCATGGAGAAGATCATTATCAGCGAGTCGTTTCGTGGCGCTCTCTACGAGGACGGGATGTTCAAGGGTATTCTGAAGCCCGGTCGTCACGAGTGGGATCCGCCAAAGACGAAGTGGTGGGGGGGCAAGAAGGACGACGAGGAGGTGCAGCGCATCGTCAAGCTCGTCGACATGCGCAACCGCTCCCTGACGCTGAAGGGGCAGGAAATCCTGACTGCCGACAAGGTGGCGGTGCGGATCAGCATTCTCATTCACTTCTGCGTGACCGACGTCGAGGCCGCACTCCACAAGGTGGAGAGCTACGAAGACCGTATCTACGAGGACGTGCAGTTGAGCGCGCGACGGTTCCTGTCGGACAAGACGCTCGACGAGATTCTGAAGGACAGAAACGAGATTTCCGATTTCGTGCGCAACGACGTGAAGGAATCAGCCGCTTCCTACGGAGTGGAAGTCACGCGTGCCGACGTCAAGGATCTGGCGTTTCCGGGCAATCTGCGGGAGATCATGAACCGCGTGCTCGAGACCGAACGCCAGAGCGAGGCCATGCTCATCGAGGCGCAGAAGAAGGCGGACGCGCTGCGGATCGAAAGCGAGTCGAAAAATGAGGCCCTGAAGAGCCGGTTGGATGCGGAGCGGATGCTTGCCGAACAGGCGACCGCGAATCCGGCGCTGCTTCGACTCAAGGAACTGGAGACGCTGGAGCGGATCGCTGCGCAGCCGGGCAATAACTTCTACCTCGGCATGGATGGGATTCTAGGCGCGAAGGCGGGAGCAAATCCCGACGGGACGCCCTCGCGGTAGACAGCAAGGTTGCCGCAAGGAGTTCCTAGACTGATTCTCAGAAGTTTTCCGAAATTGGAATCCGCTGAAACTACGGGGTCATCCTGAGTGACGGAGGAGCGAAGGATCTGGATAGCACCAACCGCTTAGATCCTCAGCGGGCGTGTCGGAGCACCCTTGCTGCCTTCCGCCAGGTGTTTGCGGCCGCCACCGATGCTCACGAGATCCTTCAGTCGTGCCTCCTTCAGGATGACTGCTTCGGTTACTGGTGAACCGGAGAATGTCAGGAGAGTTGCGAGAACCGCTCTAAGCGGACTAGAGCGACTCGATCCGCAGTCGATAGTGCAGCGTCTCCTCGTCTGCGGGCGCGGTCGCCGTGACATCGACCTGCTGGATCCCCGCATTCGTCTGCGCCGCGCTGGCGCTGGTCGCAACGGCAACGAGAGCGTTGGGTGTCTGGATCGTATCGTCTTCGATCACGGCGACGCTGGTCCAGTCACGGAGATTCGCCGAACTCTCCACGGTGATGCGGAGGTCTTCGCCCGTCCGGCGGGTGAAGGTCAGGCGCGCATGATCCGTGCCGTTGAGATCGACAAGTTCGGAGCGGAGCGGAATTGCGGGCGCGGACGGCGCACCGACATCGTTGACGAGCGGGTTCGTTCCGTAGGTGAATTCCTCGAGGTTCGTCAATCGGTCGAGATCATTGTCTCCGTTGGCCGGCGCGTCGGGGGTGATGGCGGTCTCGGCCCAGAATTCGTATGGCGTGACCTTGGCGTTGGCTTCGGGGTGCCGGGCGAGCCAGTCGGTGAGCAGCGCCGCCAGCGCGCTTGGCTGATTCGTCACCGGAGGACGCCCGAGCTGGTCCGCAGTGTTGTTGCCGTGGCAGTTCGAGCAGGTGCGGATCTCGCCGGCCTTGAAGTTGAGCCAGTAACGCTCTTTGACGACGGAATTCCCTTCGTCGTCGGTGAGATGCCATGTCAGGGCGCGTTCGGCGGGAACGATGATCGCCATTGATCCGTCCGAGTGGATGGGTGTCGAACTGGGGACCGATGTCTGGGGGATCTCTTCGGGATTCGAGTGCAGGAGTCGCGCGGTGATGCGACGGCCAAGCGAGGGATCGGGTTGTCCACCCGGACCCGCATAGCCGCGGACGTAGTCGCCTTGGAAGAACTGCACATTGGTGATCGGGTAGGCCGGACCGGGATCGGCGATGGAGGCGACGCCGCCGGGAACGAAGAGGTTGTAGGGCTGCTGTTTGTCGTTGCGGTCACGCGCAGTGACGTTCCGCGAGGCAAGCAGAGCCATCTTGTTTTCCGACAACCAGATCTTGAAGCGGTTCACCGAGACACGCAGATCCTTGAAGACGCTGTGCTCGACCGGATCCAGAGGTTCGGTGCCGGCCACGGGGGCCGTGCGCGGGACGACTTCGACAGGCTGCAACTGCCAGAGCGGACCCGAGTAGGTTTCGGCGCTTCCGTTGATGAAGTTCGTGACGATGATGCCCGTGTTCGGCGTCAGCGGCGTGCCGATGTCGATGCGCGTGCCGTCGGTGTTCGAACTCACGCGGATGTGGAACGGATCGGGTGGGATGAAATCGCTGGGAATCGGACCCGGAGTCGCGCCGCCATAGGATCCGGTGACCACCGGGCCGCTGACGAAGCTGCCGAGGATGGTCCCGTTCGACAAGTAGGATGCATCCCGGGCCAGCCCGCTACTGCTCGCGATGGTCGGGATGACGAGGTCGCCGTTGGAACCGGCCGGAGAGGTGAAGGTCACAAGCCGTCCGGCGGACACCGCGTTCGAAATCGCGTCCGTGGCGATGTATTTTCCTTGCACGGTCCCGCTCTCGGAAATCTGAAGATAGGAACCGGCGCGGGTGGGCGAACCGACATTCGAAGTATTGACGACCGGCGCGGTGAAATCCTCGAGGTTCGAGTCTGTACGCGACCGGTCGAAGCTCGTGCCGAGATCATGGCGACCGAGATGATTCATCGTCAGAAGGCCGGTGCCGTCCTGGTTGATCGTCCACGGAAGGAACTGGTCGAACTTGTGCCCGACGATCGCGCCGGTGTCGTCGATCGGCTCGGGGAAAACGTCCGACCACAGCGTCGTTGAAATCGCGCCGGGTTCCACGCTCTCGTAGTCATACGCGGTCACCTCGGTGGCGAACTCGTCGCGCTGGAGGTGGTCCCATCGGGAGAAGACGATGCGACCGTAGCTGTCGACGAACGGCTCGAAGGAGCCGGATGGCGAATGGTCGAGGAGCTGCAGGGTGCCTTCAGTGCCTTCGAGATGCCACAGTCCGGTGACCGCTTCCTCGGCGCCCTGTTCGTCACGGGAGGGATAAATGTTCTTTGTTCCATCGAGCGTCCGGTCGCTGGCGAAAACGATGTTCCCGTCGGAAGTGTATGCTGGCTGGATATTGTTGAAATTCGTCGGCTGTCCCTGGATCTGCTGGATCGTCGGGGTGTCGTTCGGGCCAAGGCCGGAGACCTGGTAGATCTGCCAGTAGTAGGGGCCGGCTGGACCCGCGCTTTCGGGAGCGCCCACGACCATGCTGAAGAGGGCGTGGTTGCCACTCCAGTGCACGTGGGGGTCTCGGACGGCGATGGATGCGGCGCCCTGGATCTGATCCGTGTCGCCGAATCCGGCAAGGCGGGTGAGGTTGCGAATGGAACCGTCAGGGTAGCGGATCATGAGATCGCCACCGCGTGGGGCGGCCTCGGTCGAGGCGAGATGCGTTCCGGCAATGCTGACCACCGTGCCGCTCGTCGCCGTGGGAGGAACCTGCGTCACGTAGAGAATCGGATTCGGGATCGGCGGGTCGGCGTTCGACCACGAGAGGGGCAATCCGAGTGCCACCGCCAACCACAGAAAGAGAGAGAGTTTCGACCGGGAGTTTGTTGTCGTCATCATCGGCTACTGATTACCTGGTTATCCGCAAGTATCCGCCGCTTCGGATGCAGATATATCTTCTCGAATTATGGACGGGAATGGGAGTTTGGGACAGTAAAAAAAGGAAGAGCCGCCCCATTTCCGGGGCGGCTCTTCGCTGTTGTCTGGCTACTTACGATGAAATTCTCTAGTCGTCGTCGCGATCTGCGTCCTTCTCGTCGTCGTCATCTTCCTCGTGGTCAAGCGCTTGGCCGCCCCCTTCGCCGTCATCCCGACCGTTCTCGTCCTGGTCGTTGTCGTCATCCGGGAAATCTCCGAAACAGCAGGGTTCGGGGATTTCTTCCTCGCTGACTGGCGATTCGATGCGGATTCGGATTCCCGATTTCTTGATCTCAAGAATCGTGCAAGCGAGACGTCCGAGACGAGCGCCCCGAAGATCCGTCTCGTCTTTGTCCTCATCCGTGGTGATCTCCCCATCGTAGACGACAGCGATCACGCGTCGTCCGACGAGGTCTTCAAGATGATCCGCGGTGAGACTGAGCACGCCGTCGACGTCCGTCAACTGGCTCTGGGGAACTCCACCTTGCACATAGCGCTCGATACTGAAAGGAGGAGAATCGGGGAGTTGGAACCATCCTCCCAAATCCTCGTCCGGCTTCGGGAGAAGCGCGGTCTCTTTCTTGGCGTGAAACCGACTCCAGTTGAGCCATGGATTGCCCACCGTCACCGGACTCTGTTTGTTGATGAGCCACGATTTGTTGACACCGAGGTTGAGCGCCGAATCGACGACGCTCTTGATGTCGTCGTTAAGCGCGCGGGCGTCGAGGATCACCGTGCATGGCGGCTCGGGAGTGTTGAACGCGATTCGGCCCGTTGCCGTCATGCTCAGCTTGTGGCCGTCGCTGAAAGTGATGGTCGCGTCGTTGTTGATGATGCCTGCGGTGCGCGCGGGGCGCGTCCGGACTGTGAGCGACGATGCACCCGGGGGAATCCGCAGCCGTTTGGCCTTCACGGCGCGTCGGTCTTTCGAGTAGGCGAGATCGACGATCAGGGAGTTCACGTCGTCCGGATCTTCCGTCTCGGCGTCCGGTGGATGAACGATCACCGGTTCATACCGGTGATCCCACCGGAGACCCTTGGGTGCCTTGTCGTAGAACGACACTTGGATCGGCACGTTCGCGGTGTTCGAGAAGTTGTACGTGTAGTAGATCGGCTCGCGACCGGGGCGTCTGCCCTTCGCGAATGCCGTCTGAGACAAGATCGCCAATGCGGCGACGATGCCGATCGTCGTGGTTTTCATTCGTTGTTGCTTGCTTGTCGTCCCCGGTCAGGATCACCGGCGCGCCTGGTGCGCGCCTTGCGATGGTGGTTGTCCGGGAACAAAATCGTTGTCGGGTTCGTGATAGCCGCCCCC
>CAJIAN010000257.1_pt1 | contig 11377 bp, 9 predicted proteins | sample 9199061 | NCBI WGS metagenome assembly CAJIAN01 (sample SAMEA7708264, study PRJEB35096) | sediment metagenome | biome: marine neritic benthic zone biome [ENVO:01000025]; feature: sediment [ENVO:00002007]; material: shallow marine sediment [ENVO:03000034] sea grass bed [ENVO_01000059] ...
GACGCCACGCACGACATCGATGAACTGCTCCTCTGGAATTCCATATTTATCGATCAGTCGCAAAGCCTCGTCTTCCACCGGATCGGAGCCATCAAAAGCGCGCGCCTTCAGACCATCCTTCCATCGACCGAGGGATGCCCGTCGTGCGTCCACGGGCACATCGGGATCGTCGGCAATGTCGTCCACCACGCGACAGAAGGCGTAGAAACCGATCATGTCGCGCTTCCGTTCCTTGGGAAGGCGGAAAAGAGTGAAGGCGAGATTCGATCGGCTACGACGGGCAATCTCAAGAATGGGATCGGGGGTGCTCATGCCTCGCGGGCCGACGGCCCATCAATCCGTGTAGAGTATGATCCACGAGCCGAGGAGCCAGAGCAAAATGAAGGCTCTGATCGCCGCAAAGGTGACCAACAGCAGAAGGGCAATCCACGTTCCCCCCGTGACACTGGCTTCGATCAGTGAAGCGAGTAGGAACAGGAGGAGCCCATGGACCCCTGCGACAACGAGAAACCAGATCGTCTTCCAGGGGCGACTCCCCCACGACCGGAAATTCGACGCAATCGCCGACGCAAGCGGTTGATTCTTCGCGAGCACGGAGACCTCGAGATAGGCGAAGACGATGATGGCGACGGAGAACACGAGCGACCACCAGAGCCAGAGCGCGCCAGTGAAGTTGCAGGCAACCGGCAGCACCCAGAAGAACCAGCATACGAGCATGGAGGGCCAGAGCGTTCCAATACGCCGCACCGCGAGGTCGACGAGATTGCGCACCTTCAAGCGCCGCCCGGGAAACATCGTGCGAAGGTAGAGGAACAGCATGAGAAAAAACTGGATGAGGAATCCGACGGCGACGACCAGCAGACCTCCCGTCACCTCGACGAACTCGAACTTGACGCTCTTCCCGAGCCCTGCCTCCGTGCCTGCGACGATGATGGAAAACAGAGACGCCAGCGATTTGAACACGCCCTCGAGCGTCTCAAGCGCGCCCGTTTCCATCGCCGGCACCCGGAACGAGCCCAGAGCGACGCTTCCGAATCCTCCGACTTCCCGAACAGAGCTCCACCAATCCAGGAAGGTGGCCCCTAGCGATGCCGCAAAGACAAGAAGCCACAGCCGCATGTGTCCCTTTTCGCGGAGCAGTGCCCAACTTTCGCCGAAGTACGCCCGCAACGGTTGCTGGGCCATGAACACGACGTACCCGACGAGCGCGAGAACTCCCCAGATCAATAAATTCCAGATCCCGAGCTCCGGCATTGCCCACGCTAACATCACTTGATAGGACTCAACTCGCTCGTAACCCAATGCCGACACTCGTCAATTCGATTCCACGCGCACCTGTCAACGAATCCGACCCCAGTGACTTGTGAAGGGCCAGTAGACCACGAGCGCCGGCCCGACAAGATTCGCCTCGGGAACCGAGCCCCACGCCCGGCTGTCCGAGCTGTTCCCACTGTTGTCCCCCATGGCGAAATATTCCTTGGATCCCGGTTCGTCATTCAACTGAATCTCCTGAATATGCAGGCCCGAGGCGCTCATATCCAAGGTGTACCCGGGTCGATAGTTCTCGTCGTGCATGACCTTCTGGAATCCGGGCTCGGTGACTTCCTTCCCGTCGATGAGGAGTAGCGGAGGCTCAACGCGAAGATTGTCTCCGGGGATTCCGGCAAGACGCTTGATGTAGTGCATGGATCCCTGCCGGGGGTCATCGACGTGAATGCGGTCGATACCGCGGGTATTGAATACGAACACCTCGCCTCGTCTCGGCGTGCGAAAGTGATACGACACCTTGTCGACGAGCACCTGGTCGCCAGTGTCGATGAACCCTCGCGCGATGACCGTCCCCGCCGGAATTCTCACCCCCTGACTCCTTGCGATCGATCGCCGGTTCGCCGTCGGCCGCAGATTCAGCTTCTGCTGGATGTTGAACCCGTTCGGTTCACTGAGCGTCTTGAGAGGCGCCGGAATGCTGAAGTCCTGGGACGGATCCCGGAACACGAACCGCGTCGAGGTGAAGAACTTGGCGCGCGTCACCTCGTAGACTTCTTCGAGAACCCCCTCCCGCTCCATGGTGAAGTCGAGATACTTCCGGCCCTTCTGAATCCTGTCCCAGAAACGACGCCCGAAACCCGGCACTTCGAACTCGGGCTCGCTGGCCATGTCGTGCCCGATGATCCCGTTCAGGGTCGGTTGCATCGATCCGGTCGGGATCTTGAAAGGCTGGAGGAAGTAGGCGCGGATACCAACGGCGATGACGATGGCCACAAACAGGACCTCCAGATTCTCGCGCAGGCCCGAATTCCGGTACTCGGGCACCGATTTCTCGCAGACTTTTGTCAACTCCTTCGCGACACGCTTGACCTCCTCCTTGTCCCGCCGGTTGAGGGCTTCACGGAATGCCTCCGAGCGGGCCTGAATCTTCTCCAGCTGGTCGTCGGTGATGATGTCCTGCTTGTACTTCAGGAACTTCTTCACCCCCTTCTGCAATAGCTTTCCCTGCTTGATGTATTTCGGTTGGAACACGACTGATAGGATTCTTGGCGACCGGATTAGGATGACGTCTTCAAGACCTCGATGAACGCCTCCTGGGGAATACTCACCTTGCCGATCGCCTTCATCTTCTTCTTACCCGCCTTCTGTTTTTCGAGAAGCTTGCGCTTCCGCGTGATGTCTCCGCCGTAACACTTGGCGGTGACGTTCTTGCGCATTGCGGAGATGGTCTCGCGAGCCACGATTTTCCCGCCGACGGCCGCCTGAATCGGGACGACGAAGAGTTGCCGGGGAATCACCTCCTTGAGTTTCTTGGCAAGAGCACGCCCGTAGGATTCCGCCTTGTCCCGATGCACGATGGTGGAAAACGCATCGACCGGCTCGCCATTGATCAGCATGTCCATCTTCACCAGCTTCGCCGCCTGGTATTCGGCGTGCTCGTAATCCATCGAACCGTATCCCCGGGTGAGGCTCTTCATCCGATCGTTGAAGTCGACGAGAATCTCGTTGAGCGGAATGTGGCAGGTGAGCATCACCCGGTGCTCGTCGAGCGTTTCGGTGTTTTCCAGCATCCCCCGCTTCTCGGTGAAAAGCTGGATCATATCGCCGATGTAGTCGTTGGGAACCATCAGAAACACGCGGACCATCGGCTCGCGGATCTCGTCGATCTCCGCAGGATCGGGGAGGAGGGTCGGGTTGTCGACGAGAACCGACTCGCCGTTCGTCTTGGACACCTTGTAGATGACGCTCGGGTAGGTCGAGATGACATCCATCTCGTACTCACGGCGCAGGCGTTCCTGGACGATCTCCATGTGCAACAGCCCGAGAAACCCGCAGCGGAACCCGAATCCGAGCGCGGCCGAGCTTTCCGCGGAATACTGGAACGCGGCGTCGTTGATCTGCAGCTTGCCCATCGCGAGCTTCAGCTGCTCGAGATCGTCGGAGGTCACTGGATAGATCCCCGAGAACACCATCGGCTGGATTTCCTTGAATCCCGCAAGCGCTTCGGGACACGGCTGTCCACTCTCGGTGATCGTGTCGCCGATCTTCACTTCGGTCGACGACTTCATGTTCGCGATGACATAACCGACATCACCCGCTTCGAGTGTCTCGCGTTTTTCCTGCTTCGGCGTGAAGATCCCCACCTCCTTGACCTCGTAGTTTTTATTCGTCGCGAACATCTTGATGCCCGTACCGCGTCCCATCGTTCCGGAGAAGACGCGCACGTAGGAGACGACCCCGCGGTACGAATCGTAGAGCGAATCAAAAACCGAAGCGCGCAGCTTGCCATCGTCTATCGACGTCGGCGGAGGAATGCGTTCGATGATCGCTTCCAGAATGTCTTCGATCCCCTGCCCCATCTTCGCGCTGGCGGGGACGGCTTCCTCGGCGGGAATGGCGAGAATGTCTTCGAGCTGACGTTTCACCATCGGGAGATCGGCACTCGGAAGGTCGATCTTGTTGATGACGGGAATGATGGTCAGATCCTGCTCCACCGCGAGGTGCAGGTTCGCCACGGTTTGGGCTTCGACGCCCTGGGCCGCATCCACGAGGAGCAGCGCCCCCTCGCACGCGGCGAGACTTCGCGAGACTTCGTAGGAAAAGTCGACATGGCCGGGCGTGTCGAGGAGGTTCAGTTTGTAGTCCTTACCGTCTCGCGCCTGGTAATGCATCGTCACAGGGTGGGACTTGATGGTGATCCCGCGCTCGCGTTCGAGATCCATCGAATCGAGCAATTGATCCTGCTTCTCTCTCTCGGTAATGGTCTTCGTAGCCTCAAGCAGTCGATCGGAAAGGGTCGTCTTTCCGTGATCGATATGCGCGATGATCGAAAAATTGCGTGTCAGCTCGATGGCCATGGGAGAAGGGGTTGCCCGCCCAGTCCGGGAAAAGCACGGGCAATCTACGGAGAAACCGCGAAAACCCAATCGAAATTCTCATTTCTTTGGGGCAAGGCAGGGTGCCCCGAACTCGCTAGAGATGCTTGGAAAACGCGGCCAGGAGTTGCTGCTTCGATCCTGCACGGATGCGCGCCACTTCCTTGCCCTTCTTGAACACAATCAACGATGGAATCCCGCGAATGCCATACCTGCGGACTGCTTCCCGGTTGTTGTCCGTGTTGATTTTGGCAACGGCGCCCTTGTCCCCGATCTCAGCGGCAATCTGGTCCACCCACGGTGAAACCCTGCGGCAGGGACCTCACCAACTCGCCCAGAAATAGGCGAGCACGGGCCTCGAGTTCTCAAGAACCGCCGACTCGAAGTTCGAAGGTGTCACCTCAATCGGTCCATCGCTGGAGGAATACGATCCTCCCGAACTCCCGCCACTCGCGGGGTCGTTCGTGTAGATGAAGTAGCCGATCCCGCCAACGGCGATCAGCGCCAAAAAGAAGCCCTTCGACATCCGGAAAAATAATTCATAATATTCATAATATCAATCATCTTTCGCAATTGGCGGTTTCTTGATCCAGAACTTCCCGCCGGCGCGTGGACCCGTGATGATTTGCACTCTGACGAGATCGGAGTCGATCTCCAGAACACGAACCCGGACCGGACCTCCACCGTGTTCGAAAACGACTTCATCCTCCCCGGCATCCGCGATGCCCGAGCCCGCTCTGGCTCCCTCGCGGAAGTGATAGTTGCGCAAGGTCGGCTGGGTGTCGGCGAAGGCGAGTGGCTTTCCTCCCGTGACCACGAAGGTCACCTCCGAGGCTATCTCGTAGTCGCCCGCGATGGAGAGCTCACTCGAAGGCACTCGCTCTTCGGCATGTCGAATTCCAAGCTTGGCGCTCGCGAACAAGGCCCATGCGAATCCCAGCGTGCCCAGAATCCAAATCACCATCCGAACAGGACGCTTCCCAAGTCTTGCCCTCTCAGCCGGGGGATCCATGGTCGCCGGCTCTAGTCGACCTTGCTGGCGATCTTTTTACTCCCCTTCTCGAGGATCTTCCGCTCTGCCTCCGTGAGACTGTGCATGCCGTGCTCGCCAATTTTCTCTAGAATCGGGTCGATCTCCTTACTGATGAAATCCTCAGACTCGACCACTTCCGTCTCCACAATGCGGGGCTTGGATAGTCGCGATCGCCATTTCTTCTTCTCTTTCCGCCGGGTCATCTTGCTGTCATTTGAAGCTCGTTGGCGCATCAGGTCATCCTTGGACATCATCCTTCCAGGATATCCGAGGAACTTCGAGTAGTAATACCCGACCAGTGCGCCGCCGAGGTGCGCCATGTGGGCGATCCTCGAAACCGCCCTTCCCGAGTCCTTCGTCAGAAGATCGATAAGGGCGAAGATCACGGTGATACCCACCACCCCAAGGACGAGGTAGCGTGCGCGCAGACGCACAGGGATGACGAAAGCGAGGAGGGCGAAGATCTGAGTGTCCCACAGGATCATCCCAAACGCGACGAGCAGTGCGAAGGCCGCGCCCGAGGCGCCCACCATCGGATACGACGAGATCGCCATTTGCGCACCCGCACCGACGAGGCCGCCGAGGAAATAGATCCCGAGAAAGTGTTTCGTCCCCACCACACGGAGCACCAATTTGCCGGCCACCCAGATCAGGAGAAGATTGAGCCCGAGATGAAGCAGGTTGCCATGTACGAACATGTGGGTGATCAGCGTCCACACATGGCCTTGCGCCAGCGCATCGCGACTGACCGCTCCCATCGGTCCACCGGCACTCATCGGACCGCCGTCGATCCAACCGATCCTGAATCCGTACTGGAGCACGAAGACCGCGATGTTGGCGATCATGATCCACGTCAACGCGGTCATGCCACCCCCGCCGCCAAACTGCCCTTCGCGTCGGTACGAGCCAAAGCCGAACCCGGAAGGTTCGTCCTCACGCATGTAGTCTCGGTCGCCTAGTCCCAAAGTCTTCTCTCAGCTGGTGTTTCAGTGTCTACGCCGCAATTAAGCACAGTGACAATCCAATGTCGAACCCCCCAGTCCGCCCCAAAGCACCGATGACCCACGCGTGAGTGGACAAATCCCCACCCCTCCGCTACATTCGCGCTCGTTCGCAGAAACAACCTCGGAGACATCGCTACCATGAAACGCCATCGCCGCACGGCAATCCTCGCCGCTCTTGCTATCGCCACCTTCGTCAGTGCTCCCGTCGCGCTTGCCCAGAAATCGATCGAGTCGCATCCTGCGGCCCAAGTGGTGATGAGCTACCTCCGCTATGCGATGTCGCAGGAGTGGAGGAAGTCCGTCGCCCTCCTCGAGCCGGAGTCGGTCGAGGATCTGAAGCTCCGCTACATCGAGCGCATCAAGCGCGCTCCGACCATCGACGAGGAAATCGCCATGGTGCGCAAACTCGACAAGAACAATCTCAAGGAGGTGCAGGCGATGAAGACCATCGACTTCTACATCGCCTACCACAAGGGTGTGCAGGACCGCTTCGAAGTCACCGAAGAGATCCTGAATCAGATCAAGACCACCATGCGCGCAAAGCTACTCTCCATTGGAGAGGAAACGATCGAGGGCACCGACTACGCCCACATTCTTGTGCGCACCAAACACGAGAACCGCGACAAGGAAGTCTCCAGCCTTGATCTCGTCTCGCTGATCAAGATCGACGGCAAGTGGAAAGTGACGCTGCGCGCTCAGCGTCCGCTGATCGGGCCGGCTCCGAAGAAGGGATAAAGTAAGTAGTTCCGTAGCCGAACTCGGAAGAGTTCGGCCCCTATCACGCTCCCAAAGAATCGGGCAGCGGCCTATTTTTTGAACTGCATCGGCTTCGTGATGATATCCTTGTAGGTCATACCGCCGGGGATCATCGGCAGCACATGTTCCGTGTAGGGCACCATCACGTCGAGGACATACGCTTCGTCGGATTCGAGCATCCGCTGTAGCGCGGCCTCGAGGTCGGGCTTGTGGATCACCCGCTCGCACGTCACGCCGAAACCAGCGCACAGGCTGACATAGTCGGGATAGATGTGGCTCTCGTTCTTGCTTTCGGGATCGTAGCGCGTGGCTGGATCGCCGAGGTAGGTGTGGCCGCGGTTGCTCTCGTACTGCATGTCCTCCCACTGCACCACCATGCCCAGATGCTGGTTGTTGAGAATGATCGCCTTCGCCGCAATGCGTTCGACTTTCGCCGTCGCCAGTTCCTGGATATTCATCAGGAACGAACCGTCACCGTCGATGTCGACCACTTCCCGATCCGGGAAGGCCACCTTCGCCCCGATGGCAGCCGGGTAGCCATAGCCCATGGAGCCCAACCCCGCCGCTGTGATGAACCGGCGCGGCTCGTCGAAATAGTAGTGCTGGCCGGCAAACATCTGATGCTGACCGACTCCCGTGGTCATGATGATTTCGCCATCGGTCAGACGGTAGAGTTCATCGATCACCCACTGGGGCTGGATGAGATCTTCGGTCTGCTCGTAGCTCTTGAGGGGGAATTCCGTCTTCCACGCGTCGATCTGCTGATACCAATCGGGAAACGCCGTGTAGTTCCCGTCGGTGCTGGGTTTCTGACCCGCGGCATCAAGCAACTCGTTCAACCGAGCAAGCGCTTCTTTGATATTGGCGAGAATCGGCAGGCGCACCGCCTTGTTCTTGTTGATCTCGGAGTTGTCGATGTCGATGTGAACGATCTCGCCGTGTTCGGCGAAAGCCTCGACCTTTCCGGTCACGCGATCGTCGAACCGCACACCCAGTGCGAGAAGTAGATCCGCTTCGTTCACCGCATTGTTCGCGTACACCGTTCCATGCATCCCCAGCCATTTGAGCGAGAGCGGATGCGTTTCGGGAAAGCAACCGACGCCCATGAGAGTCGATGCCACCGGAATGCCAGTGCGCTCGACGAATTCGCGCAGTTCGGGGCTCGCCTCGGAGCTGATGATTCCGCCACCGCAGTAGATCATCGGACGCTTCGCCTCGCGGATCATGGCGACCACCTCATTGAGCGCGACGTCGTCGAGATCCCGTTCCGGGGTGTATCCGCGCAGCTCCACTTTCTCCGGGAAGACTGGATGCGTCGTCGCAAGCTGCACGTCCTTCGGAATATCGATGATCACCGGTCCCGGCCTTCCACTCTGCGCAATGTGAAACGCTTCCTTCACAATGCGCGGGATGTCGTTCACATCGGTAACGAGATAGCTGTGCTTGCACACCGGTAGCGTCATGCCGAAGAAATCCGTTTCCTGGAACGCACCGCGTCCAATCAGGTGCTGGAACACCTGTCCGGTGATCGCGACAAGGGGAGTCGAATCCAAATAGGCGTCCGCGATCGCCGTCATCAGGTTGGTCGCACCGGGACCCGAGGTCGCCATGCAGACACCGGCCTTCCCGGTCGCCCGCGCGTAGCCTTCCGCGGCAAAACTTCCACCCTGCTCATGACGCGGCAGGATCGTCCGTGCGCTCTTTGCACGTGTGAGCGCCTGATGAATCGGCATGCTGGCACCACCGGGATAGGCGAAGATGACTTCGACGCCCTCGCGCTCGAGGCAATGGACCAAAAGATCCGCTCCCTGCATGGCGGCTTCCGGCCCCTTTTTGGCCGCTTCGTCGGCTTTCGCCGAAGTCGTCTTTGTACTCATCGTATGTGGTTGGTTCTCAGTATTTCGCAGAGATTTTAAAAGTTCGCCGGATCTCGACGCGAATTAGCAGTCTACTACGCCAAAAATCAAGCGCAAGCGGACTTCAAACGACGTTCGGAACACCTTCCTCTCCCAAGATTCAGACATTCAGCAATAAATTAAACGAATATTTATTATTAACCATATTTTTTAGGATTATTAGCTGGAAATATCCATAAAAATATGGAACATAATGCCTATTCTCAATTTTTTGTCAGGATTGAGAACGAGCATAGAGAAATCTCTCAGATTTGAAGGCGTCGCGGGGAAGAACCTGTCGCCCGGTGGGAGGGACGATCTCCGGCTGTTGAAACACTGACATCGAAGCCTTCAAACCGATGCGTCAACGACGTCGACAGCAGCAGCCACATCGATCGCGGAGCCCACACCCTTCCGCATCGCAGTCCTAGTCGCAGACCCTCGTACCCAATGTCCCGTAAAAGCGAAGACAGCTTCCGCTGGTTGGAAATCGATCCGAGCGACGTGCTCTTCCTCTTGAAGAAGTACTGCTGGCTGATCATCGGCATTCCGGCAATTGGCTTCGTTCTCGCATGGGGGATCGCCTCGCAGATGCGTCCCGTGTTCAGCACCAAAGCGGTGGTCTATCTCCGACCAAACTTCGACAAGGAGATGCAGCTTGAGCGGACCTACTCGAAGCTCGAAGACACCGACTCGCTAAGATCGATCGAGCAATCACTCGTGTCCGACACGGTGATCTTGAACATGCTCGACACGCTAGGGCTTCGCAACGACCTCGACTTTCTCGGCGAGGCGATCGTCCCTGAGGAACTCACCGACGCGAAGCTCCTCAAGTTGGTGCGCAAGCGCTACCAGACCGAACTCGTGCCGACCACCCGACTGGTTGAGCTGACAGTCGACGACTTCTCCGCGGAGCGCACTTCGGTGATCGCGGAGACGCTGATCGATGAGTTCCTCCAGCACCTAAGAGAGGATCGTAACGCGAAGGAGGCCGAGTTGCGCGAAACGCTGATCGCCCAATCGGAAAAAGCGCTCGCCCGTGCGCTCGCCTCGGAGCAGAATCTCAGCAAGTTCCGCTCCGACAATCCTGAGACCCTTGTCGAGCAGGACAGCAAGATCTTCCACGAGCGACTCCTGCAACACGGCGACGCACTGAACACCGCGAACTCCGAGCGATCAAGGCTTGCCGGGATGCTTGCCGCCCTCGAATCCATCGATCCGGAAAAGGAGCCCTACCGCGTCTTTCAAATTCTGAGCAACCGGAACAGCGAGTACCTCTCCGATCTACTCACGATGCAGACGAGTGGCAAGGCGGAGATGGCTGCGGTGAAGCAACGGGTGACCAGCAAACACCCGGACTACCAAGCCGCCGAGCAGCGCTTGGGGCAAGTCGAAGCGACCCTGCGTAGTTACGCGGCCGAGATGAAATCGGCGGTGGCTTCGGAGTATCAGGCCGCGACTGAGAAACTGGCCAAACTCAGCGAAACGCTCGATGGCTTGCAGGACGACTTTGTGGGTTTCAAGTCAACCAGCGCCGAGTTCCGGGGAGTGAAGGAGGAAATCGATCGCAATTGGAATACCTACTCCAAGCTCCAGCAGAAGATCATGGATCTCGATCTCGATCCGGAGGTCACCCCCACCTTCGTCACCGTGGTCACCGAACCGGTGGTTCCCGACAAGAAATCGAAGCCATGGACGCTTCTCTGGGTCGCCATCGGATCGTTCGTCGGTGGCCTCTTCGTGATCGGAATCGTCTTCTGGCGCAACCGCGATGGCTTGCCCTTCACCTCCGACAAGCAAATCGCGCCATCGCTCGGCATTCCTGTCATCGCGACCATCGATGACGCAGGCGATGACAAGGACGATTCAGAACTCCTGAACATCCTTGTTCCGCTAGGGGAAGCAAAATGCATCCACGTCCTTGCCCCGGTCGGGCGGACCCCGGATACCGGGCTCCCTAAGCAACTCGGCAGGCTTTGTGCAAAGCGGGGAATTCGGACCCTCCTCGTTCGCTTTAGCAGGGACTGGAATCTCCGATCATCGATCGAGAAGACTTCCGTCACCGGTTTCTCCACCATCGACGTGCCGCCGGATGTGCTTCTCAATCCCGAGGCGTTCCGCGATGGGCTCGACGATCTCTCTTCCGATTTCGATCGCATCATCCTCGATACCAACGAACTCGATCAGGACGAATCCCTCCTCGCTGTCTGCAGAATGGCGGAAGCCAACGTCCTCATCGTCGCTCCCGAAACTCCCCGCTCCACCTACATGCGATTCGTCACACGGTGCGGTGACTTGCAGATCAGCGGACTCTCCGTCGTCCGC
>CAJIAN010000755.1_pt1 | contig 11352 bp, 8 predicted proteins | sample 9199061 | NCBI WGS metagenome assembly CAJIAN01 (sample SAMEA7708264, study PRJEB35096) | sediment metagenome | biome: marine neritic benthic zone biome [ENVO:01000025]; feature: sediment [ENVO:00002007]; material: shallow marine sediment [ENVO:03000034] sea grass bed [ENVO_01000059] ...
ACGTTCAACCTCGACGAGTATGTGGGGCTCCCGGGCGATCATCCATGTTCCTACCGTCACTTCATGCAGATGGAACTCTTCAATCACATCAATATGAAGCCCGAGCGGACGCACGTCCCCAACGGGATGGCGGTGAATATCGAGCAGGAATGTCTCGCCTACGAGCACGCCATCCAAGCGGTTGGTGGGATCGACGTGCAAGTGCTTGGAATCGGGACGGACGGACACATCGCTTTCAACGAACCGGCGTCTTCCCTGGGTTCCCGCACGCGGATCAAGACGCTGACGCAGAAGACGCGCGAGGACAACGCACGGTTCTTCGACAGCCCCGAGGAAGTGCCGAGGCACTGCATCACGATGGGAGTAGGCACGATCATGGAGTGTCGGAAACTGCTGCTCTTTGCCTACGGCGAAGCCAAGGCGGGAATCATCGCCGAGGCGGTGGAAGGCCCGATCACGGCCATGGTCCCGGCAAGCGCTCTACAGATGCATCCGGATGTGGTGATTGTGCTCGACGATGCAGCCGGCGGAAAACTCAAGCAGTTCGACTACTACAAACACATCTACGAGAACAAACCCGCGTGGCAGGGGAGCTGAACCGGTCGGCGAGTATTTTTGAAAGACGAACGGCCCGCGATGCGTATAGTGGGTCCGTCATGCCTATCGGGAAATTTGTTGTAGCAGGGACTTGCTTGCTCGCCGGGAGTGGCGTTCTCGGTGCAGATCCGCCGCCCAAGAGGATCGATATCCGTGCCGCTCAGGCGGAGATCGTCAACGATGTCGTCGTTCCGGTTCCTCAGGAGATCTTTGCTTCGCTCGACAAGCTTGGGAGCCAGCACTGGACCGGCGAACTCAAGAAAAGCGACTTCGACCGGCTCGGGAAACGGAGCCAGATCGCGTTGTTGTTCGGAGTGGTGATCGCGGAGGGATTCGTCGCGGTGCAGGCCGGTGACAAGGACAAGGTCGAGGAGGTCGGCCGGCATGTCATGCGCCTTTCCAAGGCACTCGGCGTCAGCCAGACGGTGACGAGTCATGCCCAGGCGATCATCGAAGCCGCCAAAGTCGATGACTGGACGCGCATCCGCATCGAACTCGACAAGGTGCAGGCGGGTGTGAGCGACAAGATGGAGGCCATGCGGGACGAGGAACTGGCCAAGCTCATTGCGATCGGTGGCTGGGTCAGAGGCACGGAGGTGTTGTCCTCGATTCTCTCAAAGAGCTACACCCGCGAAGGTGCCGAGATCCTGAACCAGCCGGATCTTGTGGCCCACATGGAGCGTCAATTGAAGGCTCTGCCGCTGCTGGTGCGCGGTATCGGACCGGTCAAGAAAGTCCGGCGTGGTGTTCGCGATCTCAAACCGCTACTGCAGACCGGCGATGATGGGGTCATTCCCAAGGGATCGGTCCGCAAGGTGCACGAAATCACCAACGGGATGGTGAGATCCATCGTTGCCAATCGTTGATCGCGCCATGAATCCCTTTCGTCAGATCATCGGGATAGCAATTCTCGCGATCATCGCCTTCGGATTGCCGAGAGCCAGCCTTGGCATCACCGATGATGCGCGCTCCTATGCCATTGAGGCGGCACTCCCGTGGTTGGATGCGAAGAAGAATCCGTTCAGTCTTCGCGAAGTCTGGTGGTCGCAGGAAACGAAGGTGAAGGAGGCGAAGATCATTCGTCACCAACTCTTCCAGCGGAACGAGTACTGGTTCTGGGTCGCGGCGGACAATCTCAAGGCGAAGATCTCCATCCACGTCTACGACGACGAAGGAAAACTCTGCGATGCCGAAGCCTTCGAGAAGGGGAACACCGCAGGGGTGCGCGTCGTGCCCAAGAAGACCGGGAGCTACTACATCCGGGTAGTTGTCGAAAGCTCGCCCGACAAGAAAAACCACTGGTCGGCCGTCTACGGATTTCGCTAGCGGATCAGTCCATCCGCGCGTAGGTAGGGCTAGGCCGGATGGAGCAAATCCTGACGTTTTTCCGCGAATTCGATCTCGCAGCCACATGGAAAGCGCTGCTTGAGGCCTGCACCGCGACTCAGTTCCTCGTCCAGTTGGGAGCGGTGGCGACCAGTCTGCTTCTTGCATGGGGCGGGGGACTGTTCCTCCGACGTGCGAAGTTCCTCGCGACGCTCCGCGAACACTTCAAGAACCCCCATGGCATCTCGGGATTCAGGATTGCTCTTGTCGCCTTTCTCTGGCTCGCCGTTCTGATCTTCCGCTACAGCGAGCTCGAGCATCGGACACTCCAGACCATCGCTCTCATCGTCACCGCGTTCGTACTCATTCATCTCCCGCCGAAGTTCCTGCGGAAGCGTTCATGGATGCGGCTTGCGACCTCTGTCGCCTTCGTGGTCATCGTGCTCTATATCCTCGATCTACACGACGACGCCTACGTATTCCTCCAGTCGCTCGTGATCCCTTTGGGCACTCTGAGAATATCCGTGCTCTCGATCCTTGCCGGTCTGGTCGCGCTCGTGGTTTTCCTGTGGCTCGCCGGGTTCGTTTCCCGAATCGTCGAGAAGCGCGTCGAGGCCGCGGACGACATCCCGCCTTCGATGCGCGTGCTCGTCGGGAAGCTCGTCCGTTTCGTGCTCTTCACCTCCGCGCTGTTCGCCACCTTGATGGTGATGGGGATCGACCTCACCGCGCTGGCGGTCTTCGGAGGTGCGCTCGGTCTCGGCTTGGGTTTTGGATTGCAGAAGGTGGTCTCGAATCTCTTCAGCGGACTGATTCTGCTCTTCGACAAGTCGATCAAACCCGGGGACGTGATCGAGGTCGAGCAGACCTACGGGGCGGTGAACTCGCTGCGCACGCGCTACACGTCGGTGATCACCCGCGACAAGAAGGAGGTGCTGATCCCCAACGAGGACTTCATCACGCAGAGGGTGGTCAACTGGTCCTTCACCGACCGCAACGTGCGCGTGCGTGCGAATGTGGGCATCGCCTACGGGTCCGACGTCCGTGAGGCGATCGAAATGTGCACGAAGGCAGCATCCGAGGCCGAGCGCGTTCTTGAAGAGCCGGGACCGCGGACACTCCTCGTGGGATTTGGCGAAAGTTCGATCGATCTGGAGATCCGTTTCTGGATCGCCGATCCGCAGAATGGCGTGACCTCAGTGAGAAGCGAAGTGTTGCTGAACGTCTGGGATGCGTTCAAGGAGCACGGGATCGAGATTCCCTTCCCCCAGCGCGATGTGCGGCTCATCGGGTCCGAGCCGGTGCCCGCGACCTGACTACTGGCTGCCGTAGTAAAAGTCGTCGCCCTTCCGGCCGTCGCCCTTCTCGAACTCACCATTCGGTCCCGGTGAGCGGATGACGAAGCCATCGTTCGACACGTAGAACTGGAACGGATTCCCCCACGGATCGAGCAGGCGCCCGGTGTCGTCGGTTTTCTCAAGGTCGGTGAATTTCTTCTTCTTGTCGTTCTCGCCGCGAAGCGTCGCGGAGATCTCGCGGCTGTTCCCTCCCGGGTAGCTTCCGAACTCACTGCGGTAGCTCTCCATCGCACCCGCGAGCGAGTCGATGTTCTTGACGATGGACTTGGCTTCCTTGGAGCCCCAGAACTTCGGAAAGACGAAAATCGTCAACACAATCATGATGATGATCGCGGTCGAGATCGTTCCCGCCATATCCTTGATCGCAGACTTTTGCGGCTTTGGTTTTTCCGAGGGCATGAGGGGATTCTAGCGTGGCCGCTTGGAATCGTCGAGGTCGGCGAATGCGGCTTCCGGTTCGGTGATTTCGATTCCGAATAGCTCGGAGAGATCTTCCGCCGCGAGAACCTGCGTGCCGGGGTCATCGTCGGCCAGTTCATCGACACGCGAGGCCGAATCACTTGCGGCGTCGATCAGTTCTTCCTGGTTCACACCGCGCAGGGTGAAGAACAGTTCCGGCTTCTCGTCGAGCCGGATGCCCACGGCATAGAGCGTCGCCGCGACGTGCTTGCACATGTCCGCCCAATCCGGGCACGAGCAGCTCAGGTGAATCTCGGCGGGTTCGGGGAAAAGCCCTCCATCGGGATCCGTGATCGTTTCGAGGACACCGGGACCCAGGGAGCCACTCAGCAGCGCGACGAGATTGGCGATCTCGCCCGCCGTCTTCGCTTTCACCGTTTCCCAGCGATCGCCGTCCAGCGGGTCGATCCTAACGAGGACTTCGTAGATCTCCGCCCCGGTCACGTAGGCGAAAATCTCGCCTTCTGTGATCGAGAGGTCGTAGACATTTCCTTTGCGCAGGTAGTTTCGGCCTCGGGGGAGGCGTCCTTCGTAGTCGCTGTAGTGCTCTAGATTGAGCCCCCACGCCTTTCCCCAAAAAGTGCTCGCGGGCATTCCACGGGCGACTTCGCACGTGACCTGCTCGAACGGTTCGCCGAGCTCACGCCGCCGGGCGATCTCGCGCTCGATCTGTCCGGGATCCGGCCTTGAATAGTCTTCCCAGGGCATCGTTCCGCCCGCGATGGAAACGGCCCGCGGTGCTAGCGGGCCGCCTCGTTTTCAAATACCTCGTCGAGTGTCTACTCCGCCGTCTTCTCGGCGATCAGCTTCTGGTCGGCCTCCGACAGATTGTCGATCACGTAGTCGAACTTCCTGCCATCGGCGAACTTGAAGCTCCCCTTGCCGTCCGCCACTGAAATGAGGCTGGCCTTCATCTTCTTGCCGTCGGCATTGGTCCAGGTCCGGAGCGGAATCAAGTCCTTCGGCTTGTCGAAAATCGAAGAAGACGACGTGCTGGCGGGGGCCTTGATTTTGCGCAGCTCCTTCTTGATGACATCCTCGGCCTGGGTGGGATGACCGCTGAAGACGAGTTTGCCGTCGCCATTGAAGATGTGCATCCGCGGAATCCCCCGGCCACCAGTGGGGTCGCTGCCCGTCTTGGCGATGGGGAATCCGATCTTGTAATCCTTGGCGATCTTCTGAAGCTGCTCGTCGGTCGCGTTCTGCCGGTGCACGCCGATGATCTGCAGTCCCTTCTTCTTGTACTTGCGATCCATCTGAACCAGATGGGGCATTCCAGCCATGCAGGGGCCTCACCGGTATCCCCACATCTCGAGGGCGACGACCTTGCCCTTCAACGAATCGAGATTCACCGAATCTCCCGACACGATCTCCCCGATGGAAAAGTCGCTGAGCTTGTGACTCGATGGAGTCTCATCGGCTGCCTGGCTGCTCACCGCCATGCAGAGGAGCGCCGAGGCGCCTGTGAATACGACGCGAATTGTCTTCATAGCAATGAGGACTCTAGTGGCGCGGGACGCATTCGTCCATGTGGATTTCGAGATCCGTTTCCGTTTAGAAAACAGCCGAATCGATGTCGAGGGACACGAAATCGACCAGTTCGTCATTCCCCATCTCGGTGAGCGCCTTCTGTGCTCCCGTGTCGAGCAGTTCGTCGGCGAGTTCCTGCTTTTCGGACAGGAGCCGATCGATCTTCTCCTCGATGGTGCCCGCGCAGACGAATTTGTGGACCAGCACGTTCCGCTTTTGGCCGATGCGGAAGGCGCGGTCGGTTGCCTGGTTCTCGACGGCAGGATTCCACCACCGGTCAAAATGGATGACGTGTGAAGCTGCGGTGAGATTCAGTCCGGTTCCTCCTGCCTTGAGCGAGATCACGAAAAAAGGCGGTCCGGCGTTGTTCTGGAACTGATCGACAAGTTCCTGCCGCCGGCCCACTGGCGTTCCGCCATGCAGCACGAGACCACGCCTTCCGAAAACCACTTCGAGGAATTCCGCAAGGGGCGCCGCCATCTCGCGGAATTGGGTGAAGACGAGCGTTTTCTCTCCACGCGCGGCGACTTCCTCGGTAATCGCCCGGAGGCGCCGGTATTTGCCGCTGTCTTTCGGCTCGAAGTTTCCACTGCCCGTCCAAAGCGCCGGGTGATTGCAGATCTGCTTGAACCGCATGAGATACGTCAGCACCAGTCCGCTCCGCTTGATACCCTCGAGCTTGGGATCGTTCAGTTCGCTGGCGAGCTGCTCGACCGATTTTCGATAGAGGGCGGCTTGGCCTTTCGTGAGCGGGCACCGGGTCTGGATCTCGGTCTTCTCGGGGAGGTCGTCAATGATGGACCGATCGGTTTTAAGCCGACGCAGGATGTATGGACTGACGAGACGGCGCAGTGGCGCATATCCTTCGTCCCCCGCGAGGAGCGTTTTCGTGACTTCGACAAACCGGTTCGCCGTTCCGAGTAGGCCGGGATTCAGGAAGTCGAAGAGAGACCAGAGGTCGCCGATGTTGTTTTCGATCGGCGTGCCGGTGAGGGCGAGACGACAACGGCTGTTCAGGGATTTCACCGCCTTCGTCTGTTTGGATTGCGGATTCTTGATCGCCTGGGCTTCGTCGAGGACGACGAGATCCCATTGGGCCTCCGAGAGAGCCGGCAGACGGCGGAGCATGCTGTAGGTGGTGATCACCGCATCGCGACCGCCGATCCGGTCGATCGTTTCCGCGAGCTCGTCCTCCGGAGTCAGGGAGCGATGAGCGTAGAAGACGTCGAGGCTTGGTGCGAACCGCTCGAACTCCGCTTTCCAGTTCCCCATGAGGGATGCGGGGACGATGAGGAGTGCCGGGTGATCCGGGGACCGTCGCTTGGTGGCGAGCAGAAGAGCGAGCACTTGGATGGTTTTCCCCAATCCCATGTCGTCTGCGAGGCAGGCCCCCATTCCGAGGTCGCAAAACAGCTGGAGCCAGCGCTGGCCTTCGATCTGGTAGGGCCGAAGAGTCGCCTCCAAAGCCTCGTCCGGTTCGTCCTGCCCGAGTCGGGACGGATCGCGGATGGACTCGAGGAGTTCCTTCAACCTGTCGGCCGCAGTGATCTCCGACCAGTCTCCTCCGGCTTCGAGAGCGGCGTCGAGACTCTCGATTCCGGTGGTCAATCGGAATCCCGAGAGCATGCGCATTCCTTGCAGAAAAGTGAGCGCGCCCGTGGAGGCGGCCGATTGCGCACGCTGCCACTGTTCGAGAACCTGCTGCAGTTTCTCGGGGTCGATTTCGACCCAGCGGCCCTTGAGAGTCACGAGGTGGCTGCGGCTGTTCAGGATCTTCTCGATCTCTTCTTCCGTCAGCTTCTCACCCTCGAGACTGAGGTGGGTCTTGAACGACACAAGCGCATCGAATCCGACGCTCGTTTTCCCTCCGGTGTCGAGCGTGACGCTTACCTTGGGTCGCGGTGGCCGGCCGCCTTTCCACCAGTCGGGGACTTTCACGATGATGCCGGCGTTCTCCAATTCGGGAACGGAATGGAGAAATCGATGCGCTTCGGACGGCGTCCACGCGAGGGCGTGGAACACTTTGCGCGATTCGAGAAGCCCCGCCGCAAACTCGCTCGTCTCCGCCGCTTTCTGCACAGGTTCGAGAAGCGACCGAAGGCTCCGGGTGTCTTTCGCACCCGCGTACTGCTTCAGCGCCTTACCCAACGGGAGATGCTGAAGCCTCGCCTGGCTGGAGATCCGGTGAGTGTAGGTGGCCAGGAAGGCGAATGGGAACGACTCGCTGCGCCGGTTTTCGGCAAGATGGAACGTCACGCGTCCGACAAGTCGCCAGATCGGGTTTCGGGACCTCAGCCACGCGTCCAATCCCCCCTCCGTCGTCGAGATTTCCGACGACACCACACGATTGAGTGAGTCCCACTGGTCGCGAAGGGTGTTTTCGTCGAGATACTCCATTCCCGGCGCCGGGGGGGCTTTGGCAACCAAATGGGCGAGCGCCGGTGGAGGAACGTCTTCCCATTCGTCGTCCGTTGGTGAGTGGCACAGTGCCGTAAGGAAATCGTGGGCAAACGAGCGCCAGAAGGCCAAACCGGGGGCGAGACCTACATCGAAGCCCTCCGAAGCTGCGGACAGAAGTCCGTTTGCAGTGGATTTCCCGAATTCTCGGACCATGAATGCCGGCAGATTCTCCGGATTCGGAATGATGAGGCGCCCGTTTGGGAGAAGCTGGATCTCGGGGGCGGCGTCGCTCACGCGGGTCGTTTAGCCGAATCCGGGCTCCAAAGCGAGGCATATTGGGCCAAGGAACTATCCGCTTTTCCTTGACTATAGCTTGCGGAATGCTTTATCCCGTTCAAGTTCTCGGATTCGCCAAATCGCGGTTGGTCTGAGAGATCCGCCACCCGGCACCAATTCACCACAGACGCACTCGACAACACCCCTCCTTTAGTTTACCTCCGTTCTCGACACCGCGGGATTGCGGACGCCGTTGAGGCCACCCTGAATACATGCACAACGAAGGAATCGCAATCATCGGAATGGGCTGCCGCTTTCCGGGCAATTTGAATGACGTCGACTCGTTCTGGGAGTTTCTCGTCGAGGGGGGAGACGCGGTCGTCGAAGTGCCGCCGGATCGTTGGAACGCCGACCGGTTCTATGATCCCGAACCGGGGATTGCGGGAAAGACGATTGCCAAGGAGGGCGGATTTGTTGATGGGCTAGATCAATTCGACCCGCAGTTCTTTGGCATTTCCCCTAGGGAGGCACCCTACATCGATCCGCAGCAGCGATTGCTGTTGGAGACGGCGTGGGAGGCAATGGAAAATGCGGGCATTGTTCTCGATCCCGATGGTGACAATAACATCGGCGTTTACGCGGGAGTATCGCACACGGATTACCAGAGCATTCAAGGGAGCGCGAACGATCGTCCGGGGATCAGTCCCCATTCGCCGACCGGCAATGCGCACAGTATTGCCGCCAACCGTATCTCCTACTGCTTCAATCTTGGCGGCCCGAGCCTTGCCATGGACACGGCATGTTCGTCGGCGCTCACGGCGGTTCATCTTGCCTGCGAACAATTGATGGCCGGTTATTGTGAAGTCGCCCTCGCTGGCGGCGTCACCGTGATGATCACGCCCGATGGATTCATCGGGTTCTCCCAGGCCGGCATGTTGTCTCCGGATGGAAGGTGCAAGGCGTTCGATGCATCTGCTAACGGATTCGTTCGCGGCGAAGGCGCCGGCATGATCGTTTTAAAACCGCTCTCGAGGGCGATCGCGGATGGTGATCCGATTCATGCCGTGATCACGTCGTCGCTGATGAATCAGGACGGCAATACGAACGGCATTTCGCTTCCGAGCGAGGAAGCCCAGGCGCGGCTTGTGCGCGACGCCTGCAAGCTCGCGGACATCGATCCGAATTCGATCGGTTACGTCGAGGCGCATGGGACCGGCACGGCAGTCGGTGATCCTATCGAGGCCAATGCCCTCGCCGCCGCCCTTTGTGCCGATCGTCCGGCCGACGCGCCGCTTCCCATCGGCTCGGTGAAGACGAATCTCGGGCACTTGGAAACCGCGGCAGGGATTGCCAGCCTCATCAAGTCCGCGCTGATCGTGAGTAAGGGGCAGATTCCGCCGAGTCTGCATTTCAGCGAGCCCAGCCCCCATATCGATTTCGAGGCCGCCAAATTGCGCGTTCCCACCGAGCTCGAACCTTTCCCGGACGTCGAGGGTGCGCCCCGCATGGTAGGCGTGAATTCGTTCGGATTCGGCGGCGCGAACACGCACGTCATTCTCTCGGAGCCCCCAGCGGCGGAGAGCTCCAAGGAACTGCCGCCCGAGGACAAGGGGTGGCCGGTGGTTCTCTCCGCGCGATCCGAAGAATCGCTGCACAAGGCGGCGCTGGATCTCGCGGACTGGATCGACGCACACGGAACCGGGAATGGCGACTCGCCGATTCTTCCGGATCTCGTCTACACCCTGGGAGCACGACGCAATCATCATCCCTACCGCCTTACCGGCGTGGCCGATTCGCTCGCGGGGCTGTCCAGCGATCTGCGCGAGCATGTTTCCGAGGAAGGCAGTTCCACCTTGCGGGGTGCGTTCACTCCGAAGCCCGAGCATCCGTTGCGCGTGGGATTCGTCATGAGTGGTCAGGGACCGCAGTGGTGGGGCATGGGCCGCGAACTCATGGCCTCCGAACCCGTCTTCCGCGAGGCGATGGAAGCGTGTGCTGCCGCGATGGAGCCGCACGCGCGCTTTTCACTGCTCGAGGAACTCGGTCGCGATGAGGAAACGACCCGAATCAAGGGGACCGAGATCGCCCAGCCGGCCATCTTCGCCATGCAGTACTCGCTGGCGGCGCTTTGGAAATCCTGGGGCGTCACTCCGACAGCGATCACCGGGCACAGTGTCGGCGAAATCGCGGCGGCTTGTGTTGCTGGAATACTCCCTCTCGAAGAAGCCGCGCGGGTGACCGTGCTCCGTGCCCAGGTCATGCATGACTGTGCGCGCGGGGATGGCACCATGCTCGCCGTGGGCGCCTCCGAGGAGGAAGCCTCTGAACTGATTGAACGGCATGATCCCTCGGTGAGCATCGCCGCATTCAATGGCCCGAACTCGCTCACGCTGTCCGGACCGGAGGATTCTCTGAAGGTGATCGCCGACGAACTCGAAGCCAAGGAGGTCTTCGCCCGCTTCGTCCGTGTCGATCATCCCTTCCACCATGCGCTGATGCAGCCGGCGGCGGATGAGATGGAGAAGGCGCTGGCGGATCTATCACCCCAAGACGAATCCGTTCCCTTCTTCAGCACGGTGACGGGTGAACGATGTGCGGGTCGCGACTGTGTCGCCGGGCACTGGGCTCGCGGCATTCGTCAGGCCGTCCAGTTTGTTTCGTCAGTGGGTGCCGTGAACGAATTTGGCGTCGATGTCTGGTTGGAGATCAGTGCTCATCCCGCGCTCTCGATTTCGATTCAGGAATGCCTCGCTGCCCACGAGACGAAAGCGCCCGTGGTGGCTTCTGCCAGGCGCGAGCGCGAGCACGCTTCCGCCTTGGAAGCAGCGCTCGAACTGCACCGTCTTGGTGTGCCGGTCGATTTCGAGGCAATGACGCCATCGCGCCATCTGATCTCTCTTCCGGCGTATCCGTGGAATAAGGAGCGCTGGTGGCATGAATCCGACGAACTGCGCGAAGGCCGGCTCGCCCCCGGTGGCAAGGGACTCCTCGACATGCGGCTTCCCTCTGCGACGCCGACATGGATGACGAAGCTCGACGAGCGACATCTCGCCTACCTTCGCGATCACAAGGTCGACACGCACGTCATTTTCCCGGCGGCTGGGTTCATCGACATGGCCCTTGAAGCAGGAGTCGAACTGTTCGAGGGCCGTCCCTTCGCTGTCGAGGACTTCGAGATCAGGAAACCGCTCATCTTGCCAGAGGAGGAGGGCGGGCTCGTGCTCCAACTCACCTACGATGAAACCGAGCGGACGTTTTCGATCCAGAGCCGTTTCGAACCGTCGATGTCATGGTCGGTTCACGTCGTGGGCTCGTTGCGCTCGGAGCGCGTGGAATCCTCGTTTGCCTCCACGCAGTGGGCGGCGAGCAGCGGCCTCGATTCCGTCGATACCGAGGGATTCTACGA
>CAJIAN010000035.1_pt1 | contig 11327 bp, 8 predicted proteins | sample 9199061 | NCBI WGS metagenome assembly CAJIAN01 (sample SAMEA7708264, study PRJEB35096) | sediment metagenome | biome: marine neritic benthic zone biome [ENVO:01000025]; feature: sediment [ENVO:00002007]; material: shallow marine sediment [ENVO:03000034] sea grass bed [ENVO_01000059] ...
GCGGCGTGACGGGCTCCGAAACACCATGGATCCGTCCCGATGAATTCGTCGCACAGAGCCGCCGTGGATGCAAAAAGGATAAAGCGGGTCGCGGCTTCCGTCGGGGACGGAAGTTCGTCAGTCGCCTCCCATGAATGACGTATCAGACGCGCGCTGCGTCGAGAACGCTGCGGATGCGTTCCGAGAGTGTGCGCGTCGTGTAGGGTTTGGGAAGCAGATTCACGCCTTCTCGGATCTCTCCGTCATCGAGGATCCGGTGGTTGTCGGTGAACCCTGTCGTGTAGAGGACGCGGAACTCGAGGTTTTCCTCCCGAAGTTTCGCGACCATCTCGGGCCCACTCATGCGCGGCATCACGATATCGCTAAAGATCATGTCGATCTCGCTCGCATGCTTGCGCGCCGCCTCCACTCCCGCCACTCCGTTTTCCGCCTTGATGACGTTGTAGCCCAGATGGCCGAGGCTACGAGTCACCAGTTCACGGACCATCGGCTCGTCTTCGACCACGAGCACCGTCTCGCCGCCATTGGGCAAGTCGGCAGTCTCCGGAGTCTGATGAGCCGGGAGCGGTGGGGATGTTCCGCCGTTGGTTGGCGTCTCTTCCGTGTCTGTTTGCTTCATGACTTTTGTCGCGCCTGCGCCTTGCGCTTCGTCTGCCCTATTCGTGGCTGACTCGACATCGCGGTCGGTCGCCCCGGTTGGAAAATAGATCGTAAATGTTGCCCCCTCTCCAGGAGTGGTGCTCAGTTCCACGTGACCGTCCATGGCGTTCACGAGACCATGGACGACCGAGAGGCCGAGACCTCTGGCGACGGCGTCCTTCATCGTGGTGTAGAACGGATCGAATGCACGTGCGGCCACCTCCTTCGTCATTCCGGGGCCGTTATCCTCGATCCGCAGGACTGCGTAATTGCCGGGTTCGATCGATCGTGACGAGCAGAAGTGCGCGTCGAGCTCGCGACTACTGGTGGTGATCAGCATGCGACTGCGCGGGGGAGCGAAATCCCGGACGTTTTCGCCGATTCTGAGCAGGATCTCCTCGAGTTGCTCTTCCGAAGCCTCGACGCGAGGGGAGGTGGTATCGAGTTCGAACTTCACCTCGATGTCGGGGCCGACCCGGCGGCGCAGGGAGTTCTCTTTTGCACCAAGAAAGGCATTCAGGTCAACAGTGCCGGGTGTTGCGATGGAGCTGCGTCCGCTGAACCTCAAGAGATCGGTGGTGACGGATTTCGCGTCGCGTGTGGCATCGATGATCCGGCGGACGTCGCCGGTCCTCACCACGCCCGTTTCGAGATCGCTCTCCATCATCGATCCCGTCCCGGTGATCGTCGTCAGGATGTTGTTGAAGTCGTGCGCGAGTCTCCCGGCCATATGCTCCATCGCTTCCGTAGGAGCCCGGAAGTAGGTCGACGGGGCGTCGTTCCCGTTCTCGGAGTTTTCATCCAGCGGCCAAATGGTCACGAGGCGTGCAGGCTCGCCGTGAACCTTCATCGGGGTTGAAAGCACCCGGACGATCTGACTGCCTCCCCGCCACGCAAGAACACTGCGCTGAAGCGGATTCGCCGAATCCGATCGCTTCTGCAGGGAGGGCGGGAGGAGTTCGGAAGCGTGCCGGCCCGTGAGTTCGGTCCGAGCCGATTCGGTGAGTTCACACGCCGCAGTGTTCACGTCGATGATGTATCCATCTCCATTCTCGAGAAACTGCGCATCTCGAGAATGCTCGAACAGGCATCGGAATTCCTCACCGCCGAGCTGAATCGGCGCTGACATCATCTCTTTAAAAGAGCTCATTTACCGTATGATTCATTAAAAATACTAAATATTATAATTACTGTAAAGTAATTTGTTCGGGAAATTAGCCTTGGAATCGCACGGAAATGTCTCAAAACAGCGCCGGATTGTGAGATTGGTAGGATTCCATGGGGATCTCAGGGGCAGGGACGGTTTTGAATCTGCAAGAATCCTCGGTCGGGCTTCGCATTTGCGCGATGACTTGGGACGCTCGGCGTGTATCGTGATGGGCATGCACTTCGGTGACTTGCGTGGGATCCTCCAGTACGTGCCTCAGTTTCGGGGCAGGATCTTCGTGCTCGCAATCGATGGCGCCGTCGTGGCTTCGGAGAACTTCGCCAATATCCTGCTCGATTTGGCGGTGCTGCATTCGCTCAACATCAAGATCGTTCTCGTGCATGGAGCGGGCGCGCAGATCCGGGAGTTGGCCGCCGAACGTGGCGTGGAGATTTCCAACGACGACGGGACCGGTGTTACTGACGACGCGACCTTGGAACTGAGCATCGATGCGATCACGCGCCTGACGAGCGGGCTCATGCAGAGCCTGACGACGATTGGTTTGCGGGCCGCGACTGCCAATGCGCTGATCGCCCACCGGTCGGGTGTCATCCAGGGGGTCGATCGGTTGAACACGGGAACAGTGGAACGGGTCGATGCAAGTGGCCTGAAGGCATTTCTGGCCGAGGAGATGATCCCTGTCATCGCTCCGCTTGCCTACGACGGACACGGTGCCACCCTGCGCATCAACTCCGATGGGGCCGCCCTCGCGGTCGCGGAAGCACTCAAGGCGGACAAGATTCTATTCATCACGCACGGCCGATTGGAGAGCGAGGATGGGCTTCATTTGCGGAATCTGCCCGTTGCCGAGGCCGAGGAACTGCTCGCCACCAAAGGTGACAGCTTATCCCGGCGTCTTGTTTCGGTATTGAACTTTGCCAGCCGCGCTTGCTCGATGGGCATCTCGCGCGTCCACATCGTCGATGGTCAGCAGAGGGAAGTGCTCCTCGCGGAGCTGTTCAGCAATGAGGGCGTCGGAACGATGGTCCACATGGACGAATACGGCCACGTGAGGAAGGCGACCTCGGGAGATGTGCCCGAGATTGTCTCGCTGATTCGGACGGCGGTGGAGGACGAGGAACTCGTTCCACGCAACCGCAGCGAGATCGCGGCTCAGATTGACGACTATTACTTACTGGAGATCGACGGGAACGCGGTGGGGACCGTGGCCGTGCATTACTATCCGGGCGAAAAGGTCGCGGAACTGGCGTGCCTCTTCGTCAAACGGGATCACGACGGCGAGGGATACGGTCGCCATCTCGTGGGATTTGCGGAAAAGAAGGCGCGTGAACTCGGCGCTGAAAAGATGATCGCTCTTTCGACGCAGGCTTCGGATTATTTCGAGCGCATCCATGGTTTTCAACGAGTTGGGGATGAAATTCTTCCCCAAGAAAGGGCGGATAAACGCGAGGAAAGTGGCCGGAACTCCTTTGTCCTCGCCAAGGAGGTGCGACGGGAGCCGACGAGGGAATTGTCTTCTCCGGCGAGGTGAAGGTTCTCCGGTTATTCGCGGCCGCTTGCGGTCTTTGCCTCGTCTCGGCAAGAGCGGACGACACCCGCGTCGCGACAGCGATTGAGTCCGGCGTCCGGATCGTTCAAAAGGGCGCCGAGAATTATCCGACCCATCGCGATTGCTTTTCGTGCCATCATCAGACGCTTCCGATGCTCGCGATGAGGGAAGCCCGGGCATTCGGAACGGAGGTCGACGAGCGGATCTTCGAGGAGCAGGCCGAGTTCACACTCGATTTCTTCAAGAGCCGTGCCGAATCGGTGCGCGAGGGCAAGGCGGTCGGTGGCCGCGCGATGACAGCGGCCTATGCGCTGTGGACGCTCGATATTGGGGGGCGCGAACGAGACAAGACCTCTGATGCGCTCGTCTCCTATTTGTTGAAGCGTCAGGAGAAGGACGGTCGCTGGAAGGTGCAGACGCACCGGCCGCCGCTCGAGCAGTCCAACATCATGACCTCGTTTCTCGCCGCCTACTACACGGAGCAGTTCGCGAATGATGAGCAGAAGGCGAGCGTGAAGAAGGCCAGCGATCGCGCCAAGGCATGGATTCTCGCCAAGCCGCTGAACTCGCAGGAAGATCGGAATGCGCGGCTCTGGGCGCTCAGTGAATTCGGACTCGATGGAAAGAAGCAAGCGGTGGAGGCGATTCTCACCGCGCAGAAGAGCGACGGTGGTTGGTCTCAGGTGGACGACATGCCCAGTGATGCCTACGCAACCGGTCAGACGCTTTATATCCTGAGTCACGTAAACGCCCTGCCGTCAGATCATCCAGCTGTTCTACGTGCCGTCGACTATTTACTGAAATCGCAAGAGGCGGACGGATCCTGGTTTGTGAAGACGCGAATCAAGCCGATTCAGAGATTCTTCGACAATGGCGACCCGCACGGTAAGAATCAGTTCATCTCGATGAGTGCCACGGGTTGGGCGGTTGCCGCTCTGGCCTCGATCCACAAGAAAACCAATCCTTGATCACGTGAGAATATCGACCCCGGCACTGCTTCTATTGGCGATCGGTTCGTTGGCACATGCGGAAGAGATCCCAAAAGTCCTCGACCCCGATTTCGAACTGACGCTGTTCGCGAAGGAGCCCGATATCGTCACGCCCACCGGGGCGACTTTCGACAAGGCAGGTCGGCTGCTCGTTCTCGAGAGTCACACGCACTTTCGACCAAAGGACTACGAGGGGCCGCCCGCAGACCGCATCCGGATCGTCGAGGATACGGACAAAGACGGGAAAGCCGACAGATTCACGACTTACTACGAAGGCCTCACGCACGGGATGGCGCTCGCGCTTTCTCCGGAAGGATTCGTCTATGTGGCGACGCGCGCGAAGGTGCTCAAGTTGGTCGATGCTGACGCTGACGGCATCGCCGACCGGGATGGCGCGATCGAGATCGCTAGGCTGGACACCCCTGGGGTCTATCCGCACAACGGACTGTGCGGGCTCGCATTCGATGCGAAGGGGAGGCTCTGGTTCGGTCTGGGAGAGAATCTCGGCAAGCCCTACAAGCTGATCGGTTCCGACGGGACCACGCTGGAAGGTGGTGGTGAGGGAGGGAACATCTATGTCTGCAACGCGGACGGATCGGGATTGCGACGAGTTGCGACCGGATTCTGGAATCCCTTCGGCATCTGCCACGATCCCATGGGACGTGTCTTCACCGTGGACAATGACCCCGATGCGACGCCGTATTGTCGACTACTGCACATCGTGCCGGGCGCGGATTTCGGATACCAGTTCCGCTATGGGCGGTCGGGAAAACATCCGCTTCAGGCGTGGCAGGCCGAGTTGCCCGGAACTTTGCCCATTGTGTGCGACACCGGAGAAGCGCCCTGCGCCATTATTCCCTTCGAGGGTCGCCTTTGGGTGACGAGTTGCTGGAACTTTCGCCTCGAACGCTACGAGTTGAAGCAGGACGGCGCATCGTGGAAGGCGCAGCGCGAGAACGTGGTGCAAGGGGACCAGTGGTTTCGTCCGGTGGACTTCGCTCAGGCGCCTGACGGAAGTCTGTTCATCACGGATTGGGCGCACGCCGAATACAAGCTCCATGGCAGAGGACGTATTTGGCGGCTTGCCAGGAAGGAGGGGACGAAACCGGAACCCGGGTGGCGTTTCCCGGATCTCACCGACGAGGAAAAAGCGAGTGCACGCATGCAAAAGGAGGCTTCGGCCGTGGATCTGAAGACGGAAGATCGATTCGCGTGGCAGGCCGCTGTCACCGGCCTTGCCAACGGTAGCGGGTCATTGAAGTGGACCGATGACGAGGATCCTCGCGTCCGTCACGGGGTTGTCGCGGCTGCCCGGCAGCGCGATCCCGGAAATCACAAGGGAATGCTGCCGATGGCCCTGAAGGATTCCCATGATTCCGTCCGTCTCACCGCGATTCGATGGGCGAGCGACGAGGGCTTGAAGGAATACCGGAAGACGATCGAAGAGATTCAGCGCGAAGCCGAAAAAGGTTCACGACTCGCCAAAGCGGCCAAGGCAGCCGCGGACCGACTAAAGTAGTCGGCGACTACGAACCGGCGACCTTGTCCTTCACCCGGTCGAGCACCTCGGTGGGGACCGGATGGGCCTCCATCCATGCGTTCGCGGCGGCTTCGTCGCGGACGATCCAGCTGTGGAGTTGGTCTTCGATCTGATCTTCGCGCAGCATCTGCTCTTGGATGGTGAGGCTCCACTCGAGAGCGCGTTCGGGATCGGTATCCATCAGGCTGTCGCCGAAGGCGGCGACCGTTTCGTCGCGCATCTCGCCTTGGGGCAACTTGGTGAGCCACTCCGAGGCCTCCACCATGTTGGAGTCGACCCAGTTTTGAATGAGGAAGCGCGCGGCGCTGGTTTGGGCCGACGGATCCTCGATGGTTTCGACGAACGAGGCTGCGTCCGTCGGGGACTGGCGTGCCCATGCGTCGACCACTTGGCTGAGAGCCCCGTTTTGAATCATGCCGGGATCGAGATTGGAAGCCCACTCGGCGGCTGCGGAGACATCCTGCACCGCCCAAACCATGGTCAGCGGAATGTAGCCTTGGAACTGAAGATCCTCCGGTGTCGAGGCGATGTACTCCCGCGCACCATCGAGATCCTGCCTCGCCCATTCGGCGATCGCTCGTTGGAAGGCCGCGCCGCTGCCGGTCTGCTCGAAGTAATCCACACTCCATTCAGCAGCGGCAGCGGCGTCGGTTTTAGCCCATTCATTTGTCAGGACCGCCGCGGCGTTCTGCGCTTCATCGGTGTCCGGAACCGTCTTCAGCCATTCGCCCGCTTCGGCCGGGGCGGTCACAGCCCAGCCGGTCACGAGACCTTGAATGACGTCGTCGTAGACGGGATCGTTGCGCAGTTCGAGCGTCCATGCGGCGGCCGTGTCCGGCTCCTGTTGAACCCACGCGCGGACGCCATGGTAGAGCGCAGAGAGGCGAGCCCCGCCGTCGAGATTCTCGTCAGCCCAGTGGGTGGCGGCAGCGCCCTCTCTGGCGGCCCACGTTTTCAGCTGATCGACAATCTCGCGGCGGGTTTCAGGGGAGGAAGGTCTTGCTAGAAGCTCGTCAAGGATCGCGGCGGGATCATCCGACGCCGCGTTCGATTCTGCGGAGGAAGTCGCCGATGCCGGTGCCACGGGAGATGGCGTGTCGCCCGGCGTCTCCGATGCGCTGGCGCCAAATTTCTGCGGAGTTGCAGTCTCCCGTTGGGTCCGGTCTCCACTCAAGGATCGCCCGAACCATCCGGCACTGAACACGAGCAGTGCCAGCGCGGTGCCTGCGAGAATCTTCAAGGTCTTCGGCGACATGGCTTCGGATGGTTTGGAAGTGATGGCGGGGAGGAGTCCGGTGTCGAACTCCTCCCCGCGGTATCATGCATTCTTTGCAGAAGAATGGGGATCAGTGATTGGCGAACCGGATGTTGGCGTCTGTGTTCGGTTAACGGCGGAAGCCGATGACCACGCCGGATTTCACGACGATCGGGACCCGGGTGATGGGATCGACCTCGACCGCGTTGCCACCATCATCCACCTCCGCATCGGCTGCGGCGACGGGAGGAAGCGGCTCCGGATCGGGCGGCGGAGGATCAACGATCGGTCCGATCTTGATCTGATACCGACCGTACATTCCGGTCACGCAGCGCCGACGCGAGAGGATGCGCACGGCAGCTCGCACGTTTTCGCCTAGGGGCGGAACGAAGACGAGCTTCCCACGGCGAGTCACGAATCCGGTGAGAGTGCCGGAAGCGCCGTTGGACGGGTTCTTGATAACCATGACGAAGAGGCCTTGGTTATTCACCTTCATACGGCCAACGCCGGCAGTGTGGGTGCCGGCGGGAGCCTGCGTGTCCACCACCGCGAAGACGTAGCGTCCCGCAAACTTGGAGGGATGCAGACTGTCGCCGGGGCCGTCGCCGGGTTCATCGGGTCTTTCCGGCCTATCGGCTGGATCGACTGGCTTCACTTCCGGTCGGTCGCCAGGTCGGTTGTCCTGGGCAACAGACAGGGCTGGGATTCCCAATGCGAGAATCCCGACCAGTGTTTTTGTCAGAATCTTGGCTTTCATTTTCTTAATGTGGTTGTGGGTTCGCACACGAATCCGCATCCGTTCGCGAATTTTGGCTCTACATAGGTGTGCATTCACGGTTGATGACGACGGAGTGTGGCTGGGGTTACATTTTTCGCGTTCGGGCGGAGCTTGCGGCTGCGATTGGGGCGTGCGATAGAGTCCCGATCCATCGTTGATGAAACTCTTCAAGGCCGCGACCTACTGCAAACCGGAGCTGCTGTTCCGGCCTTCGCAGATCTGGAAGCGGTTGGTCTGGAGTCGCACTTGGAAGGGGAGAAGCGGCCGGGTCACCCTGCCGTTCGGACTCGAGATGGAAGTCGATGCGAACGATCGGATTGGCGAGGCGATCACGAAGGTGGGTTTGTATGACATCGCGGTGCTGGAGTGCCTCGCCCGGCTTCCCGATCCGGCCGAAGTCTGCCTCGACGTTGGCGCGAACACGGGCCTCATGAGCGCTGTCATGGCGTGCGCCGTCGGCGAACAAGGACGGGTCGTCGCGTTCGAACCGCACCCACGGATTTTCGGAACGCTGAAATCCCATGTGGAGAGCTGGTGCGCCTCGGGAAAGGCAATCGGCACGATCGAATGCCGGGAAATCGCACTTTCCAGTGAAGAAGGAGAAGCGACGCTGTGCCTTCCCGAGGAATTCGCCGAGAATCAGGGGACGGCCTTTCTTGGATCGGAAGGCGACGGGAAGATCGAGGCGGTGGTGAGAACCATGCGACTCGCCGATATACCTGAGGCCGGTGAACCGATCGGCGTGCTCAAGATCGATGTGGAAGGTCACGAGCTCGCGGTCTTTGAAGGCGCGGCTCAGCAGCTGGAAGCAGGCACCATCCGCGACATCATTTTCGAAGGACACGATGCCTATCCGACTCCGGTCACGGAATTCCTCGAGTCGCGCGACTACAGTGTGTTCCTCATCCAGAAAGGTCTGATGGGTCCACTGCTTCTCCCGGCAAACGTGGTTCCCCGCCAGCTTCCAAATTACCTGGCGACCCGCGACGTCGGTCGCGCGACGAAGAGGCTCCGCAAGTTTGGTTATCGGGTGCTTCGACCGATGGTGTAGTCATTAAGTGCACTGGACGGCGCGCCACCCCGCAGCTAGGCTCTCTGTTCCATGTTCCCCAAATCGTTTGTTTGCCTTCTCGCTGCCGTTGTTTCGAATGTGTGTCTCGCGCAAGCGCAGGAGACGCCCGATCTTGGGCCGCTCCGCACGTATGTGAAGACGCCGGACGAAGCCTACAAGGCAGAGGCGGTGAGCGAGACAACCATCGGGCTTTGCAAGGCGCACGTGCTCAGACTGACCTCGCAGAAGTGGCAGGGGATCGAGTGGTGGCACTGGCTTTCCGTGCTGGTGCCGCCGGAGGTCGATGATTCGAACGGCGCGATCCTCGTCATTACCGGTGGATCGAACAAACGGAAGAACCCGCCCGGCGGTGGCTCGCGCGAGGCGATGATGCTTTCAGCATTCGCGGCGCAGAGCCGGAGTGTCCTGGCGATTCTGCAGCAGGTGCCGAACCAGCCGCTGTTCGGAAATCTTTACGAGGATCACCTCATCGCACACACCTTCGACAAGTATCTCAGCGGCGGTGATGACACGTGGCCGCTTCTTCTGCCCATGGTGAAGAGCGCGGTGAAGGCGATGGATGCCGTGCAGGCGCTTTCGAAGGAGAAACTCGGCCGCGCGGTCGAGAAGTTCGTGGTCACCGGCGCGTCGAAACGGGGATGGACGACTTGGCTGACCGGCGCGAGCGACGAGCGGGTCTCCGCGATCGCCCCGATGGTCATCGACATGCTCAACACCGAGCCGCAGATGGAACTGCAGTTGAAGACCTACGGGAAGTTCAGCGAGATGATCAAGCCCTACACGGAGCGAAAGATCCAAGAACGCATGGATACGGAACGGGGGAAACTTCTCACCGAGATCACCGATCCCTACGCCTATCGCGAGTCGCTGAAGATGCCGAAACTCATTCTGCTCGGAACGAATGATCCCTACTGGACGGTGGATGCCGCCCGACAGTACTACCCCGGGCTCGAAGGGCCGAAATCGCTCTTCTATCTCCCCAATGCCGGGCACGGGCTCGGATTGGGAATCCTGCCGACGATCACCACCTTCTTCCGCAACGCGCTCGACGAAAAACCGATGCCGGAACTCGACTGGAAACGGAGCGGGGACGGGAAGACGCTCAAGGTGAACTGGCAGCAGGAGAATGCGCAGGCGCGAGTCTGGATGGCGCAGAGTGGGAATCGGGATTTCCGCAAGGCGAAGTGGGTTTCCAAACCGGCTACCGGGACGGCGGGTTCGTGTGAAGTCGAACTGCGTCAGCCCGTTGAAGGATGGGTGGCCTACGCGGTCGAAGTCATTTTCCCAGGCGAGGACAAATCGAAGCAGTCGCCAAAGCTGTCGACTGAGATCTTCGTCGTTCCGGACACGTATCCCCACGAGGCGAACCTGAGCGAGTAGGGCTACGTTCGTAGCCGAAGATGTGAATCTTCGGTCGTTGCGGCAACGGAACTTTTTGCAAGTTCCGCTCCGTGGATCTAGTCTGCCGACTTCATGAGTCGTGATCTCGACAGCAGCGAGAACTGGGGGCCGGAAACACGTGCCATCCACCTCGGGCAGGGCTACCGGGAGGAGACCGGCGCGGTCATTCCGCCCGTCTTCCTGACGTCGACCTTCGAGTCGGGAAACCCCGGCGGGTTCGACTACACGCGGTCCGGGAACCCGAACTTCCGCAACGCCGAGGAAGTGCTCGCCTCGCTCGAAGGCGCCGCGCATGCGACCGTTTTCGCCAGCGGGGTCTCGGCGATCACCGCGATCGTCTCAACGCTGAAGTCGGGGGATCTGGTGGTGGCCGAGGAAAACATCTACGGCTGCACGTTTCGCCTTTTCGATCAGGTCTTCGCGAAGTTTGGGGTGTCGATCGAATACTTCGACCTGACAAAGCCAGAAAACATCGCGCTGATTGGCGAGAGGAAGCCGACACTGGTCTGGATCGAATCGCCGACGAATCCGCTGCTCAAGGTGATCGATATTGCGGCGGTGGCGGAGGCTTCCAAGGCGGCCGGTGCGCCGCTGGTGGTCGACAACACCTTCGCCTCCAGCTGTCTGCAGCGACCTTTGGAACTGGGGGCTGATCTTTCGCTGCTGAGCACGACGAAATATTCGAACGGTCATTCGGACTGCCTCGGGGGTGTGGTTTGTTCGAACGATCCTGCGTGGCAGGAGAGAATGCTCTTCGCGCAAAAGGCGCTGGGCCTGCAACCGTCGCCGTTCGACACGTGGCTCGTGACGCGCGGAGTGAAGACGCAGGCGATCCGCATGGAACGCCATTGCGAGAACGCATTGGCGGTTGCGAACTTCCTCGAGGACGAGTCGGGCGCCGACCTTGTGAGGTATCCGTTTCTCGAATCCCATCCA
>CAJIAN010000442.1_pt1 | contig 11323 bp, 7 predicted proteins | sample 9199061 | NCBI WGS metagenome assembly CAJIAN01 (sample SAMEA7708264, study PRJEB35096) | sediment metagenome | biome: marine neritic benthic zone biome [ENVO:01000025]; feature: sediment [ENVO:00002007]; material: shallow marine sediment [ENVO:03000034] sea grass bed [ENVO_01000059] ...
ACCAACCGCGACCTGCGTGCTGTCAGTGGGGTTAGGGGGATCTTCACCAATGAAGGTGAGTTTCGCAAGAGCGCTGGGTCAGGGAGTACGTATTCGGAATGGACGTTCGATAATTCGGGTGGCCGAGTCGATATCCAAACAGGAGCGTTCGAAATCGAGCGTGATGGAACAAGTCGCGGTGGTAGCTGGGACGTGGCGCTCGGTGCGGCCGTCCGTTTTGACGCTGGAACCTACACATTCGAGGGGGCGTCCTCCGTAATAAGCGGTGCTGGAGCCATCGAGGTGCGTGGCGGCACCCTGCGGATCGACACCGATATCGAGATTCCGGGAGCCTACACCCAGACCGGCGGCATCCTGCGTGGATCGGGTGAAGTTGTCTTTGCCGGCGTCTCCACAACGAGCGCCAACGCCCAGTTGCTGGACAGCGGACGCAAGATCAACCGAGGCACCTTTACCGTAGACGTCAGTGCGGGCAACGTGCTCTTTCGGAATGCCTGCCGATTCGAGAACGAGGGGACGCTGATCTACCAGGTCGGCGCACTAGGTGATTTCTACTTGGACCAGGGATCGACGTTCCTCAATGCCGGAACCGCACTGTTTGATGTGCGCGCGGGCCGCGCTCTGCGGGCCACAAGTGGAACTCGAGGGGTGTTTACGAACGAGGGTGAGTTTCGGAAGAGCGCCGGCGGGGCGACCTTCACCGATTGGACATTCAACAACACGGGTGGCAGTGTGAACGTTCAGGCTTCGAGTTTCGAACTTGAGGCTGGTGGGACGAGCACCGGCGGCACTTGGGAGGTAGGCGATGGGGCGACGTTGCGCTTCGACGGTGGCACCTCCACATTGGACGCGACGTCCGAGCTGACCGGCCCGGGTGGCTTCCAAGTGCGCGGCGGGACGCTCAATCAGAGCTGTCCGTTCGGGATCACCGGTTCCGTTCGGGTCACCGGGGGCACTTGGCGCGTGGACGGCGACATTACCATCGCCGGTGACCACACCCAGACTGGCGGGATCCTTCGCGGTTCGGGTGAGGTTGTCTTTGCCGGTGATTCCATGATGAGCACCAATAGCCAGTTGATGGACCTTGGGCGCAAGGTCAATCGGGGGACTTTCACCGTCGATATCAGCTCTGGCAACGTGCTCTTCCGCTCCGACTGCCGGTTCGAGAACGAAGCGACGCTCATCTACCAAGGCAGTACCTTTGGCGACTTCTACATCGATCAGGGTTCGATTTTCCTCAACAAGCCCGGTGCCCTTTTCGAAGTGCGCACCGAGCGGGATCTGCGCAGTTCCAGCGGAGTGCGCGGGACGATCACCAATGAGGGTGAGTTCCGCAAAAGTGCTGGCGGGACGACGTTCACGCAATGCACATTCGACAACCGCGGTGGCAGCGTAGACATTCAGGTTTCGCGATTCGAACTCGATACCTCCGGTACGAGCACCGGCGGAAACTGGATGGTGGCCGATGGCGCGACCGTACGTTTTGACGTCGGAACTTATACCTTCGAGGCTGCTGCCACGGTGGGTGGTGCGGGCGCTTTCGAAGTGCGTGGGGCGACGTGGCGGATCAACACGGATATCGTGATTGATGGGATCTACACGCAGACAGGCGGTATTCTGCGCGGTTCGGGTGAGGTTGTCTTTGCCGGAATCTCCACGATGAGTGGAAATGGCCAACTTATGGACAGCGGACGTAAGATCAATCGCGGCATCTTCACTGTCGATATCAGCGCTGGCAACGTGCTCTTCCGCAACGGTTGCCGGTTCGAGAACGAAGCGACGCTCATTTACCAGGGCGGTGCAGCAGGCGATTTCTACATCGACCAGGGATCGACCTTTATCAACAGGCCCGGTGCCCTCTTCGATGTGCGCACCGATCGCGATCTGGGCAGTGTTAGTGGGGTGCGCGGAATCCTCACCAACGAAGGCGCGTTCCGCAAGAGTAGCGGAACTCAGACGTTCAGCGACGTGGCCGTGATGAACGATGGAATCGTCAATGTCCAGGCGGAAGAACTCTACTTCCGACAAGGCTACACCCAGACGAACCCATCGTCGGCGATCTTCCTCAACGGCGGCAATCTTCGCAAGACGGGCACCCTGACCTTGGGCGGCGGGTCGTTATCGGGGGTCGGGACCGTCTTCGCCGATGTCAGCAATACGGGGGCAACCCTGCGACCGGGTTCGAATCTAGGCACCTTGAACATCACCGGTGCGTATTCGCAGCCGGCGAGTGGAAGGATGGAAATGGACATTGCCGATTCTCCGGCATCCGGAGATTTCGACCGATTGATCATCGGTGGTGCGGCTAGCCTCGGCGGTACCTTCGCCCTTGCTGTCGATCCCGGATTCGTGGCCGACCCCGGCGATGCCTTCGACGTCATCGAATACGCGTCGCGCTCGGGGATGTTTGGGGCGTTCGAAGGGCTTGGTCCGGCGGGCGGCATCAGCTACGCCACTGCCTACGATACGGACAGATTCACCCTGACGGCGTTCGCCGATGCGAACAGCCCTCTACCGGAAGCCGCCGTAATTCTCGCGGAAACGTACGGATCATGGGTGGAGCGGATTCACGAAGCGAACGCAGGAACGGATCTCCAGCTTCTCAGTGATCCGGCCGCCGATCCCGATCTCGACGGTCGTGTGAATTTGATCGAATACGCTTTCGCGACCAATCCCTTGGAAAAGGAACCCCATGATTATCCCCACATCGAGATGGTGAAGGATGCCGAAACGGGAGAACGCCATCTACACTTTACCTACAGGGAGCGGAGGAACAAGTTGGACCTCCACTGTGTCTGTGAGTCGAGCGAGGATCTTGTCACGTGGTCACACGCAGGTCTCGTCGAGGTGATGCGCAAGACAACGCCGGAGCAACCAAACGGCGAAGTCGTCACCGTTCGGATGACGACTCCGGCGAGCGAGATTGGTGCCTGCCACCTGAGGATTCGGGTGGAGAGGGATTGAGCGCGCCAATCAGTCCCACGCGAGCCGTTTCAGAGCCGAAAGATGAGTCCTCGTGCGTTGCACCACCGCGTCATCAGCCACGAGAGAACGCAGCCCGACAAGGTGAAGAGCAGGGCGTACCAAAGCGGGGCGTCTCTGGGACCGAAGCCGTCCCAGGCCATCAGCACAATCATATGGAGCACGTAGGCGCCGAAGGCGTTCTTTCCGAGGTCATTGAACAAGGTTAGTCGGAACGACCTGAGGTCGCAGAGCACGACGAAGAGAGCCATCACCGCAAGCGAGAAACCTGCGGCGAACACGAGATAGGAAAGACTTCCGGCACGCTGGCTCATCGTCCACATGTCGACTTCCCCGGAAGGGGCGAAGAAGGGCGGTGCGGCGAGCGGGCCACCCACGCCGATGCAGGAGATTGCATATCCCGCTGCCATGAGAATTACGGCCCAGATACACATGGGCCGCAGGAATTTGGCGGCTCCCTTCTGTCTCCAGTCGCACGCCGCGGCACCGGCAGCGGCGCAGACTGTCCAGGTGAGAAATCCCAACAGACCTCCATCGATGCCGCGCAGGCCGTGTTTGTCGTGATAGACAGAATCATACCAGAACGCGTGCGACAGCCAGAGGTGCAGGAGCCCCGATGCCACCGCGAAGAGAACAACCGAGCGCAAGCGCAGGGTGATCACCGGAAGAATCCACAGGGTGGTCAGGCCGATGTGGGTCAAGGCCTGCAGCGGCTGCCGGGCGAAGCTGTCGGTGAAGAATCCGAGGATGCCCAGTTCCTTGAGTTCCTCCCACGTCTTGTAGTTGCCGTCGAGGCGGTAGAAGACGAGGCCGAACAGAACGAGAAAGATACCGCGCTTCAGGCCGCGCCGAATGGCTGCCGCCCTTCCATGCCGCTCCACTTCGCGGAGCATGACGAGTCGCAGCGCGAACCCCACCGCGAAGAGAAAGTGCGGCATGATGGTGTCGGCATAGCTGCAGTAGGTGTTGTGATGAAGGAGCAGGGGAGGGGCGGACACCTTGAACCCGCCGATGAAGTTCACGAAGAACATGGCGGCCACCGTATAGCCGCGGAACTGATCGAGGGAGACGATGCGCTCCCGTTGGCTGAGAGGTTCTGCCACCCGGCAAGGAAACGCGGTCGGGGCTTCGAACTCAATAGCGATTTCAACGCAAACCCCGAGGGATGTTGACAGAGGATTAGCCGCCTACGACCATGTGGTCATGCGGAGCGTCTCAGTTGTGCTGGCTACTATCCTCGCAGTCTCAATCCATAGTCCATCGACGGTGGACGCCGATGAGGCGCCATTCACCAAAGAGGACCTCGACGAGCTCGTCGGTACGAATCGTGCGGGAGAGTATCAACTGGACGTCCTGTCGATCTTCTACAGTGCGCAGGATGAATCCGTGCGTAGGATTCTCGAGGGCCTCCTCGTTGAATCCGCTGGTCGTCTCGGACCCGTTGGTGAAGAGCGGGCGAAGGGAGGGAAACGCAACCACTTGCTCCTCTCAGTCGAACACAGGCGCAGTTGAAACGGAGTTCCCGAGGCGCGGTCGCTCCTCGTCCGAATTCCCTCGACCGTCGAGCGGCCTCGCGGGACCGGCTACTACAGGGTCCACGGGAAGGTCACCTACGACCGGGAGGGCAAGTTTTGGATTCCCGTCTTGGTCGCGAAAGGCTTCGTCAGGTTGGAGCCGCTCGTGGATCAAGAAGGGTAATTGCCCGAACGGATGCATGGGCTGCGCGGAAGTCTCCGTGACTACTACTGCTTCACCAACACCCCGGTAGGCGAACGTCCGAAGAGACGAGGTGGGCACGATTGCGGTGATTTCCATCGACGGCGGGCTTCTGATTTGTGCAGAATGGAAACCGATACCCTCGTTATGAAAACGCCCTCCCTCTGGAAGTTCCTTGTGGGGTCGGCCATCCTCGCCTCCACCTGCGGTTCGGCATCTTCCGCCATGATCGAATGGGGTGACGTGTTCGTGGTCGGCGAAGCAGCCGCTTGGACGCCACCCACGGACGATTTGGATCTCGATGCCCTTCCCCATCTCCGGGCGCAGGCTGGGATTGTTGCGGAGCAGACGGTCCAGCTTCGATCACTGAACAATGCCTCGGGTCACAACGACCCGGGGCTCTAAGTCGAGAGAGGGGGACCTCTACGGCGTGTTCTGGGATGTCAGCCTCGGAGGCGCCTTCGAGTCGGACGAAACGGACAGTTGGCCGTCCGAAGGCGAATTCACAACCTTTGGGCCATTTGCGAATCCCGCACCCGAGTGGGACGAGATTTATTTCCGGATCGTGCGGAACCCCTGACGGGTTTGAAAGAAACCGGAACGCTGGCTGGGCGCCGATATCTCGGCGGTGTAGGCTGTGCTTCCGGTGAAACTTGCAACGGGCGAGAGATCGTCAAGCCGACTGCCCGAGAAGATGTCGTAGGTTTTCGCAGGATTCGCCAGCCATGACTGACGGAGAGATCCGGAGGTATCGAGGGACTGCGAGACCGTCTCGATCGGAGCGGTAGGATCGACCAGCGCCTGAGCGATGCCGGCGACGAGGAAATGACTGCGCGTCGTGGGATGAATGTCGTCCCAGAATGCATACTCATCCGGATTGCCGTCGGGGTTGTCCGACAAGGTGCCGGTGACGTTGGTGAATCCGAAGTCGCTTTGGAAGCTCAGCATGTGCTCGAACATCGAGAAGACATCGAGCAGCTCGATTCTAGTCGAGAGGGTCGAGGAGAGGGAAGCGAGTTCGGCGGAAAGCGCGTCGTTGAACGCGATCGTTCCCGCCGTGCGCGCGGCTGCCTCGCTGGCGTCGTCTTGCGACTCGGGAATCGCGCCGAGATCCGGCAGGTTGGGGACGATGATGTGGTCGATGCCCAGCCCGTCCAGTTGCGTGATGATACCGCCGATCTGCGCCGCGAGTGCGGTCATGTCTTGGCTGGGGTCGCTGCGCAGATCGTTGCCGCCAATCCAGAGCGTGCAGAGATCTCCCGACTGCCATGTGTAGCGAGATTCGTAACGGTCGACCTGAGACTGGAGATCGCTGACGAGACTTCCACCAACCGCGAGGTTCAGACCGCTTCCTCCGAATGACGAAGTGGTGGCGCGTTCGTGGTCGAGTCGGTCGGCGAGGTATTCGTGCCACAAGTCGCCATCGGGATCGGTGAAGCGCAGGCCGAAAAAGTAGCCTCCATCGGAAAGGCTGTCCCCGAAGACGACCATCTGACCGGCATGCATGCGCGCAGGCAGGACGACGGCGGCAATGGCGAAAACTAGAACAGTACGGAGATGCATGTGGTGGCAGCGGGTGGGACCCTACCCTCCAAGCGGCATTTCTTCAAGCGCGTCGGTCCGCTGATAGGGCGGAACTGAAGCGCTATTGCCTTGGGGTTCTAAACTGCTCGAGAATCGCCTGATTCTGATCCACCCATGCGCGCGCGGTATGGTGGTCGTCTCGGATCCAGAACTCGAGAAGTCGTGTCACTTGTTTCTGACGTCCGTCGAAGTTTGAAATGCTCCCCGCCCACTTGATCGCGCTCACGGGATCCTCGCGCAGCAGTTCGTTCGAGAATGTCTTGATGATGTTGTCCTTTGCGGGTGATTCCTCGATGGCCGCCAGCGATTCGGAGGCACCCACGGCGTCTTTCTTCGCCCATTCCCGGAAGACCCAATTGAGCGTTTCGTTGTAGGTGCTCTCGTTGCTGACGAGTCCGGCAAGTCCGAACCCTGTCGCCGGAGAGGGGAGATGGATGCTGATGCGATTGATGAGCATATCTCGCGCCACGCCTTTTGGCAGGGACGCGACAAATTGCGCCAATGTATTCGGAGGAACGTTCTGCAGGAAACTGCCGAACTCGTCGAGGAGGCGGATCTTGTCGATCGATTCGTCTTCGAGGTAGTTTTTCAGTTCGCCAACGGTCGCGTCGAAGTCCTTCTGCGCCAAGTGCCCCAAGGCGGCACCGATCACGGTGGCCTTAGCCCGACCCAGGTCGCTTGTCTCGGCATGGCGAAGGGTCTGCGCAGGATCGGAAGCTGCCAGCTTCCTCAGCACGAGGGTTGAGAGGTTACGGGATTTGGTGGGATCCATCTCCGCATCGGCCAACCAATTCAGGGCGGCGTTGGGATCGCGCATCGCCCAGATGCTGATGATCTTCGACAGGGCCCACTCCTCAGCGCTCGCGAGCGCGATGGCTTTCTGTGGGTCCTTTGCCGCGACCGCCTCGATCACGTGGAACTGGAGAGGTTCGCTGGTGTCGGGGCCACGATCCTCTGGGGGTGCGAGTGATTTCGCGAAGGCGTAGGCCGCATCGGGATCTTTCTCCACCCAGGTCGTCAGGACACCTTTGAGAGCGCCCCGGCGACGGTCCTCGGAGAGGTTTTCCGCGCGCGCGATGGCGGATTCGCGGTCATGAGTCGCCCAACGCTCGAAGATGGCTTGGATGACATTCGTCGTCAGATTCTGACTCCCGTCGCCAAGGAGCTGATCGAAAACTTCCGGCATCTGTTCCGCTGGAAATTGCGCGATGGCGATCTCCAGATCCTGCCACTCCGTCCATTCGAGAAATCCGGGGCGGTTCCCGGCGCTCATGTCTTCGAGCGTGTCCTTCGCCTGTTTGACCGCTGGAGCGATCTCGCTGCTGTCGCGTTCGGAGACAATAGCGGCTGTCGGTGCGTCTGGCGTCGCCGAGCCCCCATCGAGTCGAGCCAGTTCCTCGCGAAGGTTCTGGCCACGATTCCACTGCAACAGCGCGATTGCAGCTGCGATGACAACGATTCCGAGGACGGGCCAGTGCGGTTTCATTTCTTCTCGATGGGGAACGATTGAATGACAGCGGGTTGATCCGCGGGGGGAGGGCGCTCTCGGAGTCCGCGCGCTCGATACCATGCTACGGAGCCCTCGGGATCAGCAGCCCACCATTTCTCCTGAACGCCCACGAACAGTCTGATCTGGTCGCGACCCTTGGGCATGGCGTGGGTTAACTCGGCGGCACGCTTGGGATCGTCGTTGGCGAGTTTCAGCACGGCGCTGATGAAGGCGCCGGTTCGGGGTTTGCCATTCGGCAAGGTCTCGACCCACCGAAGCGCCGCATCGGGATCGGCGTCCGCCCAATAGCCCGCGACTGCGGAGACAAGATTGTATTTCTGGTGACTCGAAATATCGAGATCAGCCACTTTGTTCGCTGCCTCCTCCGGATCCTGAAGCGCGAGCGCGCGGATCACCGCTTCGGTGCGCATTTCCCAACTGCTCTGCGTCAGTCGCGATCGCGCCTCCCCGAGCGCGGCCAGCGCCGCATCCGGATCGACACGAACCCATCCGCTGAAGGCGGCACCGATGGCGGATTCCCGTTCGACGCTGCGGGCGAAGGCGGCTTCGACTGCGGCCTCAGGATCGCTGGCACCCCAGCGGGTGAAGAAGGCGATGACGAGATCGAGCACCTGTGGTGAATGGGATGCGAAGAGCGGCGAGGTCGAGAGCACGTCGTAGGCCTCGTTCATCGCTTCGACCGGAAGTGTTCGAATATGGGCCACCAATTGCGCGAGTGTGGTGCGTCGATGGGGAGCGGCTTCGGATTGTGCGAGGAATTTCTTCAATTGCCGGATCGACCTCCAGACATCGGAAGTCTCCTTGTGCGCAGGAGCGTTCGATAGCGTGGGTTCCCTTTGTTCCGTTGGGGTTCCTGTGGTCACCGCCGGTTCGATTTGCGATTGCGCGGTCTCCAATCGCGATGCCAGTGATTGATTCTGCGTCCATTGCAAGGTGAGGGGAATGGCGGCAGCGATGGCAACGGCAGCAGCGATTTTCCAATTCGTGTAGGTCATGATTTGAACGAGGCTTGAGGTGGAACTGGTGACGGTGGCATTCACGAGTGCGCTCTTGGCGAGCGTCGCCTTGAGAGCCGCAGGTGCGGCGGCCTTGCCGACCTGCGCCGCGAGTCCGGTGGCGATGACGGTCGCGGGGACGACAATTCCCGTCCGCTTGAGCTGGCGTCCGAGTTTTTCCAGCGCCCTGCTCGTGCGCTTCTGGCAGGCGTCTTCGGATTTTCCGAGTTTGGCACCGATTTCCTTGAAGGATAATCCCTCGAAGAAGCGCAAGACGATCATGCGTCGATCCGTTTCGGGGAGACGATCAATCGCATCATCAAGATGAGGTTCGGTTGAAATCCAGAGAGGATCCTCCGATTCCGCGGCGAGTTCTTTGGAATAGCGCTCCATCTTTCGGCGGTGGTTGAGTTCGCGGCGCGTCAAATTGCGCGTCTCCATGATCGTGGCGCGATGCAGCCAGACTCCGAGGGCCTTCGCCGATCGGAGATCCGAAGCCTTTCGCGCGAGCAGCGCGAAGACGTTCTGCGTGACTTCCTCGGCGAGTTCCTTGCTTCTACTCTTCCGCAGGGCTGTCCCGAACACCATGTCGGCGAAGCGGCTGACGATCAGCGCGAAGGCGGATTCGCTCCCGCCGCGGACAAAGGCATCAAGGGCGCACTCGTCGTTCTGTTCAGCCGGCAGTGACATTGGCTACTCCAACAGCGTTCGCGATCTCCGGAAATCCGACAAGTTTTTCTACTGGCCGCCGGGAGGGGGCCTTCAGTCGTTCTCGTGGAGAGAAATGCGGCACGAGAATCTGCAAGCGATGCAGCGCCTTCACCGGGCAGGTCAAGCGCCACGACTCCTTTCAGCCCCGATGTGCCCCGCCTCCGGAATGCAATAATTGCGTGGTCTTGTTCAAGGATAGCGCAGACAGGCCGGAAGCCCTCTCTTTGAATTCTTGGAGTGCGTGCCCTCTGGCGTGCCTGCTAACAGCACTCGCGACAACGAAGATTGCATCGGCCATGTCCCGTCCTCCTATCTCCAACACGTGGAAGCTGCCGTTCGCGGCGATCGTGGCCGTGCTGGGCGTATTCGCCGGGCTGATGCTCGTTGGCCCCGCGCACGCGCGCAACAGCATCGGCATTACCCTGACCTTGGGCCACAAGACGGGAAACGTGGATCTCACCGATGAGGGTAGCAGCGACTGGGCAGTCTGGGGCACCGGGGTTCTTGGCAATCTCAGTCCCGATCAGCGAAAGGGCGCGGTGCCCCCGTTGATCAGCGATCTCACTGCTCTCAATCCGGCCGGGGAGGCGCTCGTCGGAATCGGTCCGACCGACTCCACACACAGCTTCTTGTGGGTCGATGGAAACACCGTTCCCTTCGCTTCCGACGTTCATGCCGGAATCCGCAACACCAATTTTGCCGGTCTTGGAGAGGTGGGGTTCTCCTTCACGGTTCCGGCGACCACCGAACCTCGCCGCCTCAAAGTCTACGTGTCGGGCGCGCTGGGAACGGGTCGCCTGACGGCGCGCCTGACTGATGGGACGGTTGCGACCGAGACCAGTTTCCGGGTAGAAGGCTCGGGGGCGGGCGTCTTCGATCTCCTCGTCCGCGCGGACACTCCGGGAGAAACCCTGACAGTGGAATGGGTCATGTTGGATGTGGGAATCGCGACCAGTCCGACCTTGCACGCCGTCGCAGTCAGCGATCCCCCGTTCCTCGTCGTCGATACCCTCGAGAATCAATTCGACGATCCGGCCGGGCTGGAGCTTTCCCTGACCGAGGCCATCCGCGACATCCCGGCAGGCGGCGTCATCCTTTTCGATCCGGCATTGTCGGGCGGGACGATCGATCTCAGTGCGCCGACCATTAACAAGGAACTCGTCATCGACGCCTCGGCCCTTCCGGGCGGAGTGGTGCTTTCGGGATCGGGATCCCGGCAGGTCTTCGACTTCGGACCGGAGGCCGATGTGATCCTCGATCACTTCACGATCACGCGAGGACACAGCAGGGATGCCATTGGCAGCTCGATCCCGGCGCTCGACGGAGGGGGCATCGACAATGCCGGTATTCTTGTGCTCCGCAATTGTCTGGTCTGCGGCAATTCGAGCGGTGACGGCAACGCCAGTTCGGATGCCGGTCGTGGCGGCGGGATCGCCAGTCGCAGTGGAAGTCACCTCATCATTCAAAACTCGGTGATCCGCGACAACAGCACCGGGACGGGCGGCGGCGGCCGTGGTGGCGGCCTTGGTGGCGGAATCTTCAACCTCGGCACCGCCTTTATCCGGGGCTCCACCATCTCCAACAACACCACTGGGACGGGCTGGGGCGTGGGCGACCAGTTCAGCAGGAAAGGTGGAAGTGGCGGGGGCATCTTCAACGCGGGTCCCCTCAGTATCGAGAACTCGACGATCAGCGGAAATTCGACCGGGGCCGGGGGAGACGCCGTCCAAGATGGACAAACCGGAGGAGCCGGTGGGGACGGCGGGGGGATCTACAACATTGGGAACCTGAGACTCACCAGCTCGACGGTGGCGGGCAATCGCAC
>CAJIAN010000934.1_pt1 | contig 11292 bp, 7 predicted proteins | sample 9199061 | NCBI WGS metagenome assembly CAJIAN01 (sample SAMEA7708264, study PRJEB35096) | sediment metagenome | biome: marine neritic benthic zone biome [ENVO:01000025]; feature: sediment [ENVO:00002007]; material: shallow marine sediment [ENVO:03000034] sea grass bed [ENVO_01000059] ...
AGCGAGGGCGATCTGCTTCCGTTCAATGTCGATGGGCTGGAGAACGCTCCGACAGCGGAGGCGCCCAACTTCTTTATCGCAGGAGATGTGCGCGCCAACGAACAGGCCGGTCTGGCCGCGATGCACACACTCTTCGTGCGCGAGCACAATCACTGGGCAGGAATCCTCCAGCAAGCCGACAGCAGCCTGAGCGGCGAACAGGTTTACCAAATGGCGAGAACGATCGTTGCCGCTGAGATGCAGGCCATCACCTATCGCGAATTCCTTCCGGTCCTGCTCGGCAGCAATGCCATGCCGGATTACCGTGGGTACCGCGCGAATGTGAACCCGGGCATCGCGAATGTCTTCTCCACCGCGGCCTACCGGCTAGGTCACAGCATGCTGTCGACCGAGTTGCTGCGGCTGGGGCTTGACGGTGAACCGATCGAACACGGCAACCTTTCTCTGTCGGATGCCTTTTTCAATCCAAGCCGCATCATCGACGAGGGAGGCATCGATCCTCTACTCCGCGGTCTCGCCGCGAATCCCTGCCAGGAACTCGACACGCTTGTCGTGGACGACGTGCGGAACTTCCTGTTTGGGCCTCCGGGAGCCGGTGGGTTCGATCTCGCGTCCCTGAATATCCAGCGCGGACGCGATCATGGCCTCGCAAGCTACAACGATATTCGGCGCGCTTACGGACTACGGCCTGTTCGCAGTTTCCGTGACGTCCATCGAGATCTTTCGGTGCAGTCACGTCTCGCCGCCGTCTACGACGACGTCGATGACATGGATATCTGGGTTGCCGGTCTTGCCGAGGTCCACGTGCGCGGGGCCATGGTTGGGATCACGTTTCGCACCATTCTCGCAGACCAGTTCCGCCGTCTGCGGGATGGGGACCGGTTCTGGTATGAGATCTATCTCCCGCGTTCGCTGGTGCAACTGGTCGAACAACAGACGCTCGCCGTCATCGTCCGCCGAAACACCGAAATCGGTGACGAACTGCAAGACAACGTGTTTCTGGCGCCCTGACTGTTTCCAGTCGAGATCAACAGGGCGCAGGTCCCCACAAACTACACCAAACAGGGCGACGAGGCGGAGCTTGGACTCCGCCTAGTCTGCGTTTGCAGAGGTGGGGAATTGGGTTGAGATTCAGAGTCTTCACCGGGATGATTCCCGGACGGACCGCGAGAAAGCGGGCGTCTCGGTAGAGACCTTCACTGGATGCGATACGCAGTTTTTTCAGACGTTCATGCAAACCGGCAGGCATGGGACACCGTGCTGGCGGATATTCGGCAGCAAGGGGCCGATGTCCTGGTCTGCCTTGGCGACGTCGTGGGTTACGGCCCGATGCCCCAGGAGGTCCTTGAATCAGTCGGTGCCGTGACGCCTAACTTCGTCCTGGGCAACCACGATGCGGCAGTCTGCGGGCGTCTCGATACCTCGTTCTTCAATCCGAGCGCGAAGGAAGTGATCGAATGGACGCGCGGTCGACTGGACAAGACGGCGCTTGAGTTCTTCGAGGAAGTGCCGCTGCAGATCGAGGAGGGAGACATCCTCTTCGTTCACGCGGAGGCCGCGAATCCGGGACGGTTCGGATACATTGACGACGAGACGAGCGCGGCGGAGAGCCTTGAAGCCATCGAACAGCGCATTGCGTTTCTAGGACACACGCACCATCCGCTTGTTCATGAGATGAATGAGGGAACAGTGCGCGAATTGCCGCCCATGGACTTCAAGCTGCAAGACGGTCGGCGGTATCTGGTCAACGTCGGGTCGGTGGGCGAACCAAGGACCCCGGATATCCGTTCGAGCTACGTGATCTACGATGCGGATGCTCAGACCGTGGCTTTCCGCCAGCTCACCTTCGATGTCGAAGCCTATCGGCGCGATCTCGCCGCATCGGGCCTGCAGATTCAGCCCTACTTCGTTCAAGTCGTGGAGTACGGAGAACAGCAGGCCGCGGCTGCCCGTCAGACCGCAATGGTTCTCAAGCCGAATGTGCCCGTTGTCGAGACCACGAGGCGTCCGCTTCTCATGACCGGCCAAGCGAGCCCTTGGATGAGTGGAGCTGGCGGGGCGAACTCGGCAGCCGATTACTACCGCACGATCCAGGCGCAACAGCGTCGCTCGCGGGTGATCAGCGGGGCGCTCATCCTGCTACTGATCCTCGGGATGGGAGCGGGAGCCGTTTTCTTTCTGATGGATAAGGGCGAAAACGGCGACAATCTCGCTACGAATGAGACGGCGGACGCAGACGTGACCGTCGAACCGAAGGACGATGTCGCTCCAGGGGAACTCGGTCCGGAGGAACTGATCCAAAAACACTACGCCGGGGAAACCGAGGAACCGGAAGCGGTCGATGCCGAGCCACTCGACAGCGCTCTCGTCTCCTACTGGCCATTCGACGGAGGCGGGCTCGGCACTTCGCATGGAAACTTCGAGGCCTCCGGAAAGATCGAAGGAGATATCATTGGAGTCGAAGGACGCTTTGGGGACGCATTCCATTTCGTTAGTGGGAGTATCGAGGTCGATGACAAGGATACCTACGCCATCGGTGATGGATCGTTTTCCGTGGCGCTTTGGTTCACCCTGCCGAGCGAGACGGTGGATGCCTCGCCGGTGGAAAGCCGACTCGTCTCCGCGGGGGCGGGAGCCGAGGACACGCGCGGTTGGGCGATCTGGCTCAATGGAGAAACGCTGTGCTTCGCCGTGAGCAACGGGGAAGAGCGTAAATACATTCGCGTTCCGGGGATCGTCCGTGAGGAGGCCGAGCAATGGAGGCACCTTGCCGTCGTTGTCGAACGCTCGCTGCAGAAAGCCTTGGTCTACGTTGACGGTGAATTGGCCGAAGAGGCATTGCTGACCGTCCTCGCCTCGGGTGAACTCAGGAGTGCCTCGGGCTTGTCGATCGGGCGAAGCTCGGACGGTGGCAACCACTTCAAGGGCAAGATCGACGATCTCGGCATCTGGGCCCGAGCCCTCCCGGACTGGGAAGTCCGGGCACTGGTTCGAAAGCGGAAGGCGATCGGCGACCTCCTCGGGGCGTCGTCGACGGCATCACCGTGATGCGACCTTTGGCTTGTTGATCAGTCCAGTCGGAGCTAGTCTTCCAAGTCCCCCCTAACCATGCCGACGCTTCCCCAATCCGTCAGGGTACTCGTATTGCTACTCGCTGCTTCCGTGCTGTGCTCCAGTGTCAGTGCGCTCACCATCGAGATCGGCGGCGGAGGGGGCACGCTCGTATCGGCCGGGGACACGTGGGCTTATTTCAAGGGAACGACGAATCCGAGCACGCCGACGGATGCGTGGCGTCAGGTTGGATTCGACGACTCCAGCTGGCTGACGGGACCGGGAGGATTCGGTTACGGTGACGGCGACGACGCCACGGAGCTTTCGGACATGGAAATGACCGGACAGCAGCCGGGCTATGCCAGCGTTTTCATCCGGCGAGAATTCGATGTGGCAACCGTGCCCGCCGGCACGCTCGAGCTGGTTGTGGACTATGACGATGGGTTTGTCGCCTACATCAACGGGGCGGAAGTTGCGCGCAGTTCCAACATGCCCTCGGGGACGCCCACGTTTTCCACCGAGGCTGATGGCAATCACGAGGCCGGTACTCCGGAGACGTTCATTCTCGGCAATGCGGCCGACTTCCTGACCACCGGAACGAACGTGCTCGCCATCTCCGGGCACAACACGAGCCTCGGGAGTTCCGACTTTTCTCTCATCCCGACCTTGCGGATTGCATCGGGGATCGTCCAGAACGGAAACGCGTGGATCATCGGTAACGGCGCACCGGCTTTGACCGGAACCGTGATGTCGGGAGCGGCCGAGAGTGTCACGATTGACGGAATTCCTGCCAATTATGACTCCGACACGCAGCAGTGGGACGGCGCGCCCTCACTCGGGGCCGGGCTGAACACCGTTCTCGTCGAAGCGCGTGATGCGGCAATGAACGTGGTGGAATCCGAGACCATCGAGATCATCTACGTTCCCCCGGCGAACGAGATCAGTGGGACGGTTGCCGCCAGCGCGACTTGGTCAGGGGCGGTTCTACTCGATGGGACGGTGACGGTGGCTCCCGGTGTGGCGGTGACGATTTCCCCAGGCACCTACGTACTCGTGAAATCGACAGGAACTCTCGTCGTCAATGGGCAGTTGCTCGTGCTTGGGACGGAAACCAATCCCATTCACTTCACACACTACGGGGATGGCACGACATGGGAGCGGATCATGCTGGTGGGCGCGGAGGACAGCCGATTCGAGCACTGCATCATCGAATTCTCCGATTGCGAGGGCGACCACAAGGATTACTACGACGACTGCGAGGGCGTTCCTCTTCAGACGCCGCGTGTCTACTTTCAGGCACTGGTAGCCATCGCCTGCCATGTGGATATCGAAGACTGTCTTTTCCGGAACCTCCCAGACGAAGGCGGCAATGCGGAAGGCGACGCGATCGCGATCATATCCGATGATGCAGATACACCCGGCGATGCCACCGCTAACATCCGGCGTACTGATTTTATTGGGATCGGGCAGGGGATCCACACGCGTTACGCCTACGTGCTCGTCGAAGAATGTTTCTTCACGGCGCACAATGGGGACAACGACGACATCGATCTTTTTGGGGAGAGTGATCCACCGCCCTTGATCCTGAACAACCTGATGATCGATCCCGATGCCGACGACATGATCAACCCGACGCGTTGTTCCGCGATTGTCATCGGCAACGTCATCGCGGGTAGCAGTGATCACGGGATCGTGCTCCGTGACAAGTGCAATCCCGTGCTCATCAACAATGTCATTTACGATTGCTCTTCAGGCGGCATTTCGATCCAGAATCAATGCGACGCGCTGCTCATCAACAACACGATTGTGAACTGCGGTCGGGGATTGCGATTCTTTGACCACACCTCGCGCTGGGACGAGCCCTATTGTCTGTTCCCGGGCAGCGGGCGTGCGACCATGATCAACTGCGTCGTTTGGGACTGCGCGACCACCTTCACGCTTGAGAACAGTCCCTACACCGAAGACATGGGATCGCACCTCACCGTGAGCTACAGCAACGTCGAAGGCGGAGTGGGGGCGGCGTCCGTTTCGTCCAATTCGACGCTGACATGGGGTGACGGGAACATTGATTCGGAGCCGCACTTTCTCGATGAAGCGGGGGGAGATTTTCGCTTGAGATCCGCATCGGGGCGGTGGGATCGGGCAACCCAAAGCTGGATCGCCGACGCCGTGACGAGCGCATGCATCGATGCCGGCATCGACCTGCGGGCGACGTATCCCGAGTTCGCACAGTGGCTGGAGCAGGATTTCGATGGCGTTCCACGTCCGCTGGATGGTGATGGCGATACCACTTCCGGATTCGACATGGGCGCGTTTGAAGTCATCACCGAGACAGGGGATTCGAGCGGCGATGGGATTCCCGACGGATGGAGCTTCGCATACGGCTTGAATCCTCTTGATCCGGGATTGGCGAGTTCGAATCCCGATGGCGATCCGTTCACGACGGGCGATGAGTGGATTGCAGACACGGATCCGACGGACCCGACTTCCTATTTCGACCTCATCAGCATTTCCGTCGGCGCGGTGGCGACGGTCAGTTTTCAGAGTTCCGCGGATCGCCTCTACACCCTTCTGACGACGAACGATCTGCTCAACTGGACACCGGTTGCGGGTCAGGTCGATATCCCCGGGACCGGTGGCGTCGATGCGCTGATCGAGGCGCAGAGTGGCGATCAGGGCTTCTACGCGGTTGAAGTAGAGCTACCGTGACCGCGCGCGAATAGCGGCTGCCGCCGCCTTACGCAAGTGACTGGCGTCCGTTTTTGACAGCCCGCCATCGAACGAAACTTTCGCGGGATCCGCATCGAAGACGGTGGCGTAGATGCAGCACGCGGCGAGGAACGCACCCTTTGCGGACGGATGGCTGCCGTCACCCTTGTAGAGTTCTTTTCCGAGGTCCGGTAGTTTCTCGCGGACGAGCCGCCATGCCTCGCCCACGGGCGCGAGCTTCGCCTTGTGGCGCCTTGCGGCGTTGGAGTATGACTTTGTGAGAGCCGCCTGCATCTTTTCGTAGGTTGGAAAAGCATGGGCGTTCCGCTTGTCGCCGTCCCGTCGTCCCCAGGTCTGGTAGAAAACGGTTCGGGCGGAAGATTTTGAAATGATGTCGTCGAGTTCGGCCGCGGCCTTCTTGAACTTGTCAGGAAAGATCGCGGGTGTCTGGCTCTGGTCTTGGAGCACGACGTAGTCCCAATCTCCTTCGCGAATGCGTGCAACGGTCTTCGGATTCTGGGCATGCTGGGCGAGCGTGCGCCCACCGGGCGTGATGAATTCCAAATTCGCGCTTCGATGGGGGGAGGCGGCTACGAGTTTGGTCAGGCTGGCTCGGATCTGCCCCGTGTAGCTGTTCCCGACGAACAGGATGCGTTTTGGCGTTTCGGCGGGCAAGGCGAGTGCGGAGCCGACGAGTAGCAGGAGGCTGATCGTGAAAATGCGCATCTCTATGACTGCGTTTGTTCGAAGGCATGCGCGGCGCGGAGAAGGGTCGCCTCGTCGAGTGGCTTGCCAAGGAACTGCAGGCCGACGGGGAGCTGCTTGCCCTCTCCCGAGTCGACCGTTCCGCAAGGGGTGCTGATGCCGCAGATGCCTGCGAGATTGGCTGCGATGGTGAAGATATCAGCCAGGTACATCTGCAGGGGATCGTCGGACTTCTCGCCGATCTTGAACGCAGGAACCGGTGAAGTTGGCGACGCGATGATGTCGACCTTTTCGAAGGCTTTCGTGAAATCGCGGCGAACGAGTGTGCGGATCTTTTGCGCCCGCAGATAGTAGGCATCGTAGTATCCCGAACTCAAAACGTAGGTCCCGAGAAGAATCCGCCGCTTCACTTCGTCTCCGAAACCCTCCTCGCGGGACTTGGTGTACTGCGAAAGAAGATTCTCGGCTTCCTGGGTGCGGTGACCGTAGCGAACGCCGTCGAAGCGCGCCAGATTCGCAGATGCTTCGGCAGTTGCGATGATGTAGTAGGTCGCGATTGCGTATTGCGTATTCGGAAGTGAGATTTCGCGCGTCTCGGCGCCGAGTTCTTCGAGCTTCGCGATCGCTGCATCAACCGACGCGCGGACGCCCGGCTCGATGCCATCGATGTGATACTCCTTGGGCAATCCGATGCGCAATCCTTTGATGCCGTCATTTAAGGTCGCCGTGTAGTCCGGCACAGGCTCGTTGAGCGATGTGGAATCATTCGGATCGTGCCCCGCGATCGCATTCAGGACAAGAGCGGCGTCTTCGGCGGATTTGGAGAGCGGACCGATCTGGTCGAGTGACGAAGCGAAGGCCACCAGACCGAATCGGGACACCCTCCCGTAAGTCGGCTTGAGGCCGGTGCAGCCGCAAAGTGCCGCGGGTTGGCGAATCGAGCCTCCGGTATCGGAACCCAGTGCTGCGATCGCCTCGTCTCCGGCAACTACTGCGGCCGACCCGCCGCTCGATCCTCCCGGGATACGTTCTGGGTCGTGCGGATTGCGGGTAATCTGGAGTCCTGAGTTCTCGGTCGACGATCCCATCGCGAACTCATCCATGTTCGCGCGTCCAAAGGGAATGGCGCCCGCATCGCGGAGTTTGCGAATGACAGTCGCATCGTAGGGCGAGGTGTAGTTGCCGTGGAGGATCTTCGATGCGCAGGAGCACGGCTGACCTTTCACGTTGATAAGATCCTTGATCGCGATCGGAACGCCGCCAAGGGGCAGTTCGAGATCGGCCCTCTCCGCTTCGGCTAGAGCCGATTCGACGTCGTGCGATAGGTAGCCTTGGATTTCACCGTCCTTCGCCGCGATGGCATCGGCGACTGATTGAACGGCTTCCTTTGGTGATGCGTCGCCGGAGCGCAACTTCTCCCGAAGTCCGGTGATCGTAAGCTTAGCGAGTTCCATGCCTATTCGATGACCTTGGGAACGTGGAACTGATCTCCGACACGGCGAGGCGCGTTGGCGAGCGCCTCGTCCGGTGTGAAGCCTGGACGCGATTCGTCTTCACGCATGACGTCGAACACCGGCGCTGCGTGCGCGGTCGGTTCGATGCCTGAGACGTCGACATCGTCGAGTTGCTTCATGTAGTCGAGGATGCTTCCGAGCTGCTTCTGAAACAGCGCCGTCTCCTCCTCGGTGAGTTCGAGGCGTGCGAGATTGGCCGTGTAGGCGACGTCGAGATCAGGCATGAGTCTACCGATAACGGATCGTGCTACGGATGCGAGCGGAAAATGAAACTCACGAAATCGCGGTGGCGAGAAGCGAGAAGTCGTCGTCGAATGGAGCGCCTCCGCCCCACGCGCGGGAAGTTTCCAGGATGGTGCGGAGGTCGTCGTCGAGAGACGTATCCGCGTTGGCAACCTTGGAAAGAACATCAGCAAGCCGTTGCTCACCGAGCTCCTCACCCTCCTCGTTGCTCACTTCGAACGCACCGTCGGTGTAGAGGTAGAGCCGGTCACCGGACTTCAGTTGCACCGTGCGTTCGACGAATTCCGCATCGGAGATCAGGCCGATACCCGGCGGCGAAGCGGAGTAGACGGTCGCCTCACTACCCGAGATGACGATCGGGCCCGGATGCCCCGCCGAAGTGTAGGTGAACGTCTGTGTCGTGAGATCGAGTACACCGTAGATCATGGTGAAGTACTGTCCCGCGCCGACATCGTAGGGGAAGCGACGGTTGAGGCGCTTGGCGACGATGGATGGCGCTTCGATAACCCGTGACGAGGTTTCGGGCGACCACGGCTTGCGGAGAATGGTGTCGGGTCCGTCGGTTCGCGTGAGCGCGCGACTCAAGTGCACTGACATCAGGGCGGCGGCGACGCCGTGTCCGCTCACGTCGGCGATGTAGACGGCGAACTGGCTGTCACCAAGCTTCACCACATTGAGCGTATCGCCGGCTAGTTCGTCGCACGGCTCGTAGTGCCACGCGAAGCTCACGCGATCGTCGTTGGGAAGGGAATCCGGAAGGAAGGATTTCTGAATCGTCGCCGCCGCGAGCAAGTTCTTGGTCATCCTCTGATTCGCCTCGGCAAGGATGCGGTTCTTCTCGGCGAGAGCAGCCTCCAGTTCGATGATCCGTTCGCCGGCCTTGATGCGCGCGCGCAGTTCGTCCTTGTCGAATGGCTTGGTGACAAAGTCATCGGCCCCACATTCGAGGCCGGTTACGATGTCCTGCTTTTCCGAGCGAGAAGTCAACAGGATGGCATAGGCATGAAATCCCAGTTCTTCCTCCGATCGCACGCGCTCGAGCAACTGTGTGCCGTCGAGCTCGGGCATCTGCCAGTCGGTGATGATCATGTCGGTCCCGCCTTTCTGGAACTCCGTCCACGCTGCCTCACCGTCACCGACCTCTGCGACATCGTGCCCCCATTCGCGTAGATACGAGAGAATGCGCGTCCGGGTGATCCGGTCGTCCTCAGCAACAAGAATCTTCATTTCCTGACATCGTCAGGAAGAGGCTACCACTTCGGTAGCGGCGCGTCGATGCCCGATATAGCCGAAGAGGCAAAATCTTCGGAGGGGGCCGGGGTTCGCCTCGCTCACGTCCGAACTCTTCGCGAGTCCGGCTACAGCTTGTAGTACTCCTCCCATCCCTTGCGCGGCGGGGGGCCAACGAGCAGCTGGTTGGCGATCTTGTTGTTCGTGATCTGCTCCTTCTCGCGGTCGAATTGGAGCTCGCCGCCCAGGCGCTGTGCGATCACGCCGAGGCAGAAGACCTGGCTGAGTGGGCCGGAAACATAAAAAGGGGAGCGCGTCTGCTCGTCTCCCTTGGCTCCGAGGAGGAAGTTCTTCATGTGGCTCGAGTGCTTGCCAGTGACCTTGGGTAGACTCGACGCCATCTCTTTCATCCTGTCCTCGGGAATGATGCGCAGCGGACTGCCGTGTGTCGTTCCCTTGAATACGAGGTCCTTCCCGTAGATCACCTTGCCGTTGTTCTCGAGCTTCCGGTTGCCGAGTTCCTCTGGCGGCTTCGGCTTGTTCTTCGTCCCATCGTACCAAGTGATCGCGCAGGGTGGCTTGTCGCCGCGCTTGGGAAAATCAAAGCGAATCGTTGTGGCCTGGGGGAAAATGTAGTCATTGGGACCGTCGCGCTTGACTGCGGTGATCTTTTCCGGCATCCCGAGCTCTAGGAAGCGATGCGCGGTGTCGAGGATGTGCGGGCCCCAGTCTCCAAAAGCCCCGTTGCCGTAGTCGTACCAACTGCGCCAGTTCCCGGGATGAAGCTTGTTGCTGTAGGGATGCTCGGGTGCCGTCGCGAGCCACGTGTCCCAGTCGAGTCCCTCCGGCATCTTCTCTCCGCTCGGATAACCGTCGATTTTCCAGCCGTGCCAGCGTCGGCGGCTGTTCATGTAGGCGGTGATCTTGGTCACGTCCTTGATAACGCCAGCCTCGGTCCACGCCTTGAACTGAAAATAGTTCGCTCCCGAATGCCCTTGGTTGCCCATCTGGCAGGAGACTTTGTATTTCTTCTCGGCCGCCATCATCCGTGTGATCTCATCGTAGGTGTGCGCCAGCGGCTTCTCGACATAGCAGTGGATCCCATGGGACATCGCGCGCATGGCGATGGGAAAGTGCGAATGATCGGGAACGCCGATGGTGCAGACGTCGATCTTGTCCGCCATCTTGTCGAACATCTTCCGGAAGTCCTTGAACTTCGGCACACCCTTGAACGTTTTCTCCACCTTGGCGGTGTGTCCGGATCCCATCGCGACGTCGCACAACGCCACCACGTTGACCATTCCCGTGCCGTTCGCATTCATTCCGTCGCCACCTCCCATGCCGCCGCATCCGATGATGGCGAGGTTGAGTTTTTCGTTGGCGCCCATCACGCGTCCGGGGATGAGCGAGAATGCCGCACCTGCAGTGGTGAGCTTTCCGAATTGCCTTCTGGAGAGATTCTTGGTCTTCATCGCCTCACTTTATCGCTCCATTGCTCGGGTTTGTAAATTCCTGTTCGTCACGGCTCGATCCACTCCGAGACTCGCACAATCGTGTCATTTCGCGAGGGTGCCACGATGATGGCATCTGAACGCTCGGGGATCGAGCGTCCGAGAGTCTTGACGACATGATGATCACCCGAGCAGCGTCGAAAATCGGGAGTGTTTGCGATCAGAGTGCCTCCGGAACAGACAGGGACACCAGCATCTTCACAGAATGGGTGAACAGTGTCCCGGTTGTCCCCTAAACCGGACGGAATGGCGAACGCCGGTTGATCGCGGTAGTGGTTTCGCGGTTGCGTTGGCCAACTGTTCTTCGGTCCTTTCAGTTCCCACGTGTG
>CAJIAN010000277.1_pt1 | contig 11286 bp, 24 predicted proteins | sample 9199061 | NCBI WGS metagenome assembly CAJIAN01 (sample SAMEA7708264, study PRJEB35096) | sediment metagenome | biome: marine neritic benthic zone biome [ENVO:01000025]; feature: sediment [ENVO:00002007]; material: shallow marine sediment [ENVO:03000034] sea grass bed [ENVO_01000059] ...
GAATCCTTCACGGTAGGACAGACTGCCGTATTGGGAGTATGCACGGGAGGAATCACTGCCCTGCGATCTGCGGTCAACGGTGGCAGCAGCATCATCGAGATGCCAGCCCGTGGCACAGACATCTTCGACAGCGGCACTGACGACCCTGGTAACTGCCTATCGGCTTTCTCTGATACCAACATGTCCGGTGGTGACGGAGCGCCAGCAAACGCCACACAGGCGTTCCTAGACACTATCTTCACCGGCACCGAACTAGATGGACGCTCCATGATCGCCGTTCGTAGTACCGAGGACGCCAACGGCAACCCCGTGGACCCTCCGGCATCCCGCCGAGTTCAACAGTGGGACGGTACCCAGTGGATTCAGTACACGAACTCCATTCCCGGCCAATGTCCGGTCGATGGTCCCCCAGTGTGACGCAAGTCGTCGAAACTTCTTGACAAAAGTTCAGCCACCTGCTATTCTCTCCCCATACTGATTCACCGGAGAGACCCCGTGGGCTATTTCAAAGTCGAGCATGACCGCAAGAAGGTCCAGCGTGACCGCACGCTGTGGACCATCACCACGTACTACAGCCAGCACGACTACCCCGAGCGCGGCCACGTGAGCGAGGCTTACACCCTGGCGTCCGAGGATCACCGGGTTCTCCGGTGGACGAGCAACGACAACTGCGTGCCGAACGACATCGTCGAGGAGACCCGTGGTCTGTTCGGCGAGGGGTGGCCTTGGGTCCAGGCGCATCGTGAGGCACAGGAGGCACAGACTGCTGCCTTCCTCGCCGACTACCGCGAGCGCATGAAGGACCACGAGCCGGACGGTGAGGAACTGTTCGAGATGCGTGCTGCTTTCGGCACCGGCACGACCGTGGTCAACGCCATCACGGGCAAGCGCACGAAACTGTGACGCCTGCCCTATACTTTCGTCAAGAAGTTTCGTATACTGCATTCATCAGTTACCGGAGAGACCGCCATGAGCAAGACCGTCACCGTGCCCGCGAGCGTCCTACAGGATCTCATCTTCAACGCTGGCCTCGTGTCCATCGGACAGGGGAACATGGAAACCACCGTCCAGGCCCAGGCTGCGCAGTTGCAGGAATGCATCGACGAGCAGGTGGGTGACTCCAACGCGGTCTACGGACGCGAGCTTCCGCCCGCCGACGGCATCGAGCTTGCCTTCATCGGCAACGATGACCCCAAGGTCGTGGCCCTCTTCGGAGTCCGGTAATGAGCGGCAAGCCCACCTACCTTCTTCACATGGCGATGACTGCCGACCCCAAGGACATCACACTGCCGCGTGGTCTCGTCCGTCAGCTTCTCGACATGCTGGAGCTTCCGAGCGACAGTCTCCACGAGGGTCACGAGGCAGTCATCGAGTACGTGCGCGACCAGATCGGCGACAACGAGCGCAAGGCGCACTTGACCTACCTCGCCCAGTTTCTTCGTTATGATGGTGAGCGCCACACGGATCTGAATCCCGACATTCTGCGCGAGGCTCTGGAGCTTTGCGACGGCTACGGGAAGACCGACAAGCCCGAGCTTCTGTACGACTGGTCCCACGTGCGGGATTCCAGTGTCGAGGCGCTGGCCGAGGCCCGCCGCCATATCGAAGCAGCCATCAACTTCAAGGATTGATCATGTACGTTCTACTGAGCCCCGTCAGGGCACCCCGAATCGTCAGTCGCAAGGGCTTCTACCGCAAGCCCATGACCGAGCGAGTCGGTCACCGGGACTGGGTGCGGATGCTCCGCGAGGCCGCAGCCGTCGAGCGCCGGATGGAATTGTTCGGTCGCAGCATCGAGCCCACCATCCCGATTCGTTGACACCCCCGTCGTGGGGGCGTATATTGCCCCCATGAGCAAACTAGATCCCCGAATCTTCGACGAAGTCTTCTTCTCCGTGGACGGAGAGTTTGACGGTACCCATCCACCCCGGCACTCGATGCTCTCGGTCGGCGCATGCGCGTTCACCCTGCGCGACGGCATCATCGGCGAGTTCGAGCGCAACATCTTCTCGCTGGTTGGACCCACCGAAGGCTCTCGTGAGGCGCAGGAGCGCCGGAGCGCGTGGCTCCAGTCCATTGGGCTACCCACCGGGCACACCATGGACAAGCGCGTCTGGGATGACTTCTGGTCCAAGTGGCCGGACGCCTGGGCGCACGCGAACACCGACCAAGTGGTACCAGCGGTTGCAATGAATGACTTCCGCGTGTGGTATAACATGGTGATGAAGGAGCAGAAGTTGTCGCCTCGAAGTGGTGTCCTCATCGAGTACCCCGGCGGCATCGACTACTTCTGGATCCACTGGTACTTCATGGAGTACCTGGGCGAAGACCCGTTCGGACACAGCCGCGCGATGAGCATGAAGAGCTACGCAGCAGCAGTGACCAAGGGTCCGTTCTGCCACGCCACGAACCGGAATCTACCCAAGCACTGGTTCAAGCCGAAGATGCCGCACCCGCACACGGCCCTCGCGGACGCACGCGGGCAGGCACACTGGGCCATCCGCATGATGTGCGAACACCTGGAAATAGATTCACCCATCGGCTAAGTACCCGTCATGAAAAGCAGGATGAACAAGCCGTCCATCATCGCCATGCAGTGGGGTTGCATTGTAGCCGCCATTGTCTGCGCCATAGTAGCGCTGTGGGGTTACTTCGGAGAATGGCTGACCATCGGATGGGTCATCACACTCGCGTACTGTGAGTTCTGCGCACTGACTGTGGCATTCGCAGCATGGTATTGCCGCTGGTACTGGAGTGACGAGTTCGTAGAGCGTACAGCGAAATGGGCGATGCGTATCGACAACGATGAATTGGTGAATGATGTAATTGAGACACATCCGCGTAAGGCGGACATTTGGCGGGAGATAGAAAAGCAGAGCCGTCAGTAAGGGTCATTGACAGTGGTCCCGCCAAAAGCGTATAGTGGAGAAAAGAGGACCACTGCATGAATCGTCAAGAACAACGAGAACTCTTCAAAGAGCCGGGTTCCACGGGAACCTCCCTTGACCGGTACCGCGTTCTCGTCCTCAATGCGGACTTCCGCCCGTTCACGTATCACCCCCTGTCTACAGCACACTGGCAGCAGGTGATGTTTCTGCACGTCAAGGGAGTCCAAACCGGGGTGCCGCGATTCAACGTCGTCGAGTATTACCCGGACGTGTTCGTGCGCGGTGGCTTCGACAAGCAGGGCAACAGAACTGAGGTCCAGCTTCCATCGGTCATCGCCAACCTGGAGTATCGTCCGCCGCCGGAGCGCGTCTCCCTGAACAACGAGAACTTGTGGTTGCGTGACGGCTTCAGGTGTCAGTACACGGGTGAGCTTTGCAAGCGCAGCGAGCTTTCGCGCGATCACGTGTGGCCGCGCTCGCGTGGCGGCAAGGACACCTGGGACAACGTCGTCGCTGCCAAGAAGGGCATCAACGAGTTGAAAGACGACATGACGCCCGAGCAGTTCGCGAACACTCATGGGTACCGGCTGATTCGAAAGCCGCGCGAGCCGACCTGGGGCGACCTATACAATATGGGTAAGAAGTTCCCACCAACGTTTTTGCACCCGACGTGGGACGATTACCTACACTGGGATACAGAAGAATGACACCTGAATTCGCAAGTCGAATGAGGAAGACCCTGCCGAGGCTCATCTTGGTGGGGCTACTCCTGGCCCTGGCCGCACTCGGCTGGAAGATCGCCTATGGGGGCGGAATTCATATCCCTCCCCTGGTTGACTTCATCGGGACGGTGGTCGAGGATGTGACTCCAGTGCCCCCGCCGGAACCGGTGATGCCTGTCAAGGTGGCCGATGAGTGGGTTGTGGTGACCGGCAACAACGTGCTATTCTGGCCCGTGGTGGACAGTCAGTGCCAGAGCAAGAAAGCGCTGATGCAAGTCCACGAGGGCGAGCGAGCCTTGGTCATCATGCGCCACGATGGATACGTCGAGGTTGAGCTAAATAACCAAGCGCTCCCTCACACGCATGGGTGCATCCACAGTTCTCTGGTGGTACCGGACAATGGCTAAGATTGAAGTCTACTCAACACAGGTATGCGGATACTGCAAGCGCGCCAAGGCGTTGCTGGACAGCCTCGGCATCGAGTACACCGAGTACGATATCTATCACAATGCTGACGCCATGAACGTCATGCGTGAGGGCGGTTACAAGACTGTGCCGCAGATTTTCATCGACGATGTACACATCGGCGGCTACGATGATCTAGCAGAAATGCATGCTGGTGGGGCGTTGGATAATCTTCGAGGTTGATAGGCCGCACGCGCCTGGACTCGAACCAGGAATGCCTTGGTCCCTACGGGACCACCCGGACATACTTCAAGCCTGGACCAGCCAGTCGCGGGGCATTGGTACCGACGGAGAGAGTCGAACTCTCATGCCCTTGCGGGCGGCGGCGTTTGAAACCGCTGTGTATACCATTCCACCACGTCGGCATTGTGAGGGTTCTCGACTTTGTTTCTGAACTCAGGTCCACCGGAGTTTGGAACCCACAACTTTCAGACTTCTCCGGCAATCGATTGGTGCGGATGAAAGGAGTCGAACCTTCACGCCCTTTCGGGCACTGGCCTCTCATGCCAGCGTGTCTACCATTCCACCACATCCGCGTGGTCAATTATTTATAGCATCGTTAGGCGCGAGTATCAACGTTACCGCCAACGCCGCCACCCTGCTGATACGGATTGGCTTCGCCCTGACGCTTCGCCTGCGGTCCCTGGCGGGACTTGGACTGCTCCTGGCGGGCCTGTGCTTGAGCCTGACGCCCGAACTGCTCTAGCTTCTGCCTACGGTCGCCGATGACCGCTAGAAGCTGTCTGGCGCGGTCTGGGGCCATCGTGCGCCCAAGAACTTGCCCGAGCTTCCCGAGAAATTCAATCTCATCGGTCAGGAACTCGTTCAGTCTCTCGAACGTAGCTACGTCGGCCACTACCTCACCTTGTTCGGTAAGACCGGCACGTCGTCGAATTTCGGCAATCTCGTTGTCCATGCAGGTATTTAGCCCTGCGATGCATCTACCTCGACCACGGTACCGGCTGGCAGTTCCAGCACTTCCTGGAGGGTGGCGTCGATGAGGGCAACGACATCTGGAGTGACCACGGAATCGGCATCGTTGACATCATTTCGGGCGATGCGGCTGAGACGAATTGTGACCGTCTCCTCAAAAATCTGGGCCATCGGTGCGAATCTCCTCTTGACTATGGCTCTCTGAACCTGTAGAATATGCTCACTTGATTAGGGAAAGTCAAGTCGCTAAAGCCACGGACCAGCCAAGAGCGAACTGAGAGATACGACACATGAGCAAGACCCTTACCCGCAACGACATTCTCGACCTGACCGGCGACGGCACTTTCTTCAGCGTTGAGTTCACCAAGCGTCCCAAGCCCCTCGGCAAGCGTGCCCTCGCACGCGGCGAGGTTCAGCCGACCGAAGGTGAGTATCGGGTGTACCCTACCTGCCGCACGGGCGTCAAGAAGTACGTCACAGGCGTTGGCAAGAAGTTCTCAGATTCGGACAAGAACATCGTCACGGTGTTCGTGTTCAAGGACGGCATCAAGGTCGATGACCGTACCGAGATGACTGCTGAGACCGGTGACTACCGTTCCATCCCTTGCGAAAACGTGAAGGTCGTCAAGGCCCACGGCAACACCTACGAGGTCCGTGACGGTGCCCTCATCCTCGTCGAAGCCTAAGCCCAACGTCGGGGACGAACTCCCCACGTGGTTCAGCGGTCGCGAGGACGGTCTTTCGACTGTCCTCGCGGTCACTCCCTACACGGGCCGGTACCCGGAGTTCTTCTCCTGGGTTGTCCGGTTCACCGCCCTTAACACCCGGCGCGGTTGGATGGAGCAGGCATGGTGATGGGAAAGAAAGACTTGGATCCAGCCACGGAGGTTCCGACGGACCTCCTCCAATATTGGGCCACGTATCCCGTCGGTGGAAGTGGGATGGGTGTCAACACCCAGAACACGCTCAAGTTCATGGCCCGCGAGATTCTTCGACACCGAGGCATTGAGATCGATGAAGGCTATCATCACCGCACGACTGGCTGACTGGCACATCTGCTTCGAGGGACGGAAGGGCATCTGGGCGTGCGGCAAGACGCCGGAGGAAGCCATTCGCGAGTTCAAACGCACCGCCGCGTCCCACGATCTCCCGACCGAGTTCGAGGTCGAGTACGACACCGACCGGCACACCCAGGCGGCGTTGGCCGACCCGAGCATCGTGGGCGACCCCAAGCGCGTCCGTGAGGCCCAGGAGATTCACCTACTCGCAGCCTGCGCGATGACCGGACGGCGCTTGCCGAGGCTCTACTACGGAGACTGACCATGGCCGTTCTCGTGGCACCAGCCAGCACGGCAGTAGAACCGAGGCCGTTCCTGCTATCGGACCAGTTCGATGCCCTCGGACAACTCGTAGTGGTGCGTGACGAAGATTGGGACGACATCGTCAAATGGACGCAGGAGCACTTGCTTTTGCCTGACCGAGAGGTTACCATTGTCGAGACTCAACAGGGACCATTCATGTTCATCCCTGACGAGGACATCGACCAGACGAAGAGGGAAACGCCATGATCTACGGACTCATCGCAACGTACATCCTCCGCATCGTGACCGGTGCCATCGAGAACCAGATCGAGCCGGGCGAGCGGTACCCCGAGTTCTACCGGTGAAATGGAAGTCAAGGGGTTCGACGAGATAGCCAAGCTGTGGCGGGAAGACCCCGCCGCCGCTGAGGCGTACCACCGAGAGGTCATCGAGGACTTCATCGATGGCTTGCCCGACGAGGAACGTAAGGAGAAGGCCCGTCACATGATGTGGCGCATCAACACCAAGGCCGCGACCTTCAAGGATCCCAAGGCGCGGCTGAACTACGTGTTCCTTGAGATGTGGGAATCGTTCCTGGGACTGAACAATGTCCTGAACTACCCGGTCGAGCAGAAGGAAGAGAGGCCGAAGGCTCCGGTCATTGGTCGAATCGGAGAATCGCTTGATATCTGAGGACACCGATACTAAATAGTAGACCATGGATGAGTTGGGCAGGTGGTGAGCCCCGCACGCTGTAAACGTGTCGTCTCCGACTTTGTAGGTTCGATTCCTACCTCATCCACCAGACACGGGGAGTGTCAATAAGGTAGACTGGGTCTACGTCTGGCTGTAAACCAGATCCCTCGCGGCTAGTGGTTCGATTCCTCCGCTCCCCACCAAACGAAAGGCCCCGCTTGACGGGGCCTTTTTCGTATGCTATATTACGCAGACAATTATCCGATTCGGAGCACATGTCCCATGCAGGCATACGAAGTCATCGCCCTTCTCGAAGGGACCAGTTCCAAGACCGAGAAGGAAGGCATCGTTCGCCGCGCCTACGAGGCCGGTTGCCTGGAGTTCTTCCTGGGCGCACAGTACGCCTACAACTGCCTCATCACCTTCGGTGTGGGCGACAAGCAGATCCCGCTTCACAAGGATGTCACTGCCACCGGTAACGGTTTGCAGTGGGACGACTTCAAGGTGCTCGCCGACATGCTTCGCGCCCGGCACGTGACCGGCAGCGATGCCGTGACCGCGATGACCGTCGCCGCCGAAGAGTGCGACGCCGAGATGTGGGACGGCTGGTACCGGCGTGTCCTGGCCTGCGACTTCAAGGCAGGCGTCTCCGAGTCAACCATCAACAAAGCGCTGAAGTCCATCGTCAAGGATGGTGACTCCCGTGCCGAGAAGTACATGGTGCCGAAGTTCTCGTGCCAGCTTGCGCATCCGGGCGAGAAGTTCCCGGCCAAGATGCAGGGCTTGAAGTACGTGGACGTGAAGCTCGACGGCGTGCGGATCCTCGCGGTCTGCGACAAGGATCTCGGCACCGTCACCATCCACACCCGCAACGGCAAGGTCAACACGAACTTCCCGGCCATCGAAGAGCTTCTTCGAACGCGCCTCATCCCCAAGCTGACCCGCAGCGTCGTCATCGACGGCGAGATGGTCAGCACGTCATTCAACGAGTTGATGACGCAGGTGAACCGGCGCACTGACGTGGACACCAGCGACGCCAAGCTCGCGGTCTTCGACTGCATCCCGCTCGACGCATTCAACAAGGGCGAGTGTGCGCTGCCACAGACCGAGCGTGACAAGGCCGCTGCCTGGGCGTGCCGCACCATCGCCGACGACCACATCTACTACATCGAGAAGAAGCTGATCAACCTGAACACCGCCGAGGGCAAGAAGGAGTTCGCCGACTTCAATCGTGCTGCCATTGAGGCGGGCTACGAGGGCATCATGGTCAAGGACGGCAACGCGCCCTACGTGTGCAAGCGCAGCCACGCATGGCTGAAGCTGAAGCCGACCATCACCGTGGACCTCAAGGTCGTCGGCATCGAGCCGGGCGAACGTGGTACCAAGTACGAGCACTGCACCGGCAAGATTCTGTGCGAGGGCAAGGATGACGCCAGCGGGCACTTCATCACCGTCGCCGTGGGCTCCGGCCTGACGGACGACCAGCGCGAGAGCTTCTGGACCGACCAGGACAAGGTCATCGGTCGCACCGTAGAGGTTCTGGCCGACCACGTGTCCGAGAACGAGAAGGGTGGCCACAGCCTCCGCTTCCCGCGCTTCGTGCGCTTCCGGGATGACAAAGCTGCGTAAAGTGTGACTTGCATCACGGACAACTGACCACTGAGGGCGTATACTACATTCACAGTCTGAGAGATGGACGAGGAAACCGGAGACAAGGTTTCAGCCCTGGCGGCACTCAACCCCTCCTCTCCTCTCTCCGACTTCGCCGCCAGGGCGCTTTAATTTGCTGAGAAGGAAGTGGCCGTTCACTGAGACGACACCCGTGATGCACACGGGGGAGAAAGGGCTGCATCCCGACGTAGGGGACCGCCGCCTTCTCGGCAAAGACTGACAAGTAAGTAAGAATGCGGTGCCGGACGCTACCGGCTAGTCGGGACTGGTCTCCCGATGAAGACAAGGGGTGCAGCGACCCCACGACCACTAGGCAGCATCGGGGCTGAAACAATCTGCGATAAGCGGAGCGGGAAGTCGAAACCGGCGCTAGTGGAACAGACGACTGCTTAGTCACTGCATAGGGACCGGCACGCGATTGCCGTCACCATGGTAAGCCCGGAGGCATCTCGCTAAGGCGAGACCCGATGAAAGGAGCCTGGATTCGCCCGATTAAAAAGGAGCCGGTGGTGGCTCCAAGTCCTCCTCGCTCGGGGACATCATGCCGCCACTGGCTCCGAACTGAACTTCGAAGAGGGCTCGGAAGAACCGGGAATGTCCGAACCGGGCTGGCCGAAAATCGCAAGTAGGCCGGTGAGCATGTCGAGGACCGAAGCACCTTCGGGTGTGGAACAAAAATGCGCCGAAGTCCATAGTCTCAGGCTCCGGGGACCATAAAAAACAGGAGCCGCGACTTGGGGTGCCCAAGTGTGCTGTAGCAGGACCGAGCATTTGGCGGACTGGCTGGTTTGGAGCCTACGATGCCGCCTCCGTCTCGGACCCCTCATCAGCCCGAGTGGTGTCCTGGCCAGGACCATCCTCCTGGCCAAATACAAACGAGCAAGCCGCGCGACGCGCCGCTGCTCCGCGACTGGCCCGGTCGCGAGACGAATAAACGGGCAACGATTTCACAATGCGGGTGGGCGTGGTTGGACCGCCCCCTGGAATGGGAGAGCCGCCCTGCCGGACGCTGAGGCTCGGATCCTCACCACCCGCTCCATCCATCGCTAACTCGGAGAAAGACCCATGGCGAGCAAGACTACAAAGCTGGCAGGCCCCGACGCCTCGAACAACTACAAGGTTCTTCAGGTGAAGGGACATCTTCAGGTACGACCCGGTGAGGTATACACCGAGCGTCATGTGAAGGACCGACTTCTGCGCAGCCCGCAGATTGACGTGACCATCATCGCGGCGAAGATGGAGCCGGGATTCGCCCACTTCCCGGAGGCCCCGGTCGCATAACTGAGCTTGGGAAGCTGACGCCATTGGCGCACCCCGCGACGCCCCGCTTGACGGGGCGTTCGCTTTTATGGTACCCTGACTATCATGAACATCATCGGACCCAACAACTGCGCCATCAACGAGGTCACCGGAGACGGTCACCACGTAGGTCGGTGCTGGTTCGCCCTGAAGGACGGCGAATGTCCTCGACACGGCGACGTGACTGCGGTGCAGGAGCACTTCAAAGCCACGGGCAAGCTCACCAGTGAGTTGGACCATGACCCCGCAATCGCACATGCAATAGAAAGACTCAAGTCATGAGTCTCCCTGAGCGCACCTGCGAAACCTGCACGCACTACACGTGCGAGGCCATGGGCGACTACGGCTCCGGCCCCTTCGAGGTACGCTGTCGTCTCTTCGACCGTGAGCCCGACCGATTCAAGGTCGATCCCGAAGACGACGAGAACTTCCCCTACGATCCCGCCCCTGACTGCTACGAGCTTGAGTTCTGGCACACCGACTTCGCCAACGACCTCAACGGCTCTGAAGAGCAGCTTAACGAGGCTTATCTGCTCTTTAGAGCATATCTGGACCAAGATCACCCTCTCTGATGGGCTACTGCGTCTACTACCTTCGCGGGCGTGACAGCGGCGATGTGCACGCACTGCTGTACGCCAGCACGGGCGTCAACCAGGAGGATCTGTTAGGTGACATCCAGGTAGATGCCTTCAGGAAGATCATGCGCCCACGCCCCAAAGCCGAGCGTGAGCGCTTGATGGTTGATGTCGTCACCGTCAACCTATACGACTGGTGGGATCTCCTGGCCATAGGGGTACCCGTCTACCGAGCCCACCTGGACTTCTACGACTACTGGGACGTGACCGTCAAGAAGCGCGAGACCTTCGCGAAGGTCCATCTCTGCCCGACCGGCCCCTTGGGTGGCCCACCAAATCGGCGTTGACTTTCCTGGAGAAGTTTGGTACCCTCCGTTCCATGATCATCGTGATGCAAAACTGGCGGAACATTCCGGCGCGGGTCATCCCGAACGTCTCGGACGCCATGTTCGTGGAGGACGACTTCGTGTGGCGCATTGGTCGCTCGAAGAACTTCAACCACAGCATCCCCCTGGACCGACTGGAGACCGAGTACCCGTTCGCCTACATCATGGGCGAGGACGCGCACGTGTTCGGGTGCAAGGACATGATAAAGTGGCTGGTGTGGAAGAACTTCCTCATCGCCGACATGACCGAATCAGCGGCCAACGCCTACATCAAGAGGAATCCCATCAATGGCTGATGTGACCACCACCGACGGTACCGTGTTCACCCACGAGCAGAGCGCCGACTTGGC
>CAJIAN010001036.1_pt1 | contig 11260 bp, 5 predicted proteins | sample 9199061 | NCBI WGS metagenome assembly CAJIAN01 (sample SAMEA7708264, study PRJEB35096) | sediment metagenome | biome: marine neritic benthic zone biome [ENVO:01000025]; feature: sediment [ENVO:00002007]; material: shallow marine sediment [ENVO:03000034] sea grass bed [ENVO_01000059] ...
CTGCTCATGCTGGAGATGACCATGCAGGAAGTCGCACGCGAGAAGCTTGACGAGGTCGCCGAGTACGCCTCCGAAGACGCCGACGTCACGTTCCAGCTTGCCGACATCCTGCGCAAGATGCTCGAAGAACGTGGCCAGGAAAAAGTATTCTACGAAATCGAAGCTCCGCTCCTTCCCGTCATCGTCGCGATGGAACGCGAAGGCATCGCCCTCGATGAAGGCACCCTCGCGGCGATAAGTGCACAGCTCGGCGAATCGATCGACGTTCTGGAGAAAAAGGTCCACGAAGCTGCGGGAGAACCCTTCAATCTCAACTCGCCCAAGCAGCTCGGCGAGATCCTCTTCGACAAGCTGAAGCTCGTAGAGAAGCCGAAGAAAACGCGCACGGGCCAATACAAGACCGACGAGCAGGTGCTTGCGTCGCTCGCGCCGAAACACACCATCGTTCGGGACCTGCTCGACTATCGTGAGGCCTCGAAACTCAAGAACACCTACGTCGACACCCTCCCAAGTCACGTCTCCAAGAAGACGAACCGTATCCACTCGACCTTCCTCCAACTCGTCACCGCCACCGGACGCCTGAACTCGAACAACCCGAACATGCAGAATATCCCGATCCGGTCGGAACTCGGTCGGGAGGTGCGCAAGGCATTCGTCCCCCGCGACGAGAACACGCTTCTGCTGGCTGCCGACTACTCCCAGATCGAGCTCCGCATCATGGCGTCGCTCAGCGAGGACGAAGCGATGATGCAGGCATTCAACGAAGGCATCGACATCCACGCGATGACCGCGGCCCGCGTCAACGGGGTCGATCTCGATGCGGTCGAGCCGGAAATGCGCCAAACCGCCAAGATGGTCAACTTCGGAATCATCTACGGCATCTCGGCCTTCGGCCTCTCTCAGCGGCTCGCGATTCCACGCGGCGAAGCAAAGGAGATCATCGATGAATACTTCAAGCAGTACCCCGGAGTGAAGGCATGGATGGAACAGACGGTCGCGGACGCGAAGGTGAAGGGCTATGTCACCACGATCACCGGGCGTCGTCGCTACCTCAGGGACATCAACTCCTCAAACGGAACCGTCCGAGCGGCTGCCGAGCGCACAGCGATCAACACTCCCGTGCAAGGCACCGCCGCCGACATGATCAAGGTCGCCATGGTCAAGGTCGACCATGCGCTCCGCGAGGCGGAGCTGAAAACCCGCATGCTGCTCCAGGTGCACGACGAACTTGTCTTCGATATGGTGAAGCGCGAACAGGATGCCGTCATTCCCCTCGTCACTGAGTCCATGAAGACGGCGATCCCGATGAAAGTTCCCATCGTCGTTGACACGGGCGTCGGCGAAAACTGGCTCGAAGCCCACTAGTAGCGAGCCCGTCAGCGCAGTTCGTCGAGCATGGCTTCGCGGGTCTGCTCGTCGCTGATCGACTGCGCCCATACCACCGCGCCCTCGCGATCCTCATCACGAATCTGATCGAGAAGCGCCAGCACGAGGATATCGCGTGCCGGTCCGGCACCCAGATTGTCGTTGATGTAGGCCGACGCACGCTCGGGATCGGAATGCGCCCATTCGGTGATCACCTTCGAAGCAGTCAACACACCGAATTCACCCGGGATTGCCAAGGCCCTCGAAGCCGCCAACTCCGCGTCTTCGGCGACGAGCGACCCAACGGCATTGGTGTTGGCCATCAGTTCCGCGTTTCGGCTTTCGGCCAGCCATGTGAACGTCGCCTCGGGGTCATATTCGGCCCACCTTTCAACCGCATGCCCAGCGACTTCCGTTCCAAACTTCTCGTTAGCGGCGTTGATCGCTGCGAGCGGATCTTGAGCGGCCCAGGTCGAAAAGTAGGCGGGCGCAACCTTCGTGCGGATGCCATCAGGCAGTGATAACAGCAGCCGCGCACCCTCGACCGGCGTCGTCCGCGCCGCCTTCCGGAAAAGGCTGTCGAAATACGCGGACCGAGCAGTCTCGTCAGTCAGTTGCAGGCCCAGACTCGTGCCTGCATCGAGATCCACTTCGGCGAGGATCCTTGCCACCTTTTCAAAGTTCGGAATCGCCGCGCTCTCCGATTCCCTCTCTCCGTAAGGAAGAGTGGCAAGGCGGAAGAGCCGCGTCGGATCCTCCTCCGCAAATTGCGCGAGCAACTCGGAGGCGATCGGATCGCCCGAGGGAACAAGATTCGACCAAAAGATCAACTTTGCCTGGTCCGCATCGGGAAGCGCTTTCATCAAGGCAATTGATTCCGGACTGTCGATCCCGCGAACGAGGACTCCGAAAACCTCGTTGTGAACCATATTGGATTTCATCCAAAGCGATGCCGCCTCGGGCTCGTTCTTCAACCACACCTCCACGGCTTGTTGCAGGCCCCGCTTCTTGAATTCGCCGGATTGCGTGGCCATGAGGTGTTCGACCACCGCCATTGGATCCAACTCCGAAGCAACCGCGACCGCCTCCATGCAGGACGCGGACGTTTCCTCATTGTATCCCAACAATTCGACCATTCCGGCAACGGCGCCCACGGGATCGGCGTGCGCCCAGGTCTTCGCATATTCCGTGAGTGCATCGTCACGCGAATCGGCATCCTCGATCTTCTGAATCAACTCTACCGTTGCCGCCGGATCACTATCCACTCCGAAGGCGAAAAGCGACTCGAATTCGTCGATCTCGATTTCGTTTTCCAACGCGTAGCGCAAGGCGTTCTCGGGTGACTCGATGGCGAGTCCGAGAACAAACATCTCCGCAGTGGGTGTGAACCATCCTCCCGTCCCGAATTCCTCTAGAAGTTTCTCGGCGAGTTCGATTTCACGCGTGGCAAGAAATGGAACGGCGAGCCACGCAAGTCCCTCCGTCTCGTCGTCGGCGCTTGGTGACGTGATATAGTCGAAGAGAGATTGAGCATCGATCTCCGCCCAACGCTCCAAAGCCACCAGAAAAACGTAGCCCACCTGGGAATCATCGAAGGCGTCCTCAAGCGGATGATTCTCGGTGTCCTCGATCTCGAACACGACGTCGAAGAGATCCTCGAAGCCTCGCACCTCAAGCCCTGCGAGAATTTCGTAGGCAACGTTCAACTGCATCTGCGGATCCCCTATTTCAGCAAGCATCTGCAGCGCATCGATCATCGAGCCGGATTTCGCCTCCGCGAGAATCGCCTCGGTGTGCTCACGCTCGTCGTCCCTGAGAACGCCAACGGTCTCTGCTACCGCAACCGGCTCCACCGACGTTGTCGCAAACCCCAGCGCAGGCTCTTCGGACTCTGGCTCCGGGCGCAGCATCCTCGCCGCCGCAAACCCTGCGAAGAGAGCCGCCACGCACAAAATGAAAATCCAGCTGCGTTTAGAAATCGCCATCGATGATTGACGCCCCGTTGACGATTTCAGTTCGGGCCGTGGCTTCTGCGTAGGCAGCCTCACTGCCCGGGTTCTTTTCCATCCACGCTTTCGCATCAGAGGGGTCCCACTCCATCCATTGGAGTAAGGTCTTACCGACGAATGCCTGCCGTGTCCTTTCAAAAGGGATTCTCGCAGACAGTCCCAGAATCTCGTCCACATTGTCCGAATGCAGATTCTCCTTCAGCACGGTCCCGAGGACACGACTCTGCTGCGCGCGGAACGGAAGTGCCTCCACGAACTCTAAGAACTTCTCCGAGTTCGAGTGGTACCAAGGATTTCCGATCGCCACGAGAGCCGCATCCTTCTCCTTCGGGTCCTCGAGCGCAAGTGCCCGGGTGATCGCAGCTTCACGATCTCTCTCGGCGAGCGCGGCGAAGGCAGCACGAATCATTTTCGGCTCGGGACGCGAGCGCTCCATCGCTAGCGCCCGATCGGGATCGTGGGTTCCCAACGCCTGGGCAAACGATTCCGAAAATGTTCCACTGCCAAGTGCCGCGTGATACGCGACGCTTTGTTCGGGATCCATTTCCGCCAAAGTCGCGAGGAACCCCTGCTCTGCGTCCTCATCGGCTCTGCTCTCCCGGAGAATGCGGAACGCCTCGGCAGCATCCGCCTTGATGGCCGCCTCGAAGACTTTATCCTGTTCGTGGAAAACCCGTTCGGATCGTCCTGACAAACGCATCCGCAACAGGCCCATCGGATCCACACGCGACCATTTCTCGACCACGGAAGAAAGCAGCATCTCGCCGACGATCTCATCCCGAAACTGCCGTCTGACCTGCTCGAAGAGGCCCCACATATCCTCCGGTTCGGCTGCGGAGATCAGGCGGGTGGTCGCGCGCATCGCCTCGAAAAGCTGGCCTCGCGTCTGCTCCCGAATGCGCAACACTTCGGCACCGTTCTCCGATAGTGGCTCGCGGTCGGAATCGGCCAGTCTGACGGCGAGCGATTCGCTCGTTCTCGGGATCGGCTTCAACGGCTCGACTGAGGCGGCTTGCTCATTTCGCCGGGACAGCCGCTCCCATCCAAATCCGAAGCCTACGGCAAAGCACGCCGCAACCGCGAGAATGGCTGCCATTGGTTTCATGACGTCTCGGAAACCTTAACGAATGCGCGCCTCGATGTCACTCAAAACCACAAAGCCCATAACGGAGAACACACCCGCGGTATTTTGAATGAATTCCTATTGACAACACTATGTATTTACTTATGTATTACATTAACAGTTGAAGCGTTGAGGCGCTTCGGTGAGATCCCCCCCAAAATCCCACCCCTGAAACCCCGAAACGAAGCCGGTAAGAATCCACCAAAACCTCCCCGGATTCTTACCGGCCTCTCCTCAACAGAAGGTAAGGCACTCACCCTCACCAACTCACACTCACTCGACGAAAAATGACCTCGATTCAGACGCAGGCGACCGAGAATGCGGAAAAGAAGCGGAGCTACACAGTCGTTCTCGGCGGCGTTGCCATTACCGCTCTGCTTCTCACCCTGCTCGCGAATCGTTTGTACGGGGCGATCAGAAACGCCGCGGAACGGGCGAGCCTCGAAACGTCGATTCCGCCGGGGACGGAGGACAGCGAGAAACGAACGAACTGAATTCCAGCGCGAAAAACAACGAGCAAGCGGTCGCGGAGCGTGTCGGTTGAAGTCTCTTTACCGGCGCGCTCCGTGCACGTGATCGCGGGAGTGGGCGTGATGACCACCTGTTTTGGGGAGGTTCAGTGAACTGAACGTCACTGGGTTTGGTCACGCGCCCACCCTCGGGTTCGCGTGCGTGTGAATGAGGGATAGCTTTCTTATCGCCGACCCCTGCCTGGGGGACCATCCCGCCGGAACCCCCCGCCCCGGTTCTGCGCGGCCTGCTGCTGGAGCTGCTCGTCGGTCATGGAGACCAGAGTCGTCTTCTGCTCTGCGGGGATGTCGACACTCAGAATGTACTCGGTCGCGGCGTCGCGATCTTCCGCGAGCCAGCGGGGTGCCACCCGCGTCACCGTTTCCGAACGCTGTTGAGCGTCCGAAATCTGCGCCGCCCACATGGTCTGTGCGTCGGGTTCCGATTGCATGGCGCGGCTTCGGATCATCGCGTTGATGCTCTGGTCTTTTGCAGAGCCGGCTTCCATCGAACCCACATACTCCGACGCGGCGACGGAATCGCTTCGCATCCAATTCTCGACAACCTCCCGCGTGGCATCCTCGCGGCCGTCACTCTCCGGCTGTTTGTTCAGCCACTCGATGGCTGCGGACGGATCTCCATTGCGAGACCACGCATCCGCCACGTCTTCCAACATCTTCGATTTCTCTTCCGGATCGCCGAGACTGTCGACATAGCGCGCCGCATCCGTCGGACTCGACCCCGCCCAGCTGTCGAGCACTTCCTGCATCGCCCGGACTCTCTCTTCACCCGAAAGCCCCGTCGCCCAGTCCAAGGCCTTCACGGGATCCATTCGGCCCCATTGCTCCGCGATCTCACTGATGGCACCCTCGCGGGCCTCGCCCTCGTCGAGCGCGAGTGCATAGGCCGCCGCCGCCTCCGGATCCTGGGCTGTCATCTCGACGATCGCGCGTTCCATGGCCTCATCGCGCACGTTTTCCGGAAGCGTCTGCGCCCATTCGAGAGCGGCCGTCGCGTCCTGGCGCGCCCACTCCGAAGCGATACTCGATGCGTTGCGCGCCTGCATCCAGTCGTTCCCGTCGGCATCCAGGTTGTCCGCGAAATACTTGCTCGCCGCAACCGGATCGCTGGCGGCCCACGTGCGGAGAATCGATCCCGTTCCGAACCCACGGCCCATTCCGCCAAGTGTCGACGCGTACTCCAGAGCCTTCTGTGGATCGAGTTCCGCGTAGCGTCCCATCAATACCTGCATGGCGATCATCGCGTCCATGCTCCGGGGCATCTGCCGCATTTCCGCGAGTGCTTCCTCGACGCCCTCGCCGGACAAGCTTTTCGAGTACATGAGCAGCGCTTCGATGCGCGCCATCTGACCCGGCTCGTTGAAGATGTCCTTCAAAGTGAATTGCTCACCAGCGGCGATTCGCTGGGCCAATTTCGAGAGCCCAGTCGCCACTCCATCTGGCGAGGCTGCATCCGCGTCACCCTCCTTCTTGCGCTTTTCCCGGTTCGCCTCACCAAGATCCCCAGAGGTCCCGTCCGTCACGAGATAGCGGGTGTCTTCCTTTCCTGCCTGCGAACCGGATTTGCCGACAAAAAATCCGGCGACGCCACCCCCAAGGGTGGCGAGAACGATGGCTGCGGTTACGGGTGTCTTCATGGCGGAGGGTTCCTTGCGAAGTTTTACTGATTCTCAATCAGTTATAAATCAATGTAGCTCGAAGCGCAAAGCGCAAACACCCCGCCAGGGCGGGAGAGCTTCCCCCGAAACTCTCCAGTGCCCCGACGGGACCCTTCGATTTGCTAATTGTTCTGTTCCGAAGGCCTGACCCCTACTCGGCGTCGGGTCGCGCCTTGCCCGTTCGGGCATCGTCGCCACCACCTCTCGCACCTCCACCCCGCTCACCACCTTCGCGCCGACCGCCTCCACCTCCGGGACCTCGGCGCCGAATGTTCGCCATTTCCTTTTCGGTGATATCGCCGCTCTTGTCGGCATCCAGACGTGTGAACATCTCCTCGAGACGCTTCAGGTGGAAGGCCTTGAATTCCTTTTTCGTCACCTTTCCGTCTCCGTTTTCATCCATGGCCTTGAAAAACTGGCCGCCGCCGGGTCGCCCGCCGCCGGGAGGACGCTCGGGGCGTTCCGGTCGATCAGGTCGATCAGGTCTTTCGCGAGCTTCCCCGCCTTCCGGCTTCTTGCGCTCTTCCTGAGCCAAGGCAGTTCCGCTCAAACCACCGCAGGCAAGAGCGGTGAGAGCCCAAATGAGAGTTCGAGTGTTTTTCATGTGTATCAGAGATTCGTGAGTTCGAGATTTCGTTACCCCCGATAAAACACCGCATTCTCCCGGCGGTTGCGCCCCGGTCAGAAAAAAGCTATTTGGAACCTACTCGGCAGTGAGGATGACTCCTGAAAAATCATCCAGAACACGCCGCACCTCGCCAAGCAGTTCCTCTGGATTGAACGGCTTTTGGAGCGCGCCATCGGCGTGCAAGCCGGTCTCCTTGGCGAATGCCTCGGTGTCCACCACATATCCGCTGCAGAGGATCACCGGAAGATCACTCTGCCTCTCACGCAACATACGAAACGCCGCCTTGCCGGACACTTTGGGCATCGTGAGATCGAGCATGACGAGGTCGATGTTTTCCCGCTCGCGGTCGAAAATCTCGACAGCCTCGTCGCCATCCGAGGCAGAGAGTATGGTGTATCCGCGCCGTACGAGCATCCGCTCGGCGACCGCTCGTACGAGTTCCTCGTCGTCAACCAAAAGAATGGTCTCATTTCCTCCAGTGGAACCGGATCTCACCCGAGAATCCCCTTCGACGAGCACCTCGGTTTCCTCCTCGTCACGCGGAAGGTAGATCTCGAACAAAGTGCCTTCGCCTTTCGTGGACTCGCAAATGAGCCAGCCCCCGTACTGTCGGATGATCTCGCCGGAGATCGCCAGTCCGAGTCCAGTTCCCTTGCCCGCATCCTTGGTGGTGAAGAACGGATCGAAAATCCTGTTGATGACGTTCGCAGACATGCCCTCGCCCGTGTCGCGTATGGAGATCTTCACAAACTCGCCCGCTTCGAGTTCATCATCCTTCGCCGCGTCTTCCTCGGTGATCGTGACGTTCGCCGAGCCCAGTTCGATTTCACCCTCGCCGTCCTGAAGCGCATCGCGGGCGTTCACGCACATGTTGAGGACGACCTGCTCGATCTGTGTCCAATCTCCCCGTATCGGCCAGACTCCTTCTTTCAGATCGGTCTCAAAACGGACCCCGGGTTCCAGCGTGTGGCGAATCAGGCTCTCGACGTCCCGCAGCAGCAGGTTGACGTCAAGACGTTCCACATGAACGTCCGCCTTGCGCGAGTAGCCTAGCAGCTGGCGCACCAGTTGAGCTGCGCGCTCGCCCGCCCGTTTCGCGGAAACGATGAGCTTCTGATTCGGATCCTCCGCTCCACTTTCATCTCCGCATCCGTCCTCGGCGAGGGCAAGGTTTCCGATGATTCCCGTCAGGATATTGTTGAAGTCATGCGCCACTCCACCGGCGAGACGTCCAACGGACTCGAGTCGCTGCGCCTGCTCGAGGGACTGACGCAATCTTCGCTCGGAAGTGAGATCGTGAAACAGCCACAGCCTCGCACGGACAGCGCCGTCCCGGCTCGTCACGGGTCGGCTGGTGACCCTCAATGCTCCCGCATCCGTTCCGCTGAGATCCCACTCCTCGTCAACGCACTCGGACTCCAGACTCGCCAGCGCGCTCCACGTCTCCTCGAACCGCTCCGCATCGACAAACCTGCCTGCGATGCAGGACTTGAGCAGGCTGTAACCCAGATCCCGCAACGATTCTTCCTCGAGACCGAAAAGCGTGCGAAAGTTCCCGTTCGCAGAGATGACGTCCCCGGTTTCGTGCCTGACCACAAGGATGGCGTCTCCCGTGCATTCCCATGCCGCGTGCAGCTGAGCTCGCGCCATCTCGAGTTCTTCCACGCATTCGCGAAGCGTGTCCAATTCCAACTTGCGCGCCTCCGCGACGTCGAGGATCGGCTCCAGAGGATCCGTGATGTCCGCGAGAAAGCCCGCCCTATCTTCTCCTATCGATGCTTTCTCCCGATCACGCCGGGAAAGATCGAGAGCCGTGTCAATGACGCGTCCGATCCGGCGGGAGAACAGGGTCGCGAACACGACCGAGGCGATTACCGTCAACGAAGCAGCCAGCAGATGATAGGAGGCCCCGGTCGCCGGCTCGACATAGAGTTCGTCGCGGAGAAGTCTCAGTGCGTAGACCATCGCAGCCGGCATGAGGCCAGCGGCGACCATCACGATCACGATTCTTTTTCGGATGGATTCCAAGTAGTCGAGTGGTTGGTCGAATCAAGTTTGCGCGACAGTGGCCGCGTGGGCGTCAAGCCGCTCGCGGACCTTTATCGCGAGTTCCCGTACGTTGTAAGGCTTTTGAACAAATCCCTCCGGCCGCGCCGAACCCGCCTCCCTCGCAAAATCATCAAGATCGACAAGATATCCGCTGCAGACGATGACGGGCACATCTCCATACTTTTCGCGGATAATCCCGAACGTTTCCGCCCCGGTGAGGTTCGGCATGCTGAGATCGAGCAGAACGAGATCGATGCCATCCCCCCGACTCTCGAAATGTTCCAGCGCCTCAAGCCCATCGCCAGCGGTCAGTACTTCGTAGCCATGATGCCGCAGCACGCCCTCGGCAACCGACCGAACAATCTCCTCGTCATCGACGAGCAACAGCGTCTCATCGCCCCCGCGCACCTGTCCCTCCACCACGACTTCTTCTTCGGCGTCCGCAGGACGTTCGTGCCGCGGCAGATAAATGTCGAACGCCGTGCCCTCTCCCACCGTCGATTCGCAGGTGATCCACCCTCCATGCTGCTGCACGATTCCGTACGACGTCGCCAAACCGAGCCCCGTCCCCTTGCCCTGCTCCTTGGTCGTGAAGAAGGGCTCGAAGATCTTCTCGATGACCTCTTCGGACATTCCCTCCCCATCATCCTTCACTGTAATCACGACAAACTCGCCCACGCGCATTTCGTTGCTCGCCGTCGCCGCATCTTCCGGACTGACCTTCACATTGCGAGTTAGAAGTTCGATGTTGCCGCCATCCGAAATCGCATCCTTTGCGTTCACACACATGTTCATCACCACCTGCTCCATCTGCGTCGCATCGATCTTCACCCCCCAGAGTTCATCCTCGAGATCAACGTGAATCACGATCTTCGGTTCGATCCCCGCATGGAGAAGATCCTTCACATCGCCGATGACCTCGTTGGCATCGCAGTAGTCGAGTTCAAGATGGGTCCTTCTGGAGAATCCGAGTAGCTGCTTGACCAGTTCAGCCGCACGCTGCCCCGCTTTCTTCGCCGAGGTGATGAAATGATTGTCCTTCTTCGGACCGCCGGAGCCATCGTCCATCTGGGCCAACTGGAGATTTCCGATGATCCCGGTGAGCAGATTGTTGAAATCGTGCGCCACGCCCCCCGCAAGACGTCCGATAGCCTCCATCTTCTGTGCCTGTTGAAGCCCCTCCTGCAACTGCTTCTGCTCGGTAATGTCACGGAACATCCACAAACGGGCGAAGATCGAACCGTTACTGTTTCGGACAGGGGCGGAGTAGACCATGAGCGATCGTTGCTCCGGTCGGACGATCTCCCACTCCTCGTCCGCGATGGACTCGGGATTCTCGGCAAGCAGACGCCAACGTGTCTCGAACTTCTTCGGATTCTCGAAGCAGTCGGCAAGCTGCGATTCGAAACGGGGAACCGGCAGTCCTTTGATATTCTCCGGAAGATCGAAGAAAACGGACATTCTGCGGTTTGTCGTGAGGATCGAGCCCCCTTTCTTGACCACGATGACTGCCTCCTGGGTTGACTCGTAGGCAGCCTGCAACTGCGCGGACAGGTCCTCCAAGTCCTGCTGCGATCTGCGGAGCCTCCGCGTCCGGGAGTCGACAAGCATCTCCAGCTGGTCTCTGTGCTCTCGCACTTCGTCAGCCATCTGGTTAAACGATTCGGCGAGCTGCTGCATCTCCGCGGGACCGACCACCGACAACTTCGAGGTCAGATTCCCGCCTGCGATCTCCTGGGCGAGATTCGACGCGTGAACGATGGGTCTTGCCAGCCTCCTCGCCATGATTAGTCCCATCCCGATGACCAGCGCAACGATCACACCGCCAGTGATCATGTATACTCGGGCCACGCTGGCAACCAGTTCCTTGGCTTCCTCCTCGTCGAACAACCCTATCA
>CAJIAN010000649.1_pt1 | contig 11249 bp, 6 predicted proteins | sample 9199061 | NCBI WGS metagenome assembly CAJIAN01 (sample SAMEA7708264, study PRJEB35096) | sediment metagenome | biome: marine neritic benthic zone biome [ENVO:01000025]; feature: sediment [ENVO:00002007]; material: shallow marine sediment [ENVO:03000034] sea grass bed [ENVO_01000059] ...
CGCACGGCCTCGACGATCGACAATCTGTCGTTTCAGGGGAGTGCGCAGGACTTCTTCAACACGATTCCGAATATCGTGCACAGCGGAAACTTCCGCACGGCGCCTGATGCAAGCGATTCCTTCACCTACCCGCTGGCAATCTCACCGACCTTTGTCCGTCCGGGCGCGATTTTCTACAATCCGAACGGCCACATCGCCGTCGTTTGCGCCGTCGAATCCGATGGCACGGTACGAATGCTGGACGCGCATCCGGATCAGACGATTACAATGATCGTGCTCGGCCCGAAGATGGCATGGCGGTCGGCCAGTGAGGTCGGCGGTTTCAAGGGCTGCCGTCCGGCGGTGATGGATCGCGGTGGTCGGATCGTGATGGCGAACGACAACCGGCGATTGCCCGGATTCAGCACCGAACAATACACATTCGGATCGCGCTATTATGTGGAAGTTCAGCAACGTCTTGCAAAGGCGAGTATCGATCCTATCGCCGATTTCGAGAAGTACATCCGCGAAGACACCTACCGGGAAGTTCTCGATCGCGTCGCGTCGGTCGAGCGCGGCTGGCTGGTCGGACGCAGACGGGCGATCCCGGTCCCGCCGAATATTTACTACGCCACCGGCGACTGGGAGAACTTCGCGACGCCCGGCCGCGACATCCGGCTGCGCCTGTCGTTTCTTCATATCCCCGAAAGAGCTGCGGGCTATCTCGATCTGCTGCGCCACCATCCGCGGAAGCTTGCACGGGGCTATACGCGCGAAAGCAAGCTGGCTGCCGACCTGCTGAGGACCAAGGAGCGGCTGTTCAAGGAACTGCGGTTCACCTACCGGAACAGCCAAGGTGCGAAAGTTGACCTCAGTCTCGCCGATCTGGAGTCGCGGTTATTCCGGCTGTCATTCGATCCGAACCACGCTCCCGAACTGCGGTGGGGCGCCACCGGTCAGGAACTGCGATCAGCGGCTCGTGGCAGCCCACGTTTCCACGCCGGATACGAACAACAGCAGCGTTGGCGCAACCGGCTTTCACCGAAGCGCGGCGCGATGCGCCTCACGGACCGCGACAATCCGGCATCGTCACCGGGTCATGATCTCACCCGGATGATGCGGGAGGCCTTCGCATCGAGATGATCGACTGGTTCACCCAACTCCATCCCGTTACGCAGGCTCTCTTAGCCGGTCTGTTCACGTGGGGAATCACGGCAGCCGGTGCGACTATCGTCTTCTTCATTCGCACGTTGAAGCGGAGTGCCCTCGACGTTAGGCTGAATTGGCGTCACGATCTCTGCAGCGCACTGCCCATGTCCATTTGTGGATTTCCAGGGCGACGAGGACGCTCAGAGCCAGCGCGCATAGGCAGACCATCGTCTTCAGGTCAACAGGCTCAACGTCCAGCACCGCTTTGCCCCATGGGGTGAACATCGTGGCCAAATGGATCGAGAGCGCGATGACAGCACCGCCGAGCAGAATCGGGCTCCGCAACGGCGAGAGAGCCAGGGCCGACTTCGTTTCCGAGCGGCAGTTGCCGATGTGAATGTTCTCGAAAAAGACCATCAGCAACAGCACTGCGTTGCGTGCCGCGGCTTCGGTCCAGCCAGCCCTTAGCATCCACCAGAACGCGACGAAAGCCACGGCTCCCATCACGATGGCGGCAACTATGGTACGTTCGATCATTAACCTGTTGAAGATACGTTCAGACGGGGGCCTGGGCGGTCGGTTTAGCACATCCCCTTCGCTCGGCTCGAACGCCAGAGCCACATCCTGTATTCCGTTGGTCACTAGGTTCAACCACAACAGCTGCACCGCGAGAAGTGGAAGCGGTAATCCGGCTATGAGGGCAAGGCCCACCAGTACGACTTCTGCAGCGCCCGTCGAAACCAACAGATAGATCACCTTGCGGACATTGTCGTAGGCCACCCGGCCCTCCTCCACGCCAGCAACGATCGTGGCAAAGTCGTCGTCGCTGATCACCAGTTCGGCGGATTCACGAGCCACGTCAGTGCCCGATCTGCCCATGGCCACACCGATATTGGCAGCACGCAGTGCTGGCGCGTCGTTGACACCGTCGCCTGTTACCGAGACGAATTGTCCCGCGCGACGGGCGGCGTCCACCAACTGCAGTTTTTGATGAGGGGCCACCCGCGCGAAGACACGCACCCTGGCGACCGCTTCACCCATCTCGTCAGGTGACATCTTCGCCAATTCGGAGCCGATCATCACCTCGTCGGGTCCACTGGCCAGACCCAAATCACCGGCGATGGCGAGGGCCGTGACAGGATGGTCGCCGGTAATCATCGAAACCCTAATTCCCGATTCATGGCACTTGACCACGGCGTCGCGTGCGCCCGGGCGTAACGGGTCAATCATCCCCACAAATCCCAAGAGCGTCAACTCGGCTGGTTCGGGAGGGGCGTCGGCGGGGTCGAGCCGGCCCGGCAGGGCACTTCTCGCCAACGCCAGCACCCGGTAACCTTGTTTGCCCATCGATTCGGCCAACCGAAGCATCTCATCGGGATCGTGCGGCCCGCCACTCAAATCACACATGGCGATCACTCTTTCGGGTGCCCCCTTTACAAAGAGGTCCGTGCTCCCATCTGACTCATGGTACGAGGCAGCGAACTGTCGCTCGGGCTCGAACGGGATGTCGTTTAGCAGTGGGTGATGCGCCAGAGTTGCCTCCCGATCCCATCCGAGTTTGTGAGCCATGGCGAGCAATGCCAGATCGACGGCATCGCCACGCCACACCCACTCGCCATTTCTGCGATGCAAGTCTCCCTCGTTGCACAGGACAGCGGCGACCGCCAGCGCGTCGAGGACTGGATCGCCGCCCCTCTCAACCGCTCGCCCATCATTGGTGACGCGGCCGTCCGGAACGAACCCCTCGCCGCCGACCTCGAGCTGCTCGCCGTTTACAAGGCGAATTTCGCGAACGGTTAGCTCGTTACAAGTCAACGTGCCAGTCTTGTCACTCGCAATCAGCGTGCAGCTTCCGAGGCCTTCCACTGCGGCAAGCCTGCGAACGATCACTCCCCGGCGAGCCATCCGTGCGGTAGCAATGGCCAGTGCTACGGTGAGAGCAACCGGCAGCCCTTCCGGTATCGCCGACACCGCCAAGGCGACGGCAAAAAGGAACATGTCGTGAATACCGTGGTTGTGGAGCACGATACCCAGCACCGCGACCACGCAAGCGGCCGCCAACACCGAGGCTGCTACTACACGAGTGAACCGTTCCAGACGCTCGATCAGTGGTGGCTTCCCACCAGAGGAGCTCAAAACGTCGCGTGCCAGCCGACCCACATGGGTTGCCGAACCGGTGGCAACGACGATCCCCTGGGCTCGTCCGCGCACCACGATCGATCCTCCATACGCCATGTTCCGTCGATCACCGACAGGCATCGACGCCTCGCCAATCCAGCCCGGATCCTTCGAAACCGCCAACGATTCGCCAGTCAAGAGCGACTCGTCTATCTCTAGCCCGTGGGCGGAAACGAGCCGCATGTCGGCTGGAACCCTGTTGCCCGACTCCAGCCAAACCGCATCGCCTGGCACGACCTCCCCGGCTTCGACCTCGCGGACCTCGCCGTCCCTGACGACCGCGGCGCGGATCTGCAGCAACCGCTGCAAGGCGCGTGTGCTTTTCTCTGCACGCCATTCCTGGTAACCGCCGATTAGGGCATTCAACCCCACGACCGCAATTATGAACCAGGCATCGACCGGTTCGCCGATCGCGAAGGACACTCCCGCGGCAACGCCAAGGATGTAGATCAACGGGCTGCGGAACTGGCGGAGCCCAATCCGCCACCAAGTCGGTGCGGCCGCGCTCGGCAGCTCATTTGGCCCGTACTTCTCCCGCCGCGCTGCGGTTTCGGATGCGCTCAGACCTTCCGGTGTCGCATCGAGTGCCCGTTCCAGCGAAGCAAGGCTTAAGGCGTGCCAATGGTTGGCACTCTGGGGTTCGTGATCCATCTTTCGATTCACTCCAAAGCATTCTCTTTCTCTCGGAGCGGTTCGTCGATCTCCGCTTCAGAAATCCTCATCCTCGGTAATCGGCACTACCTGCTACGCATCGTGGCCGACGCGATTGAAGGAAACACCGACATCTTCACGGCGCGACAATTCCTTCAGAATGGGGGCACCAGCGTCGCGGATCTGGAAGCCATTGGATGGGAATGATCCGTGAAGTGTGAAATTTCACACAAATCAAAGGTGGCAGCTCAAAGGTCCGGGGTTTGTTGCGATACGACCTTCAGCCTTCGAGAATTCTGTCAGGGTCCCCACCCGGCACCGCGGAGCGATCATCCTCATCCGGTTCCGCTAGAATCCTGTCAGGATTGCTGGCTGGGGCACTGGAGGCGACATCTGGCAGATCGGGACCGTGCAGAACATGCGTTTCGCGATGGGGTGCAATGATCTCGCCTCCGGCAAGGATTCCTGCCAGCGCGTGCCGCACCGCCACCTCCTCGGCCTCATCATCGGGATACTCACCTGCAAGGCGGAAATCGTTGAGCTTCTCGCAGATGGACCGGTCTCCGCCACTCCATCCGATCGGATGCTGGTAGGTGTAGATGTGTTCGAGATGTCTGACTTCTGTAGGCATGGTGAATAGTTTTCGTTGGTGGTGTTCTTAAGCGTCTTCGGCCTCGATTGTCTCGATTCCTTCCACGCCCTCGGCCGCCAGTTTGTTCTGACGCATCGGAGAAACGCGACTGTGCATCTTCACATCGCCTCGCAGCTTTCGGACGTAGTCCTGAAGTTGCCGACGAGCCTCCTTGAAAGCGTCGTGTATGGCAACGTAGGCGTCCTTGTGTTCGGGATGCGCTTCCAGATGTTTGCTCCATTCGCTTGTGCCGCCGCGAGCCAGTGCGCCGTGCAGCGAGGGCTCGTGATTGACAACGATTTCCTTGCGGGGAACGCCGAGTTCGATTCTGACGTGAAACTGATGGCCCCGTCTGTGATGCTTGTGAGGCGCTTCGACGATGACGCGGCAACTGGTGATGCGATCGAAGAAACGCTCCAGCTTCGCGGCTTCTTCGTGAATGCGTTCGCTCATCCACGGCGAGGATTCCATGTCGCGGAAGGAAATCTGAACGGGGAGATTCATCGGTCTACAGATAGGAACAGAATAGGCGCGTCGGCATTGCCTCCTTTGACAATTCCGAAGCGTTTCTTGCCTGCCTGAACGAGGCGGGCGATCTGCCACTGCTGTTCAGTTTCTTCGTGTCCGGAGCGTGCGTTCGCAATGTCTTTGGCAAGATATGCGGGGCGTTCCAGCTCGGCTCTTCGAAGTTGAAGACCCTGCAGTGGAATTTTCGGCGACAACCGGCTTACACCGAAGCGCGGCACAGACCGCGACAATCCAACATGGCCGCCGCATCATGACCGCGCCTAGATGATGCGCGAAGCCCTCGCATCGAGATGATCGACTGGTTCACCCAACTCCATCCCGTTACGCAGGCTCTCTTAGCCGGTCTGTTCACGAGGGGAATCACGGCAGCCGGTGCGGCCATCGTCTTCTTCGTTCGCACGTTGAAGCGTAGCGTTCTTGACGCGATGCTTGGCTTTGCCGCAGGCGTGATGATCGCGGCGAGCTACTGGTCGTTGCTCTCGCCTGCGATCGAGATGGCTGCGGCGCGCGGGGATTCGCCTTGGATGGGGCCGCTTGCCGGATTCCTCTGCGGAGCCGGTGCGCTCTGGATCGGCGACAAATTGATCCCGCATCTGCACATCAATCTTCGCAGGGAAGTGACGGAAGGACCGGCGACGCATTGGAACCGTACCATCCTCCTCGTGCTGGCCATCACCTTGCATAACATCCCCGAGGGACTCGCCGTCGGCGTTGCCTTCGGTGCCATCAGCCATGGACTCCCGGAAGCGACCTTGGCGGGTGCAGTGGCCCTGGCCATCGGCATCGGGCTGCAGAACTTTCCCGAGGGCGTCGCCGTTGCCATGCCGCTACGGCGCGAGGGCGTTTCGCGGATGAAGTGCTTCTGGTTCGGTCAACTTTCGGCGGCGGTGGAACCGGTGGCCGCCGTGATTGGAGCCGTCGCCGTGATGCAGGCAGAACCACTCCTGCCTTTCGCTCTGAGCTTTGCCGCCGGGGCGATGATTTTCGTCGTGGTCGAGGAAGTCATTCCGGAGTCGCATGGCGGCGGAAACACGGACCTCGCCACTCTGGGCACGATCGTCGGATTCGCCGTGATGATGGTGCTGGACGTGGCGCTCGGCTAGAATGACTTAACACCAGCCTACGATGACCACACTATTGATTCTTGTTGTCCTCTTCCTCGCGCTATCCGGAGTCATGGCCGCAATCGATGCGGCTGTCCTGAGTGTCACACGTCCCGAAATCTCGGAGATGATCGCCCATGGAAAATGGGGCGCACGCCGGCTTGAAACGATGCGGAATTCGCTGACCCGCGCGGTGGCGGTCATCGTGATCCTGACAAATACCATCAACGTCCTCGGTCCGGTTGTCGTGAGCTGGAAAGCGACGGCTCTGTATGGAAGCCAAGTGATCGCCCCGACCGTCATCGGGTTGACTCTTGGAACGATCGTCTTCTCCGAGATTGTCCCGAAGGCGCTGGGAGCCCACTATGCGCCGCTGATCAGCCGCGTTTCGGCTCCGCTCATCCGGGTGATCGGATTCGCACTGTTTCCGATCGTCGTCGCACTGGAAAAGCTGACCAAGCTCGTGAAAAGAGGGAAACGGACGATCGGAACGGAGGATCAGATACGGGCGCTCGTCAACATCGGTCGCCGGGCGGGACTGATCGAAGGCGACGAGATGCGGATGATTCATCGCGCCTTCGTCCTCAACGATCGCACGGCGGGCGACATCATGACGCCGCTGAGCGACGTCGTCGCGCTCGGGGCGGCGGACACCGTCCGGCAGGCAGCGGCGGACGTGCGGCGCCATGTCTTCTCCCGTTATCCCGTTTACGGTGTTTCGCCCGATGACATCGTGGGCATTGCGATGAGCCGGGACATTCTCGAGGCGGCCGCCGATGATCGGCACGATGAGGCGATCGCCTCCCTTGTCCGCCCAGCCTTCGTCGTGGACAGAGCCCGACTTTCCGACTGGCTACTGGTGATGTTTCGAGATAAGCACACTCATCTTGCGGTGGTGCAGGATCAGGGACGGACCGTCGGTCTGGTCACCTTGGAAGACGTGCTCGAGGAGTTGGTCGGTGCCATCGAAGACGAGAAGGACTTCGAAACCCATCATGCGGTGTCCTAGGTCCCGCGGACAGGATCGGGCTCATGGCGCGCGATCGGTCATCAGCTGTCGCCGCCGAGAGCGTCTGTGTGGGATTCTGCATTCAACCTTCATGCCTCCTCCCTTCCTTCGGCTGAGGGTCAGAAAGCCTCTTACGGCCGCAGCCCGGTAATTCATCGTGTGCAGCCCAAGTCCGCTAGAGACACGGTCGGGCGGATCGAAGCCGGTCCCATCGTCGGTCACGGTCAGAGAGATCTGGGCGTCGGAGTCCGTTATCGACAGGGTGATCTGAGTGCCACCGCTGTATTTCACGGCATTGTTGACCGCCTCTTGTGCGATTCGAAACAGATGATTGGCAGTGATCGGGTCGTCGAGCAGAACAGGCTCTGGGCACCGGATCTGGCATCGCATGTCGGATGAAGCGCGCACTCTTTCGACAAGCTCGGCGAGACAGGATTTCAAATCTCCGGTATGAACGCCTACCGGATGCAGGCCCTTGGAAATCGATCGCGTTTTCCCGATGGCTTCTCGAACAAGCAGTTGAATTTCCTGACTGTAGACGGCTTCGGGTTCGTGGCCCTGTTTCGACAGATTGGTCGTGTGAGCCTTGATTCTGAAGCCGATACCGGTGAGAAGTGAACCGAGGTCGTCGTGCAGATCCTGCGCAATTCTTTGTCGCTCTTCCTCGGACGCGTTGACCACCTCCTGTTCCAGTCGGAGGCGCTCGGTCACGTCGGTGCCCGTACAAAGCAGGCCCATCATCTCTCCATTGGAATCCGTGAGAACCGCATCATACCACTCGATCTCACGCTCCTCGCCATTCTTCGTCAGGATCGGGTTGATATTTCCGCCGGTCAGTTCTCCACCTATCGCCGTGGCGAAGAGTTGCCTGAGTCTTTGACGGTCACGTTCGGGAACGAAGGTTTCAAACCAGTCGCAGCCTTCGGCCTCGTCCAGACTCCAACCGGAAAGCGTTTCGAAAGCAGGATTGAAGCGCACGACGCGACCCTCGGGATCCAGTACCAGAACGAGGCTCTGAGCCGTCGCGATCAGGTTCTCGTTGAACTCGTAGACGCTTCGAAGCGCCTCCTCGGCTTTTTTCAGCTCGGTGATATCCGTCTGCGTGCCCCAGCAACTGATTAGTAGGCCGTCCTCGATGATGCCTACCGAGTTGTTTGACAGGTGGACGGTCTGGCCATCGCTGCCGACCTCGATGGTCTCCACATTGACATGGCGAAAGCTCTCCCGAATAAACTCGCGGATGGCCTCCACGTTGTCTGCGACGTCGGCCCCACCGTGGAGATCTTCGAGTCGCGCGCCCGTCATCTCAGCAGCACATCCGTGTCCGTACATCTGGGCGTACATGTCATTACATTCGCCGATAGAGCCACGCTCGTACATCTGTCGGATCAGTTCATCCTCGGGCTGGTTCGGATCGATCGGCGGGTCGAAGTCGAGCCGGTAGGTGCCATCGTGCGTCTGCTCGACGAAGTACCGATAGCGTCGCTCGCTTGCACTCAAAGCCTCCTCGGCCCTCGCGCGTTCGACGGCCGGGAAGAGCCGCGCCGACACGTCCCGCAGTAGCTGCACCTCGTCGGGCATCCATGCGCGGGCCTGCTTCGAGAGCATGGAGACGCAGGCTCTGAGACCTCCCTCGGTCACCAGCGGCCCTACCGCGAGGGCTCCGATCTGCTGCTGGCGAAAGTTCTCGGCTTGCTCCGCCGTCCGGGGACCGGCTCTCACATCACTGACGACCAATTCGTGTCCGGCCATGATGGCCTCCTGCTCGGCGACGGAAAGATAATCCGAAACGCTGTAGGTTCCGAGTATGCTCGGCCGCGAATCGAGGTATTCCTGCTGCACGACGGCCGTTGCGGCGTCCGGACCGAATTCGGAAAACGTGACGAGATCGACGTCCAGATGCTCGCCAAGTGCCTGCAGTGTATGCCGGATCATTTCCGCCGGGTCCCGCTCGGTTGCCAGCACGGAATGGAGCGCGTTGAGGAGTCGCGAATGCGACTCGGCCCGCTTGCGCTCGGAGATGTCGAGGATGATGGCTGCAAAACACGGGCGTCCCTGAAACCGCGACCTCTGAAGATGGACCTCCACATCATAGCACGTGCCATCGGCGCGCCGGTGCCACGTCTGGAAGACCATGACTTCCTGTTCACCCTGACGAAGTGGTTCGACCAATTCAGAGAAACTCTTCTCCGTGTAGTCGGGTTTCAGGTCGACCGGCGTGAGGTTGCGCAGTTCATCCATGGTGTAGCCGAGGTTCTCTCGGGCACCTCGGTTGACTTCGATGAATTTCAGCGACTCGGCGTCGAAGACGTAGATCTCGTTCAGCGATGCCTCCAGAATACGACCGAGATTCGATTGCCGTTCCCCGTGCGTGTAGAGCGCCATCTCGATGTTGGCCTTCAACTCGGGCTCGGAGAACGGTTTTACGATGTAGCCGGCAGGCTCCGTTATCTTGGCGCGTTCCAGCGTCTTCTCGTCGGCGAAGGCCGTGAGGTAGATGATGGGAATCGAGATACTCCTGCGAATCCGTTCGGCAGCCTCCACCCCATCCATCTCGCCTTTCAGATTGATGTCCATCAGCACCAGATTGGGCTGCTCCTCCGAAGCCATTCCCACGGCCTCCGGGCCCGACGACGCGATGCCGCAGACGTCGTATCCCAGACTCGACAACCGCGACTCGAGTTCTCTGGCGATGATCATCTCATCGTCCACGATCATGATGCGATGCCGTGTCACGGTTTCACCTGGTTCTCGGCCTTGGACACATCCTTGAATGAGATCCTGAACGTCGATCCGTGGCTGGTCTCCCTGTCGATCTGTCCATCCATCTGTTTCGTCAGGTCCATCACTAGACGGAGACCGAACGACTTGCTCTTCCGCCAATCGTATCCCTCCGGAAATCCGATCCCATTGTCACGCACCGTCAGCAGAAACTCGCCGCCGTCGACCGGCGCAAGACTGAGATCGACCTTGCCTTGCCGGCCCGGTGGAAAGGCATGTTTGAAGGCGTTGGAGACAAGTTCGTTGATGATGAGACCGCACGGAATCGCGGTGTCGATTTCAAGGAACACTCCATGGATGTCCGTGTTCAATTCGACGTCTTCCTGATTGACCGAGTAGGTGCGAACCAGTTCGTTGGCCAGATCGCGGACATACTCGCCGAAATCGAGTTTGGCCAGATCGGCGGAGCGGTAGAGCTTCTCGTGGATCAGGGCGATGGATTTGACCCGGTTCTGACTTTCCCTGAGGATCTCGAGCGTCGTATCGTCGGTGATGAAGGAAGACTGCAGATACAGCAGCGAGGAGATGACCTGCAGGTTGTTCTTTACCCGATGGTGAATCTCCTTGAGCAGCACTTCGCGCCGGAGCGCCTCCACTCGTTGAGCCTGGGCGGCGAGCCGCTCGGTGATGTCCGCGATGGTACCCAGGACAAAGAGGCCCTCGTCCGTCTCGATCGGGTTTAGACCAATCTCGACGGGGAACTTGCTGCCGTCCTTGCGAAGACCGTGCAAGTCGCGCCCGACCCCCATGCGGCGGGATTCGGGCTTGTCGAAGAAGCCTTCGCGCATGCGCGGGTGGGCCGCGCGGGACTCCATTGGAACGAGAATCTCCACTTTCCCTCCCAGTAGTTCTTCGCGATCGTAGCCGAACAGCGATTCGGTATGGGCGTTTACCATCTGTATGGTGCCTTCGCGGTTGATCATGACCATGGCCGTCGGCGCCGACTCGACGGTCGCGCGAAAGCGCTGCTCCGCCCGCGTCCGCTCGCTGATGTCTCTGGTGATCTTGGCAAAGCCGACGTGCCTGCCGTCTTCGTCGTAGACGGCCGTGATAACGACATTGGCCAGAAACCCGGAGCCATCCTTGCGGAGTCTTGTTCCCTCGTCCTCGAACGAGCCCTTCTCCAAGGCCTGCCGAAGCCCGAACTCGGGTTTGCCGTCGGCGAGATCATCCTCGGGATAGAAACAGGAGAAATGACGGCCGATGATTTCCTCCGAGGAATAGCCTTTCATCCTTTCCG
>CAJIAN010000752.1_pt1 | contig 11242 bp, 6 predicted proteins | sample 9199061 | NCBI WGS metagenome assembly CAJIAN01 (sample SAMEA7708264, study PRJEB35096) | sediment metagenome | biome: marine neritic benthic zone biome [ENVO:01000025]; feature: sediment [ENVO:00002007]; material: shallow marine sediment [ENVO:03000034] sea grass bed [ENVO_01000059] ...
TCGAGCAGTTGATCGCGGGCCAGTACCGACTCCCCATCATGCTCGGGCTAGAGCGCCCCAATCCCAATACGGGGTCGAATCCCGATCAGGTGTTGATCAAACGGGTGGTCAAGGATACCTGGCTGATTCCGTAGCGAGAGGAGAATCGACGAACCCGTAAATAGCGGGTGAGATTTGCCGATATGTATATTATATTATTCATAATATTCATATACAGTGAAAGTCGGTTATAGCGCCACAGTCTGGGACGATGGTGGCTCTGGAATCGGGAGTTACATCGCGGAGCAGCTCCGGGTCCTTGAGAGCTGCCAAGGTGTGGAGTCCTCGATCCTGGAGTTTGGCGGACGGGTGTTGCCAGTGGCCGACCGCCCGCACACCTCGAGCACGGGTGGAGGGATCGCAAGAATCCTGAAGCCGCTGAAGGACGTGCTGTGGCACCGGTTCGGGCTGCGGAAGGCGGCAGAGAGGTGCCAGTTTGAAGTGGTGCACGTTCCGACGATCCGAAGACTGCCTGCCCGGTTGCCCTGTCCCACCGTGGTGACGGTGCACGACCTTGCCCCCGTCCGCATGGCGGGCAAGTACGGATTCTTACGCGGACTCTACCACCGGTGGATCGTTCCGCGCTGGCTCCGGGACGTGAGCGCGATTGTCACGCCGAGCGAAGCGACGAAGAACGATCTCGTGGAACTCTATCACGCGAATCCGGATCGCATTACGGTGATTCCCAACGGACTTGATCACACGGTGTTCCATCCGGGCGACCCCGAACTCAGCAGGACGCGAATCCGGGAAGCTTATCCGGCGATCAACCGGAACTACTTCGTTTACGTTTCGCGCCTCGAGCATCCCGCGAAGAATCACATCCGTCTCATGGATGCGTTTCGTGCGTTCAAGGGGGAGATGAAATCGGATCATCAGCTTGTGTTCGTAGGTGGCGACTGGCAAGGCGCCGCAGTTGTTCGTGAGAGCGGTTCGGACCTCGTTGCCTCGGGTGATCTTGTGATCACCGGTTTCGTGCCGAAAGACGACATCCCGCACTTCCTTCGCGCCGCCGAGGCGATGGTCTATCCTTCGCTTTACGAGGGATTCGGACTTCCGGTGATCGAAGCGATGGGGTGCGGCACGCCGGTCGCCTGTTCCGGCACTTCGTCGCTGCATGAAATCGCCGTGGACCGGGCTCTTATCTTCGATCCGTTGTCGGTGGGAGAAATCCGCGATGCACTGGGACGGCTTGCCAGTGACGAATCACTTCGGCGAGAGCTCGCAGAAGAGGGGATGCGGCATGCGGAGAAGTTTACGTGGGAACGCTGTGTCGAGGAAACCATCGCCGTGTGGCGTGAAGTCGCTTGAATCCGATGGCCACCATTTTCGATCTCCGATTCTCCAAGCTGACGCGGGATGGCTTCTTCGAGGAAGTCGCACGCCGGATCGGCGGGGGAGAACCGTCCTACGTGGTGACGCCGAATCTCGATTTTGCTCGGCTTGCGGCCAACGTTCCCGAGTTCCGTGAGGCGCTTGGGGGAGCTTCGATCAGTCTATGCGACGGGGCGATCCTGTATGCGCTATTGAAGCTCAAACGCGATCCTGTTCCCGAAAAGCTTTCGGGCTCCGATCTCACGCCGGCCCTGCTTGAGTTCGCGGAGGCGAAGGGATACCGGGTCTATCTTTTCGGGAGTGACGACGACACCCTGCGCGAGGTCGAGCAGCGTTTTCCGAAGGCGGTCGTCGGATGGGAATCGCCGCCGATACGGCCCCGGCTCTGGGAGGACGAAGACCTGAACGCCGAGTACGTGGAGAGAATCCGGGAATCGAAGGCCGACATGGTATTCGTGGCTCTCGGAGCGATGAAACAGGAATACTGGGCGCAGAAGTACCATCGCGCATGCGGCGCTCCGCTGACGTTCTGCATCGGGGCGAGCCTCGATTTCATCAGCGAGCGGGTGAAGCGTGCTCCGAAGTTGCTGAGCAACATGGGTCTCGAGTGGGCGTGGCGGCTTGCCCAGGAACCCGGGAGGTTGTGGAAACGCTACTTCGGAGATGCGGTTTTCCTCTTGAAGAACTTTCCGCGCGTCTTCGCGGGATCACGGGAGGAACGGGCGTGATGGATGGCTCGAAGATCATCCACGTTCCCCGCCGGTTCGCTCAGGAGAAGTGGGGTGGCACGGAGAGCGTCATCCTGAATCTCTGCCGGCAACAGCAGAAGCGAGGACTCTCACCTGAGATCCACACCTCGAAGGCCCTTAGTCGTTTCGAACGCGAGGAATGGAACGGGCTTCCCATCCGCCGTTACGGATACATGTATCCGTATTTTCCGCTTTCGAAGCGGGATCGCGAAGCCTACGACCTCAAGGGCGGAAACCTCGTGAGTTGGAGTCTCTATCGTGCGCTTCTTCGGGAGAAGGATGTTCGCGTGTTTCATGCACATGCCTTGAAGCGGCTCGGGGGCGAAGTGCTCACTGCGGCGAAGAAACTCGGAAAGCCCTGTGTGGTGACTATCCACGGCAACTGTTTCGATGTTCCCGATTCGGAGCAGGCCAGTCTCAACGGAGACGACGAGGGGCCGCATTTCGAATGGGGGAAGATTCTAGGGATGTATTTTGGAAGCCGGAGGCTACTCGACGAAGCGCACGCCGTCGTCTGCGTCGGTCACTCCGAATTCGAGGCCGCATCGGAGAAGCTCGGTCATGACCGCGTTTACTATCTGCCGAACGGAGTGAATCTCGAGCCGTTCGCGCGAGGCAATCGAGAGACTTGTCGGACGAAGCTCGGATTCAAGGAAACCGACATCGTCTTCGGATGCGTCAGCCGCGTCGATCCTCAGAAGGGCCAGCATCTCATGTTGGAGGCACTCGAGCGGTTGCTCCCGGCGCATCCCAAGGCAGCCGTCGTCATCGCTGGCCCCGTGACGGATCCGGAGTACGGGAAATCGCTGGCCACCCGAGCGGAGGCGCTGGGCGATCGCGTTCGATTGCTGCCGGCGGTCGAACCGGAGAGCGAGAAGCATGCCTCCCTGTTGGCCGCGTTCGATACGTTTGTCCTGCCGTCCCGGCACGAGCCGTTTGGAATCGTCGTTCTCGAAGCGTGGGCCTCCCGGAAGCCGGTCATCGCTTCGGAGGTCGGCGGCTTGGTGCGTCTCATCGACGAAGGACGGGATGCACTGCACTTCGAATCCGGCAACGCGGATGAGCTTGCAGCGGCGATGAAGCGTCTCATCGACGAGCCGAGAGTCGGGTCCGCTCTGGCCGGGTACGGCTACGAAAAGGTGACCGAAAAATACACGTGGGACCGCATCTACGACCGCATGGAGCAGATCTATGCCGCTGCGGCTGCCGCGTGCCCACTGCGTGCGTAAAGGCTTGTCGCGAAACGGGTTTCCCGTGATATTGTGCGGTAGTTTCCCCCCAAAACACGCCCCCGATGAACGTTTCCTCTGTATTTCTGCCTGCCGCCGCGTTGGTTCTCTGGACGACGACGGACGGATTCTCAAGCGATGGCATCGTCATCAACGAATTGCACGTCGATGAGGACGAAAAGACGCTGAAGGCGGAGTTTATCGAACTCTACAACAATTCCAATGCGCCGATCGACGTGTCGGGTTGGTATTTCTCGAGCGGTGTTGACTATGTGATTCCCGCGAACACGACGATTGCCGACGGCGACTATCTGGTGATCGCGCAGGATCCGGCAGCAGTCGCCAGCGAATTTGGCCACGGGGAGGCGCAAGGTCCGTGGGTGGGGAGACTTCGCAACGCAGGCGAGACGGTCACGCTCCGCGACGCGGCGGGCAACAAGATGGACGAGGTCGACTATCAGCTCGGCTGGCCGTGGCCGACGGTGGGCGATCCGCCGAGTCCGTCGATGGAACTGATCGATCCCGATCTGGACAACGATCTGGGTGGAAGCTGGAGGTCGTCCGGCAACGCTCCGATCTCCCCGGTCTCTGCCGCAGTCTATATCGTGCGGGAGGAATCCGATTGGCACTACCGCAAGGGAACCTCGTATCCGGCGACGGATGGCAGCGGCCGGGAATGGAACGAGAACGGCTACGAAGAGTCTGACGATGGGGAGTGGCTCGTGGGGCAGACCCCGGTTGGACACGGCGACTTCGATGACAACACCAACCTCGTCGACATGCAGCGTAACTACATCACGGTGTTTCTACGAAAGGAGTTCACCATCGCTACCGGCCAGGTGCCGCCCACGCTCAATCTGAATCTCCACTACGACGATGGGGCGGTCGTGTGGATCAATGGCGTCGAGGTGCAGCGGACTCCCAATGTCACTGCGGGCCCGATTCCGTTTCCTCCTCCGAACAGCTTCACCTCGTCTCACGAGGTGAACAAGGAGGACCCCGCCGTCTACGACGCCTTCGAGTTGAACGGAAGCCTCGGTTACCTCGTGGAAGGCGTGAACACGATCGCCATCCAGATGATCAATTCGTCGATCGGCGGCAGTGATTCGTCGATCGATGCGGAACTGAGCACGAGCGGAACCATTCCCGGGCAGTTCGTGCCTTCGAATCCGACGCCCGGCAACGCGAACAGTGTGCGGGTATCGAATGCACCCCCGGCCATGCGCCAGGTGAACCATGCGCCGGAGCAGCCTGCAAGTGGTGAGGATGTCACGGTTTCGGTGAAGGCGACCGATCCGGATGGCGTGTCCGGCGTGATTCTCGAATATCAGGTGGTCGAGCCGGGCAGTTACATCAAGCGATCCGACGCCGCCTACAACAATGGATGGATGCCGATGGCGATGCATGACGACGGACTGAACGGCGATCTGGTCGCCGGTGACGATGTCTACTCGGTGATCGTGCCCGGATCGGTGCAGATGCACCGCCGTCTCATTCGCTACCGGATTTCCGCGACGGACGGGGCCGGTGTGACGGTGAGAGGGCCGTATGACGATGACCCGCAGCCGAATTTCGCCTACTTCGTCTACGATGGCATCCCGCCGTACGTGGGGCGGGCGCGACCTCAGGACCAGACCGTCAGTTACGACTTCGAGAATTTTCCGACGCTTCAGAAACAGGTGCCGGTGTATCATCTGATCACCACGCGTCAGGAGCATGTGGAGTCGCAGAACATCCCCAATTCGACGGCCGGTGCGTATCGGGGATCGGACTATCTCTGGGAAGGCACGCTCGTCTACGACGGCGAGGTCTACGATCACATCCGCTTTCGGGCGCGGGGTGGTGTGTGGCGCTACTCGATGGGCAAGAACATGTGGAAGTTCGACTTCAACCGCGGTCGTCCCTTTGAGGCCCGCGACGACTACGGACGGAAGTACGATACGAAGTGGGACAAGTTGAATTTCTCGGCACTGATCCAGCAGGGGAACTTCCGGCAGCGTGGCGAGCAGGGATTGTTCGAGGGGCCCGGTTTCCGACTTCACAATCTGACGGGAAACGAGGCGCCGAAAACCCACTACGCTCACTTCAGGATCGTCGAGAATGCGAACGAGAACGGAAACCCCTCGAGTCAGTTCGACACGGATTTCCAGGGACTCTATATGGTGATCGAGCAGATGGACGGGCAGTTCCTCGAAGAGCACGGCTTGCCGGACGGCAATCTCTACAAGATGGAGCGGAACACCGGAGCGGGCGGCGGGGTTTCAAACAACCAGGGACCCGACCAGCCTTCCGACAATTCGGATCTCGTCGCGTTTAGCAGTGCCATCGCGGGGACACGGTCTCAATCGTGGTGGGAGGCGAATCTCGATCTCCAAGACTACTACGGATTCTATGCCTGCGTGACCGCGATCCACGACAATGACATTCACGCGGGGAAGAACTACTTCTTCTATCACAATCCGGTGACCAACAAGTGGGAGGTCAAGAACTGGGACCTCGACCTCTGCTGGACCACGACCTATCGGACGAACAACTCTCCCGACGGTCCGCTTGATCAGGATGTGCTTGTGATTCAGCAGTTCGCGCGCGACTACCGCAATCGAATGCGCGAGATCCGGGATCTCATGTTCAATCCCGAGCAGACGGGCAAGCTGCTCGACGAGACGGCCCGCTTTGTCTACACGCCGGGGCAGCCTTCCTACGTCGAAGCCGATCGTGCGATGTGGGACTACAATCCGATTCTGACTTCTGGCTACATCAACAGCTCCAAGGCGGGCCACGGGAAGTACTACGAGGCGACGGGGCAGAGAACCTTCGCGGCGATGATCACCCACGTGAAGAACTACATCACCACGCGGAGCAACTACATCGACAACAATGTCCTCAACGACGACGCGCAGCTCCCGCAGAAGCCGACCATCACCTATGTCGGCGGTCCCGGATTTCCCGCAAACGCGCTCGCGTTCCAGTCGAGCGCGTTTTCCGATCCGCAAGGATCGGGAACGTTTGCGGCAATGCAGTGGCGTATTGGCGAAATCTACTATGATGGCGTCGCGAACTACGTCGCGGGCGAGCCATACCGCTATGAGATCGAGGAGGTGTGGACCTCCGAGATCCTGACCAGTTTCGATGCGCTAGTGCAGACGCCGGCGATGCGTCCGGGTAGAACCTACCGCGCCCGTGTGCGGCATCGCGACAGCGTCGGCCATTGGTCGCACTGGTCAGATCCCGTCGAGTTCGTCGCGTCGGCACCGGATGTGAGCTTCTACCAGGATCACTTGGTGATATCGGAGTTCATGTATCACCCGACCCCGGCCACGGTCGAAGAAAGCAATCTCGGGTTCGCTTCGTCGGATTTCGAATGGCTGGAAATTCGCAACGTCGGCACCCAACCGGTCGACATGACGGGCGTCCGCTTCACGAAGGGCGTCGATTTCGACTTTCCTGATGGCTACACTATTCCGGTGGACGGTTACGTGATCCTCGCCCGCGATCAGGCGGCGTTCGAACATCGCCACGGAAGCTCACATCCCGTGGTGGGAGAATACATGCCGGACAATCTCTCAAACGGTGGTGAGAACGTGAAGCTATCGCTTGGTGCAGGGACGGCGATCATTGAATTCGATTATATCGACGAGTCTCCGTGGCCGACAGCGGCGGACGGAGGGGGATTTAGCCTCGTGCTGATCGATGCGGAATCGCTTCCGGATCACACCATGCCCGAGAACTGGCGGATCAGTCGCACCAGCGGTGGAAATCCCGGAACGGACGATGCGCACACCTTTGCCAGTTGGCGGACGGCATCGAACGTGACCGGCTCGGAGAACGACGATGACGACGGCGACCGGTCGAAGAATGTTGTCGAATACAAGCTCGGTAGCGATGCAACGAACGGCGGTTCGGTGCCGTTCACCGAAGCGAGTGTGGAAACGGTTGCGGGAGCGAGTGGCGAATACCTCGTCGTCCGGTTCCGTCAGCGTATCGGCGCCGACGACGTCGACGTCTCGATGGAGGGATCCATCAATCTCGGCGACTGGGAGCCGCTCGACGCGGTGTTCGTAAGTTCCGTCCCGAACGGCGATGGCACGACGACCGAAACATGGCGCAGTTCGCAGCCGATTACGTCTGCGGTCGAGCAGTACGTGCGACTCGCGCTGGGGATGTAGCCGAAGATGTGAATCTTCGGATCTTCAGCGTTGCGTGCGCGAAAAGTGCGGCGCTTCGCGCCGGGGGATCGCCATCGTGCGCGGAGCGCCCGATCCGCCGTATGGAAGAACTCTTCGCGAGTTCAGCTACAGCTCTTTGCAAGCTCGACGGCGCCTACGCGAGCAGATCCTTGATGATCTTCCCTTTGTTCCCGACAAAGAACGGGCGCCCGCCACTGCCGTGGATGCGCTTGTCGACGGGCAGCCCCATCGCGTGAGCGATGGTGGTGTGGAAATCCTCGACGCTGACCGGACTCTCCTTGACGCCGATTCCTTTCTCGTCGGTCTCGCCGTAGGCGATGCCGCCCTTGATGCCGCCACCGGCGAGCACGCCGGAGAAGGCTTTGGGATGGTGGTCGCGTCCGCCGCGGTCGTTGATGCGCGGGGTGCGTCCGAACTCGGTCGCGAGGACGACCATCGTTTCCGTCAGGAGCCCTTTCGAGTCCAGATCGGAAATGAGGGTTGCCATCGTGCCATCGAGGCTGTTGGTGAGATCGGGCACGGGCCCGACCCCGCCGTGCATGGAGTCCCAGCTGCGGTTGAAACGCACTTCGACGTAGCGGACGTTGTGTTCGATGAGTCTGCGTGCGAGCAGGCAGCCTTGGCCGAATCGGCTGTTGCCGTAACGATCGCGCGCGTCTTTCGGTTCTTTCGCGATGTTGAAGGCGTCGACGCTTGCGCTGTCGAAGAACTTGATCGTCTCGTCGTAGAACTTCGAATACGACTTCACGTCATCGTGCGGGAAGTGGGTCTCGAAGACCTTGCTGAAGCGGCGGGCGAGCTCGACCCGGTGATTGAAACGGTCTTCGGGCAGCTTCGGCAGCATGTCGCGAATGCCCTTGGAGGGATCGCCAATGGGGAAGGGGCTGTGATCGGGATCGAAGAAACCGGGTCCCGGATTTCCGCCGTTGATGATGACGCTGTCCGGAAGACTCTTGTTCCGGCGGCCGTGGAAATACTGTGCCCACGATCCGATTTGCGGGTGGCTCGTGCCGGGACGGCTGCGGAACGCCGTGTGCATGAGATAGGTCGCGCCCGCGTGGTCGCCTGTCTTCGTGCTCAACGAGCGAACGACCGCGAGCTTGTCGGCCACCTTGCCGAGTTCGGGCAGGTGATTGGAAAGCTGGACGCCATCCGCTTTAGTCTTGGCCGGAGTGGACGGTCCCTTCACCGAGGATTCGGTCTTCGGGTCGAAGGTGTCGAGGTGGCTCATGCCGCCCTGCATGTAGAGGAAGATGACGTTCTTGCAAGGCGCGTTCGGGTTGGGCTCGTTCAGCGGTCCCTTGTCGCCTCTGGCAGCCATGAGTGAGGCAGTCGGTAGGAGGCTGACGCCCAGCGTCGTTTTGGCCACGCCCGCGACGAAGTCGCGGCGTTTGATGTCATCGAGTTCTTTGGCGAAGGCTTTCATGGGGTCTACTTGATAAAGAGGAATTCAGGAGTGTTCAGGAGGGCCCAGATGAGATCGGACATGGCTTCAGTGCCTCCGTTGCTCAGTTCTTCGGTCAGGGCACGACGTTCGTCGAAGAGCATCCGTCGGCTGAGAAGGCTCAGGAAGACAACGTCGGCCTGTTTTCCAACGTCGCGCTTCTCCTCCTTCATCTTCTGGAACAGCCTGGAATTTGGATTGGTGAGGATTTCGGTGGCGTAGCCGTTCATGAGCTCCATCACCTGGGGGACCGAGCCCTTGAGCGTGCTCGCACCCACGACGAAGTTCCGATCCGACTGCCCGAATTTGTCGAGGAAATGGCCGCGTGGCGCCGGCTGTTGCAGTTCCGAGGCGCGGGCGAGAATCATTCGCTTTTTCGCGGCCGCGTTCATCATCATCATCATCATTTCGTCATCGTCAGCCTCCGACGAACTCGAACCCTTCTTCTTGCTGCCCTTCTTGGGCGCTCCCTTCGCCGAAGCGGCGAGAACAGACTGGCCGGACGAATCGGTGAGGTTCGATTCCGGCTTGTAGCCGCGGAGCTTGTCGGCACGCGCCACCGCTTCGGTGATATTGGCCGGCTGCGACGCAACCAGATTGATGATTTTCTGGTATTCCTCGCCGGCACCGCTGCGATAGCGCATCGGATCCTCGACCATGAGCGTCACGAGTGAATCCCAGATCTGCTCGGAAGTCATCCGGCGCAACTCGGGCCCCGGGAAGTAATAGGGATCGCTGCCGGGAGTCTTCTCTCGTGACGACAAGCGGTTGTAGGCGTCGGTGTGGACGATGACATTGGCGAAGTCCTTGAGATTGAAATCAAGATTCACCATCTCCTCGGCGAGAACTTGAAGGAGTTCGGGATTGGAACTCGTCTCGGGGTCGATGTCATGAAGGGGTTCGGCGACTCCACGCCCGAAGAAGCGCGCCCACATGCGGTTCGCGATATTGGCGGCGAAGCGCGGGTTGTTCGGTGAAGTCAGCCATTCAGCGAGCTGGACCTGGGGACGTGTCTTGTCGTCAGTGGACTCGGGAGCGTCGCCGAAGAGGGGGCGCGGCTCGACGATCGAATTCGCGCGGTGGTCGTCGTATTGGTAGCTGAAGGGAAGCCGCAGATCCTTGCCCTTGTTGTTGTGTACGACCAGTTCGTTGGCACGGAACATGTCGCGGTAGGCGCGGGTGTAGCGGTTGCGCATGCCTCGGAGGCGCTGCTTGCCCCTCTCGTCGCTGGTGTCGATCTTGTAGCGCTTCTTCAGATAGTCATCGAGTTCCTTGGTGTTGATCCCGTACCGTCCGCGGTTCTTCTTGTTCTTGCCTGCGTTCTTCATCGGGACCTTTCCCTTGGTCTCGACTTCCCCGAGGTAGGCGGTGAGCTGGTAGTAGTCGTACTGGGTCCAGTCCTTGAAGGGATCGTCGTGGCACTGGGCGCAGGAAATGTCCGTGCCGAGAAAGATCTTCGTCATGTAGGAGACGTGGTCGAGTTTCGTCCCATTGTCGCGCAAGTGGTAGCCCGCTGCGGGGTTGTCCCAAAGCCGGCCCTCGGCGCTGACCATCTCGTAGACCATCTTGTCGAAGGGTTTGTTCTCGCGGAGGGAAGTTTTGATCCAGTCGATGTAGGCATCGTTGCGAAGGATCGTTCCGGGCACGGTCGACTGAACCCGGAGGAGGTCGGCCAAATAGTTGTAGAGGTGGCTGGTGTAGCCCTCGGAATCGAGGAGCTTCTTGATCAGCGTCTCGCGCTTGTTCTTGTCCCGGTCGTCGAGGAAATCGCGGGCCTCCTCGTAGGTGGGAATCGTGCCCGAGAGATCGAGGTAGATCCGACGGAGGAACATGTGGTCGTTGAGCTTCTCGTTGAGCTGCATGCCCTCGACGCCGAGTCCGTCGGCCACTGCACGGTTGATGCGGTCCACTGCCGCGTGCATGCGGGCCGATTTCGTCTTCAGACCGTTCTCCTTGGCGAATTTCTGGTCCTCCTCCGAGAGCGAATCGAGCCGGACGGTGAACACTTTGCAACTTATGTAGAGCTGATGCAACAACGTGATCAAGAGCGCCAACGCGCCGATCGCCTCGCGGCTCGGCTACGGGAACTGGGAATCGATCCCGAGACAGAATAAGAAGCTGTATCAGGACGTGTCATCATCGGTCGTGGCATCCGGCCATTATGGACCAGATGCCATTTTTACAGACTATTGCCGTCTGGCTATACTCATCCTGCAATATGGCCTGGAGGTCAATCCGTTTGCTCAGTCAGCTCGAACA
>CAJIAN010000251.1_pt1 | contig 11238 bp, 4 predicted proteins | sample 9199061 | NCBI WGS metagenome assembly CAJIAN01 (sample SAMEA7708264, study PRJEB35096) | sediment metagenome | biome: marine neritic benthic zone biome [ENVO:01000025]; feature: sediment [ENVO:00002007]; material: shallow marine sediment [ENVO:03000034] sea grass bed [ENVO_01000059] ...
CATCGATCGAGTGTTCGATCTCGTGTGTGGCATCGGACGCATCTTCCCGTCGTGTGAACGAGAACTCGATTGCGCCGTCCGGCATCCGTTCGATCGTCTCACTCGGGGGGGCGATGTAGTAGTCAATGATGTCGCTGAGCCCGTTCGCATTTGAGTCGCCCAAAGGATCACCGACGAAAGGCGTGCCGGACGGTCCAGCCGCGCCGGGAGTCCCCCCTTCCTCGTCGCTTTCGATCCAATTCAGTGGATCGCTCATGTCCGGTTCGGAACTTGGAGCAAGGAGTTGCAGCGTTTTTCCTCCTCCGTCTGAGGCATCTGGCCACAATGCGTTGTCATTGTAGCTGAAATTCAGCAACTCAGTAATGCCATCCGCAGCAAGTAGGATGACCGTCTCACCGTCGTTGTCGAGATTGCCCCGATAGACCCCGACCACGGGCAGACCAAGACCGTATTCCTGATCGACGCCGAACTGACTGTCCACAAGCAGCACGCGCTCTCCCGCACTGAGAATGACATCGCGATTGCCCGGAAAGGTATAGTCGATTCCATCACCAAAGAAGGCTCCTCTTAGATTGATCGCGTGGCCCGAAATGTTTAGCAACTCGATGAACTCCGAGTCATCGGCGCCCGCCGGGTTGTAGTTCAGCTCCGAAACGGCGAGATCGCCGGGAGCCACAGCAGGGACTCCCTGTATGGCGAAGAAGGCTTCATTCAAGGCGGACCACTCACCGCCATCCAGCGCACGAGCGCGCACATGGGTTGGTGCCATCAGATTCAGCGCCCCGTTGTTCGCGCCGGTCCTTGTGATCTTGAGTTCGAAGTCGAAGCTCAGATCAGAAGAATTCGGCGCCTGCTGATGAATCTCGACAGCAACAGTGTTAGTGCCCTGCAGCAGCATGCCGACCGGAACATTGATGGAGTGGAAGTCGTTTCCGTCATCTTGGGCCGCAGGTGCCGTCGTCATGTAATCGATCGCTCCCCCAGGCATGTTGGTCGTGCCGACAAGCGAACCGTTCAAAAAGATGACCGCGCCGTCGTCGCGTTTGATCTCAAGGCTCGTTGTGGTGATCCCGGCGGTGTCTGCCAGCTGGAAGGAATGCCGGAACCACGTTGTGATGTATTTGTTGGTGGTGGAAGGCCCCCACGATACGACCGTAGTCTCGTCGTTCTCCCCATACCCGAGTTCGGCAGCCCCGATTCCCCAAGCGCTGTCATTGAATCCGACACTCCGCCAAGCCGTCCCTTGATCGGAGCCGTCGTCGAGAAACTTCCAAACGGCACCTTTCGGCACGAGCGTCTCGGAACTGGTGTTGCCATCATACTGAATGGCCAGTGGATTCACCCCGCCCCCTTCAAGGCGTGGATCCGATCCATCCGTTGTGTAGTAGATGAAGCCATCCGCCCCAGTCATGGTCAGATCGAAGCCCGAAGGAACTTCCCCACCATGCTGGCTGAATGCGGGCGCATCCGTGTCCGGATAGAAGCCGGCGTTCCGGTACTGGTTGATCACAGTTGCCGTACGCCCGGGCAACCAGGAATTGAGGATGTTGTTCTTCGAAGACTCCCATGAAGCATGAGTGCGGTATCCCCACCGCCCAGCCTCCGCAAAGAATGGAAGATCCATCTCGTCGCACCGTTCACTCAACCTTGGGACCGTCTGCTCTGGCGTCATCGCACCGCCGTTGAAGTAGTGTTTGTGAATTCTGTCGGCGAGAAGGATCCGGTATTCCGGGTCTCCCTCCTTGTAGAGCAGGCTGAAGAGACTTCCCGGTCCATCGCCTGCGTTCCGCCCGAACACACCCGGTGTGTTGCTCGCGAAACTCGTGCGATTTCCTGCCGAGGTCCGCAGGTAGCCATCCGAGTCGTTGAGGAACCATTTGAAGCCGCTGCCAACATCGGCAGGCCCCACGCAGCGATATTCATCCTCTGCATTCCCGAACATCCACATGATCATGTAGTCGATGTAATGCGGAACATCGAGATACGGGCGGACGCCCGGATAGTCCGTGGCGAGCGACTTGATCCGTTCCCATGCCGAACCATCTCCATCATAAGCGCTGATAACCTGATCCGCCCATCCGCCGACATTCCAGTTTCCGTTGATCGCCTCGTAATCGGAGCGTGGACCGCCAAGATATTCGCTCAAGGTACTCGCATTCCATCGCTCCCTCACGTGGTAGACGCCCCAGTAGCGGCCGTTGAAATAGAGATGCATGAAGCGCCCGTGCGGATTGATGTTGCCCATGTCGAGCATCGAGTCGTCGGTGAAGCGGTTCGACATGTAGAAACCCCGCTGATTCATATCGTGGGAACCGGCTCTCAGGTTCAACTGATCAAAGCGCTCGGGTGCGGCGATGCCGCGATCGAATCCCTCGAAGAGAGGATATCGGAGCTTCGCAGCGCCGTACTGGCTTCGGAAATACAGCCGGAAATTCTTCTTGGCGAAATTGGTGAACGCACCCCCGAAGTATTTCACCCCGCAGTTTTCCTGAAACCCGTCGGCGCCGTCGGGGAAAACGAGTTCAAAGGAAGTCTCCACCTCCGAGGTGTCGTTGACCGTGGATCCAGTAACGATCGAGAGCGAAGGGACGGCCGTCAGCGAATCCCGCATCTGCTGGGTGACGGGCACCCCGAGTTCGGGCGAAGAAATGACGTCGTCGACGAAGACGTAGGTATTGGTGTCGACATTGGTGGGAGCCAGCCCCGTTTGGTAGGCCATCGCGCGAAGAACGGTCGTGTCGGTGATGGAAATCGGTCCCGAGTAGATGCTGCCATGGGATTCGGTCGGCCTGCTCCCGTCAGTCGTGTAGCGGATGGTTGCGCCAACGGTTTCAGTGGTGATTGCAACAGCGATGGGATTGGTATAGAAGCCGCGCCCAATGTCGAATTTGGTATCGGCGACAAATCCAGCGAACCCCGATCCATTCGAACTACCGGGTGTCGCTGGCAGGAAAAATACAGCGCCCGCGCCTCCGTTTTCCAATCCGTAGCTGACGTCTTCCTTCTGCGCCGGGTATTCGAGCGTCGCCGGATAATCGGACGGGAACTGGCCTAGCAACGTGACTCCGTCCTTCGCAACGAGCGCCAGATAGTCCCCGCCTTTGGCCAACTGGAAATTCGCATGCAGCGGCTCCTCAGGCTCCATGAGATCCTCGCCCGAAGCGAACACGACGAGATACCCGTCCGCCGGTGCGCTCACCTGAGGAAAGCGCCACTTCGTCAGATTCGCGGCATCGTCGGTCAGGTAGTAGCCGTCCATCGACAAATCGAAGACGTTCGGATTGTGAATCTCAATCCAATCCGGACTGCTTCCGTTCTGATCATCGAGCGTCGCCGCATTGTCCGCCATGAACTCGCTGAGCACGGGCGGAATCACCAGTTCATCGACGCCGATGGTCACGTCGGCCGTGACATTCCCCGCTGAATTCGAAGCGGTGAGCGTATAGGTCGTCGTCGTGCCCGGACTCACCGTCCGCTGACCCGAGAACGACACCCCGCCGATTCCCTGATTCAGGGTCACGCTATCCGCTCCCTGCGCGGACCACGACATCGTCGCGCTTGTCGGCAGATTGGGGTCACCCATCACCGTGATGTTCCCGAAGTCGACGTTGAAGAACTCGATGATCGGTAGCGGTGCCTCGTAGGCTTCGAGTTCGGCGATTTGGGGATTGTAGGCGGCATTGCTCAGATTCACAATCCGCACATAGCGACCTGCCATAGCATTCCCGGGATCGAGCGCGGACGTCACAATATCCCGCCCACCATCACCGGAATGGGATCCATCCGTTCTGATATCCGCGCTCCAAGTCACAGCACCTGCTGATCCCCCGCCATCAGTCCGCACCTCCACGCGGTAATTTGAAAGCCGCTCCGGACAACATCCTGTCCGGTTCACCAACTCGAGCCGGTCAAAGTTCCGCTCAGAGCCGAAATCGATCTCGTAGTAGAACCCGAGCGTCCCTGACGAAGCGAGTGGGTGTGTCTGGTTGTTGACGTTGCCATCCGTCATGGACTCGGGCGGGAGCCCGTTCCATGTCGGTCCAGACGTGGAAACTGGTCGACCGACCGCGATGTTCACGTTCTGGGCGGAGACAACCGACAGCGTGAGACCGATGGCTCCCGCAAACACGGAAAGATAACCCGCGCAACGCACGCGAATGGTATCGCTTGGGGGCATGTTATGAGGGAAGGAGAGTCGAGAACTCAGTTCTTCTCGACGTAATAATACCGTTGCCGGGCACCAACGAGTTCTTGATCGAAGAAGTCGAATTCTACCTCATCGGATTCGGCTACGATAAAGTCGTCGATGTTGACCCAATTTGCCAGATCGAAGGATCCAAACACTGAATAAGCCGCTCCGGTGATCGCGTCGAACGTGATCGAGCCCTCGCCAATTGCGGGGTCCATGAAGAAACTTGTGATGCGAACAGGCCGTTCTGAAGACTGTCCCCTCACAAGCATCTCGTTCAGCTGCGGATTGTAGTCCGCGCCGTTGCGATTCACGATCCGAACATACCTCCCGGCAAACGTCCCGACGCCCTCGCTACCCAGAATCGTCTCTGTTGCCTGACCGGGATTAGAAAAGTCAGTACGAAAGTCCCCGCTCCATACTGAAGCCTGGTTCTCGTCCAGCACCTGGATGGTGTAGTCCGACAATCGCTCCGGACAGCAGCCGTCCTGGCGAGGGACAAGTTCGACTTGTGAAAGAACGAAGGTCTCACCGAGATCGATTTCGTAGTAGAAACCGACATCCGTAACCGAAGGAGGGACCCCTCCGGGCCCCGTCGGATGTGTCGTGGCATCCGTCCTGCCGTCGGTGAGCCGAAACGCCGGCAAGCCTCCCCATGTTGGTCCCGAAGTTGTGACATTCGCCCCGAACGCCCGGTTTATCGATTCATCCGTAGTCACCTGAAACTCCGTAAGGACAAAGTTCCCATTGGCAGACGCTCCCAGATTCGCTCCGAGACCGGAGTCATAAGGTATGACTTCTAGTAGAAACCCGGTGACGCCGGCAAACGTTCCAAGACCCACAACCTGATAGATGGCGTAGGCCGCACCCGTCGTACCCGTGGCTCGAATCGCATTCCCACCGATGTCAGCGAGGACCGGTCCTCCGGTGGACCGTAGAGAAGTCGCCTCGATCGGAGTCCACGTGCCCCCGACGGAGGGAACGGGATCGGTGGTTGTGGAGATCTTGAACTCCTGAATGTGGTGACCGCTTCCCCACGTTTGAATGAGGGTAAACGAGATCTCCGACGCCGTGAGAGGCGCCGACGCTGTGTAGACAGCCGACTGGTTCGATGTCTGGCCACCGAATACTCCCCAGCCCCCGTCGCTCCCGTTCGCAATCCCGTCGATCGAAGAATCAACCGTGTATGGCGCTCCCTGGTCGAATGTTCCGGTCACCGACGAGAGCGTGACGAATTCGCCATAGCTCTTGGAGCAGAACACGATGAATAGCACGGGAAGGATCGAATATGGGAAGTTCTTCATGGCGAGCGTAAGTTCTTTCGTGTGCTCATCTACACGACTCTCGCGCATATTCCCGCGAAAAGCCCCAAACATTACTCATCGGCTAGCGCGCGTCAGCGGCGTCTGTGTCGGGCGAGGAATACCAGACCGAGAACGCCCAATAATGCACTCGACGGCTCAGGTATCGGCATTCCGTTCACAATAATCTCGTTCAACTGCGGATTGTAATTCGCGCCATTGCGATTGACGATCCGCACGTATTGCCCGGTGAACGTCCCCGTTCCGTCTCCTGCGCTGATAGTTTCGGTGGCAAGGCCGGGATTCGAGAGGTCCGTACGAAGATCGGCGGCCCAAACTTCGGTGAAACTGCTATCGAGAACCTCGACCCGGTAATCGGAAAGCCGCTCAGGACAGCACCCATCCTGTCGTGGGACCAGCTGAATCTGATCGATGGCAATGATCTCACCGAGGTCCACCTCGAAATAGTAGCCTGGATTCGTCACCGCCGGCGGAACACCTCCCGGGCCCGTCGGATGCACTTCGCCAAAAGCGTTTCCATCGGTGAGAAGGGACGTCGGTTTGTTTGCCCACGTTGGCTCGGAACTGGTAACCGTCATCCCGAACGCCCGGTTGATCGACTCGTCCGAATCCACAACAAACTCGGAAAGTACGAAGTTCCCGTTTGAGGATGCACCCAAGTTCGCGCCGTTTCCGGAATCGAAGGGAGTCAATTCGAGGAGAAACCCAGTCACCCCCGAAAAGCTCCCGCTCGCGACGATCTGATAGTTTGCAAAGGTTCCTGCAGCGCCCGTCGCCCTGATGTTCCCACCAGCAGGAGCCAACGTCGGTCCTCCTGTCGCCTTCAACGACGTCGCTGTAACGGGAGTCCACGCACTTCCAACCGCAGGATTCGCGTCTGTCGTCGTCGAGATCCGAAACTCCTGGATATGGTGCTGGTCAAATCCCGCCTGATGAAGAAACGTGAACGCGAGCTGGGAAGCGCTCACCGAACTCGACGCCGTAAACACAGCCGACTGAGCAGTGGTCTGGCCACCGAAGACTCCCCAACCATTGTCGCTCCCGCTGACGACTCCGTCGATCGTCTCTGATCCCGGATAACCCGCCTGTGAAAAGGTCTCCGCGACCGAAGAGAGTCCAACTGAAGCGGCGTAGAGTGGCGTGCTTGCGGAAAGTGCAAACACGACCGTGAGCGCAGGGAGCGTGGTTCTGTGGCTCATAAGAATGCGTGAGAATCGGCTAATTAGTTGAGCAGTCTGACCGGCATGGAGCCGTTGCGTCAACCCCAAATCACCGTCTCTTCAGCTCGACAGTCCCCGAATACTCGTCCAAACTCACACCACACAGGTTAAGGAGGACCTCAGCTTCTCTCACGAGTTGCGCATCGATAGCAGATTCCCGCCGAATGCGGGAATGCTCCGACGCTTGGGTGCTCACAATAGCAACGCAACGACAGATATTCTCTATGGATAGCATCGTCTTGGACAACATCTCGTGTGTCGCTCGGGGCATTTCCCTACTGGAGCGCATGGACGACGATCTCTACACCGCGTCGCTGGAGGCTTCACATGGAGCCGCCATCGGGGGACACATGCGCCACAACATCGACCACTACCGAAGCCTCCTTGATCGTCCAGCTTCGGGTCACGTCGACTACGACGCGCGGGAGCGCAATCCTCTCCTCGAAACGAGTTCCCGCATGGCGATGGAGGCTCTCGAGAAAATCTCATCGGATCTCGCACAACTCGAGGGGCAGAATCTTGACGCGTCCGTCTTGGTCAAGACGGATACTGGAAGCCACGCTGACGGTGCGGACGCCATCTGGGGTTCTTCCTCGTTGCGGCGCGAGTTGCAGTTCCTGATTAGCCACACCATTCATCACTACGCGCTGATCGGCGTGATCTGCCGCCTGCGAGGGTTCGAGCTACCTGACGACTTCGGAGTCGCCCCGTCGACGATTCTCTACCGCGCACAGACCGAGGAAGCCTCGGAGTTCCGTTGAAGCGCTATCTCGTCGTCGGGTTTCTAATCCTGCTCGGCGTTTCCCACATCGTCCGAGTCGCGGAGCCGCCCATTCGCGGGCTGAAGCCCGGCCACCAGCGAGTCGACATCGGACGGGCGGAAATTGCACTCCGGGACATCCCGGGGGACTCTCCCGAGGCACCGGTCCTCGTCCTGCTTCACGGGAGCCCCATGGCGTCGAGCTGTTTCAACCCGCTTGTCGACCATCTCGGCGGTGTTTATCGGCTCATCATCCCCGATCTGCCGGGGTTTGGCGGCTCCACCTTGGATGTCGACGACTATTCGATCGAGGCACATGCCCACGATCTGAGCGCACTGCTGGACAAGCTGGACATCGAATCGGCCCATCTTGCAGGCTACAGCATGGGCGGCGGGGTCGCCCTCGAGTTCCACAAGGCGCAACCGGATCGGGTGAAATCGCTGATCCTTCTCTCATCGATCGGCGTCCAGGAACTCGAGCTGCTGGGCGACTACACCCTGAATCACGCGATCCATGGGGCGCAGTTGGCGGCAATCTGGGCACTGACGAATCTCACCCCGCACTTTGGTCTGCTCGACAAGTTCATCCTGAATGTCCCCTATGCGCGCAACTTCCACGACACCGATCAGCGACCGCTTCGAGAAATCATCGCAGACGTCGAATGCCCGCTGCTCATCGTCCACGGACGCAGCGACATGCTCGTCCCGTATGCAGCGGCAAGGGAACACGCTCGCATCGCGCCCCACAGCGAACTGGCCGCACTCGACGGAGGACACATCGTCCTCATGCTTAAGCCGGAAGCCGTAGCGGCACCCCTCGTCGAATTCATTGCCAAAGTCGAAACCGGGAGAGCAAGGGAACGTCACCAGGGGACCCCGGAACGGGTCGCCGCCGCAGAGCAGCCGTTCGCCTACGCAGACTACGATGCCGGTCTCGCGAGACGAACCGTGATGCTCTCTGCGCTGCTCGGAGTTGCCACCCTCGTGAGCGAAGACGTCGCCTGCATCACGGGCGGTGTTCTCGCGGCATCCGGTGTCATCGGATTTCTTCCGGCGGTGCTCGGTTGCTTTCTCGGCATCTTTTTCGGTGACATCGGTTTGTATCTGGTCGGGCGCTGGCTGGGGCGCCCCGCGCTGCGCTACCCCCCGTTCAAGTGGATGCTCGATGACGAGCAACTGCAGAGTGCGTCCGAGTTTTTCCATGGGAAAACGGCGCACCTCGTGATCGCGACCCGATTTCTTCCCGGCACGCGGCTACCCGCCTACTTCGCCGCAGGCATGTTGCATCAACCCTTCTGGCGCTTCGCCGGGTGGCTCTTCATCGCAGCGGCCATCTGGACTCCCATCCTCGTCGGAATTTCGATGCTCGCAGGGCAACCCATTCTTGAATTCATCCGACGTTTCGAAAAACACGCCCTGCTGGCATTCACGGTTTTCATTGTTGGGCTGTGGATCCTCATTCGAATCGCCAGCGGATTTGCAAGTCACCGGGGACGCCGGCTGATGCTTTCCAGATGGCGGCGCCTCATCCGTTGGGAATTCTGGCCGATGTGGATCGTCTACCCGCCAGTCGTTCTCTACCTCCTATGGCTCGGTATCCGCCATCGCTGCATGACGCTGTTCACGATCTGCAATCCGGCCATCCCGGCGAGCGGACTCGCATTGGAGTCGAAGAGCGAAATCCTCGAAGGTCTGGGAGGAAACGCGAATCCCGCCGTGGCCCGGTTCAGCATCGCGGAAGCCGATGCGGAAGCACCCAGGCGCATCCAAGTTCTCGAACAGTTCCTCGAAGATCACGGACTCGACTATCCCGTTGTCCTCAAGCCCGACATCGGCGAACGCGGAATGGGCGTTGCCATCATACACGACCGCGATCAGGCCATCCGTTACTTCGAAACGGTCCCGGCGAAGATCATCGTTCAGGAATACGTCGACGGTCTCGAGTTTGGAATTCTCTACTATCGGCATCCCGGTGAGGAATCCGGTAGCATCTTCTCCCTCGCCGAGAAACGCCTGATTTCCGTGACCGGTGACGGGGAGCGCACCCTCTCCGAGCTCATTCTCGATGACGATCGCGCGGTCTGCATGGCGCGTTATTTCATCAAGGCCCATGGTGCGGCAGCACATGACATCCCCAACGATGGTGAACGGGTCCGCCTCACCGAGTTGGGAACTCACTGCCGGGGAGCGCTCTTCGTCGATGCCGGGCAACATCTGACACCCGAACTCGAAGCCGAACTCGACTCGATCAGCAAGACCTACGATGGATTCTTCTTCGGACGCTACGATGTCCGCGCCCCGACCGCCGCCGACCTCGAGAAAGGCGAGGGATGGCGAATTCTCGAACTGAACGGCGTCTCCTCGGAAGCGGCTCACATCTACGATCCGAAGTACTCGATATTCCATGCGTGGCGGACGCTTGCGAAGCAGTGGCGCATTGCCATTGAGATCGGGAAGGCGAACCGCCAAAAAGGTGTCGAACCTGTTTCCCTTTTCGACCTGATTCGTCTTATCATCCGTTTTAACCGTTCGAAATCGTTCGAGGCTCCCGCACAGGAATCGCGATGAAACTGGTCGATATCAAGAGCCGCATCACCGCTCCTGCAAAAAGGCGCGCGTATTCGTTCATCGCGCCTCCGGTCGAGTCGTTTCTCGCCGTTCCTTGGCTGAATGGGATCTACGACCGTGTCCACGAACTATCGGAAGCCTCCGGCGAGTTCTTCCCCGAATGCCTTACCGCGCTCGGGGCGAACTACAAAGTCAGCGACGAAGACCTCGAGCGGATTCCGAAAGATGGCCCGGTGGTCACGGTTTCGAACCACCCGTTCGGGGTTCTCGATGCCATCATCGTCGGCGACATCCTCACCGGAGTGCGAAGGGATACGAAGTTTCTCGCGAATTTCCTGCTCAATGAGATTCCCGAAGCGCGTCGCTATCTGATCGCAGTCGATCCTTTCGAAAACAGCGGCGCACCGGTTAGCAACCTCCGACCGATGCGCGAGGCGGTTTCCTGGCTTCGCGACGGCCATGCGCTCGGGACTTTTCCCGCCGGTGAGGTCTCCCACATGAACCTGCGCGAACGGGCCATCATGGACGTTCCATGGAGCCCCCACATCGCGACGCTCGTCGAGAAGTCGGACGCATGGGTTCTCCCCATCTATCTCGACGGACGGAACAGCCTGCTCTTCCAAACCCTCGGACTGATCCATCCGATCGTCCGCACAGCGATGCTCGCTCGCGAGCTTCGGAAGAAGGCGTCGCAAAAGATCCCCGTCGCCATCGGCACTCCGATTCCCGCATCGAAGCTCGCTCGCATGGACTCCAAGCGCGATCGAATCGACCATCTTCGGATGTGCACGCATATCCTTCGCAACCGCACGGCGAAGGTCAGCATCGAAGCCCCCCGCCTTGATCGGACACCCGTCCGGAAAGCCCGAATCTCCCCGCAAAAACACACGCCGGACCAGCTGCAACGCGAAATCGACTCTCTGCCCCCGGACGCCTGCATCTACCGGCAGCGCGAATTCTCCGTTCACATCGCGGAGGCGTCGCAGATCCCGAAAATCCTCCCTGAAATTGGAAGACTACGAGAGCAGACCTTCCGCGAAGTCGGCGAAGGGACCGGCAACGATGCCGACCTGGAGCCCTGCGATCAGTACTATCTACACAATTTTGTGTGGAACAACAAAGACTCCGAAATGGTCGGTGCCTACCGCCTCGGACTCAGCGACCGCATCCTCGGAGAGC
>CAJIAN010000177.1_pt1 | contig 11233 bp, 3 predicted proteins | sample 9199061 | NCBI WGS metagenome assembly CAJIAN01 (sample SAMEA7708264, study PRJEB35096) | sediment metagenome | biome: marine neritic benthic zone biome [ENVO:01000025]; feature: sediment [ENVO:00002007]; material: shallow marine sediment [ENVO:03000034] sea grass bed [ENVO_01000059] ...
CACACCGGGAACGGAATCGCCCTCACAGAGGGAACCGATCGACCCTTCCAGTGCAACCCCGGCAGTCACGGTCTTGTCTTGGAAATAGCCAGGATTGCTTCTTCCGCGGTTTCGAAAGAGTCTCGCATGACTGGTTGAGACTCCTGCGACCTCGGCACCGCCCCATTCGTTGACATGCAGGTCCAGCCATCCGTCTCGATTGTAGTCCCCGAAAGAGGCACTTGTTCCGAAGAACTTCTCTGTCGCCGATCCGGCGGACACGCCCCGTGCGTTACTCTCTTCGGCGAAGACGCCCCCTCCTTGATTGATAAAGAGTTGATGCCCACCGGTGGGTTCTGACGAGAAATCGGCTCTCGTCAAATACAGGTCGGGATCGCCGTCGTTGTCGACGTCGCCCCACGCCGCGCCGTTCGAACCAGCTGCCATCTCGATCCCTGATGATGCGGTGGCGTCCGTGAAAGTGCCATTGCCGAGATTCCGATACAGGATCGGATTGGCATCGAATCGGGTGAGAACAAGGTCCACCCAGCCATCCCCGTCAAAATCCCGGGCAGCGGCACCGCCCGTCATGAGAGCACGCTCGGGAACCGTTGGGGCGGAGTGCGGGATGGAGATTCCAGCTTGCGCGGTGACGTCAGTGAATTCCACGCCATCTGCGCCGGTCATTTGCAAGAAGTATTGCAGCGCCGCGAGCAGAAAGATCGTTCGAAGGTTTCGGTTCGGGCCTGTTTGGGCAGAACTCATACAAGTCTGGGCCATCACTCTTTGACCTCTATCCTGCCGATCCGCTCCGAAGGATTTTTTTCGGTAAGCGTGATCGTCTGACACGCTAGCGGCAGGAGAGCTGGGGACAAGACGATTCTTGGGGGACCTGATGCGAGAAGACTCGAGGAAATATCTGGGATCCGACGGGGCACAGGTCTGAACAGCGGAGCGAAGACCAACAAAAGGTGGCCATGGAGGAAGCCTTGAAGGATCGATCCTGCACCGGAATCCGACGAGAATGCTGACGACTCGTAGCCCAGAGTCGCTATTTCTGCACCTGATAGGTCGCCGTCGTCGTCATCAGGTAGAAGGCGAGGCGTACCTTGTCGCGGATGTTGTTGGCACTCGTGCCGTAGGACTCGGTGAGGATATCGATGAGGATCTCGTACGGGTTCTGATCGGGGTCCACGACAACGCGGTCGCCTTGGGCCGGTGTGCGGTCGGCGGGATCGAGGGTGTAGAGTTGTTGCAGGCGACCGGCGTTGAGGATCTCGTCGAGAGCGTCGATGAGGGCCTTGTCGTTTTCCCATTCGCTGCCGCCCGCGGCGTCCGAGTCGTTCCAGACGGCAATCCACGCGTCGCGGTCGAGGGTGTTGTGATCGGCGTTTCCTGCGTATCCCCAGTAAGTCTGGTTCGGAAGCGCGTTCAGACCCTGGCCAGTGTTGATCGTGCTGCCGTTCCATCCGAGGGCGTAGAAGTAGTTCACGTTCTGGATGGCAGTGGTTTCGTTGAGGATCTGGAACTCGGGAGCGACGAGCGACGCGGTGGAGATCGGACCGCCCGGCGAGTAGGCGGGCAGGTAGAAATTGAAGACCGTCTCCGCGCCCAGAGGGGCCATGGCGAGCTGATTGTTGGTGTCTCCGTAGCGGAAGCGCGTGCCGGTCGTGTAATTGGCGCGCTGGGTGGCGGAGAGTTTGTAATCCGTGCTGTCGCCAGCACCGTTGCCGAGTTCGGAAAGGAGAAGCTGTGTGTCGCCGCCGAGAGCCCGGCTCATCTGCATGTAGCCCATGAGCGGCGGTTTCTTGCGGCCGTAGGTGTCGTCGATGATTTCCGGGCTGCGGGCGTAGTAGTCGAGAAGGATCGCCTTGGTGACCTCCCTGAGGTTGCCGCCCGTGTCTTCGAAGGTCTTGGCCACGCGGTAGACGTAGTCGCGCGGCGGATTGCTATCGACAAGGCGTTGGATGAGTCGGAAGGCGAGGAAGGCGGGGGTGCTCGGGTGACCGTCGTAAGGTGCGGCTCCCGAGCCGGCGAGCCAGTCGTGGACGTCGGCGAGATCGGCGTGGCCGACAGCGGTCAAGTCGGCGTCGCTCGGGTTGTTCGGATTGCCGATGAGGCCGGTATTGTCGACGGTGACACCGCCGACGATCGTCTTCACGCCCGGATCGTGGAACTGGCCGAACATCTTCATCGGATACTCGAAGGTCGCTCCGTACCACTGGTTGCCGTTGGCGCGGGAAAAGTTGCTGTTGTTCGCCGGATCGTCCCACGTGTTCTGGCCGGCCGCCTTGCTGAAGGAGAGACCGGTCATGATCCTCGAGAGCTCGGTGATGTCGGTATTGAGATAGGTCGGCTGCGGCAGGCCGGTCACCGGATCGAGCGCGAGCGATCCGTCGGTGTGGAGAACGAAAAGACCGATGGAGAAGAGCTGCATGATCTCGCGGGCGTAGTTCTCGTCCGGGAAGACATCGGGCTCGCCGTCGTCATCGAGGTCGGCTTCCATCTGGTTCTTGAGGTGGCTGAGGTAGTTGCCCATCATCGGGCTGTAGGTCACGCCTTCGAGCATCTCGCGGAAGGTGTCGTCCGCATTCTCGGCGAGCATGTCCCAGTAACGGGATAGGCCGTAGTAGTAGTTACGCGTCGTCTGATCCTGCCACGAGACGACGAGGATCTGCGACCATGCGAAGGCGAGGCGCTGGCGGAGCTGGTCCTTGCCGTCGAGCATGATCGTCCAGAGTGCGCGACGCGTGTTGTCACGCCTTGCGCGTCCGAGACCGAGATCCGCGTTGCGGTAGTAGGTATTGATGAAGCCGTTGGCCAGCGGGAAGTTGCCGGTCGGTTCGGGAAGGCTGTCGGGGTCGGCGTAGTCGAGAAGATCCGGATTGTAGGGATCGAGACCCGGCCACGAGCTGGGCAGCGGTGGTGGCGTTGGAAGCGGATCGGGCGGGCCATTGCTGCCCCAGTCGCTGGCTTCCCAGAAGTTCGGGTCGTAGTAGCCGCGGAGCACCCACTCCTGCCAGTCGGAGGCGAAGGTGTTCTCCAGCACGCTGGTCTGCGGCGTCAGCAGCTGGTCGAGCTGCTCGTCGATCCATTTTCCAAAGGCGGCGATGCGGTCGTTGCCCGGCTCGATGAGAACCCGCTGGTGGAGGTCGTCGACGAGTGCCTGCGTGGCACCAAAGGTCGATTGCGTGAGGAAACGGGTGATCTCGCGTCGCAGTTCGGTTGCCTGCGTGATAGGATCGATGTGCGCGATGGCGGGCGGATCGTTGGGAATGGGCGGCTCGACGGATCCAGTCGCGGGCTCGAGGAAGGCGTAAAGTTCGCCGTTGGGATTCTCGTTGGTGTGCCAGTTGATGTAGACCTTCGATTCGCCGGTTGTCGTCGTCTCGTTCACCTGATTGAAAAGCGAATCGATCATCTTCTGCGGCGTGTAGATCCCGTTGTCGTGCAATGGCCATTCGAGATCTGCGATCTCGCCGGTCTGAGGGAGGGAGAACGCGACGGGATCCGTTCCGGGAGTGCCGATATCCTTGTGGATATGCGAATTGTTCTGCGGCGCGCTGAATCCGGCCGTGATGGTGGTGAAGAGAGTGAGGGTGTCTTTGGTGGCGTTCAGTTTGCCCGAGCAGATGGCACTGCCCTGTGGATCTTGCGAGCCGGGCTGGGGGAGGGAGAAGCCGACGAAGAGGATTTCGTTGTCCGCCTCGTCGCGCTGGTCGTAGATGATGTTCTCGCGGCGCTGGTTTCCGGCATCGATGTCGTAGGAAGCATGCGGATCGATGCTGAGGCTGACCGTTTCCGGATACTCGTGAATACTATCCAGCACCGGGTTGATGACGACTTCGGTGGAGAAGGCGCCGCCAGCTAGTTGGATACTCCCGGCAATGGGTTGCTGGTGGATGTCTTCGGTGACGTAGTCCGAGGCTTCGGCGCTGTTTTCCTCCTGGGGGAGCCCATCGACGAGATCATCGCCGCCGCCCATGGTGAAGAAGATGGTCAGGGGTTTCAGGCCTCCGGCCCGGTTGATGCGGAAGCGCGAAACATTCCGGATGCGAGGCGAACCATCGCTGAGGACGCCATTGTCTTCGCGGGCGTTCTCGTTGGCGATTTCCACTGAGATCGTTTCGGCGGTTGCGGCGAGAGCGTTGGTGAGCGCGGTGCCGTCATCGCCACCGCCGTCTTGTCCGGTGGAATTCGCATCGAAGGGGTTGAAGCTCGTCAGAATGTTCTCGGTGCCGTCGTCGATGCCGTCGCCGTCGGTGTCGAGCGAGACCGGGCTGCTCGGTCCGAACGTCTTTACGCGCGCGAAGCGTCGATCGCCCGCGATGACCGTACCGTTCGTGCTGGTCAGATCAACGACGGGGCTGATGTGTTCTCCGGGAATGACCTCGATCTCGCTGGCGGCGTCCGACGGTTTCGTCCAGCCGACGGCGAGGTGGTCTTCCTGACCGTTGTGACGGTGGAGAACCTCGAAGTAGTAGCGCTCACCGGCATCGAGATTGATCGGCGCCGACTTCTGGTCATCCGGCGTGATCCCATGGGTCGCGTAGTAGTCCCAATCCTCGGAGGTGACGATCTGCTGATTCGTCTGCCGGAGGACGAGGGACAAGTCATTGATCGATGTCGAGCCGGGGAGTCCGCTCATCCAGAACTCGCATTCATGGCGGCCGGCGATGTAGAACGTGTAGTCGCCCTTTTCCGGCGCGACGATGAATCCGCGAAGCCGCTGACCGTATTGATCGCCGTAGTTCGTTGGCGCCTGAAGACCATTGGTGAGTTCGACGCCGCTGGACGGATCCGCAGCAGCGGGAGAGGCCGGAGAATTGGCATTGGGCCAGTTGAGGATGCCGGTCTTGAAGTTGTTGACGTTGCCGCTGCCGCCCGCGTTCAGCCAGACCTCGCGGGTCGCGCCACCGCGGAGGTCCGGGGTCGTGGGATCGGAAAGATCGAGCGTGAGCGTGCCGCCGTTTCCGTGGAAATCGACCGGGGTGATCGTTCCCATGCCATCGTCTTCACCAAAGACATCCGACCAGTCGTTGAGATCGGACGAAAACTCGAGGCGGTAGATCTTTCCGAGGCGTGAAGCCCACGAGATCTTTCCGCTGGCGGGATCGAACGAAGAGCCGACCTGCACGAAACACGAATCGGGATCATTCGGATCGGTCGAGGCGGTGCATTCCTCGAGGTTGGAGTGCCCGTCGCCGTCCGGGTCGTCGTCCGGATCGTTCCCTAGGGCGCCGAAGTAGGTCATCTCCCAGGTGTCATCGAGTCCGTTGGTGTCGGAATCGACGAACGCGCCGAATGCGATCGGCGGCAGAGCAAGGATCGCAAAGAGAAGCGCTGGGTGGAGGAAGTTTCTCATGTCACGGGGAGGAAGGGATCACGAGCCTGCGGTGGATTGGTAGGTTTCCGTGTGGCCGAGTCCGAGATCGTCGGACGACCAGAGGCGGCGGTCCGGTCCGGCGGAGATGACGTCGATGACTTGGTCGCTGATCTTGTGGAAGAAATAGGGCGTGCCCCAGCGATCGAGCAGTTCGCCGTCCGCATTCAGCTTCGCGTGCTTTGCCGGAAGGAAGACGAGATTCTTTGGATTATCGCCGAGAAGCGCCGAGACGAGTTCGCGATTGTCGCCGCCTTCGGGCACGTATTTGTAGGCCCAGCGGTAGAGACTGAACATCGATTCCAACGCTTCGAGATCGGTTTGCGGATCGGTGTCCGGGTTGTGCATGGCGGCGGCGGCCTTGGCGCTTTCGGTAACGATGGAGCGTCCGTCGGCAAGCCGCTCGAAGCGGGGATCGGGCTTGCCGGCGCCGCTGGAAGGCTTCGCGGGATCTTCTTTCTCGGACTCGGGTGCGGTCGGATCCGATGATGGCCCTACGTTCTCCGGAGCTTCGTTCGTGGCGATCTTCTTGTTGGCGTCCGCCGGGCTCGCCGGTTCCTGCTTCACGAAGAAATACCACCCCGCGCCTGCGGCGACCGCGAGGCAGAGCAGGGTGATGATGATGTGGCTTCGAGACACGAGATGATTGATTGTTAGGTGGCCAGCGGATCGATGAAGTCGATGTTGTTCGCAGCGTCGAACGGGTCGGGGAAACGGTCGAGATTCGGGAGGATCAGGTCCATGTCGCCGTTCTGCGTGTCGACGCCCAGCCACGCGGAGAGGATCGCGGTGTACTGATCGACCGACGTGGTGGGGATCCAGCGGCCGCGGTTGTTGTTGGGCGTGTCCTGCGTGCCGCTCGCGCCGATGGTGAGGTCGGGATACGCGCCGTAGAACTTCCGTCCGTCGACCGGGCCGCCAAAGACGGTGGTGTGCGTGCCCCAGGCGTGATCCGTTCCCGCGCCGAGATCGCCGGGCGCGCCGTTCGGGGTGAAGGTCCGGTTGAAGTCGGAGGCTTGGAATCCGAGCACGTCGGCGTAGGAGAAATCCGAATCGGCATCGCCGAGATCCTTCATCGTCTGGTTGAAGGCGCCGATGGCGTTGTCGACCTGGCTGAGAAGGGTGGGAAGGTTGCCGTTGATGTTCTGGTGGGTGTCGAAGCCGCCGAGATTGCAGAAGAAAATCTGGCGTCGGTTGCCGAGACATTTCCGGCCCGCGATCAGCTGGGCGATCATCTTGAGTTCATTGCCCACGTTGTTGTTGGCGCCTGCGAAGTTGCCGTCGAAATCGACTTGGTTCGGTGGCGAGGCATTCTGCAGTCCGTCGGCCACGTTGAGGGCGTCGCCCACGAGAGCCTCGTTCAGGCGCGCGCTGCGGACGACGTTGTTGTAGCCATCCTCGAGGAGATGTGCGTTCGAGTAGTTCATCAGCTTCTCAAAGGCACGCAGTCGACGACCGGCGGTGTTTGCCCGATAGGATCCGTCAGGATTGAGGGCGTTGGCATAGTTCGCGCCATACCCCGAGAGGCTCACCGCGCCGCTTGTGGTCACGGTGTATTGCGGGACGCCGCCGCCGGGAGCCACCATGAAGTCATTGAGACCCGCGGCGGTGATGAGCATGGACACCTGACTGTCGGGATTCTCGGAGGCGTGGAGCAGGTCCGCAACGCGGCCGCCCCAGCCGGAAAGAAATGGACCATCGGCAACCGACGACATCCACTCCTGCACTTGGTTCGAATGCGAGAAGAGCTGTCGCGGAAGGGCAACGGTCGAGTAATTCGCCTTGGTGGTGGGTTCAGCTAGCGTTCCCACATTGCACATCACCGCCATTTCTCCGGATTCGAACATCTGTGCCATGTTCGTGCAGCTCGGGTGCAGTCCGTATTGTTCGCCGGAGCCTATTCCGGATTGCGGTGTGATGACCGTTCCAGCGGTGGTGATGTCGGATTCGGAAACCGCGACCTGATCTCGGGTGTCCTGGTAGTAGTTCGCCTGCGGGTGGGTGCCGATGGGAACGATGACATTGTTCATATCGCAGCCCCCCGCGAGGAAGATGCAGACGAGTGCTTTGTAGTCGTTGCCGATGACGTCGCCGCCGCCGACCGAGTTCGCGGCAGCGGCCTGCATGAGGCGCAATTGCGAGATGACATTCACCATGCTGCCGATTCCGAGGGTGGCGAGACCCGATTTCTGAAGGAATTTGCGCCGGTCCAGACGATAACGGAATTCTTCGGTCTTCATTGGCGGAGGAAGAGAGCGGGTTTGGGGAGAGCGGAGGACTGCTTCCTAGGAGTAGCGACGAATATAAAGCGGAATGGGTTACGCGAAAGACGTAAAATCGGGCGGAATCAACGTGAGACGAGACACTCGAAGGACGCAGCCGCGCCAGTCAGTGAGCCGAAGAATCCAGTGACGAACCGTCGGAGCTTCCACGCTCCTTCTTGAGATCTGCTGATGAAACGACTTCGCCGTCTAGCGCCAGATCGAGTTCTATTCTCGGGCGCGGCATTTCAGAAACGGTAACGTTGCCAGGTGGCAGTGCGCAATGGTTGAAACCTCGGAAAGCCTTTGAATCAAGGGGTCCGGTGAATTCTGTTGTCTCGCCCCCGGATTCTCGGCTATTTTGCTCCCCCGCGGATTCCATGGGAGGAAGCCGCGTCTCCTTTTCACAGAACCACCACATGAGCACCACGACTGATTCCACGGCACCGAAGGACTCCTCAGAAACTGCAAAACCGAACAGCCCCAAGTATCCAGGTATCGCCATCACGTGCAACGGCAACCAACTGGTCGCCGAGCATGTCGAGGTGCGGATCACCGAAGGCGGAGTCTTCTATCCGATCACGCCATCGACCGAAGGTGGTGAACTTTATCAGGCCGCCTTCGCGGAAGGGCAGCTTGATGTCTGGGGAAATCAGAAGATCGCCATCGAGACCGAGGGCGAGCATTCGGCGCAGGGTGGTGCAACGGCGCTGGCGGTGACGGGTCGCCGGGTGGTGAATTTCACCTCGGGGCAGGGGATCGCCTATGCGATGGAGCAATATTACCACGCACCCGGGAAGGCCTCGACGATGGTGCTCGAAGTCGGGGCTCGGGCTCTCACCAAGCACGCTCTGAATGTGCACTGCGGCCACGACGACGTCTATGCGGCGCTCGATACGGGGTGGACGATCGTCTTCGCCAAGGATGCGCAGCAGGCTGCGGACATGGGCGTGATTCTGCGGAAGGTGAATGAGCTTGCGCTGAATCCGGGCATGAACGTGCAGGACGGGATGCTCACCACACACTCGGAGCGGATGTATCTCATGCCCGAGGCGGAACTGCTTCGCGAGTACCTCGGTGCGAAGGATGACATCATCGAATGCCCGACCGAAGCGCAGAAGGAACTTTTCGGACCGACGCGCCGCCGCATTCCTGAGATGATGGATCTGAAAAATCCGATCCTGCTCGGGCCGGTGCAGAACCAGGAGCACCACATGAACGGTGTTGTGGCGCGGCGGGACAATTTCAACGAGCACATTCTCGGATTCATCGAGGATGCTTGCGAGGAGTGGGGCGAGTTGACCGGTCGCCACTACGGTCTCGTGGACGAGTACAAGACCGAGGATGCCGAGACGGTTTTTGTTTCGTTAGGATGCGCGGCGGAGAACATCGAGGAAGCCTGCGACTACCTGCGCGACCAGCGCAACGCGAAGGTGGGGTCGATTCACGTCAACGTGGTCCGTCCCTTCCCCGAGGCAGCGGTTGTCGAGGCGCTCCGCGGCAAGAAAAACGTCATTATTCTCGAGCGGACGGACGAAGGCATGGCGGGCGACAATCCTCTGGGCCGCGACATTCGCACCGCGCTCGGGAAGGCGAACGAAACGCACAAGCACGGGAAAGGCAACGTTCCTGCGTTGAGCCCCGAGGACACGCCGCGGCTGTTCAACGGTTCCTACGGAATCGGTTCGCGCGACTTCCGTCCCGAACACACGCTGGGCGCCTACGAATTCGCCACCGGCCAGACGGCCCGCAAGGATGGGAAGACGGCGGCAGACGGGGAAACCTATTTCACGGTGGGCATCGATCACCCTTACTCGGTCATTTCGAAAGACACGCCATCACTGTTGCCCGCAGGAGCGATCGCGGTGCGCTTCCACTCGATCGGCGGGTGGGGGATGATCACGACGGGTAAGAACATGGGCGAGATCATTGGCTCTTTCGGTCACCACATCGCCGAGGCGAATCCCGAATACGACGACGAGGGCAAGCTCAAGGAGAAGCTCTTCATCATGGCGAATCCGAAATACGGTTCGGAGAAGAAGGGTGCGCCGACGAACTACTATCTCACCGTCGCGCCGGAACGGATTCGAGTGAACTGCGAACTCAACCACGTCGATGTGGTGCTGTGCTGCGACCCGAAGGCATTCACGCACACGAACCCGCTCGCGGGTTTGAACAAGGGCGGCTGCTTGGTTTGGGAATCGTCCGATACACCCGAGACCGCGTGGGAGCGGATCCCGACGATGTATAGGGAGTTCGTGAAGGAGAACAACATCCGTGTCTTCATCCTGCCCGGGTTCGAGATCGCGAAAGCGGCCACCGAGCGGCCGGATCTGCAACTTCGCATGCAAGGGAACTCGTTCCTCGGTGCTTTCTTCCGCGTGTCGACGTTCCTAGAGGATCATGCGATCAGCCAGGAGGAGTACGACGGCGTCATCCACAAGCAGTATGAGAAGAAGTTCGGTCGTTTTGGGGACGCGGTGGTCGAGTCGAACATGCAAGTGATGCGTCAGGGATTTGCGCAGGTGAAGGAGATCAACTACGGCGAGATCGATGACGATGATCGTTCTTCGATGCGGCTCGAGCCGCTCAAGCCGATCGGTGATCAATACACGATTCTTCCAACAGCCGGAGTCGAGATCGACAACGTTTGCACCGTTCCGCAACCGGACGACCAAGTCGACAAGACGCCGGTGCAGTCGCTTGGCAAGTTCGATTCCGAATTTCGTGCCGGAAAAGGCTACCACCAGCCCGCAGGAGCACTTGCTTCCGTAGGCGTCATGGCAGCCGGAACGGGCGCGACGTCATCGAAATACGTCGCCCGTCGCGAAACGCCGAAATACATCCCCGAGAACTGCACACAGTGCATGGAGTGCATTACGGCTTGCCCGGACACGGCGTTGCCGAACACCTCTCAGGACATCACGACGGTGCTCGAGACGGCGATCAAGAACTACGTTTCCGATTCCGGTGATCAGGAGAAACTGCTCGCGGCGGTGCCGGCCATTGAGGAAGCCGCTCGGGCGAAGATGATCGAGGTCACCGACGCGAAGGAGAAGACACTGTTCAAGGATATCGTCAAGGAACACGTTGCCGGGCTCAACGGCGGTATTTCGGAAGCGGCCAAGGAGGAACTCGGAGCGATCCTCGATGTCGTCCCCATTGCCTACAATAAAGTGCCCGCGATTTTCCGCTCGATCGAGAAGAAGAAGCCGGGCGAGGGCGGTATCTTCTCGATTTTTGTCAGTGATCTTTGCAAGGGCTGTGGCGAGTGCGTCGAGGAGTGCGGTGACCACGGCGCGCTGGTGATGGTTCCCGATACTGAAGAGCTGAATCAGGAGCTCACAGGCGCCCAGATCTTCTCGCGCTTGCTTCCTGACACGCCGCAAAAATATCTCGGACTCTACAACGATGACGCGCCCGAGGATTCACGTCCCGCAGCCTTGCGGAACCACCTCATGGTGCGGCGCAATTACGAGGCGCTCGTCTCCGGCGACGGTGCCTGCGCGGGGTGCGGCGAGAAATCGATTCTGCGCGCGGCAGCCTCGGTGACCGAGGCCTACATGCGACCGCTTTACCACAAGAAAGCCGATCGCCTTTACGAGAAGAC
>CAJIAN010000107.1_pt1 | contig 11185 bp, 6 predicted proteins | sample 9199061 | NCBI WGS metagenome assembly CAJIAN01 (sample SAMEA7708264, study PRJEB35096) | sediment metagenome | biome: marine neritic benthic zone biome [ENVO:01000025]; feature: sediment [ENVO:00002007]; material: shallow marine sediment [ENVO:03000034] sea grass bed [ENVO_01000059] ...
CCGCTTAGTATATTACGAGTGCTTCGACAGCCCTGACGCGGCGATTGCTCGTGAGAAGGTCCTCAAAGGTTGGAGACGAGAGCGCAAGGATGCTCTGGTCTCTGAGAAAAACCCGAAGTGGATCGACTTGTCAGGCTCCGTGCTTGGCATGGATGCTCCGGAAGACCGGCCAGTTCGCTGAACATGCTCTCACCCGTTGGAGGGCTCGCCAATTGCTCTGTCGCACGAGATCCTTCGGTCGTGCCTCCCTCAGGATGACCTGAATGTCACCCCTTCAAGCGGTTTAGCGTGTAATACGCAACGCGACCTGTGATTGGGGTTTCGTCGGCGCCGTCGAAACTGCCGAGCTGAATGCGATACACCTGGTTCGTCTTCAGGTTCGGAATCCTGAGGCTGGCTTTCATGGCGTCGGCTGAGAGCGTCACCGACTCAACCACAGCCTCGGTCTCATCGACTTTTCGCGAGCCGTATTTTCCGTGGTAGTCGTAGCCCCAATGGCGAACTCTGTAGCTGCCCGGCTCCGCCGCCTTCTTCGAAACGGGTTTGGTGAAGAGAAGATCAAAACCGTCGCGCGTGAGGCGCACCATCTGAATTTCGCAAGGCTTGCTCGATCCGTCGAAGGTGATCTTCTGCAGTCCGAAGGGTGCGCCGCCGACGCTTCCCCAACCGCGGCTCGTCTGCCCGACCCAGAGCGAGCCGTCGGGTGCGAAAGCGAGTCGGATCGCTCCGGACTGCAGGTGATCGATCATGTTGATCGCGCAGCCTTGATACGCACCGCCGACTTTCTCCAAGGCGACGCGGAAGATGTTCGATCGTGTTTGGTCGCCGACAAAGATCTGCCCTTGAAACGGCCCGAACTTCCCCCCTGTGGTGTCGAAGACCGGATTGCCCGGGGAGTTGGCGAGTTCGCCTTGTGGAATCCAGGCGACCGGCAGAGTCCGCATCTTCGCGTAGGACTCGCTGCTCATCTTGTTGAGGTCGCGATCCTTGTAGTTTGGATGGTAGGCAAGGGAGGCGGGATGCCCGTAGAAGTGGTCCCGCACCACGTGATGAAGCGACGAGGTGGCATTCCAGTCACCCTGGTTGTCGGTGTAGAAGATCTCGTCGTTTGCCGGATTGATCCCAATGCCTGCCGGTGAGCGGAGTCCCCATGCGAACGTTTCGTAGTAGCCATCCTTCAGAACCCGGTAGCAGGTGCCGCGCCGAGGCGCTTTTTTTTTTATTGTTACGCCGACCACCGAGAGGCCACCGCCGTGGCCGAGGTTGAGGGTTCCGTAGAAGTTCCCCTGGCGATCGCGGACCGGGCCGTAGGCGTACTGGTGGTAGTTGCCGAGAAATCCCCAATCGTCCGTGACCTTACGGTAGAAATCGGCCGAGCCGTCCTCGTTGAGATCGATCAGTTCCGTGAGTTCCGGTTTGTGGCTGGCGAAAACCTGCCCCGTCCTGGGATCGCAGTAGATGCCTGTGATCTCGTGGAGTCCTTCGGCAAAAAGCGACCATCGCTTGTCGCTGAGTTTCCACACCTGCCCGAAGCGGGTGCCCGCGTAGACGTCGCCGTTGGTGGCGATCCCCAGACCGGCGACACCGAAGGTGATCTCCTCCGGGGGTGTGATCGTTTCGACCTTGTAGCCTGCCGGGATGAGGCGCGGGGGTGATGCTGGCGATGACGCAGCCGGCTCCGAGATGGTGAGTTTCGCGGGTCCCGGTTCGGGAGCGGTCTCCGAAATGTGATACGCAAACGTGCCGCTGATGTCCGGCTGCACCGTAAGATAGGCCGTTTTGGAGCCCACGCGGTAGATGAAAGTCGGTTCGGACGTGTCGCTTCGATAGCCGAGATACTCGACCTCCTTCTCCGAATGATTCGGGCGCGTTTCGAACCGTTTTCCGAGGATTCTGCACACGCCGCCGCCGCGACCGTTGCCACGCTCGGGGCCGACATCGATGAACTCTCCGATCCATCCATATTTCACCATACACGTTGTCGTCTCGAAGACGTAGTTCAGTCCGTTCGGAAGCCCGACCGCGATGCTGCGGGCGTCCGTATCCGGCAGGCGGCACCGCACGACGCGGGGAGTGTTGGTCACTCCGAGTTCGAATTCCTCCGAGTTCGGCAGCATGTCGGCGGCACCTTCGCTGAGCGGTCGATTCTTGAAGCCCGGGCCACTCCACGCCACCTTCAGCACCTCGCCTCCGCCCTGCTCGAAGAATTCAACCCGCAAGTTGGGTGATCCCTTCGAGAGCTTCACGATTCCCGTAACGATGTTGCCGTCTCCATGGACACCGTCGTTGTCGACAACGAGCTTGTCAGCGATGTAAAGCCGCGAGCCGTCGTCGGAGTTGAGGTGGAACTTGTAGATTCCGCCGACCGGAATTCCAAGGTTGGCTCGATAGACAAAACCAAACTGATCATTGCGCTTTCGAGGCGTGATGGTGATAAGATTCTTCTCCAGTTTTCCGCTCGCGACGGGTTTCAAGGTCGAGAAATCGGGAAGCTTGTGCCAACTGCCTTCGTAGTAGTCGTAACGAAGATCGGTCATGCCGGCCGGCGTGTCGGTCACGATCATTTGCCCCTTCATCAATTGGGCGTGCCCGGGAAAGGTGCACACGTACGGATAAATGCCCTCCTCATTCGGAGCCTTGAACTCGATCGTCTGCGATTCATGCGGATTGAGCATCTTCGTGGCGGCGAGAACGAGAGGCGAATCCGGCACGAATCCTTTCGCGAGGCCATCGGCGCCCAGCTTCATGGCGAGATCATTGACCGTCTTCGACGTATCCGCCCCCTTTCCGCAGACGATCAGGTTGTGCTGGAGTTCGTCGTTGTTCTTCAGGGTCAGCTTGACCGTGGCACCCGGCTTCACGGTGAAGCTCTCGACCTTGTAGCGCATCTTGCCGGGACGCATGCCGATGGCGATTTTCGTTTCCGTGGCTTCAAGGAGAGGAACGGTGGCGAACAGAGTGAACAGAAGGAAGGCTTGGTAGCGCATGGTCGTTTTCGGAATGGGAGAAACTTGGGGGAAAACTGCCGGATTCCAAGGAATCTTATGCTGCACTGGAAGCGCAATCGTGTGATTCCGAGCGGAAACGGATTTTGGTTTTCAAGGGCACGCGTTCCGCAAGAATGGGCTGATGAAATGGATTCCGTTGCTTGTTTTTCTCGTCTCGACTTCGGTCTTTGCCGCCGAGCGGCCTAACATCGTCTACATCCTCGCCGACGATCTTGGATACGGGGATATCCGGTGTTGTAACGAGGATGGCAAGATCGCGACCCCGCACATTGACCGAGTCGCGAAGGAAGGGATGCTCTTCACCGATGCGCATTCGAATTCCGCAGTCTGCACGCCGACTCGCTACGGCGTGCTCACGGGGCGCTACGCGTGGCGGACCCGGATGAAGAAAAGCGTGCTTGGCGGCTACTCGCCGAATCTGATCGACACGAGTCGCGAGACGGTGGCTTCGTTCTTGAAGAAGCGGGGCTACACGACCGCGTGTATCGGGAAATGGCACCTTGGCTGGGACTGGGCGAAGACCGAGGAGACCGAGAAGGTGGAGCCGAAGAACTTCGGGCCGATGGACGTCGACTACGAGGAGCCGATCAAGGACGGGCCGAATGCCGTGGGCTTCGACTACTTTTTCGGAATCGCCGCTTCGCTCGACATGCCGCCGTACATCTACATCGAGAACGACCGCACGGTGGGGTATCCGACGACCGAGAAAAGGTGGATCCGGAAAGGTCCGGCGCACAAGGATTTCGAAGCGGTGAACGTGCTTCCGGACATCACCAAGAAGGCGGTCAAGTTCATCCACGAGCGCGGGCACGACAAGAAGAAGACGCCGTTCTTTCTCTACTTTCCTCTGAACTCGCCCCACACGCCGATCGTGCCCGCGAAAGAATTCGTCGGGAAGAGCGGGATCGGGCAATACGGCGACTTCGTCTACCAATCGGACTGGTCGGTGGGCAAGATTCTCAACGCGCTCGACGACAACGGTCTTGCCGAGAACACACTGGTTATTGTGACGAGCGACAACGGTTGTTCGCCGCAGGCGAAGTTCAAGGATCTCGCGAAGCAAGGCCACAATCCGAACTACAAGTTCCGTGGTCACAAGGCGGACATCTACGAAGGCGGGCACCGGGTTACGTTCGTGGCGCGATGGCCCGGCAAGATCAAGCCGGGTAGCACGAGCGCGCAGACCATTTGCCACACCGATCTCTTTGCGACGGCGGCGGACATTCTCGGGGAGAAACCGGCGGACAACATGGCTGAGGACAGTGTGAGCATACTTCCGACGCTGCTTGGCAAGGATGAAGACGGCAAACCGTTACGGGAAGCCACCGTGCATCACTCGATCAACGGCTCGTTCGCCATCCGGCAGGGGAAGTGGAAACTCTGCCTGTGCCCGGGATCGGGCGGTTGGAGCGCACCGCGTCCGGGAAAGGCGACCAAGGATTTGCCGAAGCTGCAGTTGTTCGATCTCGAGGCGGACATCGGCGAGAAGAAGAACGTGCAGGATGCGAATCCCGAGGTGGTGGAGCGACTGACCAAGCTGCTGCAGAAATATGTCGCAGAGGGGCGGAGCACGCCGGGCGCGAGGCAGGCGAACGAGGGGGAGACGCCGATTTGGCGCTGAGCGCAACTCGACATTGGAATGTCGAGCGACTGGGTTTAGCTTCGCGCCATGAAGCACATCCTCTGCGTTCTAATTGCGAGTCTCCTTGCCTCTGCCGTTTCCGCGCAGCCGCAGAAACTCAGGGCTCCGAAGGCGACACCGGTCGAGGCGATGAACGTCGTGGACGGATTCAAAGTCGAACTTCTCTACTCCGTTCCGAAGTCGGAGCAGGGATCGTGGGTTGCCATGGCGGTCGATCCGAAAGGGCGACTCATTCTTTCCGACCAGTACGGAAGTCTCTATCGCCTGACGCCGGGTACGTTGAAGGAAGATACGAAAGTCGAAAAGATCGATCTCGAGATCGGACACGCACAGGGTCTGCTTTATGCCTTTGATAGTCTCTTTGCCGTCGTCACGGTCAACAAATACGGCGGTCGCGGGCTCTATCGTGTTCGCGACACGGACGGCGACGACAAGTTCGACAAGGTCGAGCAGTTGCGGAAGTTCGCGGACGAAGGTGGTGAGCATGGACCGCACGCGGTGGTGCTCGGGCCAGACGGGAAATCGCTCTACGTGGTCGTAGGCAACCAGACGCCGCTCACCGAGATGGACAGCTCCCGCGTTCCGCGGGTCTGGGGCGAGGATTTGTTGCTTCCGCGGATCTACGGGCGCGGTTTCATGAAGGGGAAGCTGGCTCCCGGAGGATGGATTGCCAAGACGGATCCCGATGGGAGGAAATGGGAGTTGGTGTCGACGGGGTTTCGGAATCAGTACGACATCGCCTTCAACAGGGAGGGTGACATGTTCACCTACGATGCCGACATGGAGTGGGACATGAACACTCCATGGTATCGGCCAACGCGAGTGTGCCATGTGACAAGTGGCTCCGAGTGGGGATGGCGGAACGGTTCCGGGAAATGGCCGGAATATTACGGCGACACCTTGCCGCCGGTGGTGAACATCGGGCCGGGATCGCCCACTGGAATGACGTTCGGGTACGGCGCGAAGTTTCCGGCGAAATACCAGAACGCGCTCTACGTCATGGACTGGAGCTACGGAAAGCTCTACGCGGTGCATTTGGAGCCGGATGGGGCGAGCTATTCGGCGCACTTCGAAGAATTCGTCAGTGCGCAGCCGCTGCCGGTCACGGATCTCGAGATCAGCCCGGTCGATGGTGCGATGTATTTCGCCATTGGCGGACGGCGCGTGCAGTCCGGTGTCTATCGCGTGACCTATACCGGCGCGGAATCCACGTCTTCTTCGGAAGCCAGCGCGAGGGAAAGGGTGCTCCGCGACCATCGTAGGTCGCTAGAGGCGTTTCATGGTCGAGAGGACCCCAAGGCGGTCGAAACCGCATGGCCGAATCTCGGGCACGAAGACCGCTTTGTTCGTTACGCCGCAAGAATCGCCATCGAGCATCAGCCCGTTGGCGAGTGGCGGGACAACGCGCTGACGGAGAAAGACCCGCGGGCGAAACTGACCGCATTGATGGCGTTGGCACGTCACGGCGATGCGGGCTTAAAACCGAAGCTCGTGGAGGCGCTCGCGAAGATCGATTGGGCTGGCCTCGATGCTCAAGGAAGGCAGGATCTCGTGCGGACCTACTGCCTGGTGTTCACCCGCATGGGAGAGGCTGACGAAAAGGAGCGCCTGCTGGCATTCGCGCATCTTTCTCCGCACTTCCCGTCCAGGGAGGGGAGGCTGAATGCCGAATTGCTCCAGATGATGGTCTACCTCGGCGCGCCGAAGGCGGTGACAGTGGGGATGGAACTTCTCGAGACCTCACCAACGCAACAGGAGCAGATCGCCATCGCGAAGAACCTGCGACTTGCCAGGACGGGCTGGACGCCCGAACTCCGAGAAGAGTATTTCAAGTGGTTCCTCAAGGCGGCGACTTATCGGGGGGGTGCGAGTTTCAGTCTTTTCGTGAACTACATCAAGAATGACGCGATCAAGCAGTTGTCGGCGGAAGAGAAGGCGGCGTTGAAACCGATTATCGAGGCCAAGCCTGAGCCACGGAAATCTCCGTACACTTTCGGGGCGCGAACGTTCGTCAAGAACTGGGCGGTCAGGGACTTCGACCACGTGATCCATGTCGGGCTCGAGGGCAATCGGGATTTCGAGAACGGCCGCAAAATGTACGGGGCCGCGACCTGCTACGCCTGCCATCGGTTTGACGGGAACGGCGGAGCGATCGGGCCCGACTTGACCGGAATCGGAGGTAGATTCAACCCGCGCGATCTGCTGGAGTCGATCATCGAACCCAGCAAGGAGATCAGTGACCAGTACGGATCGATGATTTTCGAAAAGAACGACGGCACTGCAGTGGTCGGGAGGCTCGTCAATCTCAGTGGGGACAAGTACAAGATCAGCGTGAACATGTTCGATCCCAACAAGACGGTGAACGTGGACAGCAAGCAGGTGGTGTCGATCAAGCCGTCGCCGATTTCCATGATGCCACCGGCATTGTTGAACACGCTATCGGAGACGGACGTGCTCGATTTGCTCGCCTATCTGATATCGGGTGGAGATCCTGAGAGCCCTCTATTCAAGTAACGGATTCGTGCGCCAACACCGCAAGAAGATCATCGCCGGAATCGTGCTGTTGATTGCCATCGCTGTCGGGGCCAAGGCGTTGCTGGATCACGCGAATCGCCCGGAGATTCACATGAGACTCAATAGCGGCGGCGACAGCATCGGCGAAGAAGGCAGCGACGACTACTGGGAGAGCGCGGACGCCTACGTCTCGGGAGGGAAGCGGCTTCGCTACGGAGGCACGCCCGATCTCGAAGGTGTCCGCAAGCCCGCACCCGTGGAAGTCTACAAATCGGTGATGCGGACGAATCACCAATACGCGATCCCGGACCTCCCCGGGGGACGATACACCGTACGCCTGCATTTCATCGACAGCAGCGACAATCTCTTTCGCTCGATGGACTACACCATCGAGGGCATCAAGGTGTTGAACGGATTCAACATCAGCGAGGAGGCAGGTGGATTCGGGAAGGCGATCGTGAAGGAGTTCGTCGTCGAGGTGCGTGGCGACCTTGAGATCGTGGCCGAGCAGGACGACGGCGTGGATGCATTCGAGGCTGGGGTCGAGATCATCAGCGGCGGCGGCGAACTGAGCAAGCCGGCACCCGAACCGGAGGAGCGGCCCCGGAAGATGCCAACGCCGACGGAACTGCCCGCCGCACCGGAGGATCTGGACTGGCTGCGCGAACAGTGCGGTGATGGAGCTCTCGCCTACTCGGCGGACAAGGAGGTCTTCCTTGTCGAATTGGCCACGGGCAAGACGGAGCAGATCGGAACCGGGCGGTTCGTCGAGTTTTCTCCGGATGGAACGAAGATTGCGTGGATTGAGGCGGGATCAGCGCGGGGACGCTTGCGAAAAGGGGACCCGACCGTGCATACGATTATTGGCGGAGTGGTGCACCATGGCGGTGTGCATTTTCTCGGAAATGACGAGGTGGTGGTACTCTTGGAGCGGGAAGAAGGGGGGAAGCACTGGGCTCGGGTGAGCCTCGATGGGAAGACGGTCACGCCGGTTCCCGAACTGGACAAGCTTGGCTTCGAAGCGAAGGAAACCGATGTCGTGTTGGGGGAAGACGGTGTGTGGTCCAGGGTCTCGCGAGAGGGGTGGAAGACGTCCGATGGAAGGAGTGGCGAGCTTCCCGGACTGTGGTCGACGAGTCTGTCGCCCGATGGCCGAACGGTGACTGCGTCGCTCCCGGGGCACAAAGTCCTGCAACTGGGGAGCATCCGCGAGGGAGGTATTTCGGGCGAAATGAATTGGGTGTATGCCGAGGGATTCGACAACCATCGGTGGTCGTCGACGGATGAGCGGTTCATCGTCTGCCTTGATGAATTGTCTCGCTGCATGGCGGTGATGAAGGTGGGCGACACGCGCTGCACGATCCTTGGCAAGCCTGCGAAGGACACGAGGAAAATGTATGGGGATTTCGCGGTGGGGAGCGGTGAGGGAGGCGAGTGGTAGAGCGTTGCCGGGATCCCTGTCGCGCATCATACTGGGAACATATGATGAACTTGTTCCCGATCATCGGTATTCTCCTCATCTGTGGCGCGTCCGTGCTCTCGGCAGCGGACTGGAAGCAGTCCGTCATCACACTCGACATCCCGGGACCGGCGAACGAAGAAGATTCGGCGGGAGGAATTGTCGTTGCGGACGTGAATGGAGATGGGAAGCCGGACTTCCTCGTGACCTGCACTGGTCACTTGGCGGTTTACGACAATAGCGGCAGCAAGCTTTGGATCCACAAGACCGGCATCGTCGTCGGTGGGCAGAGTGAAAGTCAGGGGTTGCCCGGGCACCATGGCCCCGGCGTTGGGGTCGGGGATGTGGATGCGGACGGTGCTGCCGAAGTGATCTACCTCACGAAGGATGGAGTGCTGCACGTCGTGGATGGGAAGAGCGGCAGGGAAGAAAAGAGCGCACGACCGCCGGTTCCAAAGGGTGCGGAGCGCTGGGAGTTGGCGATGGTGGCGAGTCTTCGGCGGTCCGGCGAAGCCGATCGCGATCTGCTATTGCAGGCGACCAACAAGAGCGGTTACCGAACAGGCCGGTATCTCGCTGCCTACGCCTACGAGGCGTTGATCGCGGGGGAGGCGCCGATCTGGACGACGGATAAGTTCAAGAGTTGCGCGCACAACGGGGCGCGGCTTGCGGATCTCGATGGCGACGAACGCGACGAGGTTCTGGGAGCGGAGATCCTTTCCCACAAGGGCGAGAAGATCATCGAGGCGCGCGCGTTTTCGGGGCACATCGACAGTGTGTTCGTCGCGGATGTGAATCCGCGTATTTCCGGACCGGAGGTCGTCATGTTGGAGGAGGGGTCGAACTACGTGCAGGTGCTCAGTGTGAAGGCGCCACTGTGGCGGATGACTTACAAGAATCAGGAACCGCAGAATGCCGCCATCGGATATTTCAAGCCGGGCTCAAGCGAGGTTTTCATCTGGTGCCGATCACGATTCAACGAACACCAGAGGCCATTCGTTTTCGATTCCAAAGGGAAGATGGTATTCGAATACGAGATGGACGACGTGGCGCCGAAAGACTGGACGCCGCGTGGCGTCGAAGTCATCCACACGATTCACTGGAGCGGAGAAAAACACCAGCTAGCCTGCGCAAAGGAACGGCATCGCAGCGGCGATGTGTGTGTCTTCGAGCCGCTGACGGGGAAGTTTGTCCTGCGCATTCCCGAGAAGGCCGATCGGCTCTACGTTGCCGATGCGACTGGAGACTGGCGTGAGGAGATTGTCGTCCTCAATGGCAACGAATTGCGCGTCTACAGCAACACGGCTATCAACCCACGCCCAAACCAGGAACGGCTCTGGGACGATCGGAACTACCGCCGACTCAAACAGTGCTATAATTACTACTCGCCGTGAGCGACGATTCTTAGACAAACTGGATCACGGCACACGCTTCCCTTGATATGAGACTCTCACTCCTCCTCGCTTTCGTCGCGGGCATCGCCTGCGGAGCCCTCGGATTGCATCTCGCATTGAGTGACGATGACGCAAACCCGTCAGAGTCGGCGTCTGCCACCGCTGCCGAGTCCACTGCGCGCGAGCGCAAAGTCGCCTCTTTGGAAAAGAAGATCGAGTCGCTGGAGTCCAAGCTGAAGGCGGCCAGCAAGCCTATGGTGGTTTCTTCAAGCGATGATTCCGATGGGAACAAAGCGAGCGCGGCGGTGAGTTTTCTCGGGAAGGACGGGAAGATCGCGTTCGATCTCAAGAACATGCAGGAAAAGATGAAGCAGCAGGAAAAGGAGCGGACGGCAAAGATTGTCGAGAAACGCCTCGCGGCTTTGGTCGCGAGTCTTGGCCTTGGCGACGATCAGGCAGCAGCCGTGCGTGGTCTCCTCGAGCGGCAAGCATCCAAGAATAAAAGTCTCAGTGAGGTGATCAGCCTCGCAACGGAGGGCGGAGAAGTGGGAGAGGCAAGCATCGCGGCCTTTGCCGCCGGGAGCGAACAGGGGGAGGACAAATTCAATTTCGATTCAGAGCTGCTCTCCCTGCTCGAAGACGACCAGCGCGCGACCTACGAGTCGCAGTTGCAGGCGCAGCAGGAGAACTACGTCGAAGCGACCGCGAACCAGCATTTGGCACGGTTGCAGATCGCGGTTTCCGATCTGAGCGAGGAGCAGAAGGATCACGCCTTCGGGGAATTCGCGCGATTGGCTCAGGAGGACGTGGAGGAGAACGGAGTGCCCGCCCAGGATGGACCTGTTTCCTTCGATATTCGTAGGATGATGCGGCAACAGACCTTGCAGCAAGACGCGCTCAAGGAAGTGCTGACTGAGGAGCAATTGGCGAGCTACCAACAGTCAGGAGCGAGGGGCACGGTGTTCCGCGCCGTGCCGAACGCGAGCGTCATCACGACGCACCGGATCGAAGTGGGCAGTCCGCAGGAACTCGAGATCGAACTCGAGACGGAGTAGGCTGACCGCACTAACTAAAGCGCTTTGAGATAGGCGACCACGTCTGCGACTTCTTGCGCGGTCATCTGCAGCGTGCTTGCGGACATCATGAGAGAGCGGTTCAGCTTTCGCAC
>CAJIAN010000944.1_pt1 | contig 11152 bp, 9 predicted proteins | sample 9199061 | NCBI WGS metagenome assembly CAJIAN01 (sample SAMEA7708264, study PRJEB35096) | sediment metagenome | biome: marine neritic benthic zone biome [ENVO:01000025]; feature: sediment [ENVO:00002007]; material: shallow marine sediment [ENVO:03000034] sea grass bed [ENVO_01000059] ...
GCCCCGCGCAGCGGGGCGGAGACCGCCTGAGCGTAGCGAAGGCAATCTCATCACCCGCTCCATTCTTTTTATGGGCCCGGTTCGCCGGGCCCATTTCTATTGCGGGTGATGAGGTTCGAACTCACCAATCCGAAAAGTTCGAGCCGGAGCCCCGCGAAGCGGGGCGGAGACCGCCTGAGCGCAGCGAAGGCAATCTCATCACCCTCTCCATTTTCCGAAAAGGGTCCGGCTTGCCGGGCCCTTTCTCTTTGGTGATGAGGTTCGAACTCACGAACTAGAAAAAGTTCGAGCCGGAGCCCCGCGAAGCGGGGCGGAGACCGCCTGAGCGCAGCGAAGGCAAATCTCATCACCCGCTCCATTTTCTTCCAAGGACTCGCGAGAAATCGCGAGTCCTTGTTTCTTATCGGGATCCTACCTATGGCAAAGCCGCTTTTCGGTTCGCGTCCGTGTCCCAGACGACGCTGCGTCCCGAAGAAAAGGCGGTGACAAGTTGGCCATCGTCAGTGAAGGCGAGGGTTTCCGGCGGGTTGGGGTCGACGCGGATTTGCGCGATTTCGATGCCCTGCTTCACCTCGAAGACGAAGACAGACCGTTTGTCCGTGTAGGCGAGCATGCTTCCATCCTTGCTGACCGCGAGAGTCCCATAGCGGCGCGGAAGCTTGATCGACTGCGACCACGCTCCGTCCGGCAGGGTGAAGACCTCGACTTTCGCGTCCGACGGAACGAAAACCGCGTTGCCGACAATCCTCGGTGGGACTGCCAAGTGATGCGGTCGGTCGACATCCAGTCGTTTGCCTGCAGATGCCTTCCGGTCGCCAAAGTCCCAGAACGTTCCCGATCCGGAACCGACCACCCAATGTTCGCTATCGGGCGAGAAAGCGAAAGCTTTCGCGTCCGTGGATCGCTGATACCGAACCTTTCCACTCTCGGTATCCACCAGTGCAATGTCGGGACCGTGATCGTCCGCCATTCGTACGTTTGTGAGGAGGTAGTTCCCCTTTTCGGACAAAAGTAGCGGCTGGCCTTTGCAGGTGAATCGCCTCAATTCCCGACCATCGGAGGTTCGGTGGATACTCGCCTCCCGCGCATCCCCGACCGCCACTAGGTTGCCCGTCGGCGAAAGCGCGAAGGTCAGGAGCGGTTGATACCGGTCCCGGACGTCGATCTTATGGGCAAGTTCTCCCGAACGCAGATCCCACACCTCAAGCCCGTCGTCCTTGACGAGACGGAAACCGAACGACGATACGGCTGCATCGAATACCAGTGCATCCCCGGCATCGGAATCTCCGTCCCGCGCAATCATCGTCGCGGTCGAGAACAATCCGAACGATCCGGATTCATTCTTGCGTCCCGCAATCCATCGGAAATCGGAAGAGAACGCGAAAGACCGGCGCTTGAATCGCTCGCGCTGGGTAACATCCGGGAGTTGCGCCCCGGTCTCGGCATCACAGAAAACCAGCGCCCCTTCCTCGACCGCGTAGGCGATCTTCGTCCCGTCCGCCGAGAAGTGCAGTGGACTCGAGAAATGACGGCCCGCATGACAGGGAACGTCGCGTACGACCTGTCCGGTCCGAACGTCAAGCACGTTGAATTTCCCGTCGCGGTCCCAGGGCACGTAGAAGAGTTCTCCGCTCTGCGGATGAAACGCGCATTCGAACGTCGAGGACGATTCGAGCGGCGCATGCAGCCGCTGACCCGAAGCCGAGTCGATCAGGTGGAGCTGGTTCCTTCCCGCCTGAACGGCGAGCATCGAGCCGTCGGGCGAGAATGCAAGTCGCTCGACTTTTCCGACGTTCCATTGCTCGGCGCCAGGTTCGAATCGGACGAGTTCGGATCCATCCGCGATTTTCCAGACGTAGAGCCAGCGGTCCCCGGTCGCGAGTGCCACCCGTTCGCCGTCCGGCGAGAGCGCCAACCGCGATCCGTGTTGCCGGCGTTTGGCATCGAACGGAAGCTCGCGGATACGTTCGCCCGATCTGGCATCCATGATCATCACGCTCTCTCCCAGAAGTCCGGCAACGCGATTGCAGCCGCGCTGGAACGTCGCCGTGCGTAGCTTGCCGATCGAACGCTGCCATACGCCCGTCGCGACGTCCCAGACCTCGATTCCCGTTGCTCCGTCTACGAGGATCTGCCGGTCGTCGACAAATCCCAAGCCGTCTCCGTGGTCTGGGATTCCCGTCCCGCCAAAAGTGCGCAGCACGTACTTTGGCATGCCACCCGGATCCGCCCCGATCTGCAATCGCGGTTCGAGCGGTAGCGGGATGTGGAATCCCTCCGCGCGCAGTTCGGCTTCGAACTCCGTCAGGGACGACGGAAACCACTCGATGGAGTGAAAGTCGGCCACGAGTTCGGTGACCGAACTGCGATAGGCCTCTGATCGATCCCCGGCCACGAAGAGTGCGCGAGCGGCGAACAGGGCGAGACGGCGATCAGACGATTGACGGAGAATCCGCATGAGCATCGGGCGCATCACCCGGTCGCGGAGATCATCACGGCTTCGAAGGTAGGCGGAAAGTGGCGAAGGTGTGGGCGTGTCGTCGGCGTAGGCGCGCTGCACGCTACTGATGGCCTTCATGGCGTGGTTGTGCCAAAGGGTACGAGCCTCCCAGGCGGGCGGTTCTCCTCCGTCGGGAATCTCCGTACCGAGCGCCTCGAAGTCGATGTGCGCGAAATTCTGGCGTTCGGGTGGAACGTGGGGGTCGATCACCCGGTCCGCGAGGTCCGCGAGAGGGACAGACTCGTGATAGCGCTCGAAACCGCGGCCCCGCCACACATTGATGCGCTGAAGCTCCTGGTCCTCCGTGAGGTCCGTCGGCGTCATGAGATACTCGCTCGGGATGGCCAGGCCTCGCACGATCCGCTGGACGTCCAGCATCAATTCAAGCTCGCCTTGCTCCGCCACCTCTAGGGACCAACGGTTTTCCGCAATCTTCATCCGACCGAACAGAAACGCGCCGACGAGAAGCCCGCAGACTGCCGTGCCCACTAATACTCGTTCCTTCATAGTCCGAATCGTTACTCTGGCAGGAAGGCAGCCTCTCCGCAAGCCACCATCCCCGCGAAGGATCCGAACCCGCAGACTTTCGCTAACCCCAATTGTCGCCGCCGAAGCGAGTCTGTCTTTTTTCTTGAAGGCTAGGACTCCCTGTTCGTTTACTGATTTCGCGCATGTTCGTGTGGAGCAAACAAGCGTCCGCCGAGTCCGAGGACCTTTGGGAAGAACGACTGCTCGGTGACGGACAGACCAATGTGGTGATTTCCCGACTGCCGGGTGGCAAATCGATTCGCGTCGAGGTTTACGCCGACCGGAAGAAATCCGTCGACGAACTCGTCTCGCGATACGGTGGCAGCTTTCATCGTCTCAAGGAACAGAACTGGGCGGCACTGGCGCCGCCGCCGGTTCGGCCAATCCGGATCCGCGACGCCCTCATCGTCGTTCCTGGGGAAGATCCGGATCTCGAGGCGCGTTTGGCACAGGAATTTCCTGCCAGACCGATCCTCGCCATTCCACCCGCATTGGCGTTCGGAACCGGCGACCATGCGACGACGGCGACTTGCCTCCGCATGCTCGTCGATTGTGCCAGGCATTTCGGTGAACGACCTTGGTCACTGCTCGATGCCGGAACGGGATCGGGAATTCTTGCCATCGCGGCATGCAAGCTCGGCGCAAAACCAATCGACGCCTTCGACTTCGATCCGATGGCGTTGCGCGTTGCGCGGGCCAACGCGCGACGCCACGGCGCATCCCGCCGCATCCGGTTCACCGAACGCAACGCGCTCAAGTGGCGGCCCGGAAAATCCGAACGCTGGGACTGCATCACTGCCAACCTGTTTAGCGATGTGCTCGCTGGCGCCTTTCCCGCGATCACCCGCGCGCTGCATCCGGAGGGCTTTGCCATTCTTTCGGGTATTCTCGATACGCACGCCAATGAATGCCTTGCCGCAGGTCAAAACTACGGCTTCGGGTACGAAAAGATCGTACGTCGAGGCAAATGGGTGACCGCGCTGGCAATCCTTCGTTGACAGAACGCCAGGGTTTGGCGTTCGTGCCACCACCAGCAACAGGCATGAAAGCTCTCGCGCGCAAGATCGCACCCTCACTCAAGAAGTTCTTCCGCCATCCGGTTTCGGCCATCTTCTGGCTCACGGTCTTCTCGCTCATCGTGAAGGAGAACTATCCCTTCTCGCACTTCCCGATGTACAAGGGCTTCAGCGAAAAGACGCACTACTTCTACCTCGCGTCAGAGGGCGGACCCATCCCAGGCAAGAAGATCTTCAAAGTCTCCGTCCCCAAGATGAAGAAACTCTACGGAGGCCACATGGAAAAGATCGCGGAGGAAGTCAGCAAGGAACGTGGAGAGAAATTCCGACCGTACCAACTTGGAGACGAAGAGAAGCAGGAAGCCGGGCGGCGGCTTCTCGATCAACTGCGTGAGGGAACGCCGAAGAAACAACGCAAGCAGTACGCCGACATCCTTGCAAAACCAATCACCTTGGTACGGGTCGACATACGATACGAGAACGACCAGTTCTCCAAACCCAGTCACGAGGTGGTGACTCACTGATCGATATCGCGATGTACCGCCCTTACGCGCACGCCCGCTACGAATTCTTCTTCATGCGACTGCTGTTCGCATGGGTCGTCCTTTACTCCACGGATCCGATGCTCCCGTCTTTCGTGAAGTTCGAGGAACCCCTCAGCGGATCTCAGCAGACTCTCAGCAAGGTATTTCCGGGGATCGTCGATTCGGCGGACAAGAATCCGGGAATCTACCGCTACAAGTCGACGCCCGAACCCACGGGCATGGCGCACTTTCTCCCGGGAATCACCGTGCTCTCCAACCCCACGGTAGCGTTCTGGACCCAGATCATCCTTGTCGCCGCCGTGGTTCTATACATCTCCGGCTTCGTCCTTCCGATAGCGCTCTTGGTCATCACGTTCATCCATTGTGCCATCTTCACGCTGAACAACTCGATGGGTGCCACGCACCACGGCTACCAGATCATCTCCATCACGCTGCTGGCACAGACTGTCGTCTTCTGGCTCCCATGGGGATACCGGCTGTTCAAGAAAAGGCTCGAGCTCCCCGAAGGCATCCGACTCCAAGACTGGGCAATCTACTACTCGCAACTGGTCATCGCCACTTGCTACATCATCGCCGCTGTCTCCAAGCTGCTCGCCTCGGGCGTGATGTGGATCGTCAAGTCGCCGCTCATCGCGGTGCAGATCCACAAGAGTTTCGATCAGAAGTACTACGAGTATCTCGATCCCAAGTGGCTCGAGGAAGGGCCGAAGTACGCGGACTTCGCCGTGAACAACCCGAACCTCACACGCTTGATTCTCGGAGGCGGGCTCGTGCTCGAGGCCGTCGCGTTCCTCGTTCTCAGAAGTCGGCTCTGGGCGCTGATGATCGGAGTGTCGCTCATCGTCATGCACCGGATTATCGGACACACCATGGCACTGCACTTCCCAACGAACGAGCAGGTGGATCTCGTGTTCCTTGTCAATCTACCGTTCTGGATCGTCTTCGCCTACGCATGGGTCACGAAGCGACGCATGGAGAACCCGCTCGCTACCGGATGATCCCTCGCTCGCTTGATTCGACGAACTGAATCAGCTCCTGCATGGGACTGTCGTCACCATCGTCCGAGTGCTTCTCCTTCAGGACGGCGATCGCATCGGCGACATTGAGATTCTTTCGGTAAATCGTCTTGTAGGCTTCCTTGAGCGCACGGATGTCGTCCTCGGAGAATCCATTGCGCTGAAGACCCACGACATTGACGCCACGCACCACGGCCGGATTCCCATCCGCGATCATGAACGGTGGCACGTCCTGCACGATCTTCGAACAACCGCCTGTGATCGCATGCCGACCGACCCGGCAAAACTGATGCACCGCCGTCAGCCCCCCGAGAATCGCATGATCCGCCATGTGCACGTGACCGGCGAGGGTTCCGTTGTTCGAGGAGATCACATGATCACCCACAATGCAGTCGTGCGCGATGTGGGAGTAGGCGAGGAAGTTGTTGTGATTGCCGAGACGCGTCGCATCCCCCGGCGAAGTGCCGCGATTCACCGTCACGAATTCCCGAAAGGTGTTGCCATCGCCGATGAAGAGGTGGGTCGGTTCGCCTTCGTATTTCAGATCCTGCGTCTGCTGACCGATTGACGCATAGGGGTAGAAGTGGTTCCCCGAACCGATCTTCGTCGGCCCCGCGATGGTGACGTGCGTGTCCAATCGGCAACCGTCACCAAGTTCCACGCCGGCACCGACCACGGAATAAGGACCGATGACGACGTCTTCTCCGATCACGGCCTCGGGATCGACGACGGCAGTTGGATGGATGGGATCGTCCGCCACGGTGGGTGCAGTCACGGTAGTTAGCGCACGCCGCGCCTTCGCGCATCCGATTATTTTTCAGCGCCCGCTAGCGAGCGACGATGCTGAACTTCAGCTCCGCCTCCGACACCGTCTTGTCGTTGACGAGACAGCGGCAGACCGCCTGGCCGATGCTCGCCCGTTCCTTGACGATCTCCGCCTCGATGAATAGCGTGTCCCCCGGAACGACCGGCTTCCGGAACTTCACTTTGTCCGCGCTCATGAAATACCCGATCTTCCCCTGGTTCTCGGGTTTCCGGAGGAGCAGGATGCTCGAAAGCTGCGCCATCGCCTCGACCTGGAGCACGCCTGGCATCACCGGATGCCCGGGAAAGTGACCGGGAAAGAATGGCTCGTTCATCGTAACCGACTTGATCCCCCGGCAGCGGTTGTTTCCTTCGAAGCCGACAATACGGTCGAGCAGGAGGAACGGATAGCGGTGCGGTAGCACTTGCTGGATTTCATTGATGTCCATCACCCCCTCACCGGTGGGAATATTCACTGGCGGCACCATCGACATCATCTGCCCGTATTCGCTCTTGAGTGTCCGGGCCATCTCCGTGTTCGGACCATGCCCGGGCTTCACGCAAATGACATGGCCCATGATGCGTTTGCCCGAGAGCATCAGATCCCCGACAACATCGAGAATCTTGTGCCGTGCGAACTCGTCCTCGAAGCGCAGGGGTTCCTTGCTGAGCACGGAATCATCGCGGATCACGATGGCATTCTCCAGACTGCCGCCGCGGATGAGCCCTTTCTCGAGCAGCGGCTCCACGTCCTCGTAAAAAACAAATGTCCGCGCTGGCGCGATCTCCTTCTCGTAGGTCTCCGGATTGATCTCCGTGCTGAAATACTGCGTCATCCGGCCATCCGGCCCCACCTGGGTGCAGCTCACGCGAAATCTCTTGTCCGGCACGATGACCATCGTCGATCCGTCCCCGACTTCCCGATGGATCGGCTCCCGAATTTCGAACACTCCGCGAAACTCATCCTGCTCTTCGATGCCTGCCTTCTTGACGCATTCGACAAACGGCATGGCACTGCCATCGCCGATCGGCGGCTCGTTCGCGTCCATCTCGACAATGGCATTGTCAACGCCCATCCCAGTGAGGGCGGAGATCACATGCTCGACCGTATGCACCTTGACCGAGCCCACCGCGAGGGTCGTGGCGCGCTCCACCTGCTGGACATTGTCGACCGACGCAGGAATGAACGGCTGGTCCTCGAGATCGACACGGCGGAATTTGATGCCATGACCGGGAGGTGCCGGCTTCATCGTGAGCGTGACTTTCTCGCCCGTGTGCAGAGAGGTTCCCGCGAGTGTGGCGGTCCCCGCGAGCGTGCGTTGGTTCTGGGAACTCATAGATGGAGAGAGGCTATCTGTTATGGGCTAAAGCCCTCTACGTCAAGCCTCCGCCCCGCTCACAATCCGGCCGTCTTCCATTCGCACGCGCTGGCCGGCCGCATCGGCGACCGCATCGCTGTGCGTGACCACGACGAGCGTGGTGAGCGCCTGCTCGTGGATGGCGTGAAACACCTCCAAAACGCGCTCCGCGTTCGCCGTATCGAGGTTTCCCGTCGGCTCGTCGGCGATGAGAAGCTTTGGCTTGTGCGCTAGAGCCCGCGCGACTGCGGTGCGCTGCATCTCGCCTCCGCTGAGCTGATGCGGAAAGTGCGCCGCCCGGTCGGTCAAGTCGACGAGTTCGAGCATCTCGCTGGCGCGGGCTTCGGCAATCTTGCGCTTCGTCTTCTGCAGCAGCAGCGGTAGCGCCACATTCTCGCTCACCGTCATGGTCGGCATGAGATTGAAGAACTGGAAGACGATGCCGACATCTTCCCTACGGTAGCGCGTCCTCGCCTTCTCATCGGTGGCGTGAAGCGGAACACCGGCCACGTGAATCTCGCCGCTGGTTGGCATGTCGAGCGCACCGAGCAAATGAAGCAGCGTGCTCTTCCCGCAGCCGCTCGGTCCCGTGATGGCCGCGAAGGCGTTCTCCCCGACCTCGAGATCGACCTCGCGCAGAGCGTGGATCGTCTTGTCCCCGGTCGACGAATACGAGCGGGTGAGCTTTTTCAACGAAATCATGGTCGAACTGGCGTGTCGTTGCCTGCATGCTCATAGCCGTGATCGAGCCGGAGCACAAATACCGCGACATCCGGAATGATACGAACTTCACGGTGATCGAAGAGACAACGAATTACATCGTCGTCGACAAACCCGCGCCCCTGCTCGTCCATCCCAGCGTTCCCGGAAATCCTCCTACCTTGCTCGATGGCCTGCAAGGCCTCCTCGCCTACGAGATCGCAAATGGCGCGCGCCTCTCCATCATCAATCGGTTGGACCGCGAAACCAGCGGCGTCGTCCTCATCGCCAAGAACGCCAAAGCCGCCCGCGAATTCGGCATCGCCATGCAGCGGCGGAAGGTCCTCAAGGAGTACCTCGCGATTGTTCGCGGCTGGCCAGCTGAAGACAAATTTACCATCGACGCGCCGATTCTCCGCAAGGGCGAGATCGGGGAATCTCCCATTTGGGTGAAACGCATCGTCCATCCCAACGGCGCCCAGAGCCTCACGCACTTCGAAGTGTTGAATCGCATCGTGAAAGAAGAATCCAAATTCGCCGTTGTCCGCGCCAAACCGAAGACAGGCCGCATGCACCAGATCCGCGTGCACCTCGCCCACGCAAGTCATCCGGTCGTCGGTGACAAAATCTATGGACCCGACGAACGGTGTTATCTGGACTTCATCGACCACGGATGGACGCCGGATCTCGAGCAGCGCCTCCTTCTCGATCGACATGCGCTCCACTCCTGCAGACTTGAGATCGGAGGACATGCTTGGCAGTCGTCCTTGCCCGAGAAGCTGCGAGAATTCATCTAGCAATGTTAAACGGCGAATGAGATCGACCGGACGCCGGTTCCAGATATGATGCGCGGCCATGAAAGGGACCTATTTCCAGGGGTGTGTCTGGATAGTTTTCGCCAACGTGGCTCCAGCCGCGACACTCGCGGTTTGGACCTTCGACGCGGCGGATTTCGCTCCGACGAGCGTGGCGTCAGGTGTTTCGGCCGATGACGTGGCCATAGGAGCCACGAACATCCCGCCGGATCCGATGGGATTCCTTGGCGATGACAATGGAGGGTTGGCCATCGGACTCTTTAGTCTCTCGTTTGAAACACCGGTGTTCGATATTGCGGTGCGCAATTCTCATCCCACCGAAAGTCTCTTCGCTTCCGACATTTCGTTTCGGATGCGCAATCTCTCTCAGACGACTTCGTTCACCATCACCACGATCAACATCACCTACCGGGGCCAATCAATCGAACTTCAGGACTTTGCCCTCTCAGACGATTGGGTGACATATTCGTTCGCGCTGGGAACGACCCCTCTAGAACTGGTTCCGGGCGAGGAGCTTCTGGTGTTCAGCAGGGGGCTTGGCGATTTCGACGGCTACTCGGCAGTCGTTGACGACATCACGCTCACGGGCACACCTGTCCCGGAACCGGGCAGCGCGCTGCTGCTCATGGGAGCCGTGGTGTCCCTCGGTTTCCAACGACGACGCGGATGAGTCGTCTCGCAGAACGCCGGATTACCACCTTGACGCTGCGCCAGCGCACCCATAGTTTTCCTGCCTTTCTCCCGATGACGGACTCATGAATATCCACGAATACCAGGCCAAGGAACTGTTCAAGAAATTCGGCGTGCCGACACCTGAAGGCCGGGTCGCAAGCACCCCTGCCGAGGCTAGGGCCGCCGCAAAGGAGATCGAGGAGATCGGGGCGTCCAAGCTCGTGATTAAGGCTCAAGTTCACGCCGGCGGCCGTGGGAAGGGAACCTTCAAGAACGGCTTCGAGGGAGGTGTGCACCTTTGCGAATCGACCGCCGAGATCGCCGAGATCGCCGAGAAGATGATCGGCGAAACCCTCGTCACCCATCAGACGGGCGAAGCGGGCAAGCTGGTTCGCAAGGTCATGGTTGCCGAAGCGGTTGATATCGAGAAGGAGTACTATCTCGCCATTCTGATGGACCGGGAAAACCGCTGCCCGGTCATCGTAGCTAGCACGGAAGGTGGAGTGGACATCGAGGAAGTCGCCGCTTCGGCGCCCGAGAAGATCCTTCGCGAAAACATCCACCCCATCGCCGGACTGCAGCCCTACGAGGTGCGCAAACTCGGGTCGCAGCTCGGATTCAAGGGCGGATCGGCGAAGGCATTCGCAAAACTCCTTCGTGCCCTGTTCAAGCTCTTCATGGATTGTGACTGTTCGATGGTCGAGATTAACCCGCTCGTAACCACGCCGGAGGGTGACGTTCTCGCGCTGGATGCCAAGTTTGGCTTCGACGACAACGCGCTCTATCGGCATCCCGACATCGAGGCGCTCCGTGATACGGAAGAGGAGGATCCACGCGAAGTCGCGGCGGCGGAGTACGATCTCAACTACATCGGCCTCGACGGAAACATCGCCTGCATGGTCAATGGCGCGGGCCTTGCCATGGCGACGATGGACATCATCAAGCACTATGGCGGCGAGCCGGCGAACTTCCTCGACGTCGGCGGCGGCGCGAGCCAGGAACAGGTTGCCGCGGCTTTCAAGATCATCCTCAGCGATCCCAACGTGAAGGGAATCCTCGTCAACATCTTCGGCGGAATCGTGCGCTGCGACCTGATCGCGGAGGGCATCATCAACGCCGTGCAGGAGGTTGGTGTCCAGATACCGGTCGTCGTGCGCCTCGAGGGAACGAACGTGGACCGCGGCCGTGCTTTGCTCGCC
>CAJIAN010001065.1_pt1 | contig 11148 bp, 6 predicted proteins | sample 9199061 | NCBI WGS metagenome assembly CAJIAN01 (sample SAMEA7708264, study PRJEB35096) | sediment metagenome | biome: marine neritic benthic zone biome [ENVO:01000025]; feature: sediment [ENVO:00002007]; material: shallow marine sediment [ENVO:03000034] sea grass bed [ENVO_01000059] ...
CGGATTCGTGTCATCAAACCGCAAGTGACAACGCCTCCCCTCGCCCTCCTGCGCGATCCCGAAGTTCAAGCAGATCGACTTCGCGTGACCGATGTGCAGATACCCGTTGGGTTCCGGCGGAAACCGGGTCACCACCTTGCCTCCGTTCTTTCCCGCAGCCACATCCGCCGCGACGATCTCGCGAACGAAGTCCGCGCGTCCGCGTTTGCTTTCTCCTTCTGGTTCAGCTGATTTCATGTAACGGTCTGACGATTCGCCGCTAACAGTTATGGGCGATCAACTACCAAGCAACCGAAAATGACCCGCTCAACAATCTCGATTCAGATTCTGTCGCTTGCCTTCGTCGCGATTCTCGTAAAGCCACTGAATGCTGCCGACAGCCCTCCCAACATCCTCTTCATCCTCGCTGACGATCTCGGCTACGGAGATGTCAGCTGCTACAACCCGGAGTCGAAGGTCCCCACGCCGCATCTCGACAAATTGGCGTCTCAGGGCATGCGCTTCACCGACGCCCACAGTCCGTCGACCGTTTGCACGCCCACGCGCTACAGCGTCCTCACGGGACGCATGGCCTTCCGCACCGGCTACAAGGGCGTGTTCACCGGCGTCGGCGGACCGAACATGATCGAGAAGGAACGCCTGACCTTACCGGGCATGCTCAAGGAACACGGCTACGCAACGGCGTTGTTTGGAAAGTGGCACGTCGGACTGACCTTTCTCGACAAGGACGGCAAGCGCGTCACGCAGGGTGGCAACAAAGGCGTCCGGCTCGTCGATTTCTCGCGGAATATCCCCGATGCGCCGATCCATCGGGGCTTCGATCACTTCTTCGGGACCGCGTGCTGCCCGACGACCGACTGGCTTTACGCCTACATCGAAGGTGATCGCATTCCGGTTCCGCCCGTCGATGTCATCGACAAGACGCCGCTCCCGAAGCATCCGTATTCGCGCGACAACCGCGGCGGCCTGATCGCTCCGGGATTTGACGTGGAAGAGGTCGATCTCGTCTTCCTCGAAAAGAGCAAGGCGTTCCTCAAGGCGCATGTGGCCAAGAATCCCAAGCAGCCCTTCTTCCTCTTTCACTCGATGCAGGCCGTGCATCTGCCCTCATTTCCTGCCGACCAGTTCAAAGGCAAGACGAAGGCAGGCCCGCACGGTGACTTCATCTTCGAGATGGATTGGATCGTCGGCGATCTGATGAAGACGCTCGACGAACTGGGAGTCTCCGACAACACGCTCGTGATGTTCGCCTCGGACAACGGGCCCGAAGTCCCGACCGTGATCGCGATGCGTCGCGATCACAAGCACGACGGCGCCCGTCCATGGCGCGGCGTGAAACGGGACAACTGGGAAGGCGGCCACCGCACCCCCTTCATTGTCCGCTGGCCCGGCAAGGTGAAGGCCGGATCGACGAGTGATCAGATCACCAGTCTCACCGATGTCTTCGCGACTTGCGCCGCTCTTGTCGAGGCCAAGATCCCGAACACTGCCGCCGAGGACAGCTACAACATGCTTCCCGTTCTCTTGGGCACTCAAGGCGACAAACAGGTGCGTCCCTACATTCTCCAGCAGACGATCTCCCTCGCCATGTCCGTGCGGCGCGGCGAATGGAAACTGCTCGACCACAAGGGCTCCGGCGGCAGTAACTATTCGCGCGGAGGCGAATGGGGCATGAAGCAATACGCCCTGCCAGACACCGATCCCGACGCCCCCGGCCAACTCTACAACCTCGCCACCGATCCCGGCGAAACGACGAACGTCTACTCGAAGAACCCCAAGATCGTTGCCGAATTGAAGGCGCTACTGGAGGAATCGAAGAAATCCGGCCGCAGCGCCCCACCCCGCAAGGGAGGGTAACTGTCCCGAGTTACCCACGATTCCCGACGGGCGACACGATCAACACCCCGTGGTGCCGACGTCTCTATTGCCTCCACCTCGCTCTCCAGATCATCGGCAGCTGAGGACATCTGCTGTCCGGGAATGACTTTCCACCGCCCACGCGACCGCGTATGGTTCTGCCCGTGAACCGAGGTTACTGTTGCTGTCTCATCGCCGCTGCGGCTGTCGCACCCCTCTCGCCAACGGTCGCCACTCCCAACGTAGCCGAGTTCCTCGAAAAACACTGCGTTGATTGTCACGAAGGCGAGAAACCCAAAGGCGATTTGTCGCTGGACGAGTTCGACAAGATCGGTCCCGACAACTGGGAACGCATTCTCGAGCAGATCGCCACCGACGAGATGCCGCCGAGAAAGCGAAAGAACCGGCCGCACTTGGAGCAACGTATCACGGTCACGGATGCGATCATGGAGCGACTGCGAAAGGCTGGACGAACTCCCTCGCTTCCGGGTGGACCGCTTCCGACCGACGGCAACCTTGTCGACCACGAACGGCTCTTCAGCGGATTTGAAAAAGGACCCGCATCGTCGCCGCCGCGGTTCTGGCGACGGAGCCAGACGCAGTATGATGCCCTGATGGAGCAGCTCTGGGTGATACCAAAGCTGCGTTACGAGAAAGCCCACCGGCGCGACGATCCGGAGTGGGCCGCCTACAGTTACAGCAAGCCGTTCACCACGCTCGATCCAAGGCACTTCACGAACTACTCGGGCAGCGTGAACGCTGACGAGGCCACGCTGCGCGCGCTCATGAATGCGGGCGCGCAGATTGCGGAGCGACTCACATCGGAGAAGACCGCCTACAGCAAGGAACACCAGCCGCCCATCGCCGTGGGGGTTCCCCACTTCCGGCGCGGAAGCAAATGGGAGAAGTACAAGCTCGATCCGCCGAAGCGCCCGGGGGAGTTCGAGCCGTTTCTTGACGAAGAGGGTGAACATGCGCCGACGGATGCACAGCGGAATGCGGCCATCGCGCGAGTGTTTCGGATCGTTCTTGACCGAGCCGCGACCGACGAAGAGTCGAAGCGCTATCGCGGTCTTCTCGACCGCAATCTCACAAAGAACGGTCCGCTCGCCGCGCTGCGTGGACTGATCACCGCAGTCATCGTGAGCCCGGAGTTCGTCTTCCGCATGGAACTCGGCATGGGCAACAAAGACGAACACGGGCGGCGGATGCTGTCGTCGAACGAACTCGCCTACGCCATCGCCTACGCACTCACGGACGAGGGACCCGACGAAGCACTTTGGGACGCGGCGCGCAGCGGCAAACTCGCGACGCGGGCCGATGTGGAGCGCGAAGTGCGTCGCATTCTCGCCGACGACGGGATCGAGAAGAACCGTCGCCTACGCTTTTTCCAGGAATTCTTCGGCTACCACCGCGCGGGCGATGTCTTCAAGGACCGCGGCGGATGGCATCGTGAAGTTCCGTATCTCGTCCGTGACGCGGACATGCTGGTCGAGCACGTGCTGAAGAAGGACAAGGACGTGTTCTCGGAACTGCTCACGACGGACAGATACTTCGTTGCTTTTCCGAACATCAAAGACGCGGAGCTCTTCAAAGAGGTCATCGCCCGCACGATCGAGGAAACCAAGGCTGGCATTGCAAAAACCAAGGAACGTGGACGCGAGATCAAACCGCCGCGCAAAGGCGAGTACAGCCGGGCATGGGCGTATCTACAGGGTCGCGCACTCATTCCGAGAACGGTGCACAACGATCCCCAGCGTTACGAACACAGCTACCTGCACGTCTACGGAATCGATGGCGCCACTTTCGAATGGACCGCCGAACAACCCAACGCCGTCCCGGGTCGACGCGCCGGCATCCTCACCCATCCGGCGTGGCTGGTCGCGCACTCGACAAACTTCGACAACGACGTCGTCCGCCGCGGTCACTGGATCCGCGAGCATCTTCTCGCCGGAAAGATCCCCGATGTGCCCATCGACGTCGAAGCCCAGGTTCCTGACGAACCGGACAGCACGCTCCGCGAACGCATGCGGGTGACGACGGAAGAACGCTGCATCCGCTGCCACCGCCGGATGGATCCCCTTGGATTCCCGTTCGAGATCTACGATCACTACGGAATGTTCCGCGTGAAGGAGATGGTCGGCGCTCGCGACAACAAGCCGAAGCCCATCGACTCGAGTGGCGCGGTTCTCGAGAGTGGGGAAGCGACACTCGAGGGCCCCGTCGAAGACGCCATCGATCTCGTCCACAAGCTCGCCAAGTCACCGCGCGTCCGGCAATCGATCATCCGTCACGCCTTCCGCTACTGGATGGGGCGCAATGAATTTCTCTCGGACTCCCCCACTCTCATCGCCGCCGACAAGGCCTATGTCGAGAGCGGCGGAAGCTTCAACGCCGTCCTCGTCTCCCTGCTCACCTCCGATTCCTTCCTCTACCGCAAATGAACGATCCAACACGCCGCAAATGCATCAAGGGAATGGCCGGACTCGCACTCGCCGGAACGGCCGCGAGCGCCAGCGAACAAAAGCCATCATTGACCGTGCTCAGCTTTAATATCCTCGCCGGAGGAACGCGACGCGGCCCGCTGTATCGTTGTGCCAATCTGATCCTCGAAGCGGGCGCCGACATCGTCGGACTCCAAGAGATCGGCAGGAGCGGCGCCGCGCTTGCCGAGATGACTGGCTTCTTCCGGTTCACACAGGGAGGAAACGAAATTCACAGCCGCTATCCGCTTGGCGAGTCGACCAAGTCAAGGCGGGGGGTGAGAATCGAAGTTCCAGGGACGGATGGCGTGTGGATGTTCAACACCCACCTTCGCCCAATGCCGTACCAACCCTATCAACTCGCGCGCATCCCCTACGGCAACGGCAATCCCTTTATCGAAACCGAGGAGGAAGCCATCGCCGAAGCCGGGCGGGCGCGTGGTGGCGAACTGAACGCGCTCCTTGCCGACCTCGAACCGTCCATCACCTCCGGAAAGCCGGTCCTCCTCACCGGGGATTTCAACGAACCCAGCCACCTCGACTGGTCGGCAACGGCGGCGGAAGCCGGTTGCTGCAAGATCCCGGTTCGTTGGCCGACCTCGTTCCGGCTTGCTCGCAAAGGACTGGCTGACGCCTACCGTGCGGTCTATCCTGATCCCGTGACGCACCCGGGACACACGTGGACTCCCTCTCCTTCGAAAGAGGATGTGATGGACCGCATCGACGTGGTCTACGCGAGAGGTTTCAAGGCGCGGAAGGCTGCCGTCATCGGTGAGAGTGAAGAGCGCGCGGACATCGTCTTCGATCCCTTTCCCTCCGATCACCGCGCCGTGGTCGCCCAGTTCGATCTTCCATGATGCAAACCACTCGCCGTCAATTCCTCAAGGGCTCGTCGCTTGCCGCAGCGTCGCCGTTCATGCAGTCGGTCCAGGCCGCGATCGAATCGCACGCCGATGGGAACGACAAGCCTCCTCCGCGATTCGTCTTCTGCATGAAATCGAACGGCCTCTGGGCGGAGATGATCCAGCCCAAAGGACTCGAGAAGCATCTGCCGTTCGACGTCGCCTACGACGAGAAGGGACGTCTGGTGAACAGCAACAACGGCAACATCCGAAAGTCGGCGACACCCGCGGCCGACTTGGAAATACGTGACGACATGGCGCTCGGTGACGTGATGGAACCACTCACGCCATTCAAGGATCGCATCTCGATCCTCCAAGGCATCAATTCCGGGTTCAACACCTACCACATGGGCTGCTACCAGACATTGGGCGCGTTCCAGGCGAAGACACGCAATTCCATCGAGACCCTCGGACCGACCGTCGATTCCATTCTCGCTCAAGCCTTCCCCCGCCCGATTCCACACGTTTGCCTCGGCCACGATCCGCGCTCGCCATCCGGTGTCGCATACGTTCCCACCTCCGCAGCCGGAAAAGGCAAACCACTCCCCTTCTACACAAAGCCGACGCGCGCCTACAAAGAACTGTTCGGCGTCATCGACGAGGGCGCCGCGAAAGCGGAATACGACACGCAGACCGAGATCCTCGATTTCTTTATCGAGGATGCGAAGCGATTGCAGAAGAACATCGCCGCGCCCGAGCGCGAGCAGCTTGACCGCTACCTCGAAGCCTTCGGATCGATCAAGCGGAGCCGGAAGAAGGTCGAGTCGATGAGCGACCAACTGCGCAAGCACGCACCGGACCCGCCGAAGGATGTCGACGCCCATTCGACGATGAAGATCGGCGAAGGGAATGCCGAGATCGCGATTGCGGCGCTGCTCAGCGGACTCACCAACGTCGTCACTTTGCGCTTCGATCTACTCGGCTCGTCGAGCTACGAGGGCATTGGCGGCCTTCATGGCGGGGTCGGACACGGGCAGGTGAAGAATATCCTCAAGGCCCGACGCGAGATCTGCAGCTTCCAGTTCACCCAGATCGCCCGCATTGCCAAGGCGCTGCAATCAATCCCCGAAGGCAACGGTACGATGCTCGACAACACCGCCTTCGTCTACACCAGTGACAACGGCGAAACGCACCACTCGAGCGGTGTGAACTATCCCATCATGCTTCTCGGCGACCTCGGAGGGAGATTGAAAAAGCGGCGTTACTTCGCTCCCGGGAACGAGGAAAAGGTCGACCGTGCGAAATCCGAATACACCCGCCTCGGCGATGTGTGGGCGACAATTCTCGCCGCTGCCGGCCAACCGCACGAGGAGTTTGGCATTCCCGTGAACGGTATCGCCCACGACCCGATTGCCTCGCTACTCACATGAATGGCGGTCGGACAAGCGGGATCGCCAGCGAACTCCGTCTCTCCTTCGTAGCTCGCCTTTCCAAAGTCGAGACTCGGACGACGCGCGACTCGACTCTGGAAAGGCGAGCTACGATGCTTCGCGTCGGGGGGGCTTGATAACAACCTCTTTACCATGAAGCATATCCTAACATCTATAGTAACTGGAATCCTTACCGTTTCATCCGCCTCTGCCGCCGACCCGGTGAAGATCTTTTTCCTCGTTGGCCAGTCGAACATGGAGGGCAAGGGCAATCCCATTCACCTCGACACCTACAAGGACGATCCCACGATCAAGCCGACCTATGCCGGCCTCAAGGACGGCGACGGCTGGAAGGTCCGCGACGATGTCTGGATCACCTATCCCTCGAAAAACGGCGGTGCCAAACACGGACCGCTCACCGCCGGCTACGGTACCAAGGGCGAGAACTCGATCGGACCCGAATTCGGATTCGGGCACACCGTCGGCAACGCGATCGAAGCGCCCGTCGTTCTCATCAAGATCGCGTGGGGCGGCAAATCCGTGGCCGTGGACTTCCGCCCGCCGGGTGCGCCACCAACGGAAGACGAGATGAAGGCCCTGCTCGAACGCGCGCAGAAGAAGAAGCCCAAAACCACGATGGACGACATCAAGAACCGCTACGGTCACTACTACCGCGAAGTCATCCGCCACGCCAAAACCGAGATGGCCGACCTCGGAAAACGCTTTCCGAAGCTGAAGAACCGCGAACTGGAGATCGCGGGCTTCATCTGGCATCAGGGTTTCAACGACAAGATCAACCGCACCCTCCGCGACGGCAAGTATGCCGACTACACGAAGTGGCTCGCGCAATTCATCAAGGATGTGCGCAAGGATCTCGGCGCCCCCGACATGCCTTTCGTCATTGGCGAACTGAGCACCGGAGGCATTCCCAGCCGCGGCGATTTTCAAAAAGCCCAGGCAGCGACGGCGAAGAAAGTGGACAATGCGGTTTTTGTTCCCACCGCCGAGTTCTACGACACCGCCGCCCACGAACTCTACAAGAAGAACTTCTGGAAGGGCACGGAAGAGGAGAAGGCACAGTGGAAAGCCGTCGGCAACGACCGGCCGTACCACTACCTCGGTTCCGGCAAGACCTACTACCTCAAGGGCGTCGCCTTTGGCGAAGCGGTTATCAAGATGCTGTAGCCGGGGCAGGGCCTCGCCCTAAAAACGAATGCAACGGGAGCGTTGCGCTGGACGAGCGTCGACCCTACTTTTCCGCGCTTGAAGACCATTTTCTCAACCTTCGTCGCCGCTGTCGGGCTTAACGCCCCCTCAGCGTCGGCGGAATCGATCGACTACAACCGCGACGTGCGCCCCATCCTCGCGGACACGTGCTTCAACTGCCACGGGATCGACGAGAACTCGCGAAAGGCCAAGCTGCGCCTCGACACCTTCGAAGGCGCGACCGCCCGTCGCGACGGTGGTGCCGCCATCATTCCCGGCAAACCGGATGCGAGCGAACTCGTCCGCCGGATCTTCGAATCGGATCCTGACGAACAGATGCCTCCCTCGGACCACGCAGTCCAATTGACCGCGACGCAGAAGAACTTGCTCAGGCAATGGATTGCGGAGGGCGCCGAGTACCAGAGACACTGGGCGTTCGTATCGCCTACCCGCCCCATAACGAAAACACGCAATGCGATCGATGAAATCGTCCGTCGAGAGTTGTCCCGACGCGGGTGGAAACCGAGCCCGCGAGCCGACCGGCTGACGCTGATTCGGCGACTCAGTCTCGATCTCACCGGACTGCCGCCGACGCCTGACGAAGTCGATGCGTTTGTCACCGACCGTTCTGCGAACGCTTACGAGAAGCAAGTCGATCGCCTTCTCGCCTCGCCGCGTTTCGGCGAACGCATGGCGATGTGGTGGCTCGACGGTGCACGCTATGCGGATAGCCACGGATTCCAAGCAGACTGGGAACGCTACCAGTGGCCATGGCGGGACTGGGTCATCAATGCGTTCAACGCGAACCAGCCCTTCGATCAATTCACCATCGAGCAGCTCGCCGGCGACCTGCTACCCAATGCGAAAAACTCCCAGATCGTTGCCACCGGCTTCAACCGCAATCACCGGATCAATACAGAAGGTGGGTCGCTCAACGAAGAGTGGCTGGTCGAGAACGTGATCGATCGCGTCGAGACCACAGGATCGGTCTGGCTGGGACTCACTCTCGGTTGCGCGCGGTGTCATGATCACAAATACGATCCCGTCACGCAGAGGGAATTCTATCAACTCTTCGCCTTCTTCCACAACGTTCCCGAACAGGGCAAGGGGCCCGGAAAGCAGGGGAACTTCACGCCCACCCTCAGCGTCGAGCGCCCTGACATCGACGCGCAACTCCGTCGGTTGGACGGCGCGCTAGACGAAGCGAAGAAAGCCCTCGCCGTTGCCAAGAGACAAGCGCGTTCACGGAGCAAGAAGAACGACGCCGTTCAATTCTTCCCGCTCAAGCAAGCCAAGGTGAGTTCCAAGAATGGCGCGACGTTCAAGATGCAATCAGACCATTCATTCCTCGCCTCGGGCAAGAATCCGAAGCGGGACTCCTATACGATATCCTCCCCGATCGGATCGGGGCGCCCAACAGGTGTCCTTCTCGAGGCTTTGCCTGATCCCAGCATGGCGAACAAGAGCCTTGGTCGTGCGCACAACGGTAACTTCGTCCTCAGCGGCATCGAAGCCTCGCTCAACGGCGAACAGGTGAAACTCGGAACGCCAACAGCCACCTACGAACAAAAAGGCTGGCCAATCGCGAACAGCCTCGACGGCAAGAACAACACCGGATGGGCGGTTGATGGCAACACGAAATTCGACGCACGGAAGGCTCTCTTCCTCGTCGAGGAACTCCCCGCCAATTCGGACAACGGCCGGTTCGAACTCAAGCTGCATTTCAATGCGATTGATCAGCACGCCATCGGCCGGTTTCGCGTGTCCCTGACCAACCATCCGCTCCCAGCCCTCCCGGGCAAAGCGGCGGATCCTCCCGCAGTCGCGAAGGCGAAGAAACGGATCGGGCAGATCGAGAAGCAGCGGAAAGATCTGACTTCAAAAGCACCAACGGTGATGGTCATGCAGGAGATGGAGAAACCGCGCGATACGTTTGTTCTCGAGCGCGGCCAGTACGACCAGCCCCGTGAGAAAGTGGAGGCTGGGCTTCCCTCCGCGTTCCCGCCGCTCCCGAGAGGCGCACCACGCAACCGACTCGGACTTGCGCGGTGGATCGTCTCGCCAACGAACCCACTCACCGCCCGCGTGCAGGTGAACCGGATCTGGGAACTGCTCTTCGGGACCGGCATTGTCGCGACGAGCGAGAACTTTGGGACGCAGGCCGAGCTTCCGAGCCATCCCGAACTGCTCGATTGGCTCGCGACCGAATTCGTTCGGCTCGGGTGGGATACGAAAGCGCTCCTGAAGACGATTGTCATGAGCGAGACCTACCGACAGGCCTCGGCATTTCGGAAACAGGATGCGTTGGATCCGCAGAATCGACTCCTCGCCCGCGGTCCGCGCTTCCGCGTCCAGGCGGAGATGGTCCGAGACGGCGCGTTGTTCATTTCCGGATTGCTGAAGGAGAAGCTAGGCGGCCCCAGCGTGCGCCCCTACCAGCCGCCCGGAATCTGGAGCGAATTCAACTTCTACGGCAACCTCCGAAACTACAAACACGATACGGGCGAAGGTCTCTACCGGCGCAGTCTCTACACCATTTGGAAACGCACGGCTGCTCCTCCGGCGATGACACTCTTCGACATGCCGAGCCGCGAGATCTGCACAGTGAAGCGGGCCCGCACCAACACCCCGCTCCAAGCGTTGGCGCTGATGAATGATGTCACCTACGTCGAAGCCTCGCGCCATCTTGCCCGACGCATGCTCGCGGAAGGCGGCAGCAGGATCGAGGACCAGATCACCCACGGATTCCGGCTTGCGACTTCGCGGACGCCTGCGGACCACGAACTGCGTCTCCTCGTCGACGGCTTCCAACGCCGCCTTGAGCGCTACAAGGCCAATCCCGAAGGAGCGAAGCAGTTGATCAGTCTGGGAGAATCGGCGCCCACCGCCGGACGCGATCCCGCGATGCTCGCCGCGCTCGCAACAACAGCCAGCATCATCCTCAACCTCGACGAAACGATCACCAAGGAGTAGCCGCATGCTCGATCTTCAAGACCAGCTGAATCGCCGCACGTTCCTTCAGACCTCCGCCAACGGTCTCGGACTCGCCGCGCTCTCCACACTGCTTCCGAGCGCCAACGCGGCGAACCTCCGCCCGCACTACCCGGCGAAGGCAAAACGGGTGATCTACCTTTTCCAGAGTGGAGCTCCTTCGCAGATGGACCTCTTCGATCCGAAACCCGGACTCAAGAAGCGTCACGGCGAGGACCTTCCCGATTCGATCCGGATGGGCCAGCGGATCACGGGGATGACCTCTGGCCAGAAGACGCTGCCGGTCGCCCCATCGATCTTCAAGTTCGGACTATACGGCGAGAGCGGCGCGTGGCTCAG
>CAJIAN010000105.1_pt1 | contig 11132 bp, 8 predicted proteins | sample 9199061 | NCBI WGS metagenome assembly CAJIAN01 (sample SAMEA7708264, study PRJEB35096) | sediment metagenome | biome: marine neritic benthic zone biome [ENVO:01000025]; feature: sediment [ENVO:00002007]; material: shallow marine sediment [ENVO:03000034] sea grass bed [ENVO_01000059] ...
CTTCTCGTGCATTCCGATCAGTTTCGAGGGGCGCGGCTTTCGCATAGCCCCGCCTTTAGCGAGCTGTTGAAACGGCGCGCGGACGAGTGGGCGGATGCGAATCCGAAGAAACTGGAAGCTCTCTGGGGGCGGCTCTATGTCGATCGCGAAATGGTCACCACGCGGACACTCGTAGGCGAACTGGCAGCCTCCACGGAGAAGGAGGAGCGCAATGGAATCCGTGCGAAAATCTTCAAGCGGATGCCGACTCCCAAACTGGATATCCTCAAACTCGCGGGCATGCCTCCCGAAGAACTGGCACATTTTCAGGAGATCCACGATGGTGCGCCCCTTCCCGCTTGGGCGCAAGCGGTGCGCGAGTGAATTGTCATTGGGGGATTGAAAAACCTTGGAATAATCGGTTGACTCCTCCGTCGAATGTTGTATATACAACTTACTATGACTTGGAATCAGACAGAAAAGGTGCGCAAAGCCGCTGACATGATCGCCAACGATTGCGTGGCGATGCGGGTCCGCTACTTGAATCGAACGCTCACCGCGTTCTACGACGATGCCTACCGCCCGCTTGGCATCACCGCGAGCCAAGGGAACATGCTGGTCGCGGTCATCAACCGGGGAACGCTCTCGCCCACTGAATTGGGTCGATTGCTCAACATCGAAAAATCAACCCTGAGTCGAAACCTCGAGCGAATGAGAAAGGCGGGTTGGATCGAGGTCAGAACTTCCGGGCGAACTCATGAGATCGAGGCTACCAGGGCGGGCAGGCAACTGCTCGTCGAGTTGCTGCCGCAGTGGCGGAAAGCCCAGAACGAAGCGGCCGGCCTGCTGGGCGACGAAGGATGCGCGACGCTCCGGGATGTCGGTGATCTTGCGCGTCAGCAGCTGAGCACACCATGAGCCATTTTTCACACCACTGAGTTGTATATACAACTTATAAACTTGAACTAAAGCAGAGAGATGAACAAAAGGAACAAACCCATGAAAACGAAGAACAAGACCAAGGTGCTCGTGATTGGAGCGACCGGAAAGACCGGCCAACCGGTCGTTGAACAAGCCCTCGCCGCCGGACTAGAGGTCCGCGCCGTCATTCGAAGAGAGGATGATCGCTCCGAGCACCTCCGCAAACTCGGAGCTGAAACGGTACAAGGCGATGTGCACGAGATGAAATCCGTGCGATCGCTCGTCAACGGAGTCGATCGCATCTACTTTGCCTATCCCCCGCACCTCGATCGCCTCGTCGAAGCCACGGCCAATGTTGCCGTCGCCACGAAGGACGAGGGCCTCTCCGGGGTGGTGAACATGTCGCAGATCACCGTGCGGGAGGGCGCGCGCAGCCCGCTGACGCATCATCACTGGCTGTCGGAGAAAGTCTTCGATCACGCCGATGTCGGCGCCGTGCACATCCGGCCCACCTTTTTCGCGGAGAACCTGCTGCTCTTTTGCTCGCAGACCATCGCTGCGGAAGGGAAGATCTACCTGCCCTACGGGAACCGAAGCCACGCGCCGATCGCAGCCAACGACATCGCGCGCGTCGTGGTGGCGCTCCTCGTGGATCCGTCCAAGTACGTTGGCGAACGGCTCCTGCTTACGGGTCCGGAGAACCTCAGCATTGCGGAGATGGCAAATGTCATCGGGGCGGAGATCGGCAAGCCCGTCGAGTATGTCGATCTGCCAGCGGAGGCCTGGGAGGAGATCCTCGAGAAGCAGGTCGGGCTGCCGAAGTTTCTCGCCGTCCACCTCCACAAGGTGGCCCTCGATCATCAGGACGGGATCTTCGACCGGCAGACGAACACGGTGGAGGAAGTGACCGGCGTCGCGCCGCAGCGCCTCGCGGAATTCGTGAGGGAGCGGCTCCCGCTTTTCAAGGGCGAGGAGGCAGTCTTTCTCGGAGTCTGATGCGAGCAGAGGCGGAGAAGCCGTCGCGGCACTCGTCCGCGGCGCCTTCTCCCGTTCTCGATTCGGCTTTCACCCGCAGACATTTTCGGTTCATGCTGCCGACCGATGAAAGCCCTCGGTCGTGCCGCGCTTACCCTGCTCGTGGTCGCCACGGCTTCGGGAGCGCAGCCACCCAACAGCGCGACCGAAGCGGTCGCCGCTCTCGACGTCTACCCCGGAATGGAGGCGATCCTTTTCGCGAGCGAGCCGATGATCGGATCGCCGACGAATATCGACATCGACCGCAAGGGCCGCGTCTGGGTCTGTGACGTCGCAAACTACCGCGCCCACGCGAACAAACCGGTCCGACCGAACGGGGATCGGATTCTGATTCTAGAGGACACCGATGGCGACGGCGTGGCGGACAAGAAGACGCTCTACTACGAGGGCCGGGATATCGATGCCGCGCTGGGGATCTGTGTTTTCGACGATCACGTGATCGTCAGCTGCGCCCCGAACATCCTCGTCTTCACCGATACCGATGGCGACGACAAACCGGACCGGAAGGAGACCCTTTTCAAGAACACGGGACGCAAACAGGACGACCACTCGACCCACTCGGTGGTCAACGGTCCCGACATGGGTTTCTACTTCAACTTCGGGAACAACGGGATCGCGGTCCGCGGGGGACGCGCGCGAAACCACAGCCACGGCGACGCCAATCGCTATCCCATCATCGACCGATCAAGGCTGCGCGGGAATGCCGACTGGAAGAACCTCGAATCGCCCTACTGGGGTGGCATGGCATTCCGCTTCGATCTCGTCCGTGCCGATTTCGACCGCATGGAGGCGTCGAATGTCCGGGTGCTGGGCCACAACTTCCGCAACAATTACGAGCTCGCGGTCGATTCCTTTGGGAACGTCTGGCAAACGGACAACGACGATGACGGAAACTACGGCTGCCGGATCAACTTCGTGATGGAGGGCGGGAATTTCGGATATCGCGACGAGATCACCGGAGCAGGATGGCGGAAGAAGCGCGTCAACCAGAACGCGAACGTCTCGAAGCGCCATTGGCACCAGAACGATCCGGGTGTCGTTCCCAATCTCATCGAAACCGGCGCCGGTTCGCCCACCGGAATCACCGTCTACGAGGGTCGCCTGCTTCCCGAGGCGTTCTGGGACACCCCCATTGCCTGTGATGCTGGTCCCGGAGTGGTCTGGGGAACGCAGACAAAACCGGATGGCGCAGGATTCAAAGGTGAACTCGTGAATTTGGTGAAGGGCGAGCGCGACAAGTGGTTCCGACCCGTCGACGTTGCGGTCGCTCCCGATGGCTCGGTCTTCGTGAGCGATTGGCACGATCCCCACGTCGGATGGAATCGCCAGGGAGACATCCCGCATGGCCGCATCTTCCGGATCGCCCCGAAGGCCCACCGCTATGAGCCGCCCGACTACGAGAAGGCGACTGCCGCAGAGCGTTTGAGCAACCCGAATGCGGATTTCCGGATTCTCGATTTCGATGACGACGTGCGTGCGATCTTTTTCGAGAGCAAAAACCCACGACATCGCGCGCGGGCCCTCTGGCGGCTCTGTTCGGAGTGGCAGGCCTTCGACAATGCGGTTTTCGAGGCTGGCCTCAAGGATCCGGACCCGGACATCCGCATGGTGGCCCTCAAGGCCGGCCTCCGCGTTCCCGATCGCAGGGAGCGCGGGCTCAAGGGCCTCGATCTGATTCGCCGCATGGCGAAGGACCCTTCGCCGAGGGTTCGCCGGGCGTGTGCGCTAGCACTCCAAGACTATTCGAGCCTCGAAGCGGCGCGGATCTGGGCCGACCTCGCGGATCAGCATGACGGCGAGGATCGCTGGTATCTGGAGGCGCTCGGGATCGGGGCCAGGCACATTTGGGACGCGGCGTTCACCCTCTGGAGGGATCGGCAGAAATTCGCCCACGGGTGGACGAAGGCCCAGGAACAGATCATCTGGCGATCAAGAAGCGCGCAGACGGCGGACCTCGTCGTCGATATCGTGACCAAGCGGGATTGGGATTCGCAGATGGGCGACATGGCGTTTATGCGGAGTTTTGATTTCCTCCCCGACTCACCTGCCAAGCAACGCGCGCTCGTTCGCCTCGCCACCATGGTGACGGGCGATGACAATGACATCTCCGATCTTCAAGAACAGGCGCTCCTGCGGATCGGCCGGGAGCTTCTGCGCGACCCGTTCTGGTGCAAGACCCACGAGATCGAGCCCCGCGTCGAATGGTATCCGGGCAAGGATCTCGCCCTGATCGAGCATCTCGGCGCCAGCGAGGAACATCCGAAGATGGTCGAGTGGGCGCTTGCCCATCCGGAGAACCCCGAAGCGACGGACGTGCTTCGCGTGGGGCTTTCGAGCAGATCCAAAGAGGAGGTGGCTAGGCTGCTTACCGACAACGAGGATTCGGTGCGGATCGCAAAGTTGCTGGGCAGTCTGCAGACACAGATCGTTATTGACGTCCTCGTCTCCCGACTGTCGAGCGCGGACACGGCCCGCGAGTTGCGCGAGACCTGCGTCCACGGTCTCGCGAAGGGAACCCGGGGAATCGAAACCATGGTGCGGCTCGCCGAAAGGGGGCAGTTTCCGGAGGAGTTGAAATCTGTCGCGGGATTCGCGATCAAGAACACTTACAATGTCGGTCTCCATGATCGCGCGGCGAAGCAGTTTCCATCTCCGCCTATCGAAGGAGATGCGGAGATCCCGCAAATCACCGACTTGGTGGTCTACGTGGGGAACGCGAAGAATGGCGCCCGGATTTTCGAGAAGGCCACCTGCGCCACATGCCATGTCGTCGAAGGAAAAGGAATCTCCTACGGACCGGATCTCTCGGTGATCGGGGACAAGCTCTCCCGCCAGGCCCTTTACGAAGCCATTCTCAATCCGAGTGCAGGCATCTCACCCACCTACCAGCTTCATCAATTCACCCTCGATTCGGGAGAGGTGCGGACAGGATTCGTCGAGAGCGAATCGGATTCGGAGATAGCGTTGCGGCAGCCCGGGGGAACTCTGGCCGAACTCTCCGTCGAGGAAATCGCAGAGCGAACGACGATCCCATCCTCCGCCATGCCCGCCAATCTCACCGCGCTCGTGACGCTCGACGAACTGGTTGATCTGGTCAGCTACTTGGAGTCGCTGAAGGGAGCGCCCAAAGAATAACCGGGAAAAAAACTTCACCTTTCCTCTTGACCGACCGGTCGGTCACAACTAGACGTGTCTTATGCCCGAGAACACGACAGCCGGCGGCAAGCGGGAGGAGATCATCGAGATCGCCTCGCGGCTCTTCTACGAGCAGGGCTACGGAGCGACCGGAATCAAGCAGATCATCGACGAAGCCGCTATCGCCAAGGGGACTTTCTACACGCATTTCAGATCGAAGGAGGAACTGGGTCTGGCATGGTTGAGGGCGCGACACGCGCAGTGGGGCGGCTGGTTCGAGGAGGCGACGAACCACCTCAAAACCAGCGCCCAGAAGATCCTGAAAGCGTTTTCCTTTCTTGAGGAATGGATCTCCGGTGCCAATTTCCGCGGTTGCGCCTTCATCAACACGATGGCCGAGACGCCCGATGCCGACAGCTCGATGAGAAACGAGGTCGCAAGGCACAAGACGTCCCTGCTCGAGACCTTTCAGGATTTGGCCATCGATCATTTCAAGGCCGCTGGCCTCACGACGGCGGCGGCTCGGCAGAAGGGCACCGCCATCTACCTGTTGTTTGAGGGATCGCTCGTCGAGGCACAGAATTTCAACGATACCTGGCCGATCCAAACCGCCCGCAAGGAAGTGAAGGCGATGCTCAAAGCCGCCAATTCCACCTGAGTCTGCCCTGCCACCCCATTTTTTTCACCATTTAACGACCGACCGGTCGGTAGTAATCAAAACGAAAAACCAAAAGACCATGAACCCGATACCTGAAGTAAGACCCGTCCATCTGACGCCGAAGTTCCTGCTGACGCTCGGCGCGATCTTCGTGATCCTGACCGCGCTCGTCGCCATCATCACCACCCGACCATCCCAGGCTGAGGTGCCCGTACCCAAGCCGACCTCTGGGGTGGACACCCGAACCCACTTCCGCACCGTCCAGATCGAAGGTCAGCAGATCTTCTATCGCGAGGCGGGGGCACCGGAGAATCCGGCCGTTCTCCTGCTCCACGGATTCCCGACTTCGTCGCACATGTTCCGAAATCTGATTCCGCAACTTGCGGCCTCCCATCATGTTGTCGCCCCGGATTACCCGGGTTTCGGCCAAAGCTCCATGCCGAAAGTAGACGAGTTCGATTACACCTTCGACAACCTCGCCGCCGTTGTGGAGAAGTTCGTCGCGAAGGTGGGACTCGAGAAGTACAGCCTGTATCTGATGGATTACGGAGCGCCGATTGGTTTTCGCCTAGCGGCGAAGTATCCGGAACGCGTCGAGTCGCTCGTCATCCAGAATGGCAACGCCTACGAAGAAGGGTTGCAGGAGTTCTGGGACCCGATCCGGGCCTACTGGAAAGATCGGACCGAGGAGAACGGCGATGCCTTGCGCAAACTGCTCACGGCGGAAGCCACGAAATGGCAGTACACCGTCGGCGTCCGCGACCTGGAGACGATCAGTCCCGACAACTGGACAATCGACCAGCGTCTTCTCGATCGACCGGGCAATCAGGAGATTCAGTTGGCGCTCTTCTACAGCTACGGCAGCAATCCGCCGCTTTACGCCAAGTGGCAGGCCTACCTCCGCAAACACCAGCCCCCGACGCTCGTGGTCTGGGGGAAAAACGACCCGATCTTTCCCGAATCAGGTGCCCATCCCTACAAGCGCGATCTCAAGAACCTCGAGTTCCACATCCTCGACACCGGGCATTTCGCGCTCGAAGAGGACGGCGAACGTATCGCACAACTGATGAAGTCGTTTCTCGCGAGGAACGTGAAATGAAAACCTGTAAGGAGCCCGGCTCCCGCGCGACATACCCAAGCGCGGCCGGACTCCGCGCACACCATCCAACGAAAACATGAACCAGAACTTCACTCAGTTCGCCTTCACCCCCAGCGTGAAGGAAGCGCAGGAGCACTACGGATCCCGCGCCAACTACGAGCGCATGGAGCGCGATCCCGATCGCTTTCTGCTCACCGACAAGGAAAAGGAATACATCCCGACGGTCGACTTCTTCTTCATGGCCACCGTTGGGGAGAACGGTTGGCCGTACGTGCAATACCGGGGGGGCCCGACCGGGTTTCTCAAGATCCTCGATGACCGCACGCTCGGTCTTGCCGACTTCCGCGGAAACCGTCAGTTCATCAGCGTCGGCAACATCAATAGCGGCGGGAAGGTCGCCCTGATCCTGCTCGATTTCGCACGACGCGTCCGTCTGAAGCTCTGGGCAACCGCCACCGTGAAGGATGCCGGCGAGGATCACGACCTGGCCGAGAACCTCAGCGATCCGGGATACAAGGCGAAGGTCGAGCGGCTGATCACCTTTACGATTCAGGCCTACGACTGGAACTGCCCGCAGCACATCAAACCCCGGTTCACCGAGGAGGAAATTGCCGCGGATATTTCCCGCTTCTGTCCCGACGCGAACGTCGAATCCGAAACCTGCGAACACTGCGATTAGAACAATGAAGACCCACGAATTCGATACCGTCGTCATCGGCTCCGGAACCTCTGCCCACTACGCGATCACTACTCTGAACGGGGCGGGCCAGAAGATTGCCGTCGTCGACGAGCGTCCCTACGGCGGCACCTGCGCGCTGCGGGGATGTCAGCCAAAGAAATACCTCGTCGCCAATGCCGAAGCGGTCGCGATGGCGAAGCATCTCGAGGGGATCGGATTGACCGATGCGCCGAGGACCGATTGGGCGGCGCTGCAAAAGCTGAAGAACGAGTTCCTCGACGGAATTTCCGAAGAGGAGGTCGAAGATTTCAACGAGGCGGGCATCGCGACCTTCGCCGGTCGGGCGACCTTCGTTGCTGAGGACGAGCTCGCGGTCGGAGAAGAACGACTCAAGGCGCAGAACATCGTGATTGCCACCGGGGCAGTGCCGCGACGATCGGACATTCCCGGCACGGAACTCGCACATGACAGCGAGTATTTTCTGAACATGCCCCAACTCCCGAAGCGGATCGTCTTCATCGGGGGCGGATACATTTCCTTCGAGTTCGCGCACGTCGCCGTCTACGCCGGGTCGGAGGTGACGATCCTCCACCGTTCGGCGCGGCCGCTGAAGCAGTTCGATCCCGACATGGTCGACACCGTGATCGAGGCGAGCGAGGCGGCGGGGATTTCCGTGGTCGTCAACGAACCTCCCACACGCATCGAGAAAACTGATGCCGGACTCGTTATCCACGGTGAATCCGGCAAGCGCTACGAAGCCGATCTCGTGATCGAAGCCGTCGGACGTGTCCCCAATCTTTCGGTTCTCGACGGCGACCGTGGAAATGTCGAGCACACCGAGCGAGGGGTCAGCGTGAATGAGTTTCTCCAAAGCGTCTCCAACCCCCGCGTCTACGCCATTGGCGACTGCGCTGCCAGCGGTGCGATGCTCGCCACCGTCGCGGACGAGCAGGGAAAAATCGCCGCGCGCAATATCCTTGCCGGAGACGAGCCGAAAACCGCCGACCTTTCGGTCGTGCCCAGCGCCGTCTTCACCATCCCAAACCTTGGCTCCGTCGGCATGACCGAAAGTGAGGCCCGCGCGCAGGGAGTCGACTTCCGCGTCAACCGCGGTTCACCCACAGGCTCTCCGTCGTCAAAACGGATTGGTGAGAAGCACGCGGCCTACAAGATCCTTATCAGCAACGAAGACGACACCATTGTCGGAGCGCACCTCGCACGGCACAACGCCTCGGAGGTCATCAATATCTTCGCCCTCGCCATCAAATACGGCATCAAGGCGCATGATCTCGCCGACTTTCTCTGGGCGTACCCCACCTCGACTTCTGATTTGAAGAACTGGGTCCGCTGACCTGAAAGGAAAGGCTTGAAAGATCGCGACAAGCCTGTAAATACACGGTCCACCGTATTCCTCTGCCGCTGACCGCGTGAACCACGCGGAACCGTGCATGCTCCCGCCCCCGACATTGCCGCTTCCGCCGCTCGCGGAAGTTAGGAGGGATGAGGTTCCCAATCCCTTCCGTATCGATGGCGCACGAAAGCATCTACGCACACCTCACCCCCGAGTCGCATCGCAGATCGCGGACAGGTGCCGTGCTTGCCCAGCTTCTCGGCGAAACCAACCTCGAACTCACCGGCGCATGCCTCTCACGCGGTGCGGCAGAATCGATCGTGTTCCATCTCGCTGGGGAGAATGCCGAGGAGATGGCAGACCGCGTTGCGGGTAGTATCGAAACTCGGGGTTCACTGAGAGGCCGATTTGCGAGTACCGATGATCCTGTTGTCGAGATCCGGAAGGACCGGCCGAGCAATCTCCATCACCACATCGGCGGATACGTGGAGCAAACGCTCGTGCTTCTCAAGCCAGACAACTTCGAGTATCCAAGCATCCGGCCCGGAGCCCTCGTCGATCATTTCGCGCGCACCGGTCTCCGTCTCGCCGCGCTGAAGGTGCACCACATGAGCGTCGCCGAGGCCGAGGACTTCTACGCACCCGTGCTTCCAGTGCTCGAGGAGGCTTTCAAAGAATCCCACGGGAACAGCGCCGCCGATTTCCTGGACCGCGAGTACGAAGAATCTCTATTTCCCGGCGAACGCCGACGCATCGCCGAGACCGTGGGCCCGGTCATGGGGCGGCGGCGTTGGGAAACGCTGATCGAATTCATGACCGGATCACGCCCATCCCAGATGCCCGACGCCGACAAGAATCGGCCCGGGACGCGCAAATGCCTCGCATTGGTCTACGAGGGCGAGCGTGCCATCGACCGCATCCGCAGCACGCTCGGACCGACCGATCCCGCGAAGGCACCACCGGGAACGATTCGCCGTGAATTCGGCCGCACTCTCATGGTGAACGCGGCCCACGCGTCGGATTCGGCGGCCAGCGTCGAACGCGAAATGGCGATCATCCGGATGCGGGACAACCCGATGATGAGCCCTGATTCCTAACCCCTCGGGCCGATGCCGACCGCCGCCGAAAAACGCCAAGTCTTTCCTTTAAAAACCGAAAAACCGTCGTATAAACCAACACGCAACCTATCAAGACAATGGATTTCATCGCCACGAAGATCGCAGACCTCAGCCCGTCGCTCACCCTTTCCATCAACGAACAGGCCAAGCGGATGAAGGCGGAGGGTGTCGATGTTTGCGGATTCGGCGCCGGCGAGCCCGACTTCGACACTCCCGATCACATCAAGGAAGCGGCCATCCAGGCGATCAACGACGGGAAGACCAAGTACACCGCGAGCTCCGGCCTTCTCGAACTCCGCGAGGCCATCGCGGAGAAGCTAGCGGATGAAAACGGCGTCGCCTATGACACGAATCAAATCATCGTGAATTGCGGAGCGAAGCACTCCTGCTACAATGCCATTCTTGCTGTTTGCGATGCGGAGGATGAAGTGATCATTCCCGCCCCCTACTGGACGAGCTATCCAGAGATGGTGAAGATGTGCGAGGCCGAGCCGGTGATCGTCGAGACGAAGCAGGAGAATGGCTGGAAGATGACTCCGGAAGACTTCGAGAACGCGATGAGCCCGAAGACCAAAATGGTCATTCTCAATTCCCCAAGCAATCCAACCGGTGCGGTCTACTCTCGCGAAGAACTCGCTGCCCTTGGCGAGGTCGCCGCATCAGAGGACATCCTCATCCTCTCCGACGAGATTTACGAGAAGCTCGTCTACAACGAGGCCGAGCACGTGAGCATCGGCTCGCTCAGCAAGGAACTGTACGACCTCACCATCACGGTCAACGGATTCAGCAAGGCGTATGCGATGACGGGATGGCGTCTTGGATACACCGCGGCTCCGGACCCGATCGCCAAGGCGATCGCGAACATTCAGAGTCACAGCACGTCAAACGCGACGTCCTTCGCACAGTGGGGTGCCATCGCGGCGTTGAACGGCGAACCGCAGATCATCGATGACATGCGCGAGGAATTCGATGTCCGCCGCCAGTACATGCTGAATCGATTCAAGGCGATCTCCAACGTCAGCGTGGTCGAGCCGCTCGGTGCGTTCTATTTCCTGGTGAACATCGGCAAGATGGGAATCAAGTCGGTGAACTTCGCCGAGAAACTGCTCAGCCGCATGCAGGTGGCAGTCGTGCCCGGCATCGCCTTCGGCGCCGAC
>CAJIAN010000516.1_pt1 | contig 11126 bp, 7 predicted proteins | sample 9199061 | NCBI WGS metagenome assembly CAJIAN01 (sample SAMEA7708264, study PRJEB35096) | sediment metagenome | biome: marine neritic benthic zone biome [ENVO:01000025]; feature: sediment [ENVO:00002007]; material: shallow marine sediment [ENVO:03000034] sea grass bed [ENVO_01000059] ...
CCGCAGACGAGATCGCGCACGCCGTCACCATCCCAATCCACATACTCGGCGCTCACCGCGCCTTTCGCGCTCAGAACTTTCTCACCGGATTTCGCAAAGATCGTCTTCGAAGCAAACTTCGGCTCCTCCTTGGTCCCGGAATTGATGCGGATGCCCACCGTTCCCCGGTAGCCACCCATCAGCAGATCAAGATCGCCGTCGCCATCCCAGTCCACAAAATCAGGATAGACGGCGAGATCGGTATCCTTGCCTTCACCGGTCGGCTTCTTGCCCCACTTCTTGTTCTCGTAGTCCCAGTATTCGCCGAGGTGGATGTCCTTGCCGCCGTCGTCCTTCAGTCGCTTCGGCGAATCGAAGGCGCCCTCGCCTTTGCCCGGAAGGGTGTAGAAGAACCCTTCGAAACAACCCACCAAGAGATCATACTTTCCATCGGCATTGATGTCCGCAACCTGCGGACTGACCGTTCCGCATCACCAGTGCTTCAACTTGATGTCCTTCCCTCCTGTCTGCAGCACGACCTCGTCGGCAAACTTGGGTTCCTTTTCCGTTCCGGTATTCTTGCGAAAGTAGAGATTCCCGGCGTAGACCCCGCTGAGGAGATCCTTCTTTCCATCCCCATCGACGTCCGCGAATTCCGGTCCTTCGAGCCGTTTCGTCCCGACGCCTCCGAGTTTGAAGGGTTTATCGAGTTCGCCAGTACCGGCGTTGGCGGGAGCGGCGATGATCAAAGCGAGCGAGAATGCGGTCAGTGTTTTCATGATGATTGACGTTCAGGTGTTGGACGCCTCAGAGCCGAAAAAGTTAGATGTTTCATGGCGGGATTTCGCATGTAATTTCAGGCCATGGCCTTCACCCGACGAAAAGCCCTCACAACGCTCGCCGGAGTCGGCGTGGCGGGCGGCGCGCTCGCCTACTGGCGGCCGTGGGACCGTCCGGTCGGAGCGAACGGCGATATCCGTGTCGGTTTCATCGGACTGCGGGGCCGGGGCGCGGATCACGTGAAGGATTTCCGCGAGATCCGCGGCGTGCGCATCGCGGCGCTGTGCGACGTCGATCAGGAAGTCCTCGACCGCGAGATGGCGAAGTGCGCCGAGCACAAGGAACGCCCGACGGCCTACCGCGACTTTCGCGACATGCTCGAGGACAAGGACGTCGATGCGGTCGTCATCGCCACGCCGAATCACTGGCACGGACTGATGGGCGTGCTCGCCATGGAAGCCGGAAAGGACGTCTACATCGAGAAACCCCTGAGCCACAACATCTGGGAAGGTCGGCAACTCGTGGAGACCGCGAAGCGCACCGGAAGGATCGCGCAGACGGGAACACAGTACCGTTCCGAAGAAGGAATCGCCGAAGCCATTGCCTGGTTGCGCGAGGGAAACCTCGGCAAGATCGATCACATCCGCAGCGTCTCCTACAAGCGACGCAAGCCGCTCTCCAAACGCAAGTCACCACTGCAGATTCCCGACACGATCGACTACGATCTCTGGTGCGGACCGGCGGAGAAGAAGGAACTCTACCGCTCGAAATTGCACTACGACTGGCATTGGTTCTGGAATACCGGGAATGGGGATCTCGGGAACATGGGGGTGCACGATCTGGATATTGCGAGGTGGATACTCGGTGAAACGTTGGCGGCGCCCGTGGTTTCGACATTGGGATGCCGTCTGGGCGCCGGTGAGAACGGCGAGACACCGAACTCGCAGATCACACTTTTTGGATATAGCCATGCTCCGATCGTTCACGAACTGCGCGGTCTGCCGATGAAACCGAGCAGCGAAGCGATGGATCACTACAAGGGCATCCGGACAGGAAACGTAGTCCACTGCGAGGGCGGATACCTTGCAAATACGGTCGCCTATGATTCGGACGGAAAGAAGATCAAGAAGTTCAGCAACTTTGGCGGGAGTGGTCATCAGCGGAACTGGCTGGAGGCGGTCGCCGCAAAAGATCCTTCCGTACTAAAGGCACCGATCGAAGAAGGGCATATCTCCACGACACTTTGCCATTTGGGAAACGTCGCCCACCAGACTGGGTTGACGGGAGTTTCCCATCTGATGGGAAGTTCTTTCTCAAGAACTAGTGAGCCAGCCACTCGCGCCACCAAGAGCCTCGGTGAACATCTTGCCAAGCACGGATTCGACGTCAAAGCCACACCGATGACGATCGGAACAGAGCATTTCGATCCCGCGACGGAACGCTTCAAAACCGAGAAAGCCAACGCCCTTCTGTCTCGTGAGCACCGCGCCCCCTACACCTTCCCGACCGCCAAAGCATGATCCGCCCAGCCCGTCCCGACGACTGCGAGGCCATCCACGGCCTCATCCGCGAACTCGCCGAGTTCGAAAAGCTCCTTCACCAAGTCGAAGCCACACCCGAATCGCTGAACGAGGCACTCTTCGGCGAACGTCCCACCGCGGAGGCGCTCGTCGCAGAAGTCGACGGCACGGTGGTCGCCTACGCCATCTTCTTCCACAACTTCTCCACCTTCGCGGGCCGAGCCGGACTCTATCTGGAGGACCTCTACGTCCAACCCGACCATCGCGGCACCGGCATCGGCAAGGCGCTCATCGCGGAATACCTGCGCATCGCCAAGGAACGCAACTGCCCCCGCGCCGAGTGGATGGTCCTCGACTGGAATCAACGCGCCATCGATCTCTACGAAGGCCTCGGCGCCGAACTTCTTTCCGAATGGCGGTTGGTCAGGCTAAAGCCTTGAGGGGATGATCTTCAAACAGCTCGGCCAAGACATCTGGGAGTTGAACCGCCCCTTCGGAGCCCTCGGCATCGAACTCGGTCATCGCATGACCGTTGTGCGGCTGACCGACGGGACGCTTTGGGTGCACTCGCCGGTTGCGCTCGATGACGAAGTCCGCGATAGCCTTGCGAAGCTGGGTGAGGTGTCCTGCTTTGTCGCGCCAAGCACGTTTCACGATCTCTACTGGCCTTCCTATTTCGAAGCGTATCCCGACGCTCTGTTCCATTGCGCACAGGGGGTGAAGGAAGAACACAGGGACCTGCCGTTCCATGAAACGCTCTCCGATTCCGCGCCGTCGCTATGGGAATCTGAATTCGAACAGCTGACCCTCGCCGGTATTCCGAAAGCAAACGAAGTCGTGTTCCTGCATCGACCCAGCCGATCGCTGATCGTCGCCGACATGGTCTTCAACATCGGTCGCGAGACAAACTTCCTGTCGCGCCTGACCTTCCGCATGGCGGGCGTTTACGCCAAGGTCGCCGTCTCGCGGTTCTACCGCCTGTTCTTCAAGGACAAGACGGCCCTCCGACGCAGCGTGGATCGAGTGCTCGAGTGGGAGTTCGATCGCATCGTTGTCGGACACGGAAACATCGTCGAAGCCGACGCCACCGAAGCGCTCGGAAGAGCGTATGCGTTCCTGAAACAGACAACGTGAAATCCGCCTCCCTCACCACCGGCCCGATCGGCACGCACATCCGGAAGATCGCCATGCCGATGAGCATCGGCTTCTTCTTCAACACGATGTACAACGTGGTGGATTCGTTCTACGCAGGGCAGGTTTCCACCTCCGCGCTCGCCGCGATGGCTCTCTCGTTCCCCGTTTTCTTCATCATCCTCGCCATCAGTGAGGGCATCGCGCGGGGAGCGGCCGCCCTGATCGCCAACGCGATTGGAGCCGAGGACAAGGAGAAGGAGACCGCACTCTCGGTGCAAGTCTTCTCGCTCGGATTGATCTGCGCGGTTGTCCTCACCGCCGTCGGACTGATCGCCGCCGAGCCGCTCTTCCGCGTGCTCGGCGCCGATGGCGAATATCTCGACCTCGCCACCGGCTACATTTCACCGCTTTTCATGGGATCGGTTTTTTTCCTGCTGAGCAGCATGAGCAACTCGATCCTACTCGCCCATGGCGACAGCAGGACCTTCGGCAGAGTGCTCATCGCAAGCTTCTTTCTGAATCTGATCCTCGATCCGTGGTTCCTCTACGGTGGACTTGGTCTGCCCGCGATGGGCGTTCCCGGAATCGCATGGGCAACCGTGATGATCCAGGCGCTCGGGGGCATTTATCTGTTCTCCACAGTTCTCCGCCGCCGCTACATCGAACTCCCGTCCTTCGAGAACCTGAAGCCGGATCTGCGGGTCTACGTCGAGATTCTCAAGCAAGGGATCCCCACCGCCTTCAACCTGATGTCGATCGCGCTCGGCTTCTTCGTCACCACCTACTTCCTCAAGTTCTACGGCAAGGTCTCGGTCGCTGCTTTCGGGGTGGGCACACGCATCGAACAGATCGCCCTGCTCCCCGCCATCGGCCTCGGCGCCGCCATCGTCTCCATCGTCGGCCAGAACAACGGCGCGAAAAAATACGACCGCGTGCGCGAATGCGTGCAGTTGTGCGTGAAGTACGGGTTCTACCTCATCGGGGCGGCCTCGATTCTCATCTTCGCCCTCGCTTCACAGCTGGTGGACATCTTCACCGACGACCCCGATGTCATCGATGTAGGCACGAATTACATTCGGATCATGGCGTTCATCCAGTGGGCCTACGTTATGACCTTCATCCACACCGGATTCCTCCAGGCGGTCAAGCGCCCGATGTACGGGTTCGTCGAATCGGTGATCCGGAAGATCGTGCTCCCGATCGGAGTGTTCTACCTGCTGGTGCAGGTACTCGATGTGGAGTTGGACGGCTTCTGGTTTGGAATGGTCGCCATCAACGTGGCAATGACCATTGTCACCATCGTCTACGCTCAACGAGTGCTCCGAACAATCACGCGGTAGGATTGTTAGGAATCATCGCGATCTTCGGCGGACTGCCAGAAGGCAAAAGCAGCACCCTGAGGATCCGTAACGATGGCGAAGCTTCCCATCGGAATATCAATGCGCTCGTTGCAGATGTTCGCTCCGAGTTCCTTCGCCTTGGCGACGGCTGCATCGACGTCCTCGACGTGGATATAGCTCAGCCACGCCGTCGGTGCGCCTTCGGCCTCCGGGGGCGGCGTGACAAGACCGGCCACCATGCGTTCACCGAGATTGAACATGGTATAGCTGCCTCCGCCCGGCATCGGCATGTCAGTGGAGGTCCAGCCGAAAAGCTTGGTGTAGAAATCGACGGAAGCATCCTTGTCGCGCGTGACGAGTTCGTTCCACGCGAAGGTTCCGGGAGTGTTGTCAGGTTTTTGTTGATCGCTCATGTGCTCGGCTTTCGAAGTTGCATTGGCATACCGAAACGGTCATTCCGGTTGTTCGGGCGGAAGATTAACGGGACGAGCAACCCGGTGGCGATCACAAAATCAAGTTTACCAAACCCGGGATGCCCGGTAGCCTTTGCGGCCCATGAAACGGATTCTCTCCTCACTTGTTCTGCTCGTATTTGCCTTCGGCACCTGCGCTCTTGGCGCAAAGCGCAACATCATCCTGTTCGTCACGGACGATCAGAGCCCGGACTGCGGATGCTACGGAAACAAGGTCATCAAGACGCCTCACATGGATGCGCTCGCGGCCGATGGCACACTCTTCACCGATGCCTTCGCGACGACCGCGAGCTGCAGTGCCAGCCGCTCGGTCATCCTGACCGGTCTGCACAATCACGCCACCGGCCAATACGGACACGAGCACGACTTCCACAAGTTCGCCAGCTGGCCGCGCCTGTTGTCGCTCCCGGTCGCGCTCGGAAATCTCGGCTACCGCACCATCCAGATCGGCAAGTACCACGTCGCACCGGAAGAGGTGTATCACTTCCAGACGTATCTTCGCGGGAACGCCCGCAACGCCGTTCAGATGGCGAACGTCTGCGAGGAAGTGATCCGCGAGGACAGCAGCAAACCGTTCTTCATCTACTTTGCCACAAGCGATCCCCATCGTGGTGGCGGTCGAGCGAGCGATGAACCTCTCGCGGCGGATCTATTCGGCAACAAGAAGAACCGCGGGTCGCACCAGGGTATCAATGAAGTCTTCTACAAACCCGAAGAAGTCATCGTTCCGCCCTTCCTACCCGACACGAAGGAGTGCCGCGAGGAGATCGCCCAATACTACCAGTCGATATCGAGGATCGATCAGGGCTTGGGCCGCCTCGTCCAGATCCTCAAAGACGCGGGGAAATACGACGACACGTTGATCGTCTTCACCTCGGATCACGGGATGGCCTTTCCCGCCGGGAAGACCACCGTCTACGAAGGTGGTCTGCAGGTTCCGTTTCTGGTACGCAATCCCTACAACGAAAAACGTGGCGTGCGCGCGAACGCCATGATCAGCCACGTCGACATCACTCCGTCGCTCGTCGATTTTGCGGGGGGATACGATCCCGGAAAACGCGCGGCGAAGGCCAAGGCTGTCGGCGATGCCTTCACTCGGAAGGTGCGTCCGCGAGAGAACGCAAGTCGCGTTTTCAAGAGCTTCCACGGGCGTTCGTGGATTCCCGTTCTAGACAAGGAGAACGCCGAAGGATGGGACGAAATCGGGGCGTCCCACACCTTTCACGAGATCCAGATGTACTATCCCATGCGCGTCTTCCGTGATCGGAAATACAAACTGATCTGGAACATCGCCCACGGGCTCGAATACCCATTCGCTTCCGACCTGTGGGCCGCATCGACTTGGCAGGGCCAGTTCAAGAAGGGAATGGATGCGCCCTATGGATTCCGGACCGTGGGATCCTACATCAACCGTCCGGAGTTCGAATTGTACGATGTCTCCAAATTTCCCGCCGAGAATGACAACCTGGCGGCGAACCCCGATCACGCGGAGGTGCTTGAGGAGTACAAGCAGAAGCTGAAAGACCTCCAGAAAAAAACCCGCGATCCGTGGATAATGAAGTGGCGCTACGAGTAGCAAGCCACTCGGGAGAAGGAGGTTTCACAACTTGATCCGAAAGGACTGTCCGGGTAATATTCTGCGAAAGTTCGGTTGCCCCCACAGAAAGCGGTCAAGCGTCTGGAGATTGGCGCCAAACCCTCGCTCCGCAATCTGCGCAGGTTCTCGTTCGGTCCCCCCAAACCAACCATCAAGCCCTACAACACCATGAACAAGATGCACTGTCGTGCAACCTGCGGCCTGTACGCCGCCCTTCTCTGCACCCTCACGATCGGCATCAGCCATGCGGCTCCGCCAACCGACATCACTATAGTACCCGCTCCGCCAGTGGTCGCGTTGAATGCCCCGACGGGCACTGTAGCCGGAACCTTTTCCTCTGCCGACCCGGATGTGGGGGACACACACACGTATTCGCTCGAACCGCTTGTCGCCCGAAACGTCACTCTCCCCCGCGAGAGCAACTGGAGGTATCTCGTTTCGGCGACGACTCCGGGCGTGGGTTGGGAAACAACCGGGTTTGACGACAGCCTGTGGGACATCGGTCAGGCCGAACTTGGATACGGAGACAATGCGGGCAATCCAGCCGCACCGACCGAGAATACCGTGATCGAGTTCGGCGGGGATCCGCAGAACAAGAACATCACCACCTATTTCCGCAATACCTTCGAAGTCGCGAATGCGGCAGCCATACAGAATCTCATTATCAATCTCCGCCGGGACGACGGAGCGGTCGTTTACATAAACGGGATCGAGGCCTTCCGAGACAACATGCCCCCGGGAGCCATCACCTCCTCGACACTTGCGAATTCGCCGGCCGTTGGCGGATCAGACGAGAGCACCTTTTTCCAGCACGTTGTCGCTCCCGCCGCCGTCAACCTCCAGAACGGCACGAACACGATCGCCGTCGAAGTCCATCAGCAAGCCGCGAACAGCTCGGACCTCAGCTTCGATCTAGAGATCGCCGAGGAGTTGCCCCCCAACCCTGTCAGCAATCCATTCTTCCAAATCGTGGGCGATCAACTCCAGATGGCGACTGAGAACGTCCTCGAGGAAGGAGAGGACTACCTGATCAATGTCCGCTCCACCGACGGGGCCAACGAGACCTTCGACAAGAGTTTCAGAGTTCTCTCCACCGACAATCTCCGGCCCACGGCATCCAATCAGACCTTCGGCGTCGATGAAGGCTCGACGGTGGGCGATCCCGTGGGAACGATCGCCGCCACGGATCCGAATCCCGGTGACAGCCTTTCGTTCGACATCACCGGGGGCAATACCGGCGGTGCGTTCTCTCTCAATCCGGTTACCGCTGAGCTCAAGGTCGATTCGGCAAACGGTCTCGATTTCGAAACCACGCCCACCTACACGCTGCAGGTCTCCATCACCGATGACGCGGTCACCAGCTTCACCACCGTCATCGACGTGACCGTCAATGTGAACGACCTGAATGAGGCGCCGACGATCACCGGCGGGGAGGCGACGGTGGCACCGTTCGCACCGCAGGGCACCGTGATCGGCACCTACACCGGAACCGACCCCGATCCCGCTGATACGCTGATCTATTCCCTGGGCACCGGTAATCCGTTCAACACATTCGCCATCGATCCCGGCACGGGAGAGATCACCGTGAACAATTCCGTGTTCGTCAATCCGGCGATCAATCCCACCTTCAATCTCGAAGTCATCGCCACCGACAACGGAAATCCGGCGATGGCCAGCTCGGCGTTCGTCGAGGTTCTCGTTGCCGAAACACTGGTCGCCGGCGACGCAACGGGACGCTACTTCGTCCCGTCCGACGGTTCAGTCGATTCGTCGTGGTTCGACATCGGCTTCGACGACTCGACGTGGACGCAGGGGCCCGGTGGATTCGGATACGACGCCCCCGCAGCGGATCCAAACTACCTCGGCTTCATCCAAACGAACGTCTCCTCAGTCATGGAGGATATTTCGCCCAGCATCTACATCCGCCTCCCGTTCACCGTCGCCGATCCCAATACGGTCGGTTCGTTGGTGCTCAGCATCATCTGGGAGGACGGGTTCGCCGCGTACCTCAATGGCGTGCCCGTCGCGACCGGGAACGCCATCGGCCCGTTCTCATGGCTCTCCACCTCCGATGGGACACGCAACGAAGCCGATGTCCCGAATCCGACCTTGGTCGATATCTCCGATTTCAAGAACGTACTCGTAGCCGGGAACAACGTTCTCGCCATCCACGGTCTCAACGCAAGCGCCACCAGCTCCGACTTCGTTATCCAAGCTGAACTCGTCACCTCGCAGGCAGGCACTCCGGCGAATCCACTCCCGCCAACGATCGAGATCACGCGAACCGATGCAGTCACTCAAACAGGTGCCCGGGCAACGGGCCAGCTTGTCAGTGGCGGAGCGGCCCCTGCGGTCACCCTTCACTGGGGGACCAGCGATGGCGGTCAAGTGCCCGGCGACTGGGATGACAGCATGTCGTTGGGAGCGCTGAACTCGGGCGAATTCATCACGTTCCTCGACGGGCTGGACGAGGGCGCCACCTACTTCTACTCGTTCTCGGCGACGAACGGAGCAGGCACGACGTGGCCGGATGCGAGCCCCACCTTCTCGACGCTGCCTCCCGCGTCCATAACCGAAACGTTCCTCTTGGACGCCACCGCCCAGGCGCGGACCCGTGTTCCGACCGACGGCTCGGAAGATGCGACGTGGACCGGCATCGGTTTCAACGACAACGCGTGGACCGACAGCCCGCAGGGAGTCGGCTACGACACGGGGGGAGGCGGTTATCTTCCGTTCATCTCGACGGACGTCACCGCGGAAATGGAGGACCGCCACGCTTCCGTCTACATTCGGCTTCCGTTCACCGGGCCTGCTGCCGGCCAGACCATCGATCGCCTACGGCTTCTCATGCGCTACGACGACGCGTTCGTCGCCTATCTCAACGGCCAGGAGATTCTTTCCGTGAACGCGCCCGAGAATCCGGACTGGCAATCGTCCGCCGCCGCCGAGCACGAAGCTCCTGCAGCGCTCGATGAATTCAATGTTTCCTCGGCGATTCCACTACTTGTCACCGATGGCCCCAACGTGCTCGCCATCCACGGGATGAACCGGACGCTGTCGAGTTCGGACATGATCATCCAGGCACAGCTCGTGGCCGACGAGTTCGACTTCGCGAGCAATCAGACGCTGCCCGCGCTACAGACGCTCGCTCCGAGTGACGTGACGCCGGATAGCGCGACGGCAAACGGGGAAATCACGGACGACGGAATGGCGGCGCTCGCGACGGTCGAAACCGTCATCGTTTTCGGCACCACCGACGGCGGCAATGACCCGCTCGCATGGGACAATCATCTCGACGCGGGCCCCTTCGCTATCGATGCCTTCGCCGTTCCCCTAGCAGGACTGCAGCCAAACCAGACGTATTTCTACGGTGCCTACGCCTACAATGAGCGGGGCATCGCATGGGCGAATACCTCTCAGACGTTCAGCACGGGCAACATCACGCTCGCCGATGTCACGACGCAACCTGCGACGAATGTGACCGCAACCGGAGCGGAAATGAATGGTAGCATGGATGACAATGGCGGCGATCCGAATGCCGCGGTGATCTTCGCCTGGGGAACAAGCGATGGCGAAGACATGCTAGCGAATTGGGACAATCAACTCAACATCGGCGCGACTCCCGAGGCCCCGGTAGTCCAGCAACTCACGGGACTTCTGGAGAACACCCAGTACTTCTACCGCCTCTTCGCCCAGAACCAGGCGGGGATCGCCGCATCGGACGACACCGAGATCTTCACCACCCTTCCCGGCCCGCCAACCATCGCCCTGACTGGAGCCGACAGCATCGGAAACAACGCAGCCACCCTTCGTGGCGAGATCCTCGGCACCGGCGGAGAGAATCCGGACGTCATCGTCTACTGGGGAACAAGCGATGGCGGAACGGATCCGCTCCTCTGGGACAACGAATCCAACCTCGGTCCGCTTCCACTCGGTCCGTTCTCGGCCCTCGCCGGAAACCTCACTCCGAGCACGCAGTATTTCTTCAACGCCAGTGCGACCAACAGCACGGGCACGGTGTGGGCGAACACCGCATCGTTCTATGCCGGCCAAATCGTCGCTGTTGCCGCCGGTGTCACTGCCAGTTACCTCGTCCCGCCCGACGCAACCGAACAGGCGACTTGGTTCACCCCCACCTTCGAAGATGCCGCGTGGATGACAGGACCGACCGGTATCGGTTACGATGAAAATCCGGACTACCTTCCGTATATCGGGACCGACGTCGATGCAGACATGAACGAGGTGAATCCCTCGGCCTACGTGCGGATCGATTTCAATGTCGCGAATCCCGGAACCGTGCAGG
>CAJIAN010001019.1_pt1 | contig 11096 bp, 8 predicted proteins | sample 9199061 | NCBI WGS metagenome assembly CAJIAN01 (sample SAMEA7708264, study PRJEB35096) | sediment metagenome | biome: marine neritic benthic zone biome [ENVO:01000025]; feature: sediment [ENVO:00002007]; material: shallow marine sediment [ENVO:03000034] sea grass bed [ENVO_01000059] ...
AAGATCCGGCGACAAATGCCAGCAGCGAAGCCTTCGCGGAGATTGCGGATCAACTCAGGCGCTACTTGCAAAGCTGAGCGTTAGGGTCGATATTTTACGAAAGGTGCAGGTCTACGGTTGCGGTGAAAAGCAAACCGATGGACACCAAGACTGAGAACAAGAATCTTCTGGAGAATTCGAGCTTTTTCCGGGAGTGCATAGCCGAGCGCGACGCCATTGCCGCGCACCGACGCCAAATCAGCGAAGGCAATGAGGCTGAAATCAGTTTCGAGGAAGCACTCGTCGACTGGATGCTGAAGAAACGCGATGCATGGCGCGCCAATCGGCAGCGCACATCGTCGTCCTAGCCAGCGGGTGCGATTCGATCGGACTCGATGAGTCCGAGACTTCCTCCATCGGCGGTACGATTCAGGAACCGCAGGATGGCGAACCATACGAATGTCATCGCGACCATCTCCAGAACCTCCTCGGTGATGGTTGATTTCTGGACACTGGCAACCGCAAGGAGGGGGTCGGCACGCAGCAGAGCCATCTCATCGACGCCCTGCACGATATCCAGAGCAACCGCAATCCCGACACAGATAGCGGCGGCGTAGAGAAACGGCCGGGCGATCCTCCCCGCCCTGCCGAATTCGAACCAGAGGAAGACGAAGGCCGCCAGCGCCGCAGCAAGGAGGAACGGCCCGAACAAGGCGTGCCATGGATAGCCCGCAAACCCAATCGCATCGACGAAGTCGAGCGGGATCACTGTGTTCACTCTTTCGTGAAGCGTCGCGGCATCGTCGATTCCCACGAACAGGAGGAACAGGGCCACGCACTGCCAAAGACGCACGCGCCACCACTTTGCACCTTGTTTCCTCAGCACGGCCGAAACAACCAATGCGGTGACACCGGCGAGAATGGCCTGCCCCGCAGCGAAGAATGTCGGAAGCGACACCTCGACCGTGATATCGAATGCCCGGCCAATCGTAGCCGTCACCGGGTTCGCCCCTTTGGCGAGCAGGTGGTGCAGAATGACGAGCCACAGTTCGATGTAGAGGCACAGGATCAGCACTCCGGCCGCCAGATCCCCAAGCGAGACGCCGTGCCTCTGCAAGCGAGTGCCCACCATATAACCCTGTTGTATCTGGTGCATGTCCCTGACTAGCTTCCGTGTAGATATTTCAGGCTGAGTTCCTGGAACTGTGCGATGACCGAGAGGAAAAACGCCGCGCTTTCGATGTCGTCGTCGGAGGGCCCGGCAACGATGAATTTTTCGCCCTGAAAATCCCCTTCCGGCACGATGACGCCGTGGCGCAGCAGACGCGCAGTTGCCTCGACACCCCCCAGCGACTCCGGGATCACATGCGCGACGCCGATCACAGCGAGTTCGCTCGAGACCGAGGAAAACGACTGCGCGTTGCGCCGCGCAATGGTTTCCTTCGTGGTCCCGAGAAAAGCGGTGAGAATCGGAACGCCGATGGCAACAATCACCCCGAGGACCGAAACCATGATGACCATTTCCTTCAACGTAAACCCCAGTCGGCGCCCGCGCGGTCGCACCGACGTTTCAAACCCTGCTCTGTTTTCGCTGCCCATCGCTCGTTGTCAGATTCAGAATCCGTAGAAAATGTAGCGCTGCTCCGCTGGGGTGAGCTGAGCCAGCGTCTTCGCCAGTTCCTCGGCATACTTCAGGTGTTGCTCAGTCGTTCCGCCGTAGTCCCTCTTCATGACTTCCGCGAGAAACTCGATGGATTCCTCGTCGTCCGAGATGATCGGGACGGGTTGACCACCATTGATGTCACCGCCCAAACCAGTCAGCGGAATCCCGCCCTCGGGCAATCCATCGAAATCCAATTCATCTTCCGGCTCTTCCGATCCCTCCGGTCCCTCGGAACTTTCACCACCACCAACCACAGGGCCACCCCCAGGCAGGCCCACGCCACTCACCGGAATTCCAACACCTCCGTTCGGCGGTTCGCTGCCACCACCAGAATTGTTTGGACGGCCACCGCCACTTTTCGCCCCCGCTCCAGGCCGACCATTATTTCCATTAGGCTGCTCGCGCGGCCCGTCTTCATCCCTACCACCACGACCGTCGTCGTCATCGTCGTCATCGTCGTCATCGTCATCATTGTCATCGTCGTCATCATCATCGTCGTCGTCACCGCGATGCTTGGATCCCTTCCCCGGATTGCTTTCGTCGTGCCCGTCATCATCGTTTCCGTGCCCGTTGTTACCATCCCCCCTGTTGCGCACACCCCCGGAGCCCCCATTCCGTCCGGAATCCACAACATCGGAGGCCACAACCTCGTTTCCGCTCCGATCAAACTCGGTAGTGGGATCCCCTCCTTGATCGCGATTCCGTCCTCCACTGGTGCCACTCCCACTCGCATTGCCGTGATCGGGTCTCCAATCCGCGCTAGAGCCGGGAACCGGTTCATCGCGCCCTCCCTCTTCTTCAAAGTAACCACCCCCAGACGAACGATCTCCACGTCGCGGACGCCGTTCTTCGTGGCGTTTTGGCTTTGGGGCCACTCGAGTCACCTCCGATGACCCGTCGCCGGCACTCCCCGCAAACTCATCCTGAGCGGAACCAGCTCCAACCTCCAACGGATTCGAGACCGTTCGGTCCTTTCCGCCATCGTCACTCAACGCGAACGCCCCTAGCAGCGCCATCAACACGATCGCTACCACTGCAAGCCAAATATTTGCCGAAGACTTCATACCGTCGCCGTCTAGAGAATTCCACTCATTTGTAAATATTATAAATGATATGTTTTTCATATCAAGTGGGATAATCATTAATTTTGAGGAAAAGATCCTTTGATCCAACCTATTTACTACGGTAAATTATAATTTCAATATTTAATGGAATTTTTGGATTCGACGTACTGATGGTTATTGGCCTAAAACGTGTTCTCAGTGCGCTCGCACTGGTAACGATGTTGCTCACCGATGCCGTGGAGGGACGTCGCATTGTCTTCACGAATCTGACCGCCGACGAAGGCCTCTCTCACGGGGGCGTACGCCGGATTCTCCAAGACCAGCAGGGTTATCTCTGGTTCTGCGGAGCGGACGGGCTCCACCGGTACGACGGTTATGAAATCCGGCGGTACGACACCTCGGTCAATCTCGGCACACGGCGCCTGACCGCCATGCAAATCGACCATCTCGGCCAGATCTGGGTGGGAACCGCAGGTCACGGTTTGGGACGCTTCAATCCGGCGAGTGGCAAAATGCTGTCATTTTTCGATCCGAAGGCGGATCTCGAAGTTCTCGAGAATGCGGTGGTCGGAGCGATCATCGAGGATGCCACCGAGACGCTCTGGATCGGCACCAGCCGCGGCCTGTTCCGATACGAGCAAACATCCAATGTCCTGAAGCCGATCGCCTGGACCGACCCTCCCGAGGAAGGAGAATCGAGAACCATCAGTGCGCTCCACGAAGACGAAGAGGGACACCTGTGGGTCGGCACACGGGAAGGCGCGCTTTACCTCGCATCCGAGGACCGGAAATCACTCGTCTTCGCATTTGATGTGGCGGCGCCCGTGACCGATGTCCTGCGCACTGCGGACTCTCTCTGGATCACCACGGAGGGAGATGGTGTGCATTTGCTCGATTCCACCTTCTCCGAGCGACATCATTTCACGACGGCCACCGGCGACGAAAGATCCCTTCCATCACCGGATGTCTTTGCCGTTTTCAAGGACTACGCCGGAGACATTTGGTTCGGGACGTCCGGCGGGCTCTGCCGTGTGCTGGAGGAGCACGGGGGATTCGAAACCTATCGCAACGACGGCGACGACGATCGGAGTCTGGCAGACAACCACGTGTTCTGCATCTTCGAAGACCGCAAGCAAGTCCTGTGGGTCGGAAACGTGGCTGGTGTCAGCCGCTTCCCGCTGAAACGCCAGTTTTTCGAGCACCTGAAGCGACATGCCGGAGACGACACCGGTCTCAGCCACGATTCGGTTCACGCCATTTTTTCGGACGACAAGGATCGAGTCTGGATCGCAAACTCCGCCGGCATTGACGTTCGTCCCTCGGAGAAGGATTCCTTCCAGCCGTTTAGAGTTCCCGAGGACTCCATACTTCGCGAGCGACACGTGATCGCAATCCGCCAAGACGGTCAGGGGGCAATCTGGTTCGGAACCCGCGGAGCCGGACTCGCGCGCCTCGACCCCGAGTCCGGTACACTGCGAGAGTATCGCCGCGGCGACCGAGGACTCACCCACAATCTGATCGCGGACTTCACCATCGATCCGGGTGGGTCGCTTTGGGTTGCGACGAAGGGAGGAGGCGTCGTCCGCTACGATTCGACCAAGGACAGCTTCCGCGCGCTCCCTCCCGACGTCGGCCTCGGCCTGATGGCGAGCGCGATCCTCAGTGACAGCGAGGGGCGTCTGTGGATCGCCTACGAAGGCGGCAAAGTCTCGGTTCTCGAATGGGATGGAGATTCACCACCCGTCACCGTTGGTAGCGAGGTCACGACGCTCGTTGAAGGTCCCGATGGAGGCATCTGGGTGGGAACCCTCGGTGCAGGCCTCTATAGAATCGACCCCGAGACCAAGCGCATGACGCAGTTCAATCGCGGCAACAGCCTGCTCAACGACGATCACATTCACAGCCTCGAACACGACGGCAGCGATCTCCTCTGGGTCGGCACGGCCAATGGACTGGCCAGCTTCGATGTCGATAACCGACGCGTACGGCTGTTCGATATCTGGGACGGACTCCAGTCCATGCAGTTCCACCCGAAAGCCGCCCATCGCGACCAATCCGGTCGAATCTGGTTTGGCGGCCCTCACGGCGTGAACATCATCGATCCAGATCATCTTCCCGATACCGCCAATCCGCAAAAGGCCATCCTCGTGAGTCTCGAGTTGAACGGCGAGTTGGTGGTTCCCTCTCCCGAGAACCGCATTCTCCCCAAACCGCTGGCACTGATGGGAATTCTCCGAATCCCCTTCGATCCACAAAACCGGATCGCGTTCAACCTCGCCACCCTCGACTACGCCGTGCCCAGGCATAGCTATTTCCGCTACCGCATGCACCCCTACGACCGCACGTGGAACGAGGCTGGGAAATCCCGCAAAGCCAGCTATGTCGGCCTGCCGGCGGGAACCTACACCTTCCATGCCCAATCCTCCCTTGATGGGGAAACCTGGAACGAGAACAACGCCACCATCCAGGTGAGAATCAGCCCTCCGTGGTACAAGTCGATCTGGGCACAAATCGCCTATGTCATCGGTCTCGTTTTTATTCCGGGTGCATTGATCCGGAGATTCGTCATGATACGGCTCCGTCTGGCGAAAAGAACTCAGCAACAGCTCGAGATCGAACGCAACAAGGCGCAGACTGCGCTAGCCACCCACGTCAATCGCGCCATGCTCCTCGAGCGCATGTCGGACGAACTTCACCAGAACGACGCCAGCGCGAATCCCATCGAAGCCGTTCTTGCGCATCTCAACAATCACTTTGGTGCGAATCTCTGTTCCATTCATGCCTTCTTCGCCGAGCCCGACCCGGCGCTCGAGCTCCTTGCCGAACACAAGGAAGGAAAGGTGCCCGATATCAACCTCTCGGAGATCAACCCATCGAATCCTCTGATCCAGACCATTCTCGTCCGCGCTGCCGCGCTCGCCTCGGACGATGTGGCCTCCGACCCCTCGCTCGGAGAAGCCAGCGGCCCTCTTACCGCCGTAGGGGCCACGTCCCTGCTCGCCACCCGGACTTTCTACCAGGGAGCCGCCAACGGAATCATCTTCTTCATGAATTTCGAGAAGAAGCGTGCGTGGAAACCGGAGGACTCGAAACTTCTCGAAGAGATCGCTTCGCAACTCGGGACCGCCATCGCGAATCACCAACTGATTCTCCACGATGAACGTCAACGCGCGGAACTTGCCGAGGCAAGACGCTCCGCAGACGTGGCCAACCAGTCGAAGAGCGAATTCCTCGCCCGGATGACCCACGAACTCCGCACACCCCTCAACGCGATTCTCGGCTTCTGCCAGCTGCTCGAACGCGACAAGTCAGTGAGTGACGACCACCGGAAAACTCTCCAGATCATCAATGGCAGCGGCGAACACCTCCTTGAAATCATCAACGACATTCTCGAGACCTCGCGCATCGAATCAGGAAAGATCGAACTCCGGACCGAGAAGTTCGATCTCATGTCCCTGCTCGGCAGTGTCGAGCGCATGCTCGCCTTCAAGGCGGAAGCCCAGGGGCTCACCCTCAACTTCGAGATTCGGGACAAGATCCCCTCGTGGATTATTGCAGACAAGGCGAAGCTGCGTCAGATTCTCGTCAACCTGATCGGCAATTCCTTGAAGTTCACGAAGGAAGGCTCCATCACCGTGCGCGCAACCGCACGGCGCGAGAATCCCAACGCGCCCGATGCACTCAGGCTCTACTTCGAAGTGGCGGATACGGGAGTCGGCATCGCCTCGGATGAGATTCCGAGCCTCTTCGAGAAATTCTCCCAGACCGAGTCGGGTAGGAAATCCGGGGAAGGGACCGGACTGGGGCTGCCGATCACCCGTCATTTCGTCGAACTGATGGGAGGGAATATTTCCGTGCGCAGTGCGGTGGGCGAGGGCACAACCTTCGGATTTTTCATCCGCTGCGAGAAAGCGGATCCCGACCCCATCGAAGCGAATATCGAGGAACGCGGATCCGTTTCCCATATTGCTCCCGGCCAAAAGGCGATCCGCATTCTCATCGCCGAGGATCAGCCTGCAAACCGGATTCTTCTTTCAACCCTGCTCCGAAACGCGGGCTTCGAGGTCATAGAGGCCGAAAACGGTCAGGTCGCGGTCGAAGAGTGGGAGCGCACCCGACCCAACCTCGTGTTCATGGACCAGGAGATGCCCGTCATGAATGGTCATGAGGCCGTGCGCGAGATTGTGAAACGCGCGGGCTCACAACCGCCGACCGTGGTCTCGCTCACCGCAAACGCGCTCGACGACAATCGACAGGCCGCACTCGATGCGGGTTGCTGCGACTTCCTTTCAAAGCCATTCAGGCACGAGGACATCTTCGCCATCATCGCGAAGCACGTTCGCGTCTCCTACGAGTATGCGGACGCGTAGGTAGCCGAAGTCGGCAGACTTTGGTCCCCGGGCGAAAATCGCCGCTACACGAGACCCGCGAACTTCTTCTCGAGACGCACCGTCAGGGCCTCCTCGAGTGCTTCGTCACCGAGACGCTCGATCACTTCGTGGATGAAGCCGAAGGTCACGAGTTGCCGCGCCGCGACCGCCTCGATGCCGCGAGCACGCAGATAGAAGAGTTCCTCGTCGGTAATCGGCCCGGCGGTCGCACCATGAGAGCATTTCACCTGATCCGCGTTGATCTCGAGGCCGGGCATGGAGTTGGCCTCGGCCTCGTCGCTCAGCAGAAGATTCCGGCACTTCTGATAGGCGTCAGTGAAATGGGCGCCGTCATCGACGACGATCATTCCAGCGAATATGGTCCGCGCCTGATCGTAAAGCGCGTTCTTGTAGAGCAGATCGCTCGTCGTGTGGGGCTTTTTGTGAAGCTGCAGTGTCCGCTGATCGATCTCCTGCTTTTCATGCGGGACCGAAATGGAAAGCATGTCGCTATTGGCACCCTCGCCTTCGAGGTGACTCACGCTCTCGGTTCGCCCCCATGCGGCGCCGAGGTTCATCAGACAGCTCATCACGTTGGCATCGCGCCCCACCGTGGTCGAACTGAGCTGAATGTATTTGGAGTTCTCGTTCCACTCCTGGGCGCAGACGTAGGTGAGCTTTGCGCCATCCATTGCGATCAAATCCGCCACGCAGCACGCGAAGCCTACGTCCTCCTGATTTGCCGAGCGGTAGTTATCGACGACCGTCACTCGGGAGTTCGCCTCCGCGACGACAAGGGTATGAGGAAATTCCGCACTCCCTTCACCCTCCAGCCAGTGATAGACCTCGATCGGAGCGTCGAGTGCGACGTTCTTCGGCACATGGACAAAAACGCCACTAGAAACGAGCGCCGCGTGCCACGCGGCGAACTTCTCGGAGCCGAGTTCGAGCTCCTTCTTCATGAAGTGCTCGCGCACGAGGTCTCCGTGTTCAGTAAGCGCATCGGTAAAGGGGAGACAAACCACACCCTTGTTCCGCCACTCGCCCGAGAGGCCCGTGCCCTCGATCAGATGGCCGTTGGCGAAGATCCACTTCGCCGCCGGTGCCTCGAGCATGCGCGAACGGTCCTTCACGTCGGCGATCACACGCGCCCCCGGCTCCACTCCGCGCACCAGCCCACCGAAATCGAGCTGCTTCAGGTTGGCGAAGCGCCACGACTCGTCCTTCCGCGTGGGCAACGGCAGCTTGCCAAATCTATCCCACTCGCTCCGCTGCAGATCGACGAACCACTCGGGAAGGGACTCATCGAACGCCGGCAGATCGCTGAACACGTTTCCGCTCACGCATGCTTCGGGCTCTAGCAGTACTTCCGACATGATCGTCTTATCCAACGGAACCCTCCATCTCCAGATCGATAAGTCGCTTGAGCTCCACGCTGTACTCCATGGGGAACTCGCGCACGAGGTCGTTGACGAAGCCATTCACGCTCAGGCTCATCGCCTCGGCCTCCGAAAGCCCGCGTTGCTGCATGTAGAAGATCTGATCCTCGCTCACCTGGCTCACGCTCGCTTCGTGCTGCGTCGCGTGTTTGTTGCCGCGGACCGTGATCGCCGGATAGGTATCGGTCCGGCTGTGGGCGTTGATCATCAACGCATCGCACTCGGTGTTGTTCTTGCAGCCATTCAAGTGCTTCGGAATGTGCACCTGCCCGCGATAGGTGGCCCGTCCTTCGCCGACACTGATCGACTTCGACACCACGTTGGACGTGGTCTCGTCGGCAGCGTGAATCATCTTGGCGCCCGTGTCCTGGTGCTGGCCGTCGTTCGCCAGTGCGATGGAAATCACCTCACCACGCGCCTTGCGGCCCTTCATGACGACTCCGGGATACTTCATGGTCAGTCGTGAACCGATGTTGCAGTCGATCCAGCGGATCTCCGCGTTCTCGTGGGCGACGCCACGCTTGGTCACGAGGTTGAAGACGTTCGCGCTCCAGTTCTGCACGGTGATGTACTGGATCTTCGCATCCTTCATCGCGACGAGTTCCACCACCGCGCTGTGGAGCGTGGAAGTTTCGAACTTCGGCGCCGTGCATCCCTCCATGTAGGTCACCTCCGCACCCTCGTCGACGATGATGAGCGTGCGCTCGAACTGCCCGAATTTCTCGGCGTTGATCCGGAAATACGCCTGCAGCGGATGCTTCACTTTCACGCCGGGAGGCACGTAGATGAAGCTGCCTCCACTGAATACCGCGCTGTTCAACGCGGAAAACTTGTTGTCGCCGGTCGGAATCACCTTGCCGAACCATTTCCGGAAGATCTCCGGGTGGTCGCGCAGGCCCTCGGAACTGTTCACGAAAATCACACCCTGTTCCGCGACCGCGTCCTTGACGTTCGAATAGGCGGCCTCGCTGTCGAACTGCGCCTCGACGCCGGCGAGAAACTTCCGCTCCTGCTCGGGAATGCCGAGCCGCTCGAACGTTTCCTTCATCTCCTCGGGCACGTCGTCCCAGCTACGCTTCGGCGCGTCACCGGCCGAAAGGTAGTAGCGGATCTTGTCGAAATCGATCGCCTCCAGATCCTTGCTCGCCCAGTGTGTCGGCATCGGCTTCTCTTCGAACACCTTCAGCGCACGCTTTCGGAAATCCCGGATCCAGTCGTCCTCTTTCTTGACGTCGGAGATGAAGTCGATCGTTTTCTCCGTCAGGCCGTAGCCCGCGTCGTGCTTGTATTCGACATCGTAGGAGAAATCTCCCTTGCTACGGTCAATGTCGATGGCTTCCGCTGTCGCTTTGTCATTCATCGATTTGTCAAACGGTTGCGAGTTCAGGATGCTCCTCCTTCACCCAATCATATCCCTTCTCCTCGAGTTCGAGCGCCAGTTCCTTTCCTCCGGTGCGAATGATCCGCCCATCGACAAGAACATGCACGAAATCGGGTTCGATGTAGTCGAGCAGGCGCTGGTAATGCGTGATGAGCAGGAAACCGCGATCCGGAGAACGCATTTCGTTCACGCCTTGCGCCACCACTTTAAGAGCATCGATGTCGAGTCCGCTGTCGGTCTCGTCGAGCACGGCATACTTCGGCTCGAGCATCATCATCTGGAGAATCTCGTTGCGCTTCTTCTCACCTCCGGAGAATCCCTCGTTCACTGCACGCGCGGTGAATTTCCGGTCCATTTCGAGAAAATCCATCTTCTCGTACATCCGCTTGTAGAATGCCACCGCATCGATCTCCTCGCCGTCCGGCAGACGGGACTGCAAGGCGGCACGAAGAAAGTTTGCGTTGCTCACGCCGGGGATCTCGCTCGGATACTGGAAGGCCATGAACATTCCTTCGCGGGCGCGCTCGTCGACCTCAAGTTCGAGGATGTTCACTCCGTCCATCAGGACTTCGCCTTCGGTGACTTCATAATCCTCGTGACCGGCGATCACCTTCGCCAGCGTGCTCTTGCCGGAGCTGTTCGGCCCCATGATGGCGTGGACCTCGCCCTTGGGAACGGAAAGCGTGAGCCCATTGAGGATCTCAGTTCCGTCGACCGTCGCGTGCAGGTTCTTGATTTCTAGTGCGCTCATTCTGTTGTGAAATTCTATTTCTTCGCTTTCGCCGCCTTCGCCGCCTTCGCGCAGTCGGGACACAGACCACGTGCGGCCATTTCGAACTTTTCGACGACGCTTCCACGCGGAAGCTTCAAATACTCTTTCGGCTCCGCCTCTCTGCGGAGATCCAGATCTGTCACCGCCCCGCACTCGTCGCAGTGGAAGTGCCCGTGATCGGTCATGTTTCCGCAATACCTCGACGGCTCGCGATCCACGTTCACCTGTTTTACAAACCCGCACTGCACTAGCGTCTCAAGGCAGTTGTAGACGGTGGCGAGGGAAATGGTCGGCATGTGCTCCTTCGCTCGCATGAACACTTCCGTTGCCGTCGGGTGGTCCCGCTTCGACATCAGCACGTCGTAGACCTCCCGCCGCTGCTTCGTCATGCGAAGGTCGCCGGTCAATTTCAGCTCCGGAGTCGCCGA
>CAJIAN010000315.1_pt1 | contig 11086 bp, 10 predicted proteins | sample 9199061 | NCBI WGS metagenome assembly CAJIAN01 (sample SAMEA7708264, study PRJEB35096) | sediment metagenome | biome: marine neritic benthic zone biome [ENVO:01000025]; feature: sediment [ENVO:00002007]; material: shallow marine sediment [ENVO:03000034] sea grass bed [ENVO_01000059] ...
CGATCAAGTCTGCCATCAGTTGGTATTCGAAGGCCGCCGAGAAGGGACATGGGCCTTCCCAGTACAATCTCGCGCTGTTGCTGCTTGAGGACGTGTCCATGCTCAAGAAGGGAGTCGAATGGCTGAAACAGGCGGCGGAATCCGGCTCGCATAAGGCCAAGAATGCCCTTGGCGACCTCTACCTCCAGGGGCGCGGTGTGGAGCAGGACTACGTCGAGGCGCGCAAATGGCTTGAAGAAGCTCACAAGGACGGGCTCTCCGAAGCGACCTACAAGCTCGGGGTGCTCTACGAACGCGGATTGGGTGTTGAAGCCGACCAAAAGCGGTGCATCGCCTACATCAACGGGGCCGCACAGAAGAAACTACTTCAAGCGGTCCTCCATCTTGCGCAGAAGTACCGGGCGGGAAATGGGGTCAAGCAGGACGTGGGTGTCGCGAAGAAGTGGTACAGCTTCGCGGCGAATGATATGAATGCGGCGCAGGGGCAACTCGGCCTCGGGGAGTTGTACGAACTCGGGGTCGGGGTCGAGAAGAGCTACGATCAGGCGCTATTCCTCTACACGCGCGCCGCGGAGGGAGGCGAGGCGATGGGCTTCAACAAGATGGGCTACTTCCACGAGCACGGCCTCGGTGTGGAGCAGGATCTCTCCAAAGCGCTTCAATACTATATCAAGGCCGCCGAACTCGGCATGACGGTCTCCATGTACAACGTCTCGGTGTTCTACAGCACTGGAAAAGGCGTGGAGGCGAATCCCTCGGAAGCGGCGCGCTGGCTTTATGCGGCCGCGATGGGTGGGCTGCCGCTCGCGCAGAACGAATTGGCGGCACAATACCGGTCGGGCAACGGAGTCATGCAGGATCTTGGCGCCGCGTTCATCTGGTTCAGCCGCGCTGCGGGGGCGGGGCTGGCGGCAGGGCAGGTGAATCTCGCCCTCATGCACCGCGACGGCATTGGCATTCCGAGGAATCTCCAGGTTGCGGCCCAATGGTTCCTTCGCGCCGCTAACCAAGGCAACGCGTATGCGCAGCTGCAGCTAGCCGATTTTCTCCGCAGGGGCATCGCGGTCGAACCCGACGTGACCCGCGCCTTTGCCCTGGTGTTGGCTGTTAAGGGCAGGGACGATCTTGCCCCGAAGATCGCCGGAATCGCCGCCGAGATGGAGGCGGATATCAAGCCGAGACTCAGCGGGGCGCAGATTGAAGAGGCACAGAAGATTCTGGAGGAAGGCCTCAAGGCGAAGCCGCCCCAGAACACCGGAAAGACGACGACTCAGTCGGTGGCTGAACCCGCCATACCAGCGAAACCCGCTGTCTCGCGGTAGTCGGCCCTGCGTTGTGCAACTTCCCCGGGAATTGCGGGTTTCATGATGTGGAACCATTCATCCATGAGATTCTTCTTCCAGACCTTCGCAGCCACGCTTTTCGCGCTTCTTGCGCCCCTATCCGTTGCTCAGGAAGACCGAAGGGAAGACCGGGACAAGCCCGGGCCGCATCGTGACGGCCGGGATCACCGGAGACATCCGAAATCGGGTAGCGAGACCGGGAAAAATGGTGGGAATCGACTTTCTGGCGAGGAATGGAAGATGATACGGGATGCGATGGGGAAGGTTTGGAATGATCCTGAGGTGGATTCGGCGAGAAAGGCGCTTCAGGCTGCGAGCGAGGCTTACCGCAAGGCCCTACACGATGCGATCGGCAAACAGGACCCCGAGTTGAGGAAAATCCTCATGAAGGCCCTTGATCGCGGGGGCATGCGTGGAGGTCACGACGACGGGCCGGGTCGGTTTCATCCGCCTCGCCGCGGTAGTATGGAAGGCCTCCTACGCGGTCTGAACGACGAAGAGCGCAAAATCGTCAAAGCCGCGAGCGAGAAAGCGCGACAATCGGAAGCGGTGAAGGCTGCGGAAGCGAAGCGCAAATCCGCGCAAGGTATGAAGGAAATGATGGCGGCTGCCCGCGAATACCGGAACGTGCTTCACAAGGCAATGGTCGAGGCTGATCCCCGCGTCGCCAAGCTTCTCCGCCGAGGCGGCGGACCCGGGCGGGACGGTCGTCCCCCGGGAGCACCGGAACGCCCTCGTCCTACCCCTGCGCCGGAAGCAAACTAGCCACCGCACTTTTTTTACGGCGTCCACGGAACAGGGCTGCTAAAGTCGGCCTCCCATGCCGCGGCAATCGAAGATCAAGCGTCCGAATTCGCTCAGAGTCGGCGAATTGTATAATAAGCATCGTAAGCATCTGGGCATCAAGCTTGTAGGATCGGACATCGGCTTCGATAGGCCCATTCGCGAGCCCACCATCAATCGGCCAGGCTTGGCGCTTGCGGGCTTCTACACCTACTTCGCCTATCGTCGGATCCAAGTGATCGGAAATTCCGAGCGGTCCTACCTCAACAGCCTCGCTCCCGAACAGTCGAACAAGCGGTTCGAGGAACTCTGCGACCGAGAGATCCCCTGTATTGTCGTTTCGAGGGGAAAGAGCCTGAGTGCCGATCATCTGAGCATCGCCGAGAGCAGGGAGATTTCGGTGTTCCAGACGAACATGATCTCGATGAAGTTCATCAACGCCGCGACCATTCGATTGGATTGGGATTTTGCGCCGACGACCACCGAGCATGGCTGCATGGTCGATGTCCAAGGAGTCGGCGTCATGGTTCGTGGTGACAGCGGTACCGGCAAAAGCGAATGCGTCTTGTCCCTGATTGAAAGGGGGGCGAGTCTCGTCGCCGACGACACCGTGATCCTGAGGTCGATCGAGGGGCGGGAATTAATGGGGCATTCACGTGAAATCGGTCGCAATCATATGGAGGTCAGGGGATTGGGCATCATTAACGTCGCTGCGATATTTGGAGTGGCCGCCATCCGGCTGGAGAAGCGTCTCGATCTCGTGATCACGTTGAAGAGCTTGGAGAGCATCAACGATCTCGAGCGGGTCGGCCTTCGGAAGCAGGAATACACCGTGATGGGGATGAAAGTCCCTCATATCGAGCTGCTTGTGGCGCCCGGGCGAGATATGGCACAGCTCGTAGAGGTTGCTGCCCTCGATCAGAAACTAAAGAGTTTCGGTCATGACGCGGCCATTGAATTTAATAAGAAGTTGTTGAAAATAATGGACGAAAAGACAATAAGTTAGGCGCATTGCGCCGACTGAGGAGGCAGTTCACTGATCGATTCTGGCTCCGGCGCCTGCTTGTTGAATGGAAACCCACACAAACTTGCCTCGAAAGGAATTCACGATATCCAACAAGCTTGGTCTGCATGCGCGGCCTGCGGCGATGTTCGTGAAGACGGCTAACCAGTTCTCCGCGGAGATCTGGGTGGAGCAGGATGACGAACAGGTAAACGGGAAGAGCATCATGGGTCTCATGATGCTGGCCGCAGCCAGCGGATCGACGATTGCGGTGAGCGCGGAGGGATCCGACGCGGAAGAGGCTCTGGAGGCGATCGGAGCCCTGATCGACGGCGGTTTCAAGGAAGATTGAAACGTTCCGGGTGCGCCGTTGACGGCGAAATAGACTCGAACGACGAATAAGGGATAGGCGAGGGCCGCCTCCCTATCTTAGAATGCGATTTGTCCATCGAACATGACCGAAAAGACGGCCAATAAGGAAAAGCGGTTTCAAGGTATTCCAGTATCTCCTGGAATCGCCGAAGGCAGCGTCATCGTGCGGAGCGAGACCTTCGAGGAGCCGGACACCTACAGTGTGGAGCCGGTTGATGTTGAGAGGGAACTGCAGCGGTTCGAGGACGCGCTCATCGAGACCAGGGCGCAGATCCGCGAATTGCAGAGGCGGCTCGACGCAACCGGCGAGGGAACGGAGGCGAGTATTTTCGACGCCCATCTTCTCGTTCTCGAGGATCGGAGCGTCCTCGACGAGGTCAAGCGCGTCCTCACCGAGGAGCAAGAGAACATCGAATCCGTTTTCTACCGGGTGATGAAGCGCTATATCGACTCGCTTCGTGCGATCGAGGATCCATACCTCCGTGAACGGGCGATCGACGTGGAGGACGTGACGAGACGTGTGGTCCGGAATCTCTCGGTGCGTGAGGCCGCGGAGTACACCGCCACCCACAAGCACATTGTTCTCGCGCACGATCTGACCCCCTCCGACACCGCAGGCATGGACCGCGAGCGCGTGCTCGGATTCGCGACGGAAACCGGCAGCTATACCTCGCACGCTGCGATCATGGCGCGCTCGATGAACATCCCCGGTGTCGTTGGCCTTCATGGAATTTGCGACACGTTGCACACCGGATCGCGTGTGCTTCTCGATGGCTACCACGGTGTCGTCATTTTCGATCCAACGGCGGAGACGGTCGAGGAGTTCGAGAAGTTGAAGAAGGAGATGGGCGCTGTGGAGGAGCGCCTCGAGGAACTGAAGGACACGAAATCCGTAACGAGGGACGGTCGCGCGATCACTCTTTCCGCGAACATCGAGTTCGCCTACGAAACCGACGTGATGAAGGCGAGCGGGGCGGAGGGGATCGGGCTCTACCGTACGGAATTCTTCTATCTGCACAACCGAAAGCTGCCCAGCGAGGATCAGCAGGTTGAAACCTACGCCCGCGTCGCCGCAGCGGTCCGACCGGACGAGGTCATCATCCGGACCATGGATGTGGGAGGCGACAAGCTCCCGGCGGAGCGGAATGACGACGACGAAATGAACCCCTTCCTCGGCTGGCGTGGGATCCGCGTCTCCCTGGAGCGGCCGGGGGTTTTCCGGACTCAGATTCGTTCCATCCTGCGGGCCAGCGTGAGCGGCAAAGTCGGCATCATGTTCCCTCTGATCTCGGGCATCGAGGAGTTGCGCAAGGCGAAGGAAGTCGTCGAGGCGTGCAAGAAGGAACTGTCTGATGAGGGGATCCCCTTCGACGAGGAAATCGAAATCGGGGCGATGATCGAGGTGCCGAGTGCGGCGCTCGTTGCGGATCAGTTGGCGCCCGAAGTCGATTTCTTCAGCGTCGGCACGAATGATCTCGTGCAGTACACCATCGCCGTCGACCGGGTCAATGACCGCGTGGCGAACCTCTACCAGCCGGCGCATCCCGCGATTCTTCGCTTGCTCAAAATGGTCGTCGATGCCGGCCATGCGAATGACATCTGGGTCGGACTTTGCGGCGAGATGGCGGGTGATGTGCTTCTCACACCGATACTCGTAGGTTTGGACTTCGATGAACTCAGTGTGGGAGCGAGTCAGATTCCCCGTGTCAAACATGCGGTGCGTTCTCTGGACTCGAAGGAATGCACGAATCTGGTTGCCAATGCGCTTGGATTGAGGGACGCTGATGAAATCGTGGGACGATGCAGGGAGCTGGCGATGCGCCACTATCCCGAGCTCATCGTCTGACATAGAATGACTCTGCCACTTCGCCGCCTCTCTCTTCTCGCCCCCAGCATTGCCTTCGCCTGCGCCTTCCTAGCGTGTGCGGGTTCCGCAATTGGCGGCGATGCGTTGGGCAACCCGCGGGCAAAACTGGAGGTTGCTGCGGAGCTTTCGCACAGTCCGGGCGGTATGGCCATCACCCCTGGTGGTAGTATCATACTGAGCCTGAACCAGTTCCAGCCTACGAAGGAACGGGTGGTGGAAATAACCTCTGACGGCGAGGTGAAGTCGTTCCCGACGCCGGAAATCAGCCGCGGCTTTGGAAATCCCCCGGTTACCCTCGATGCTGTGCTTGGCATGCGGTGCGACAAGAAAGGTGTTGTCTGGATGCTGGACAACGGTCGACGGGGCGAGACGCTTCCGAAGATCGTCGCGTGGGATACGAAGGACGACGAACTCGCCCGGGTCGTCTACCTACCTGCTCCAGCCACGGTCGGAAGTTCGTTCGTGAATGATCTGGTGATCGATCCGGAGGAACCGTTCATCTACATCACCGATCCCGCCGACGGGATCAGCGCCGCACTGATCGTGGTCGATCTTCGATCCGGTCTTGCCCGACGTGTACTCCAAGGGCACTTCAGCGTACTGCCAGAGAAACTCGATTTTCGAATCGATGGAAAACCGGTCGAGGTCCAGCGTCCCGATGGTGAAGTGGTCAAGCCGTTGGGTGGGGCGAATCCGATTGCCATCGATCGACGTGGAAAGTGGCTCTACTTTGGTCCTATGATAGGGCGCTCGCTCTATCGGATCGAAACCGAGCACCTTCGCGACCTTTCGCTGACACCGGTAGAATTGGCGAGCCGGGTTGAGGGTTACGCCGAGAAACCGATCTGCGATGGCATCGCCATCGATTCGAAAGGAAATATCTATCTCTCGGGCCTCGCCAACAAGGCGATCGGCGTCATCCGCGAGAAGGACCAGAAATACGAGGAGTATATCCGTCACGACCGCTTCATGTGGCCGGACGGGCTCTGCTTCGGCAACGACGGACGCCTTTACTTCTGCGGCAGCCAGCTACACTGCACCCCTCTTTTTAATCGGGGCAAGGACTGCACCCAGCCACCGTTCCTCATCTTCAAGATCAAGACGCTCGGATTCGGATTCGGGCTGAAGTGAGTGATTTCTGCGCATTTCCTGCAGTCGATCGCAATTGATGGGCAATCTTTCCGGTTTATCCGCCCGGCATTCTGGTCTCCATTGACGCCATGGAGAAAAGCGACGGTGCTCGCAACCGACTGCGGGCGATCTGGGCAGCGATCCCGTTGAAGACGGCTCTTGCCCTCGTCGTCGTCTGCTTCGCCGTGAAGGAGAATTTCCCGTTCTCGCATTTCCCGATGTATTCGAGCTTCTCGGACTATTCGTACTACATCTACTTCAAGGATGCGAATGACGAGCCGGTGCCGATTCTCGATCTGTCAGGGCACAGGACCGCCGCCCTCAAGAAAATCTACAATTACGAACTGAAGAAGACGCGCAAGGCGCTTGAGAAGCAGGGAGTGAAGATTGAAGGCTATCGGTTCATGACGGCGGAACAACGCAAGCCGGCTGCGGAGTACACGCTCCAGTGGATCTACGACAATCCCAAGGGAGGGCGGACCGCCGCACTGAACGCGAAGCGGCCGCTCCGACTCTATCACGTGCATCTCTGGGGACGGGATGGCAAGACCGTGCCAGAGGAGGAACTGATCGCGGAGGTGCCATGAAGCATCATCTCCTTGAAAAGCTGCGGGGTTTCTGCGGGAGATTCGTCCCGGTGGAGTACGCCGCATACGAAGTGCTGTGCATGCGCATCCTGTTTGCGATCGTTGTTGCGACTGCGCTGCCGGGCGATCTCTCCTATAAAGGGCAACCGGAACCGGTTGGTCTGGCGCACTTTGTCAATCTCACCTTCCTGGCTGATTCGGGAACCTATTCCGTGTTCAAGGTGATCTACTGGATTGCGCTCGTGTTGTTTGCCATTGGTATTGTCCCCGCCATCTCCGCTTCGGTGGCAGCGCTCATTTTCATTGCTGCGGGATCGCTGGCGGGATCGCAGGGGGCCGACAAGCACCACCTCCAAATCGTCGGAATTGTCCTCTTTGTCTTCGCAGTCTACTACGTGTACCGCGCGATCAAGGACCGTGAATCAGTCTGGGCGCGGCCCCGTGTGGAGACCCATCGACTCGCGATCTTCCACGCGCAGCAGGGGATCGTTGCGGCCTATCTCGTGACCGGCATCTACAAGCTTGCCCGCTCAGGGCTGGAGTGGATTGCCGATGCGCGTTATTTCCCGCTTCAACTCGCGAAGACGAAGTGGATGGATTACTACAACCGGCTCGAAGATCCGCCTGGTGCGGGTGGCGAGTTCTGGACGGACCTGCCATCCGCCATCGAGAGCTTTCTTTACACTCATCCGGTATGGAGCAGCATCTTTCTCACCATTGGTCTCATTCTCGAGCTCGGTGCCTTCATGCTCATGGCCGGACGTCGGTGGGGTGTTGCTTACGGACTCGTCCTCATCGGCTTCCACCTTTCGATCAGCCGCGTCATGAACCTCACCTTCGAATACAACATGCTTCTCATTGCGGTGATGTTTGTGAACTTACCGTGGCTAGTGTGGAACGGAGTGGGGCGCCGAGGAAAATCGAGTGCGGGCCATTGAGCCCACACGCTAGCGTGTGCTTAGCTAAATGAAACGTTTGGCGTTGTGGTAGCCATCAGGGGATTCGCGGCTAACCTCGGCAGTTCGTCTTGACGCGTTGTTGAGTTCCCTATTAGTATCCAAGAATGAAGCACGTAGGGTTGGCATGCATGTTTCTGATTTTCGCGGGAACGGGTTCGATCGCACACGGTGACCCACCGGAGAAAGTTCGCCCCAAAGTACTTGAGATTTCTGTTCAGGGTGACCGCAGGCAGACTGGAAAAGTGGTTTGGAAGAAAAAATCGGGATCTGTGTCGGGAACTTCGTTAACGACGCCGTTTTTGTTTGAGTGGACCAGAATTCCCGATGACGCCGAATGTTTTCAGATTGTGTGGGATGTCCAGCAATCGAAGGTGTCCAATCGCAAGTGGATCCCCATCGAGGAAGTCAGCAGTAGTGGGAAGCCTTCGGATATCGTTCACCTTTACGTATCCGCCCGACCGGAAAAGAAAGGGAAGAAACCTCCTACGATCGATAGCGAATATAAACGGGGTTCAAACAACGGCGTGAAGCCCTTGGGGGCGACCACAGCTGAAGAGGGTTGGGTTTTCATCGGTCATTGGGTCGATGGCGAGCCGGGTTACTGGCGCTCCATCTCCTGGCTTGACCGGGACTATTACAAGAAAACGCGGAAACGCCGAAAGATCAAACATAGCCCCAGCGAACTTGAATCGGAGGGTGTTTCCATACTCGCCGACTTTCCCATGAATCTTCGCCGGGCGCCATCGACGGACGCCGAGACGGTGGACAAGGAAGGTCGACTCATCCGACCAGACATGGCCTTTAGTATTTCCGAGGTGACGCTGTTGCCGGGGGTCAAGTATGATTCCGTATGGGCCAAGGTCAGAAAGATCGGAGATGATTAAGAAGTGAAAGTGAACTGTGATGAAGGCATTGGGACGACAATTAATGGTTTTGACGCTGTTGCTGCTTGCTGCCGGTCCGGTTGACGGAGCGGAGGAAGAGGCGGAGGCTGAGATTACGGGGGAAACAGGCGTTGAACGTGTTGATTCACCGTCTGGTGATTCTTCGAGTGAACGAATTGGGCCCGGACCTAGGGATAGCGCTGCCAGATCGCTTGAGGCTGCAGAACTCGAGAGGCGGATCGACGACTTGGAACGGAAGGTTGATGAAACGAAGACTGCCTACCGGGAACTGAGTGAGCGAAGCAAGAAGCTGACCAACGTACCGATTTTTCTGAGGGCGGATACGCGGGAGTTGGATTTCGAGAAGGAACACATCGATATGCTGAAGCGTTACTCTGAAGTTGTTCGGGTCACCATCAAGATCGCTGAGAACGAATCACAGATGCGGGAATACCTTAACGAGTTGGATCTGATTCACATTAATCAGCTCCGAATAGCACCGGGCATACGCACCAAGCTGGGGGAACTCCAACGTAAATCGAAGGCTCTTCTAGATCTGATCGAGACGGATCGCATCAGGACTGAAGAATACCGTGACAGGATGAACAGCGCCCTCATCGAGGAGGTGCACAAATATCAGATCAAACTTTCGTTTAGAAAACTGGTGGGACTGTGGTGGGCGGTGGGATTTGTCCTTATCCTCTGTGCTTTCCTACTGGTATTCTATATCATCCTGAAGCGCAGCGGTGGAAAAGAAACGCCTAAGGTTGAACAAATGGCAAGGCTGTTCGGATCCAATGGTGCTCTTCGCCTGATCGCCGTTGTAATGATCATTTACGTCGTGCTGCTCTTTGGCGTGACGGATGTGATCGGAGAAAATGGCGTTACAGGAATCCTCGCTGCGATCGCGGGATACATTTTGGGGAGCTCAAACGAGAACCTGGCCGAGGTCGTCAAGGCTGTGAGGGGCGACGGTGGGAAGGATGACAAGCAGGGGGATGAATAAACGGCCTGTCATTTCTGCTTTCGAATCGATCGTATCCAGTAAGGTAGGTTGACGAAGAAGATGAGGACCAGCGCCATGTGGTATTGGAACTTCAGTCCCATGACGAGGTAGATCGCGAAGTGGAAGAGGATGAGCGAGATTCCGACGAGGGCGCTGCAGCGGCGGCCGATGAGGGCGACAAAGGCGACGAGTTCGAGGAGAAATCCGGAGCCTAGGAGAACTCCGCGCCATGCGGCGGAATTCATGAGCATCTGCTCGAGCCACGATCCGAGAGGCTGCGTCCACTCGGCGAGTTTTCCGATGATGCCGTGGCGCGTTGCAGTGACCGATTCCGGTTCGAGGGTATTGTAGAAGTTCTGCCGCTCGGTCTTGACCATCTGAAGTGGGTAGTTCTTCATCGCGCCGACAAGCCAGTTGCCCTCTCCGGCGATTTTGCTGATCGCGCTAACGACGTAGGCCGCGGCGATCGTCTGCATCGCGGAAAACGCACCGGTGGCGTGGAGGCGACGGCGTTCGGAGCTGAAGAAGCGGCCGGCGCTGCCGCGCGCGACGCGCGCCCAGATGTAGTAGACGGTTTGCGTGACTACTAGCAAGGCCACCAAGACCGTGCTGTGTGCGGTTTTCCCCTGAGATGCCTCCAGCGTGCCCGCTCCCACGATGATGAACAACGTGAATGGCAGGACGAGCCAGAGATACCGACCGATGACGTAGAGCACGAGGCTGACCGCAAGCACGGTGCGCGCCGCGGAAAAGAAGGCCGGATTCGAGAAGAAGGTGAAATCCACGCCCCATCGTGCAAGCCCGACCGGCTTCGGCTGCCCGGTGAGGTCAAGGCCGTAGGGAAAGATGTCCCACACCACGAGAGCGAAAAACGCGCGCATGAGGAACAGTTCGTAGTGGGCGAACTCGGGGGCGCGGAAGGCGGATTTCCAGAGAGGTTTCAGAACTCAGTTGGCGTTCGTGACGAGTGGGAGGGGGAGTTCTGCGACCAGCACGGGTTCGCGTTCGTCGATCTTCCCATCGTCAGTCATGTAGATGTCGGCATGATAGAGACGGAGGGGGGCGATTTCTTCGAGGCGCCTCTTCACCGCGTCGTTTGCATTGTCGTAGAGGCGTTGAAGAGCGCGGAGCCCGGCCGGCTCGCGTTCGGC
>CAJIAN010000299.1_pt1 | contig 11084 bp, 9 predicted proteins | sample 9199061 | NCBI WGS metagenome assembly CAJIAN01 (sample SAMEA7708264, study PRJEB35096) | sediment metagenome | biome: marine neritic benthic zone biome [ENVO:01000025]; feature: sediment [ENVO:00002007]; material: shallow marine sediment [ENVO:03000034] sea grass bed [ENVO_01000059] ...
CGCTGGTTTTCAGATCGAGGCGCGTGAACCGGGCGTTGCCGTCGGGACCGAACAGCGGGTAGCGGAGTTTGTCGCTGACTCGGAACTGGCGATCAAAGTCGAGGCGGAACGAGTGCTTTGGAAAGCGTTTGTTCCGGCTGACCCCGCCGCGCATGCGCATCGCGCCCCGGATCTGGAAGAACTCGGAATTGTCCGCAGTGAGGAACGCGACATCCACCGGACGGTGGCGGTTCGCGAACGAACGGTCGAGGGCATTGGTATAGATGCCGAAGGTGCTTCCAGTGAGATGCTCGTGTCGGAAAACGAGCGAGATGGAAGGGATCGATTCAAACGCCGCCCGCCATTCCTGTGGCGTGAATGCGGAGACAATGTCGGGGTCCATCCCGTAGTCGAGTTCCTGCCCGTTCTGCGGACTTGCGGGCCATCGTGGTGGCGCCTCGCCGTTGGGAGACTGCTGTAGGATGTCATCGATGAACAGGTAGGTGTTGTTGAAGATCGCCCCGAGCGCGCCATTGCCCGGATTGAACAACCGCGCTCGCAGGATCGTCGTGCTCTCGATGTCGATGGGATCGACGAAAACCGTGCCGTTTCTCTCCGTAGGTGGCGAGCCGTCGGTGGTGAAGAGGACAGCCGAGCCACTGGAGGAGGAGAGTGCCACGCAGATCGGCCCGTCGTAGAATCCACTCGACATGCTGAATTCCACGAATCCGCTCTGGAAGCCGCCATTGTTGAGAGAATTCGGTGCCCCCGGAGTCGGCGTGTCGAGTCTGTTCGAATTGAGATCCACCGACACATCGCCCGCCACCTGAAAAGTGTCGTCGCGAATGGACGATATAAACTGAAGTTCGGGATTCGTTCTCGCGAGCTGAATCGTGGTGGACAGGGGATGGGTCACGAAACTCGTATGCAGCTCTCCGAGTAGGGGCGCGCGGTCTTTTCCTGACAAGAACACCACGAGCGACTGTCCTGGTAACAGTTGGCGACCGGCCGGCAGTTCCCACAGAACGCCAGACCGCCCGTCGAGGAGCGCCAATTCGCCCAGGTCGACTGCGGTTTCGCCAGCCTGAATCTCGACCCATGCCGGGAATTCGCCATCCTCGTCCGCCAGAGTGTTGACGTTCTCGACCATGAGTTCGCTGAGAGCCTGGCCGGACGCCGCCGTTGCGGAAACCAGCACGGCGAGGGCAGCAGCAAGCGCGTTTCGAATTCGCGGGGATTTTGGGTGGGCCATCATGGATCGAATCCGCCGATCTCTCTCATTAGCATAGCCGTGTGTCAATTTATCCGCCAGTCCTTACTCGGCAGATGCCCCAGCGCATTCCAGTGACGCGAATAGCTTCTCGAGCTTTGCGAGGTCAGACGATTTCGCAGGAGCGAAGAGGCGGATCTTGAAAAACCGCTCGCTTTCCGCGCAGTGCAGCCATCCGAAGAGGGAGACGTATTTCACCGCTTCGCCGGTCGAGGCCCCGTAACCGAAGCGTTCGTTGGCGTAGAGCAGGTAGTAGGCGCGATCGTCTTTCCGGACGAGTTTCGGGCTGAACTTCCGGTCCTTGACGATCTTCCGGGAGATATCGCCGGGGTAGGGGGAGAGGGCATCAGCGTAGAGCGCCTCGACGCCCATGATTCCGTCTTCCTGAAGCTGCGTTGCCGTTTCGGCGTCCATTTTCTCGAAGACTTCCAGCCGGATGGAGTGGTCGCCGTCAGCGAAAACATACTTCGTGGAGAAGCGACCCGGTTTTTTGTCTTCGAGCCGGTAGGCGTTGGGCGCGAATGATGTGAAAAGTGCGGCGAGTTCCGGGTCGGGCGAGGACGGCTCCGGAGGTTTCCGATCCTTGCATCCCGCCGCGATGATCGCGATGGCGAGAATCAGCGCGATGTGGTGCATTTGCTAGAACCAGCCGATGAGGCCGACGGTGGCGGAGGTTTCCTCGCGATCCGCGTTGTATTCCAGACCCACCGACACGGAGGCCTTGCCGAATTTTCCACTGATCCCGCCGAGAACACCCGCGGTCTCGTCGGCCACCGCATCGTGGTAGAAGCCACCAACGAAGATGGCGTCGAGCAGCGGGTTCGCATTGCCATCGAACTGGAACGGATACGCGAGCGCTTCGTATTTCGAATCGGCATCCACATTCGGAGCATCGGTGTGGACGAGGCGGAAGTTTGCGAGACCGCCGAGTTCCCACACATCGAGACGCCGGTTCCAAGTCGGTCGCAGAAACCCTAACGGATTCCCATACTCGAGTCCCTGCGGGCCCATCGCCCGGCCGAGGCGTGCGGGATGGCTGAGGAATCCGCCTTTGAAGCCGAGCGACGCATTCACGAAGAGAAACTTCGGTCCGGGAAAATCGCCAACAGAGCTGTCGACATAGAGCGCCTCGAACGCGGGTCGGAATGGGTCGGCATCGCTCTTTGGAGAGACCCAGCCGAGGGTCGTCCGCCACTGCTCGCCGTCGGCGCCCCCGACGAACATCCACTGGTCGTTGTAGAGCGCCGCATAGCCGCCGGGACTCGTATCGCCGCGTCCGCTCACGTCCTGCACCTGCGCGGCGAGGATGTGATTCCACGCTCCGATCTTGTTCCGCCACGTGACTTTCCCAAAGGTGATTTCCGGAGCGGGGCCATCGCGATCAACGTGACCACCTCCGAATCCGAGGCCGGAGGGGAACCGGTATTCACCTTGGTATTCGAAATCGCGCCGCGATCCGCGGGCGACGGTATTTGCTCCTAGGATCAGTTCGCCGAGGTCGGGACGTGCGAGCAGCGGGCGAAAGTAGCCGCCCGCGAAATCGATGTCCTCTCCGTCGTCGAGGTCGATGTATCCCGCCCCGGCCTTCATGAACGGCGTCCACCAGATGCCGTTGTGGCGGTTGTCGTCCGGGAAATGCTTGTAGGTGAAATCGATCTTGCCCGGGCTGATAAACGAAACCCCGTCTTCTGCGGAAGCGGTCGCCAGTCCGACGAGCGGGAGCGCAAAGAGGAGCGAAACGAATCTACTCTTTGCGCTCGACATGAATGAGACCGGACGTGGGTTCGAAGCGGTAGGGACGGCGGCTGTCCTTGTTGGGAACGACCTTGAACTCGCGGTTTCGGATTCCGAGGTGTTCGCGCCCTTCGCCTCCGAAGGTCTTTTTCGCCACTTTCCTTCGGCGGGGTTGGTTGTCTCGGAGAATGTAGGCATTGATTTGAGTGATGTAGAAATCGGTCAGGCTTTGCAACTCTTCTTTGCTCAGCAGGGGTTTCTCCGCTTGTCCGGTGTCTTCGGTATCTTCGGATTCCTCGACGGGAAGTTTTGGATTGGGGAGGACGCGCGTTTTCGAGGCGCCGGTTTCGAGGTCGATGGTGGTTTCGACCCGGGCCACGCTCAGCGAGGTTTTGGCAGTGGCTTTGGTGAGATCGGCGGTCCCGGTCTTGCCGGGAGCGATCTTCCGCACAAGCACGTAGCCGACCCGATTGGCGCCCGTCTTGAGGACGAACTCAACCCGGAGACGCACGAAATCGATGGTCTCCTTCCCCAGGCCGTTGGTGATGGCGACTTTGGTCTTGGCCAGTTCGCCGAGTGCGGCTTGCGGGAACAATGTCAGGGCCGCAAGGAGGGTGGCGGCGGCAATTCTCGCACGTTGGCAATCCATTCGATCTCGGTTCGCGGATAAATCCTTGATGATACATCATCCGTTCGTCAAGGTCGCTCTGGATTGTTCGAAATGACCCGCTCATTCCGCAACGCCGGATATCTGGCTCTGTCGCTCGCGATGCTGTTTCCCGTCCGGCAAAGCCCGGGGAACGAGCCTTACAACGTCGTGTTCATTTCGCTGACGAACACGCGTGCCGACCATCTCGGAACCTACGGCTACAAGCGAAACACCTCACCCAACATCGACGCCCTGGCGAAGGAGAGCCTCGTTTTCGAGAATGCTTTCGGCCACGCGAGCTGGACGTTGCCGGTGGTGATGTCGCTGATGAGTTCGCGCTATCCGTTCACGCACGGGCTGATGAACCGTAAGGAATTCGAACCGCTGCCCGCCGAGAGGCCGACGCTGATCGATGTGCTCAATGAAAACGGATATCTGACCGCCGGATTCGTCGGTGATCGCGACTACGCGGGGAAGTTCGGCCACACGAATCGGCTTAAGCACCTTCACGATCACGTGAACGACAATCAGATCGAGGACTGGAAGACGTACGGCGTGCTCGAAAACAGCATTCCCCAGGCGCTCGAGTGGCTGAAAAAGCATCACAAGGAACGGTTCTTCCTTCTCATTCAGGGGTACGACACTCACTGCCCGTTTGGCTCGCCCCGTGCGAACCGGATGTTCGATCCGGATTACAAGAGCGAGATCGATTTCACCCGCTGCTACTGGACGTTCCGGCGCACGCGGCCTCTCGAGATCACGAATGCGGCCGGGAAGAAGGAGAAGGTCTTCCTCATGAAGACGAAGGCGGAACTGGGCGACGACTACGAGGTCATGTTCAACCAGCGGGACATCGATCACATGGTGGCGCTCTACGACGGCGAGATTTTCAATGCGGATGTGCAGATCGGGACGGTGTTGAAGACGCTGAAGGATCTCGGATTGGAGAAAAACACCATCGTCATCTTCTACGCGGATCACGGCGACATGTTCGGGAAACATGGGCGGTTCATGCGGGGCGGGCCCCTGCGGGGGACCTTCTACGACGACGTCCTGCGGATCCCGCTGATCATCCGTCACCCGGAAGTGAAACCGAAACGGATCAATGGTCTCGTGCAGGTCCTCGATCTCGCGCCGACGATTTTGGATTTGTTAGGATTGCCGACGCCGAAGGCGTTTCGTGGCAAGACGCTTCGCCCGCTGATCGAAAAGGACGAGCCCGTCAACGAACGGGTCTTCGCGGGCTCGGCATTCACGCCAAAGAAGAAGAACGCGTTTTTTCGTCACGACTCGATCATCACTTCGGTGCGCGACGAGGAATGGAAGCTCATCTACGAAAAGCTTTTCTACAGCGACGCGGTCAAGGATTACTACGAGCTCTTCCACGTCAGAACCGATCCCGAGGAGCTCATCGACGTTTCGAAAGAGCATCCTAAAGAACTGGAGACGCTGCGGAGGCAAATCATGGAGTGGCTGGAGGACATCGACGCCACGGAAATCCGCGAACAACTAGCGAGGAAGGAATGAACCGAGCCAAGCAGAAACTCATGGCCCTGTCGTTCGCGGCGGGTGTTTTCGTCATCGCCCTGATCGTGGCGTGCGTGAAGCGGAGCGACGAAGCGCCGCGGGACGGCTCAGTGGAGACAGAAGGTAAGAAGAAAAAGCTCTACTGGTTCATTCCCGACGGGATGCGTTGCGATCCCGATCTCTTCAACATCTACCGCTGGGCCGAAGAGGGGAAACTGCCGAACATCAAGAAGATGATGGAGCGCGGCAGCTACGGATTCTGCAGGCCGACGTTCCCGAGTCATACCCCGACGAATTTCGCCACGCTCTTCACTGGCGCGTATCCCGAAGTGCACGGCGTCAACGATGGACCAATGCACACCGAGGGCAGTCCGCTCTCGCGGGTGTCGGTTGGGGGATTCAGCTCGGTGGCGAAGAAAGTGACGCCGATGTGGCTGACGCTCGAAAAGGAAGCCGAGGCCAAGGTGGCGCTCATGTCGGTGCCGGGATCCACGCCACCGGAACTGCAGAACGGAATCACCATCCGCGGTCGCTGGGGCGGATGGGGCGCGGATTTCCACGCGATCAATTTCCAGGCACGGCGCGATCTTGCGATGCGCAAGCAGCAGGGCAGGGGAGCGCGCTTGTTTTTCTTCGGTCCGGAACTCACCCAGTATGTCGAGAAATCGACTGCCGAGGGCTGGGCCGACCTGCCCCTGAGCCATTCGGAGCCGCTGGAAACGATTCTTTCCGCGTGGGGCGCGTCGATCCACGCCGTGCTCACCGACAGCACCGACGACGATGAGACGAATTACGATGAGGTTTCGTTCGCGGCGCTGAAGAACGGAGGCTTCCTGACAAAGCTCAAAGAATCCGAATGGAGCGAGTGGCTGCCGATCACGCTGAAGTGGCGCATTCCCGCGAAGAAGCTCGAACGCGACATCGAGACGTTCTTCAAGATCAAGATCATCAAGCTGGAGGACGACGGCTTCTTCCGGGTTCGCTTTTTCTTCAACAACATCAACAAGTTCCTGACCGAGCCCGATTACGTGGCGGGCGATCTCATCGAAGGCGTTGGACCGATGGTCGATTTCGTCGACAACTTCCCGCCGCAACTCATCTTCTTTCCCGAAGACAAGGGAACCTTTCTCGAGGAAGCCGACATGTCGCTCACGTGGCATCGCGATGCGGTGTCCTTTGTCATCGACAAGTACCAGCCGGATGTCTTCGTGAGTGATGTCTACACGCCCAACCAGATGCTGACCAGCCGCTGGTGGATGGGATATATCGATCCGGCAAGCAGCCGCTACGGCGATGCCTCCCAGGCCGAACGCGACAAACTGTGGAGCGAAGTGCACTGGCTCTACAAGAAGCTCGACGACATCGTCGGCAAAATGCTGGAGAAGGCGGACGAGGATACCTATGTCGTGCTCAGTTCCGATCACGGTGCGGTGCCGCTCGATCACTGGGTCCGCCTCAACAATCTCTTCGCGAAGGAGGGCCTGCTGAAGTTCGAACTCCATCCCGAGACCGGCGAGCCGACGATCGATTGGGCGCAGACCCAGGCGGTGTATCTGAAAATGCATAGCGTCTATCTGAATCCGAACGGCCTCGGCGGCGATTGGACGCGCGCTTCAGGGCCGGAGTACGAACAACTCCGCGAGCGTGTGAAGAAGCTGCTTCTTGAACTTGAAGACGGGCGTGGAGTCAAACCGATCGTCAAGATCACTGGTTGGGAGGAAGCGACGAGTGAATTCAGACTCACCCCTGAGCGGAGTGGCGACCTGATCATCGCCAATCGCCCCGGCTACGGCTGGAGCGAGGAACTGACCGGCGACCTCGCGATCTTCACCACGCCGCTGAAGACGGGTTACAAGCAGGCGATTCTCACCGAAGAAGTGAAAGGGATGTGGACGCCTTTTGTCATCGTCGGCCCAGGAATCAGGAAAGGGAACAATTTGGGGGTGAAACCGATCAACATGGTCGATCAATACCCCACGCTGATGCAGTTGTTAGGGCGGGAAAGCGGCGATTGGGTGCAGGGTCGCGTCCTTGAGGAAGTGATTGAATAGCCGCCTTCTGCTTGCTTGACGCTTTGTTCGAATCCTGCCCATAATCACACTGCGGATCAACATCAACAGGGAGTCAGAATAATGGAAATTGCAGATAGCATCTGGTCGCTTCTCAAGAACAAGGATTCCGATCTTTGGACAACGCCGCCGGACGGTACTGTGTTTGATGCGATCAAGCAAATGTCGGAGAAAAATGTAGGGGCCTTGTTAGTCATGGACGGCGACAAATTGGTCGGGATTGTCTCGGAGCGTGATTACACACGGAACGTCATCCTCAAGGGCAAGTCGTCGAAGGACACCCCGGTCAGTGCCATCATGACCACCGATCTGGTGACGATCACTGCGGACGATACGGTTGCGGATGGCCTGAAGACGATGACCGAGAGGCGGGTGCGACATCTGCCCGTGAAGAACGGCGACGAGATCGTCGGCGTCGTGAGCATCGGCGATCTCGTGAAATGGATCATCTCGGCCCAGGGTGCGCTGATCGAGCAACTCGAGGGTTACATTCAGGGATCGTATCCAGGGTAGGCCGGGGCGTGGAAATAATTGTCTTCCCACGCCGCGTGAGAGGCTGCTAGGTTCACCGCCATGGCAGATTTGACGTGTAGCTGTCCGCACTGTTCCCAGGAAGTCACGGTGGATACCGCGCATGCGGGAATGGCTGTGGCGTGTCCGCACTGCAACGGCCAATTCGAAGTTCCCGGCCCACCCGAAGGGGCCGCACCGCGCCAACCCGTCGCCCCGGCACAGGCGCCACAGCTCCGCACCGTTCAGACGCCGCCGCAGCAGCAGCAATACGTCCCGCCCCAGCAACAACCGCAGCAGCCTCCTCCGCAGCAGCAGGGATACGCTCCTCCGCCCCAACAGCAGCCTCCCGGCTATCCGCCACGGCAGATGCCGCCCGGCGGGGCGCGACCCGGAATGCCAGGCTATCCCGGATTCGGGAAAGTGGGGTTCGGCGAAGTCCTCATGGATCCGCTCGAATCGCAGCCGCGGTTCGTCGAAACCGGGGGGCTGAAACGCGCCGCAGGTTGGGGTTGGTCGCTCATGGGGCTGTGCGTTCTCGTGATCTGGCTGGCGATGTGGCGGAACACCGTGGCGATGGTCGAGTCCATGGGAATCGGGGAGGCGAAGTTCGAGCTGTCCGATCACCTGCAGATGATGCTCATCGGCGCCATTCCTGTTCTCGTCTATTTCGTGTTGTTGATAGTCCTGAATGCCATGCGGGGCAATCAGGCGAAACTGGGCGCTGTTGCGTTCACGGCGGGTGTCGCCTCATTGCCGATGACGGTTTTTTCCGCGTTTATGATCCTCTTCATGATGAGCGATGCATGGAAGGGGATCGATAACATCGGCCAGTTGGAGACGGCGATGCATGTCATCGTCATTCTCATCACGTTCCTCCTTTGCGCGACCGTGCTGCTGACCAAGGCATCGCTGGTCAGTATTCTCGGCTTCAGCCGCAAGGGCGCGTTCTGGCTCGTGCCCACGCTGCTCGTCGTCTCGGTCTACGTGTCCCAACTGCTGCTCAAGCTCGTCGCCAAATCAGCGGCCTAAGGCGTTGCTTTCGCGGGCGCACGGATCGACCTTAGAGCCTCATGGCGAAACAGATCGGAATCCTTACCAGCGGCGGAGACTGTCCGGGTTTGAACGCGGCGATCCGTGGGGTCTGCCGTGCGGGGATCGATCATTTCGACATGCGGTTCGTGGGATTCCGCAATGGATTCAATGGATTGGCGCACGACCGCACGCTGAGTCTCGACAAGAAGATGCTCTCCGGGATCCTCACCGATGGCGGGACGATTCTGGGAACGAGCCGGGACAAGCCACACAAGATGCCGATCGGCGGGAAGACGAAAAACATGACGGACGCGATCGTGGATACCTACAAGCGTCACCATCTCGACGCGCTCATCTGTCTCGGCGGCGGCGGGACGCAGAAAAACGCGCTGCATCTCAAGGAGGCGGGGTTGAATGTGGTGACCCTGCCCAAGACGATCGACAACGACGTGGCCGGGACGGACATCACCTTCGGCTATCATACCGCAATGGGAATCGCGACGGAAGCGATCGACCGGCTCCACTCGACGGCCATCAGCCACAATCGGATCATCGCCGTCGAGATCATGGGGCATCGTGCGGGTTGGCTGGCGCTCGAATCGGGGATCGCCGGGGGCGCGGATGTCATCCTCATTCCGGAGATTCCCTATGATCTGGAGGTCGTCGCGGAGGCGATCCGCGAACGCAGTCGCGCGGGAAAATACTTCAGCATCGTCGCCGTAGCCGAAGGCGCGATGTCGAAGGAGGACGAGGTGGCGATTTCCGATCTCGTCGAGCGGAAGGAATCCGCGGACTCCGATGAAGAGAAGGAGGCGATTTCGGGGAAGTTGAAGAAGTTTCACGAATCGCATGTGGATCACACCCTCAAGCTGACGCAGCAACTCGAAGAGATGACGGGTTGCGAATCGCGCACGACGATTCTCGGGCATCTGCAGCGCGGCGGGACGCCATCGGCGAACGATCGTGTGCTCGCCACCCGACTCGGAACGGCCTGCGCCGAACATCTAGCCGAGGGTCGCCACGGCGATATGATGGCGGTTCGCGGGGACGACATCGTGCCCGTTCCACTCGAGGAGGTGGCGGGGCAGAAGAAGCTTGTCGATCCGGAGCATCCGCTGGTGAAGTCGGCCCGGTTTGTGGGCACCTGCTTTGGGGATTAAAGCCATCAGTACCATCGATGCCGACATTGGCATTATCGATTTCACGAATGCGGACTTCGGAGCGATGATGCAGACATGAATTCGAAACTCTTTTTGCTGCTTGCAGCTGCTCTCGTCCTCGCGCCTTTCGGTGTTCGGGACGGTGCGGGTGTTTCCGAGCCGGCGGAAAATCCGAAGCTTACGGTGGTTTATCTCCACGGATTCGGTGGGGTGCGCGAGAATCCGGCGTTCTGCGAGAGATTCCGCGAGTTCCTCTCCGAAACCGGCCAGACGAAGAATTGCGAGGTGCGCAACTACGAATGGGACTCGGTGAAGGTGGATATCCTCAAGGCCGGGGCGTCATGGCGGGAATCGGAGAAGCGTGCGGACGAGGAAGCGAGTCGCTACCGCGTCGAGGTCATCGAAAAACTGGAAAAGGCGGGCGAACCGTACGTGCTCGTCGGCTACAGCGTGGGCACCCGCGTGATTCTACGCGCTCTCGAGCAGATTCCTTCCGAATTGAAGCATCTAAAAGCGATCTATTTTCTCGGCTCGGCAATGACACGCGACACCACTCTCGCGAAGAAGTTGGCGCTGCCGGAGGGAATGAAGATCGTCAACTACCACTCGCCGACGCGCGACAAGGTTCACGCGATCTCCTTCAACTTCATGAACACGGACCCGGCTGGCGGGCAGGCCGGATTCAAGGATGAAACCGTTTTCGAGAACTACGCCGTCTCCTGTGCGCACGCGCACAAGGGTGTCGGCGTCCATATCGACTACTCCCAGCTCGCGGTGGCCATCGGGTACCTCGAGCTCCATCGCGCCGGTATCCGCATTCCCGGCGACATCTCGTTCAACATCGAGACCGCGGTGATGGAGGGCGATAGCTGGTGGAACAAGATCCATCGCGTCGAGTCGCCCTCGCGCGGGATGATCGAGATCGAGCAGCACAACATGCGCGCCGACTACTTCCGCGCGCTTCGCGTCGACAAGGAAGGCAAGCGTCGTCGCATCGCGAGGGGCGGGAATCTGCATGCGATTCTCGATCTCATTGCGAAGAAGTAGCTTGCGTGACACTGCACCAGCCTTTCCTAGTCATGAACGGTGCGGACAGGCTTGTAGCGGAACTCGTGAGAGTTCCGAACGGAGCGGGCCGGGGTGTCGAGTCA
>CAJIAN010001094.1_pt1 | contig 11081 bp, 10 predicted proteins | sample 9199061 | NCBI WGS metagenome assembly CAJIAN01 (sample SAMEA7708264, study PRJEB35096) | sediment metagenome | biome: marine neritic benthic zone biome [ENVO:01000025]; feature: sediment [ENVO:00002007]; material: shallow marine sediment [ENVO:03000034] sea grass bed [ENVO_01000059] ...
CGCAATCGAAGCATGGCGCCAGCCTGCACGCAGCCCGCCCGGCGGGTCGAGGCAAAAGGCATCATGGCGCGACGGCGTCCGGCCCGCCTGCCGGTCCCATTGACACTGAACGTGCATCGCCGTATAACTCCGGTTCGGCCCTTGCGCCCGATGGCGAGGTAGCAAAGTGGTAATGCGCTGGTCTGCAAAACCGGTATTCGCGGGTTCGATTCCCGCCCTCGCCTCCAACTCTCTTCGAGAATGGGAGACTCGTGCGGCGGTGAAGAGTGCGGCTTGCGCCTATTCCGTCCCACGCTCCGCGTGAGCTAATTTCGCCCTCTCCGAGGATTACGCTCTGGGTGAATTGAGTTCAGCGAAGCGTTCGCAGCAGAACGAGTAGGGCTGGCTGCGGAGGTCGCAATCGACGATGGCGGCTTCGGCGCTTGCGAAGACGTCATCGAAAACTCCACCGAATGACTCGATCAGATTTCTTCCCGCGGGAGTGAAGACATCCAGATTGCGAATCAGACTGAGATCCAGTTGCAGGCGCTTCATGATGAGCGACAGGCGGCCTTTCAGTTCGTGAGTTTGCCTGTTGTCGAAGATGTCAGTTTCGAGGGATTCGGCGAGAACCGAGGACATGAGGCATTCGGTGAAGATCCCGTGCAGGCTTACGTAGAGGCTTCGTTCTTCGGAAGGTTCGCCGATAAGGTCTCCGAGCGTGGTGTTCGGGTCGATCTCGATCAGTTCGTTGCGGTCGAGGGTGGCGGCATTGAAAAGTAAATGTCCGCACTGGTGGACGAGGTCCTCGATGAAGAACACCTCGTCGCAAACACGTGTCGTGTGAAGAAAGACCGCGCCGTGCGCTGCAAGCGTTGCGAAGGATTCACCGTCTTGCGCAGTGAACGTCACGATCTGACGCGTTACTGCAAGAAGGCAGCGATACAGTTCCGCGTCCACGGCGTGAATGATCTCCAAAGCGCGCACGATCGCTTCCGAGTGATCGATCCCGTTTTCGGGACACATTTTCTCCCAGATCGGCGTAAACAGTGAGCCGGGACCCGTGGCGTATTCGATCTCGGTCCCGCAAATGTGAGACGGTGCGACCAATTCCACGTCGTGCGTCGTACTCCCGGCGCGAATCTCGGGAGCCGCGGGAGCCGCGTTCACGATCTGATTGCGGACATCGCCAATCAGTTGCCCAAGTCGGGGCAGGGAGACCACCCCTTGACGGTCCGCGTAGGCCTCAATGGTCGTCGGTCGTTTCTCCACCGGCAGAGTGCCGTAGAGAATTTGATCGAGGGTCGCAGCGGGGCTCGACGTGTTGAAGAATGCGAAGAACGATGGCTCGAGAAAGGAGGTTTCCTCGGAGTAGTCGAGAAGTTCGGCAGTCGGATGCCCGGTAGTGCTCAGCTTGAGCTTGATGAAGTGGGCGAGTTGCCGTTGCCCGTCATCGACCCGGGTCGACGCGAACTGCAGCAAGCTCTGCCCAACAGCCGCCGATTGCTCTGCGGCAACCTGCATCTAGGCGTCTTTGGGATGCGTCCGCGCGTCGATCTCCTCGAACACGGGCACGAGTTCGGGAATCCAGACACCTTCCTCGTCCTTCATGCGCTTGTGGCACATGGACAGAAGGTCGCAGTCCATGGAACCCATGAGTCTCGCGACCGAGCCCTCGCCGTTCAGAGCACGAAACTCCTGCAAGCTCATGGAGTCTGCTCCGGTGGTCTTGAACTTGGTCTTGCCCGTCGCGCCCCGAGAAGCGGTTGCGGTTGCGACCAAGGCGGCGGACGAAGCGAGGGAGGCGCCGAGGAGCTTTCGGCGTGAGATCTTGGATGTTTTCGAGTTCTTCATGAGATCATTGGATGACTTGTCAAAGGGCATAACGAGCGGGCGGCGCGATTGATTGTCGGCAGGGTCGATTATTCTGCCGACACGTGCTCAGCGAGGAACACGAGGCGCCCGTCGGTGCGCTCGCAGCGAACGCGCACGCCATCGATCACCGCACTGGAGTCTTCGATGGCGGTGAGTGGGCCGTCGGCCGGGACGACATAGGCGGTTGCTGCTGGCCCGCCGTGCTTCGGACGGAGTTTCAGCTGTGCGGCGAACTCGCCCTGCACCTTGCAGTAGCGCCCGCCGACCAGCTCGAATCCGCTGACGAGTCCTTCGGCCGGAGGCTCGATCGAGAAGGTCAGCAGCGAGAGGTGCTCTTGGACCACCGCGTAATCCGATGAGACGGCCTCGGGGGCGATTCCCTTGAGGTGATTCTTGGCCACCTCCGCCATCGCAAGTTCCGTGGCGTCCTTCTCTCCCAGAAGGAAAACGCCGAGAAGCGCCAGCACGACGGCTGCGGCCGCGCCGACGATCATCATCAATCGGCGCGTCGCCGATCGCGGTCGATCGCGGTCGGCAAGCATCTCGGACACGGTTGACGGTGGCAGCTCGATGCTCCCGTAGAATTCTGTCAGTTGATCATCCAAGCTCGTCTTCTGTGGCTCGTTCATGACGAAGATGCGGTTTGAGATTTCGAGTCGGCGGCGGAATCCCGCTTTGCCGCATCGCGCAGTTTGCGATGGGCCCGTGCGAGAATCCCGAGCACCGTATTGCGCGAGCGCCCGGTGAGCTCGCCGATCTCCGCCGCGGTGAAGCCCTCGACGCGGTTCAGATAGAGTGCCTCGCGCTCGGCGATTTCGAGGAATCCGAGCATGACCTCCAGATCCCCCTGCACGCCCGGAGCGTGGTCCAGCGCTTCCTCTGCGGAGGGAGCAGCCTCCTCGTCGTCGAGGGTGGTGAAGGGGACGATTTTCGCTCGGCGGCAGTCGTCGTAGAAGAGGTTTCGCAAGGTGGTGAACATCAGTGCCTGCGATTCGCAACCGAGGTAGCGTCGATGCAGACGCACCCAAGCGCGCTGCACGAGATCTTCGGCATCCTGCCGGTGATGGGTCAGCGAGTAGGCGAAACGGAATCCGGATTGCAGCACTGCTTCGAGGTCTGCAACTTCCTTGTTCTGAGCCTGTTCGTTGATTGGCATGGGCGATCTTGCCGGAACTCACCGTAAGGACAACGAGTGGCGGGCGCATCCGATTGTGCGAGATCGTTTTGTGGGGCCCACTTGCTGTAGCCGGCCGCGTCGAGGCCGGATTCGGGGGCCTGCGGCGCGGGCGGACTTGTAGCGGCCGGGGTCATCGCCCCGGCTACAGCTTCCCAGCCCGGAGTAGGGCCACTCAACGGACGAACACCAAGCCCACCGATTTTTTCGTCGAACCCCTCGAATCAACGGGGGTGGCTTCCATGCGATAGCCCTCTTTCTCCAGTTTGTAACGGATGGGAGTGTCCTTCTCCTTGGCTGCGACATCCACCGGGACGGTCGCGAGGTATTTGGGAACCAGCGCCGCGAGTTCGGATGGAAACCCGCCCTCGTTGCGGCGGTAGCGCTCCAGGGCGACGGCGGCTTCCATCATGCGCCGATGCATCTCCGAGCGAAGCCCGACGTGCGAAATGCCTCCCGTCGCCGGGACCGTAGCCTTCGCGATGAAGGATCCTGGGATTGAGAACCAGTTCAGCGAGGCGACCTCATTCTTGAGTCGGGTCGATGCGGATTGGATGGCTTCGATGTCGCGTTCCTTCAACGGCTTCACGCTGAACTCGTAGAGCCACTCGACCGCTCGCGCCTTGTTCCGGCGAAACATGCCGTCCGGGATCAGGTGTCCGAGTGCCGAGGCGATCGTCGGCTCGTTCGAATCGGATGTCATTTGGATCAATCGAATGCGCTCTCCCCTAGGCATCGTGAGCATCTCGTCGTAGCTCTGGGCGGCGAAGGCCATCTCGCAGCGGAACGCGCGCAGGGCTTCGTCGAAGCCATCACCGTGCGAAACGCGCTCCTGCAGCCAGACGAGATCCTCATCCGTCCAGCAGGATTCGCGGAGCAGATCGGGAAGGCGCGCCTCGAGGATCGCCCGGATCGTGAAGGACACGAGCGCATTGATCAGAGTACCGTCGACGTCGGCTGCTTCCTTGCACTTGAAGAGAATGGCAAGGCTTTCACGGGCCGTCTGGCGATCACCGAGACGCGCCGCGGCGATCGCACGCAGCGAGGTGAGCTTGCTGAGCTGTTGCAAGGCACCCAGATGTCCTATGGCGAGATCCCACAGTTTCTTCCCTTGGAGCCGTTCGTCGATCGAGTGGACCGGTTGCGAGTGGGGACGCTTCGCGGCTTGGGCGAGTTCGTCGAACAGGGCCTTGTCCTCGTGGAGCAAAGCGAGGAGCGTTTCTTCGGGTCGATCACCCAGCTCCGAAAGAGGCGTCTTCTTGTCGTCGTCGCTCACGTGCCACTTGCCGAGATCGATCGGGCCGCTGTCGGCATCGTATTCTTCGGGGGGAACAAGCCTTGGGAGCTTTTCGAGACGAAGGTTGCGAAGGACCAGGGGATCGTTCTCCGGGAGACCGCTCATCGACTCTTCGAGACCGTAGAGCGCGGGGGTCGCCATGAAGTTCAGCTCGTCGGGAACGGGCTCCGCGAAGGCGCCTGTGTAGTCGAGGGTCTCGCCGGCATCTTCGAGTTTCTTTTGCACCGCTTCCCAGCGACGGTGCGATCCTCGTTCTTCGTAGGAAAAGGCAAACACCCCGGCGCTTCCGACAAGCATCATCGGTAGGACGAGAAAGAGGAACCACTTCGACGAAGCCATGCCGATGAGAGTCTCGCGCAGTTTTCCGCGGGCCTCCGACTTCGCCGTCTTCTCGGCGCTTGCCGAATCGAGAATCTGCCGGCGCAGTTCTGCCGGTGGCTCTCGCAGTCCGAGGGATTTCAGTTTGTCTTCAAATCGGTTCATTTCTGGTGGGTCCTTAGTTGGTGATTTCGTCGTAAACCGGGCGCAGGATACGCCGCAGCTTTTCGAGTCCGTAGCGATAGCGACTGGAAACGGTGTTCGCAGAAACGCCGCAAACTTCCGCGATCTCCTCTGCAGTCAATTCTCCCCAGAGCTTCAAATACACGGCGCTTCGCTGATCCTCGGGCAGTTGTCCGAGCGCCTCTTCGAGCTGCCTGCGAAAGCTCTCCGCATCCGGGTCGGGTGCCGGTTCTAGAAGCTCCGCGACTTCCGCCATCCCTTTCGCGCGGTTCCGCTGGGACTGACCGCGCCGCGCCCAGTCGACGGCGAGGTTGTGAGCCATGCGAAACAGAAAGGCGCGAACGCGGCGGATGCCGTCGAGGCACTTTGGGTTGCGCGCGAGCTTCACGAATACGTCCTGGAGCAGATCAGCCGCGTCCGCATCGCTGCGCGTGAACGACAGGAAGTAGCCGTAGAGTCCTTTCGAGAACTCATCGTAGAGCGATTCCAGCTGGGTCGAGTCGATCATTCTTCGTCTTCACCAGAAAGACGCATCCACTCTCGGATTTCGTCTATCAGATTGGAAGTTCATTTACGATTCGTGGGAGCGGGGCCATGATGTGACGAATTCACCACCCCATGGAGCGACTTCGCTGCGGCGTCATATTCACCGATTCCTTTCTTGCCTACCTTCGCGATGAGAGCCAGAAGACGCCCGACGATTCCGTACTGGTGATCAACTACGTGCACTGCGCCGATGGCCCGAGGGAAGGGGAGTCATGGTGGAGTCTTGTCAGAGAGCCGGTGGATCGTTTCGAGCCCCGAGATCTCTTTGAAGTCAGCGATGTGCGAGTTGCCCTCCCGCGGCAGACGCAGATGGCGCTGAAATGGAAGTATGTTGATTACAAGGATGGCCAAGTTAAGGTCGCCTGAGTTCTCACATGCGAGCGGTCATTCAACGAGTCTCCAAGGCCTCGATCATCGTCAATGCTGCTCCCGGCGCAAAGATCGCGCGCGGTTTTGTCGTGCTTCTGGGCATCGAAGACACCGACAACGAGGATGACATCACATGGCTCTGCGGGAAGATCGCGAGGCTGCGCGTCTTTGGGGATGAGAACGGCCAGATGAATCTGTCCCTATCCGATGTTGGGGGCGAGGTGCTGCTCGTCAGCCAGTTCACCTTGCACGCGAGCACGAAGAAGGGAAACCGGCCGTCCTTCATCCGCGCGGCGCGACCGGAGACTGCCGTGCCGCTCTACGAGACGTTCATCGCGTCGCTTGAAGGTGAACTGGGCAAACCCGTGGCGACGGGAGAATTCGGTGCGGACATGCAGATCTCGCTCGTGAATGACGGCCCGGTGACCATCACCATCGACACGAAGAACCGGGAGTAGGCGGGCCTATTTCTTGGTCAGACCGAGTTCCTCGTCTTCGGGAGCTGGCCGCATCCGGATGGCGGTGCCGCAGAACATGCATCGCATCCAGCGGAACAGAAGGACGTGCAAGGCGGCGCTTCCCACATGACCGAGAAGGGGAAGGCGGTGGGCGAGGCGATGCTTGAAGCAACGCTTCTGAAAGAAGAAGTGACAGCTGCAAACGCGGCAGCGGCACTTGCGTGCGCAGAGAAGGAACAGAATCCCGAACACAAAGAAGGAAAGAGGAAGCCAGAATACCGAAGAGAAGCTTTCCGGAGAGACGATGGCGATGATCGGCAGCGCGATGGCGTTGACGAACATGAGAAGCTTGCTGACCAGGAGGAGGAGCGCGGTGAGGCGAACCAGTCCAGGCTGGGGATGCTTGACGCCGCGTTCGACGGAGCGGGGAAGTTCCCCATCCATGAACTTTGGTCGCGGAACCGGAGCCCGGTCGCGCCCCTCGCCCGGTATGCGTTCAAGCGGCTCGGCACGGAACTCGCCCGCCTGTACTTCGTCCCAGGAGACGAACTTCGTCTTGTCCACGGGCTGGGCCGTCTCCGGCGGTGGTTGGTAGTCGGCCGCGGCAAGTTCTCGCTTTTCGGGGAGCTTCTTGACCCGCCGGACCTTGGTGGAGGTCTGGTGAATGCTGAGCGGCGGTGCCTTCTCCTTGGTTACGGCAGCTGGAATCTCATCGAGTGCGACGGCCTCCGGGATGTCCTCCAGATTCTGCCCGGCCTCGCCCGCGGTGTGGACCGGGTAGGCGCGAGCCTCGGTCACATCGACCGGCGTGGCCTCGACGGCGTTCTCGAGAATGGCTTCGAGTGCGGCATCGGTGTCGTTGCTGGTATTCGGGTTCACGATCCTGGTTTTTCTCGGGGATGGAAGAACGGTCCGCTTGCCCGTGGTGTCGGCAATCGATCGATATGCAGGATTCGGCTGCGATTTTGGGGGGTCGTCGGCCATCGTGGGTTCTTCCGTGGGGAGCGTGAGCTTCTAGATTCCAAGTGTGAGACGGAAGGAAAAATATTCAGCAATTCCTTGATTATTCGACCCGGTACCTAACCGCACCGCATGTTCCGCGCCAAGTGATTTCTCCTACGACCACCGTAATCGATTGTGATTGAACGGTCAACCGCGCGCGTCACCTGAGTGCACGAATCCTTATGAAAGATTGCCGAGCATTTCGGCGAGCTGCTCTCTCCGGTTCTTGAAATCGTCCTTGCGCCGCTTGTTCTCGTCGACGACGTCCTTGGGAGCCCGCTCGGTGAAGTTCGTGTCGGCAAGTTTTGCGGAAACCTTCTTCAACTCGGCGTCGATCTTCGCCAGTTCCTTCTCGAGGCGCTTTTTCTCCGCATCGACATCGACGAGTCCTTCCAGTGGCATGTAGATTTTGCCGACCGCGCTCAATAGCGAGGGCGTCTGCGCTGCCGGCAGGTACTCCTCGCCGCAAAGGATCTCTTCGGCACCGGCGAGCTGGCGGAGCGTCTCCGTTTCTCCGTTGATCCAGTCGTTGTCGGAAATCAGAACCAATTTCACGTTCTTCTTCGCCGCGAGATTGTACTCGGCCTTGAGATTGCGTGCTTGGGTCGTGGCTTCGTAGATGGCATTCACCCGCTCGCGGGCGGTCTTGATCGTGTCGTCATCGATCTCCGCAAGCGTGTCCTCCGTGGGATACTGGTCGAGCATGAGCAACTCTCCCTCCTTGGCGAAGCCGAGCTTCTCCCAAAGCTCCTCCGTGATGTGCGGCATGTAGGGATGCAACACACCGAGGAAACGTTCGAGCACGGTGTCGATCACCTTGAGGGTGGTTGCCTTGCGAGTCGGATCGGCATTGTCGCCGAAGTGGCTCTTGATCGATTCCAAGTACCAGTCGCAGTATTCGCTCCAGAAGAAGTCATAGAGCTGCTGAGTACACTCGTTGAAGCGGTAGTCCTCGTGGGCGCGATCCAGGTTCTTTGCCAGAGCGTCGAGTTTGGCGAGGATGTCGATGTCGTAGATCGAGAGGCTTTCCACATCGAGGGACACCGCAGGTTCGCCCGTCTGCATCTGGCGGTAGCGGGCCGCGTTCCAGAGCTTGTTGGCGAAGTTCCGCCCTTCCTCGACCTGCGGGCAGTCGCCGAGTTCATCCTTGTGTCCCTTCTTCTTGTTTTCGACGAAGCGCACATCCGTTCCGACGGGGGAGATGCGCATGATGGAAAAACGCAGCGCGTCCGCACCGTAAGTCGCGATGAGGTCGAGCGGATCCGGTGAGTTTCCTTTGCTCTTCGACATCTTTTCGCCCTTCTTGTCGCGGATGATGCTCGTGAAGAAGACGTTGGAGAATGGTTTCTCGCCCTTGAATTCGTAGCCAGCCATGATCATCCGGGCGACCCAGAAGAATATGATGTCCGGCCCGGTCACGAGATCGGTGGTTGGGTAGAATTTCGCCAGGGTGGCGTCATCCATGGTCGCGAACGGCCAGAGCCACGAACTGAACCACGTGTCCACCACGTCCTCGTCCTGCACCCAGTTCTCGGGATCCGATGGCGGATCGATGCCCACATAAAGATCGTCGCCCGCAGATTCCGCATCGAGCGATTCGGCATTCTGTAGCTCTTCCGCGTTCTCTTTCCGATACCACACCGGAATGCGGTGGCCCCACCAGAGCTGACGGCTGATGCACCAGTCCTGAATGTTCTCCATCCAGTGCAGGTAGGTCTTCGACCAACGGTCGGGGACGAAGCGGATGTCGCGGTCGCGAACAGCGGCTGTCGAAGTCTCAACCTGAGGATACTTCAGGAACCACTGCATGCTGATGCGCGGCTCGATCGGGACGTCGGCCCGTTCGCTGAACCCGACATTGTTCTCGTAGGGTTCCGCACGGTCGAGCAGTCCCATCTCCTGGAGCTTCTCCGCGGCTTTCTCCCGAGCGTCCATGCGGTCCATCCCCTCGAACTCCTCTCCCGCGTGCGCGTTGAGGGTTCCGTCAGGATTGAAGACGTCGATGATTTCGAGACCGTGCTTCATTCCGATCTCGAAGTCGGCCTTGTCGTGGGCGGGTGTTACTTTGAGAACACCCGTTCCAAACTCCGGGTCGATATGCTCGTCGGCGACGACTGGAATCTTGGCCCGTGGGAAGGGACGCCACACGTGCTTTCCAACGAGGTGACCGTAGCGCTCGTCCTTCGGATTCACCGCCACGCCGGTATCGCCCATGAGCGTCTCCGGGCGGGTCGTGGCGATCTCCACGTACTCGCCCTCGTGTTCCTCTTCCGCGATCTCGTAGCGCATGTAGTAGAGCTTGCTCTTCTGTGCCTTCGGGATCACCTCCTCGTCCGAGAGGGCCGTGAGCGATACGGGACACCAGTTCACCATCCGCTTGCCGCGATAGATGTGGCCCGACTTGAAGAAATGGACGAAGCACTCCTGCACCCGCCGGTAGTAGTCGTCGTCCATGGTGAAGCGTTCGCGCTCCCAGTCACAGGAGCAGCCGAGCTTCTTGAGCTGCTTGACGATGATGCCGCCGTGTTCCTCCTTCCATTCCCAGACCCGCTTGAGAAACTCCTCGCGACCGAGATCGCGGCGAGTCTTCCCTTCCGTCTCGCGAAGATTTCTTTCAACCTTCGACTGCGTCGCGATGCCCGCGTGATCCGTGCCCGGAAGCCAAAGCACCGCCTTGCCACGCTTTCGCGCTCGGCGGGCGAGAATATCCTGGATCGTATTGTTCAGGACGTGGCCCAGGGTCAGCACGCCCGTCACATTCGGTGGCGGGATCACGATCGAGTACGCAGAAGCCTCCGAGGTTTCGTCTCCGTGGAAGGCGTTGCCTTCTATCCACCGGGAGAACCACTTCTCTTCTACCTCAGTCGGCTGATACGCCTTCGGGATTTCCTGTTCCATTGGGTTTGCGGGAATATCAGGAAGTCGCCGCAATTTGCAAAATCTAATTCAGTTTCGGGTGGCGAACCGACTGCCGATGGGCCTTAATGTCCGAAATCTCAGCCCGATTCCCTTGTTTCCCCTTCGTTTTCGCAGATTTGCCGTCTTTGTGGCTCTTCTTTACGCCGCAGCGGGTCCGCTTTGCGGAAGCCAAGGCGTTTTCACATGGGATGAGGCGACCATCGAAGGGGAGACATACCTTCCGGTCAAGAAACTGAAAGAATATTACTTTTTCGACAAAACCTGGGAGAGCGGGGGATGGATCTATTTCAAGTCGGACAAGATGAACATGAAGGTGCAGAAGGGCGCGAAGGAACTGCACATCAAGAACGTGAAGTTCGTTCTCAGTCATCCCACGCGTACTCACAAGGGAGAGGTGATGATCTCGCTCGTCGATCAGAGCAAGCTCATCGACCCCGTGCTACGTCCGAGCAAGATTCGGGAGGCGAGGCGCTTTCACACTGTGATCATCGATCCCGGTCACGGCGGCACGGACACCGGTGCGCGAAGTATCTACGGGCACGAAAAGACCTTCAATTTGCAACTGGCGAAGCGCTTGAAGACGGAACTCGAGAAGGAAGGTCTGCGTGTTCGAATGACGCGGACCACCGACGTCTTTCCGACACTGCGGCAGCGCGTCGAGTATGCGAGCCGATCCGACAACGCGATCTTCGTGAGCCTGCACTTCAATTCCACGCGTGGCCGTGGTGCTTCCAAAGCGCAGGGCGTCGAAACCTACGCCATGGCGCCGAAGGGCACCGCAGCGACGAACAAAGGCGAGCGGCCAGGTGACGACCGGCGCTATTCGGGAAATCTGCGTGACCAGGAAAACATCGCCCTGGCGACCGCGATCCACTCTCACGTCCTCAAGCGCACGGGTGCCTACGATCGGGGAATCAAGCGCGACCGATTCACGGTTCTTTCCGTGATCGACATGCCCGCC
>CAJIAN010000243.1_pt1 | contig 11053 bp, 3 predicted proteins | sample 9199061 | NCBI WGS metagenome assembly CAJIAN01 (sample SAMEA7708264, study PRJEB35096) | sediment metagenome | biome: marine neritic benthic zone biome [ENVO:01000025]; feature: sediment [ENVO:00002007]; material: shallow marine sediment [ENVO:03000034] sea grass bed [ENVO_01000059] ...
CCGAAGCCGCTGCACAAGAAAGTGCGCTTGGAGAGCAGTTGGAGCAATCGATGGAAGCTCAGGCGCGCGCTCAAGCCGAAGCCGCCGCGCGAGCCCAGGCTCAGGCGGAAGCGCAAGCCGCGGAATCGGGCGAAAGCCCGCGCCTGAGATTCCATTGATTGCTCCAATTGCTCACCGAGCGCGCTCTCCTGCGCCGCAGCTTCGGCGAGTTCGGAAGCGGCCTCGGCGGCCGTTTCCTGCGCGATCTCCGAAAGCGCCTCCTGCATCGCCGGATTGCGCGCGAGTTCCTCTTCAAGCGCCTCGATGGCGGCCGACGGATCCGTTCCGGCCTGATCGAGCAGTTCCGCCAATTCCTCGGCCTGTTCGTAAGCCTGATCGAGCGCGCCTTCGATGCCCATTTCCTCCTCGCTTTCGCGCAAGGCCATGCGGGCTTCCTCGCCGGCGCTTCCTTCTTCGGCAGCGCCTTCGAGAGAATCGGCGAGTTCCTCGAGGGCCTCGGCCAGTTCCTGCTGTTCGGAAGCGGCATTCTGCAAGGCCTCGGACTGCCCCGACGGCGTCCGTTCCTCGCTGGCCTGTTCAAGATTCTCCGCCGCGGCTGCCGCGTCGGGAGCCGCTTCGTTTAATTGGGCGATCGCATCGTCCGCATCGCGTGCACTTTCGCGGGACTCGGGGGTGAGGAGATCTTCGGAATTCGCTGCCGCTTCGAGCGCGCTGCCGATCTCCTCCATCCGCTCCTGCGCTTCTTCGGCCTCCGCCAACATCGCTTCCGCTTGCTCGGCAATGTCGGATAGCGACGGTGCCTGCTCGCCGGATTCGGGTTCCGATTCGGTTTCCGACCCCGCCTGCTCGGCAGCCTCCGCAAGTTCCGTCGCCTGCTCGGCCTGATCGCGGGCGGTATCGGCAAGGGATCGCATTTGTTCAGGAATCGATGGCGCCAGTTCTTCCAACGTCTCCCGCGCCTCGGCGATCTGCGGCTGGATCGCCTCGTTGACGTTTTCCATCTGCTCCTGCAATGCCTGCGCCTGCTCTGCCACCGATTGAGGCTGGCGGTCTTCATTCCCCAGACGCGCGGCCTGTTCGCGGGCCTGCATTTCCTGCGCGATCTGCCGAGCTTGCTGGGATTGCTGAGCCTGCTCGGTTTGCTGCGATTGCTCTTGCGCGCCTTCGACCTGATTCAGATCCTGCGCGAGTTCCTGCATCTGGTTGGCAGCCGCTTCGAAGTTCTCGGGGTTCTGCTGCGATGCGTCCTGCTGGTTCTCTGCATTCTGCGGATTCTGGGCGATCGCGCTTTCGGATTCCTGAAGTTCCTCCAACGCCTCCGCGACTTCCGAGGCTTCGGCACCGGCCTCGATCGCTTCAACGGCGTCGCGAAGCTGTTCGATGTTCTCTGCGAGTTCGCGCGCGGCCTCAGGTGTCGGCGCGTCGGATGGTGAGGCCTCGTCAGGGTTTTCGCTCGCTTCGGACTGCTCTTCAATATCGTTGGCAAGCGCATCGGCCGCCTGGGCCGCGCGGTTCTGGTCGGCCGCGAATTGCTGATCCGCATTCGGGCTTTCCTGTTCGAACTCGGCGAGGTCGCGCAACTGATCGGCGGTCGCCTCAAGGCGTTCCTCGATTTCCTCTTCCAGGCCGGCGATCTCATCCGCGATCCGCTCGCGACGATCCTCGTTCTGCTCCCGCTCGACCTGCTCGCGCAGGTCGCCGAGGCGATTCGCTTCGTTGTGCAGCTGCGCTAGTTCGCGCGCCGGATCCGGATTGGCGCGGTTCATCAATTCGTCGCGTGCACGGTCGGCCTCTTGTGCGAGGTGGTTCTGGTTGTTCCGCAGCGATTGCTCCGCCTCTTCGGCACGACGCTGCGCCTGCTGGGCATCGTTGCGCAGGTCGTTGCGATTCGGATCCTCGGCGGAAAGCGCCTGTTCCAATTCCTCGCGGGCCTCTTCGAGCCGCTCGGACAGCGCCCGCGCCGTGTTCGCGTCGCCGCCCTCGAGCAGTTCCGCGAATTCCTCGATCTCCTCCTCCAAGGTCGCGCTCTGACCACCGGCGATTTCCTGTTGTTCGCGCAGCGTTTCCAGTTGTTCCTGATCGTTGCGATCCTCCGCTGCTTCGCGCGCGGCCTCCGCAACGTCTTCGGATTTCTCGGCGAGCCTCTCCAAGTCATCGACGAGAGCTTCGTTCCGATCCTCCGCCGCCAACGCCTCCATGGCTTCAGCCACACGGTTGGCTTCGGCATGAGCCTGCCACGCTTGCTGGTCAGCTTGTTCGTCGGCTTGATTCACGTCCTCGGGTCGCTGCCCACCCCAATCCGCAATCTGTTCCTCCACGCGATCCAGTCGCTGGTTGCGGATATCAGCCAAAATCTCAGCAGCCGCCTCGACCTCCGCCGCTTCGGCACGGCTCGGTGCCTCGCGCTGCATTTCTTTCAACTGCTCCCATGCCCGATCCGCCTGCCGCTGCGCTTCTTCGATTCCCGCCTGCGCCTGGACAATCCGCTGCTGATCCTGAACGCTGCGCTCCTCGGGATCTTCGCGAAGCACCTTCTCCGCCTCCGCCACGGCTTGCGCCATCTCGCCAATGGCGTCCTTCAGATCCTCGAGATCCTTCGCGAGCGCCTCCTCCTTCTTCGCCCAAACGCGCTGCTCTTCGTTGTCCGGTTCGGCCGTGAGCACGAGACGCACGATCGTCGATTCGCCGCGGTTGCCCTTCGTATCGAAGGCGACCAAACGCGTGAACAATGTTTGGCCCGGCTGGAGCGGAAGACTGCGCAGGTTCCACTCGCGGGAAATGTCCACTGCCTTGCCCATCGGCTTCGGCAACTCGAACGCCTCCCAATCGCCCCTGTTCACGCGGTACTCCTGCAGAATCCGCGCAAGTCCCACATCGTCCTTCGCCGATCCGGCCACTGGCAAGCTCGCGGTGAGCATCACTTCGCGGTTGGTTTCGGGCGCGGTGATCTCGACCGTGGGCGTCAGATCGGGAACGGAGCGGATCTCGTAATCCGGGCTGAACTTGTTCGTGAATCCGCTCTCCTCGGCTTCGAGATGGACACGGTAGAATTTGTATTCGTTTCCGATCGGAATGCGTCCCACCAAGCGACCGTCGTCCGCGTTCGAAAGCGGGATCGTCTTCGGTTCGGTTTCCTTCCAGTGGCTTTCGAGACGAAGTTCCGCTTTCGCGATGGGCTGGTTCACCGAAATCTTCACTTCGACCTCGCTGCCTTCGAGCGCGGAGACGTCACCATGATCCTCGACGACTTCCGTCGAATCGAATCCGGTGTATTCTGGATAGTCGTAGTTTTTGGCAAACTCCAGTGCCTGCGGGCGAGGGCGCGAATCAAGCGTGTGGAACTTCGTGATCGTCCCCTTCGCGCGGACCCGGTAACGGATATCCGCGTGATTGACGAGGATGGCTCCATTGTAGCGGTTCCCCTTTTGGCGCTTCAGCCGCACCTTCTCGGGTTTGTGCCCCTCTTCGACCGTCTCTAGGATCACCTTGTCGACATCACCGCCTTCGACGCTGACGAGCACTTCGACGGTGTCGCCCGACGGCACGATGCGATCGGCGGGTGCGGGTTCGATGAACCCGACCTTGATGCTCGAGGGACGCTCGAGATTGGCACCGGGCAGCATCGCGCGTCCGAGCAATTTCGGGAAGTGGAGTCCGGGGATGAGCAACAGCACGACCAAGGCAACCACGGCGATGACCGCGGTCCGCTCCCAGAAGGACACCATCTTGTTCGGCAGCAGTTTGTCCACTTCGACGCCGCCGACCCGTTTCGCCACGTCCTTCTGCAGAATGTCCCGGAACTGCTCCGAGTCCCAACCTTCGCCATTGCTGCTGGCATCTCCGAGTTCAACTGCGGAGATGAGATCCTCGCGCAGACTGGGATCGACGTGCTCGACCATGCGCGCCAATTCCCGCTTGTCGACCATGTGGAACCAAAACCGAATGCAGAGCTTCCAAACAACGTAGGCCACGAGGCCGTAGCCGATCGCGCTCAGCACCCAGCGCACCGGATCGGGAATGAGAAAGAAGCGATCGAGCAGCGCGAGCACGGTCATGATGACGACGAGGCTGGCGACGAGTGCGCAGGCGCCTCGGATCGAGATGAGCTTTCGCCGTCGTCTTGCGAAGGCCTGGAGTTTCTCAACCGTTACGGGATCGACTGACGGGTTCATGGCTCGGTATCAATTAAACATATCCACTCTTCTTCCGCAGGATCCATTCTGCGGTGAGCAGGCCGATAATAGCGACGAACCACCAGTAGCTGGACCAGAGGACCGTCTGACTTGAAATGACTTTCTTGCGGTCGATCGATTCCAGCAGATCGACCAGATTCCGCGTCTCTTCTTCGTAGAAAAACTGACCGCCCGAGTTCTGCGCCATCTCGGTGAGGAGTTCGTTGTCGAGCGAGAGGTTGTCCAGTTCCTGCTGGTTCATGTCGCGCACGACGAACTCGGCGCGGGCGAGATACTCCTTGGGTTTGGCGAGAAAGTACTTCTCCCGGATGGCGATCTCGTAGTTCCCCGCATCGAGTTCGCCGGTCCGACCGCGGAAGATCCCGCCCTTGTTCTTGTCGGCTTCCAACTCGATCTCGGAGACGACGTCCGTGCCATCGTAGATCACTGCGGTGAAGTCACCCTTCGTCACCGGCTGGCCTTTTTCATCGCGGATACGAACGCGGATGTCGGCGCGTCGGCCGGGATCGTAGACCAGCTTGTCCGCGGAAATGCTCACATGCTTGTCCTCCACCGCGAACGGTTTCTCGCTGATCCAGTTCGTCATCTGAACCCAGAATGTCTGGTGATAGCGGTCGGCCACGTTGTAGCGCCAACGCCACGCTTCATCGATTCCGCAGTAGAGCACACGCCCCGCGCCGTAACGCCGGAACACGAACGCCGGGAAGCTTCGCTTCTCATCCACGATCGCACTGGCGAGCACTTCCGAGCCGGGAAGCTCGAGCGTCGGCGCGACCCAGTGCGGCGGGTGCAGCCGATCCCAGATCTCCTCGTTCTCGAGACTCGCGGTGACGAAGCGCATCGCATCGAGTCCCTTCCCGGCCGTTGTCAGCACAAGCTTCTTCGGCATGTCCGATTCCTGGGGCCGACCGTGTTTGTAACCGGGATCGACCCATTCGACCGGAAGCAGTTTTCCGAGCGGCGTGCCGACGAACTTCTTCAGGTTCTGCCGGTGGCCATCGATGAAGATCAAACCACCGCCGCGCTTTTCGGTGAAGTCGGCGATCCACTTGAGTTCCTCCTCGCGGAAAAGCCGCACCGGAACGTCGCCGATGACAATCATCGAATAGGTATTCAGCTCCTTCAGCGTCGCGGGAAAGGTCTCGGGATCCGTGCCGCGTCGCCAACCTTTCGTCCGTTCGCTGCTCGCATAGATCTTCATCAGCGCATTCACCTCCCAGCGCTCGTCGCGTTCGAAGAGGTTTTTCAGATAGCGCGTCTCCCAACGCGGGCGCCCGTCAATGAGAAGCACCTTGCGCGGCTGCGTCACCGCCTGCACGTAGAACGGTTTTTCGTTGTTCTCGGTCACCCGTTCCAGAGCGGAGCCGTTGGACTCGTTCCCTCCGGCTGGCAGAATCGTGGCCTTGAAGAAAAGCGGCATGCTGCGCAAGACGAGATCGTCCTTGGCACGCATCGCGATCAATTGCTCGACGAGATCTTCGACCGCGAAATCGTATTCGATCGTTCGCTTTTCAGCGCTGTTGGACTCGATCTCCTCTTCCCAGAGAGTCTTCCCATCGTGGGCGATGCGCAGCTTGTAGGGAATGCCCGGCTTCATGAAATCATTCAAGGTGATCTCGCCCTTCACCCGATCCTGAGAGAAGACGGTCTCCGGTGCGGTGATTCCGGTGAGCGCCATGTCCTGCGGAGGCTTGTCGGCGCCGAGCCCCACGGGAAAGAACGGCACGCCAAGCTCGCCGAGGCCTTTGCTCACCGCAATCGGGGACGTGCCCTTGTTGTGTCGACCGTCCGTGAAGGCGATCACGCCGACGCCCTCGCGTTCCTTGCCGAGCGCCGCCTGAATCGTGTCGCTGATGTTGGTCAGCCGCCCGCTCTCGGGAATTTCGAGATCGGCGGGCATGTCACCGGACTGCTTGCGCCCTCCACGACGCTGCCACCAGAGCGGATCGACCTCGTCATCGCGAAGGGAAACAAGTTCGATGTCCTGCTGATCGGCCAACTTGCTGAGAATGCCGGTGTCTTCATCGAGAAGCAGACGTTCGATCCGCTGCTTGCGGGTCATGCGATCGAACTTCGCGACGGCGGTCTGGTAGCTCTCGCTGTCGCGATTGTTGGCATGGTAGTTCGCGGCGGCAGTGAGCACGTAGTCGCGGGTGCGCTCGCTAAGGACCCCGGCGAGGCTGTCGAGGTCGCTCAGTTTCTCGATGGTCTTGAAGGGATCGGTCTTCCCGCGGCGCGCCTCGTCGCGGAGACTCACGGACTCGGCCAGAAGATTCTCGCGGAAGTAGTCCAGTCGCTCCGGACCGTTCTTCTTTCTCGACTTCGTGTCGATGTACGGCGAAAGGAAGCTCCCCGGGATCGGTCCGACCCGATCCTCGCCGGGGACCTGCCACGCCACCGACAAGAAATTCGTTCCCGTTCCCGCCTCGAGAACCGCCTCGACATAGTAGCGCCGACCGGCTTTCAATTCGTACTCCCGGGAGCGCTGCTCGGATCCTGCGTCGTAGGCGCGGAATTCGTTCCAACCCGAAACGCGGGCCGCGCGTTCGGTCCTCGAAGGTTTCTCGTCGGCTGAGATGTACAACTCCGACCGGTCGTCGCTGGAAATCCAGAACCGATAATCGCCATCCTTGGGCGGATGGAGATAGCCGCGAATCCAAACGGCGAAGCTGGTGTCGCCCGTCGCCGGAAACTCGAAGGTCTCGAGGAATCCGTCGTTCGACGCCGCTGGTCCATCACCACGCCGACGGCGGCTTCGATCGAAGACCCAGCCCGCGTCGCTACCGTCCCAACGCTGGAACGCGATGAACCCGCGCGCAGGACTGTCGAGTCCGGCGGAGTCCCCACTGAACTTTTCGAAGGCTTCAAACGTTTTCGAGAGTCCATCCGCGAACTCGCCGACCAAATCCGTAAGGTCGTCGTTCTCCGGTCCTGCCTGGATCGCCCGTTCCGCCGCCCGGCGCGCCTTCGCGAGATGCGCGCTCGCCTCCTGGGCCTCCTTGAACTCGTCGCTTTGCGAGAGAAGCCCCATCGCCTGCATCGAGGCAACCTTCCGACTCGGTGGCATCTCCTCGTCGGTGAGATCCATGCTCTGCGATCCATCGACGAAGACGAACAGTCGGCCGAGCTCGCGGAGGATTTTCTCGTGGTGTAGCACTGGACCAGTCAACGCGAGCACGACGAGGAAAATCGCCGCCGCCCGGAGAGTCGGGAGCAACCAACGCCGCGCATCCGAGCGATCGTAGGTTTCACGCCGATAAAGAAACCATGCGGCGGCCGCTGCTCCGCCCGCCGCGAGAAATCCCAGCCAGACGTTCCAATCACCCGTGAATTGCAATGACGTCGCCGCAATCATAACACGCGCCTCGCAATCCACTGTTGATAGATGAGTTCGCCGAACAGAAGCGCAAGCAGCGCCACGAGCAGCGGCTTCCAGATTTCGATTCCGAACCGCCGCGCCTTGTCGAGCTCGCGGTATTCCTCGTAGCTCGTCACGAAATTCGCCTCCATCTCCATGGCGAGTTCGCGGACTTCATGCTCACTCATCACCGAGATGTCCGACTCGTCACGGCTGAGATTGACCGCGTAGTGAAATGTCAGACCCGGCTGTGCGGTCACGGTGTAGATTCCAGGCAATTTCGTGTCCGCATACTCGACGACGCCGCGGGATCCCTCGCGCTTCACCTTCACCGTATGATCGACACCGGCGGGATCCTTGACCACCACGTCCTGTCCCGCCAGATCGGGCGGCACGAACGCGACGATCTTGCTCCGCGAGGCGACGTTGCGCGGAGGATCGATGCTCGCGGCGAGATAGGTGACCATGCGTTGCATCATCGGCAGGTAGACCGGCTGCATCGGAAGATTTCCCCACGCCGCGTCCGCAGGCGTCGCGCACATGATCACGCGTCCCTTCCCGAACTTGTGCTCCACCGCAAAGGGATCGCCGCTGTCGAATCGCGCGAGATCGAGGACGTCGCGACGGCCCGCCAGATTCGCGTCGTCGAGGAAGCCGAGCTTCAGCCACGTGTTGAACTCGGCCTCGCTGAGCTTGCCGTTGCGACCGTCGTTGAAGAAGGCGAATGCCGGATGGCTGTAGACTTCGCTGACGATCCGCGCCGTGTCCCAACCGTTGCCATCACCCGAATCGTGACCACGTCCGGCGAAGGCGGTGAACTGACGGGGCAGTAGGCCCTTCCCCTTCTTGAACAGATCGCGGTTGTAGAAATCGACGTCGATCTTGTCACCGGGGAAGACGATCAGCCCGCCACCCGCGAGCACGAAGTCCTCCAACTGCCCGATCTGATGCCCTTGCAATCTCTGGACGTTCGCGAGGATCGCCACGCGTTTCTGCTCCAACCGCCGAGCGTCGAGCTGATTCGGCTGAATGGTCTCCGAGCGGATGAGATCGGTGAGATCGGCACCCGAGGAACCGAAAGGCTTGAGCGCGATCTCGAGAAACCCGGTTTCGCTGTCGAGCCCGGTCGCCGGATCGCCGTCGACGAGTAGAACCGGCACCTCGTCCCAGACGGGGAAGCTCGCCACGTAGGAATTGTCCGCCTTGAGCGCGTCCGCATCCATGCTCACCTCGACGAAGTGATCGCCCGGCGAGTCGAAGGAAACCGTGAAGAGCACTTGGGCGTCCTGTTTCGGGCCAAGCGTGATCTGCGACGACCGCTTCTCCTCGCCGTCCACTTTGAAATACACCATGAGGTCCGGATACGAGGCACTCCCGTAGTTCTTCAGATTCACGCGAATCGTCACCGGCTGATTCGTCCCGAGCACGAGAGCCGAAACATCGATGGAACGGATGCAGGCATTCTCCCGCGGACCATCCGCAATGCGGTAGAGCGTCACGTTGGGCACAACCGGCATCTCGTTGAGCCGATCCATCGCCGTGCGTCGCGTGACCGCATCGGAATCCTTCCAGTCGGCTGCCTGAAAATCGCTCACCAGGACGATCTCGCGACCTGCATGGGCCATCCGCTCGAGTTCGCTCATCCCATTCTGGATCGCTTCGGCGACTTCGATCGGGTCGCCCTCGCTATCTTCCTCGGTGAGACTCGTCTTCACGGAGTCGAGCGAGGTCGTCGGCTCGTCGAGCAGCGGAATGGGCGTTCCGCCCATGAAGACGACACTCGCATCCGAGCCCTTGCGCATGTCGCCCAAAGCCTGGGCGATCTCCTCTTTGGCGCGCGCAAAGTTCGATCGCGCCGGCGTGCCGTCCTGCATTGAAAAACTGTCGTCGACCAAAAACACCGTGCTCAGCTTCTCGTTTTCCTGATACGCCTTCATGCTCGTGAGCACAGGACGCGCCAGGCAGAGTGCGAGAATGATCGGGATGGCGATCCGCATCAGGAGCAGCAGCAACTGCTCGAGTTTGATACGGCGATGGTTCTTCTTCACGATCGGCGCGAGAAGATGCATCGCCCCCCAATGCACGACACGGAATCGGCGCTTGTTGAGCAGATGGATGATCAGCGGAATCGAAAATGCCGCCGCACCACCTAACAATATGCCGTTGAGGAAATTCATCGCGCGCGGAAGGCGAGGTAGCGGCTGAGCGCCTCGGCATGGGGTTCGTCGGTGACCAGCGGGACGAGATCGATCCGATGCCGGCGGCATCCTTGCTTGAGCTCGTCCTGGAAATCGGCAAGCCGCGAGAGATAGCTCTCACGCAGCGTCGTGGGATCGATCATATGGATATCATTCTCCACCTCGAGATTGATGAACCGCGTCCACTGACGAAACGGAAACTCGAGTTCGTCCCGGTCCCAGATCTGGAAAACGATGATCTCGTGTCCCTTGTGGCGCAGGTGCGCGAACGCCTTCATCATCGCCGACACGTCACCAAAGCAATCGGAGATCACGATGACCATGCCGCGGCGGTTCAACCGGGGCACGAGCTGATGGAACACCTCGCCAGCCTCGGTCTCGTCGCCGAGTTCGGCCTTTTCGATCGCCTCGATGAGCACCTTGAGATGGCTGATCCGCGAGCGCGGCGGGATAAAGGTCCTCGCCTCGGTGTCGAAGGTCACCAACCCGACGGTGTCCGCCTGCATCATCATCATGTAGGCAAGACAGGCGGCGGTGCGCTTGGCGTACTCGTACTTCTGCATGCCTCCCTCGCTCTGGTAGGCCATGGAACCGCTCACATCGAGGAGGATATTGCAGCGGAGATTCGTCTCCTCCTCGTACTCGCGGATGTAATGCCGGTCGGATCGCCCGAACACCTTCCAGTCGATCCGCCGGATCTCGTCACCAGGCACGTAGGGTCGGTGCTGCTTGAATTCGACGCTGAATCCCTTGTGGGGTGACGAATGAAGACCGGTGCAGAATCCCTCAACAACGCTGCGTGCAAGCAGTTGGAGGTTCGACACCCGAGCGAGATCGGGGCCGGTGAGTATTTTGTTGAGGTCGGACACGGGGTGGGAAGTGCGGAGCCTCTACCTACATGACGGATTCGACTTCGCCTCGCGGGACGGCATCGATGAGGTGATCGATGATATGGTCGATCGTGATCCCCTCGGCTTCCGCCTGGAAGGTCGGCACGACGCGGTGGCGCAGGACCGGCGGCGCGAGTTCGATGACGTCGTCGATGGTGACGTGGAAGCGGCCTTGGAGAATCGCGCGCACCTTGCCGCCGAGAAGCAGATACTGGCACGCCCGGGGACCGGCTCCCCAATCGACCATCTGTCTCACGAAGTCGGACGCGTCGTCCTCGTCCGGCCGGGTGGCGCGAACGAGGTCGAGCACGTAGTCCATGACATGATCGGGAACGGGCACTTTCCGTACGATCTGCTGGGCGATGAGGATGTCCTCACCGTCGAGAACGGTTTCGAGCTCCGCCTTGAACGAAC
>CAJIAN010000122.1_pt1 | contig 10972 bp, 7 predicted proteins | sample 9199061 | NCBI WGS metagenome assembly CAJIAN01 (sample SAMEA7708264, study PRJEB35096) | sediment metagenome | biome: marine neritic benthic zone biome [ENVO:01000025]; feature: sediment [ENVO:00002007]; material: shallow marine sediment [ENVO:03000034] sea grass bed [ENVO_01000059] ...
GAAGGGCGTCTTTCGGAATGCATTTGTCGAAGAAAAGTTGGGGCCGTGGGAGGGCAAAGCTGGCTAGCGAATCGGTGAACGCGGCGGCCTCATCGAGACCGCCCTACCGGTGAGACCAGACCAGATGCGCCCTGGGCCAGGGCGCGCTACCACTTGAAGGCGACGGCCGAGGTGCCCCCGTAGCCGAACTCCGGAGGGTTTGAATGATATGGCTTTGATCGCGCAGCATCGGCCGGGATGGCCTTGACCACTCGCGGCGGCCTCATCGAGGCCGCCCAACCGGGGACCCCGGCATTGCAAGGGGTAGCGCAGGCCTCGCCGAGGCCGCATGAGAGTGAGGTTGTTGGGTGAATGCGCAACCGAAATTTCCAAACCACCCGTCCCCAGATGCGCATTGCCTTCGGCGCTGCTGCCAGTCTTCGAATTGGATGGCGCTCCGCGCGAAGCAGTGGGCCAGGGGGCGCTACCCCTTGAGGAGCCCAATTCAGAATCACTTGCCCCAGACGAAAGGCGGTACGGATTGGAAGACCTTCATGCGCCTGGCGTCTTCGAGTTTCTGGCCGGGCGTGCTTCGGCCATTTGCGATGACTTGGCGAAACCGAGGCGATCATCTTCTTCACGCGGTCGGGATGCAGCGCAGCGACGTTCTTCGTTTCGCCGGGGTCGTCGGTGAGTTTGTAGAGTTGGAGGAACGGAGGCTGCTCGAGTTCGGCGTGGTTTGCCGGGTTGCGGCCGAATGCCTTCAACGCCGCCCGCCATGCCGCACCGGATTCCGGCGCGGTGGGGAAATTGCCCGCGCTCGCGCTGCCGGGGCAGAGAAGCAGCTTCCAGCCGTCGCGATCGATGAAGGCATTCCCGCGGGTGCCCTGGACGATCATCGAGGTGCGCGGCGGCTTTTTTCCGGGATCCTTCAACAGCGGCAGCATGCTGATCGAATCCGGACCCTCACTGTCGCCCAGCTTTGCGCCCGAAACCTCCGCCCACGTCGCCATGAGATCGTTCAGCCCCACCAGCGCATCGCAGACACTGCCCGCGGGAATGTTTCCAGGCCATTTCGCGGCAAAGGGAACGCGCAGGCCGCCTTCGAAAGCAGAAAACTTGTATCCGCGCCACGGTCCGTTCGCTCGGTGACCGTCCTTTTCCATTTCCCGCATCTGATCCTTGGTCGCCTTGCGGATCTTTCCGGCATAGTTGGCCGGGCCGTGGTCGGAAGACGCGATGACGAGCGTGTTGTCCCCCACCCCCGCTTTCTCCAGCGCGGCCACGACACGACCGATGCAGGCATCGGTGTTCATGACGAAGTCGCCATAGATGCCAATGCGACTCTTGCCTTTGAACTCGGGCGCGGGCGAGGTGGGTGTGTGAGGCGCGGTGAGGGCGACGTAGAGGAAGAACGGCTTCCCGCTCTTCGCCTGCGCGGAGATGAACGTGTCGGCTTCGTCGCAAAAGATCCCGAGCACTTCGAAGTCTTCGAAATCCTCCGTGGTCGGGCCCACGCGATTGAAGGCGCTCCAGCCTTTCTGCGTGTTGACCTCGCCCAGCCATCGGTTGTTCCGCGCGTAGACATAGGGATACATGTCGAGCGAACCGGGGAGGATGAAGCTTTCGTCGAATCCGGATTGCGGCGGGCCGATCTGAATCGGCTTGGTGAAGTCGGTGTTGTGCGAGTTCTGGATCTTCCCGTCCTTCGTCGTCATGCGCGTGCCGAGGTGCCACTTGCCGACGTAGCCGGTCGTGTATCCCGCGTCCTGCAGCATCTTGCCGACCGTGTGCTGGGTGGTGGGAAATCGAAGCCCGATAAATCCCCACGGCCCGCCCTTTTCCTGGTCATCCTTGCCGAAGCGCCACGCGTAGCGTCCGGTCATGATGGAAGTTCGGCTCGGCACACAGACAGAGTTCGTGACGTGGGCATTGGTGAACTTCGTCCCGTCCCGGCAAAGCGCGTCGAAGTGCGGCGTGTCGATATTGCAATGCTCGCCACCAAAGGCCTCGATGTCGCCGTACCCGAGATCGTCGGCGAGGATGAAGACGATGTTGGGTTTTTCCGCGGCTGCGGCGGTGGTCGTTGAGATGGCGCCGAGGAGGAGGAGGACAATGTTGCACCGGAGAAAGATGTTCATGAATGGCCGCGATTATGCATCAAAATGCACGGCGGGCGTACCGATGTTTTATTCGGAAGGTAGCGCGGCCTCGCCGAGGCCGCATGAGAGTGAGGTCGTAGGGTGAATGCGGGAGAGAAATCACCAAACGCCCGTCCCAGATGCGCCCTGAGGCCAGGGCGCGCTACCACCTGAAGCGCGTCACAAAACGAATGGGTGAGATCGGTCGGTCGTTTCTCCCTTGCGGCGGCCTCATCGAGGCCGCCCTATCTGATTCGCGCAGGCGGCCGCACGGGAGCGAAACAGCTGTTCGATCTTACCTTTTGCGGTGTATGATTTGGTGGATCGGTTTGAGGGGCGATCCACTGCACGCGGAATTCAATGACGGTCGGGAAAAAACAAACCACAGAAACAGACAGATGAAACTGAAGACACAGCTAGTCGCCTTGGCATGCAGCCTTGCGGTCATGGGATCCACCCATGCGGAAGAAGAGAAGGAAATCGCCCTCAAGGATGCGCCCAAGAAAGTTCAAAAAGCGATCAAGACACTCATCCGCTTGCTGCCGGATGGGGCAAAACTCGAAGAGCTGCACAAGGAAACCGAGGACGAAGGCACAATCTACGAGGCGGAGATCGAGGTCCCCGGCGGCACCGAGTATGAAGTCGAGATCACCGCCCAGGGCAAGATCGTCGAGATTGAGATGGAGGATGAGGAGGATGACAAGGACGACGACGACGACGATGACGATAAGGGCGACGATTAGCTCTCGCGACGCAGCTCACCCGCTTGGGTTCGGGTCCTGAGATTCGAAACTCTCAGCCCACTCCCCCGCGAGGCTACCGACCACGCCGCCGATCTGCATAAGGGCGAGGATGAGCGAGGCGGATTGGTAGTTGAAGATGTCGTTGTGATTCTTCACCACGGATTTTGGGACCCGGAAACTCCAGACGAGTTCGGCTTTTCCCGGTTGCCCTGAAGGACTGAGCCTGCATCGCCGATGGTCGGGCCAGTCGGCCATGTTTTTCCGAAGCCTGTCCGGAAGGTCGACAACCATGGTCGGGGTGCAACTGCCAGAAGGAGGATCGGGGCGGCGAAGAACATGGAAGTTCTGGCCGAAGTCCTCTTGGAGGGCGCCCTCTTCTTTCCCGCGCCGCCGCGGGACTCGGATGGTGTTCGCATCGAACGACACCTCGTGAGTGACGAGCGTCCGGTCGTGGCCGACGGTCACTCTCGAAGGCCTGACAAGTCTCCATATCACCCGGGTCGCCAAATCGGCCTGCGAGGTCATCGAAACGAGCAAGGGCGGCGAGTAGCTGACCCGTTGGGAATCTCCTTCCGTGTCCGCGGACTTCTTCACCCCGCTCTGCTCGAAGAGGACCTTCAATTCCCTGCATTTCCTGGAATCGGCCGCCGAGTTGAGCGTGAGCACAATGTCAGGGAAGAGAACAGGTTCTCCTCCGATTCTGGTCGTCACCGGGCCCTCGTCGCTCCGCTGAAGCGATTGCATCATCTCCCTGTCTCTCTTCCTGACGAGATCGAGGAGCGCCGACTCCATGATCAGCCCTCCCATCGAATGCCCCGCGAGGATCAACTGCCCGGAACCGTTGTGGGTTTCCTTCTTGGTGGTGTTGGTAATCTCCTGAATCGCGGTTCGGATGTCGTCGCCACCGCCGATGCGCGCCGCCGTCGCGTAGCGGTTCCAGAATGTCATCTCTCGAAAGATCGGCTTCGTTGCCATCCATGAATCCTTCGGATAACCGTTCCAGCCGATGTAGACGCCAAACACGCGCCGCCGCTTCAAATCATGCATTCGCTCGAGTTCCCGTAGCGCAAGGGAGGCGAGGACGTGTCGGAACGCTCGGAAGTGTTCGTCTCCGTTGTCTGCGTCCGACCAATCGGCGTTGTGCTTCCAGCCGTGCACGAAAACGACGACCAGCACATCGTCACAGCTGTTGCGATCGCGCAAGTGGCGGATCCAGTCGGCCGTGCGATCCAACTGCGAGCGGTCTTCAAACCTGCCATCGTCGTCAAACTCAAGGACGGCGACGTCGAAGGAAGCCAATTCGGCACGTTCTTCGGTAGCGGGTCTTCGAGGGAGAAGCCGGTATCTCTTCGGCGCATCGATATCGATACCGACCGTGTAGATCGCCTCCTCCATAAACATTAGTGTGAAGGAAGCTGGATCCAGACGCAAGACGTGAGTGGTACTGAACAGATGAAGTCTGCCTGTTGCAAGCCATTGAAGCAGTGCGTTTAGCAGCAAATATACTTCTTGATCTACCAAGTCATAATATATAATTTCTTCTTTTAACTGGCATCGGTAGCATGAAACACGCAAATACTACTGCGACTGGATCGAGTCGCGGTTCGAGAGGGCGTTCACCGAACTTGCCACCATGAACGGGGAGATCGAGAAGCGGCTCGTCCAACTCTTGGACGGGCTCACGAAAGAGAAGCCACCCGTTCAGAGTCGCGGCAAACGTGTCCTAGCATTCCTCAACACACCGTTCTTTCTCACATTCCTCGGAGGGATTATCATCATGTCGCTCACATTCTTCGTCGAGGCGCGCATTGCCCACAACGCGAGGGAATCCGAAAATAGAACGGCACTGCTCGAACAGCGGAAATCCACGGTTTCCGCTTTCGCGGACGTCGCCTCGCGGTCCCTAAGCATCGCCTATGAAATGCTTCAGAGGAAGATATGGCTCAGCCAGCACCAAGGTCCGACGGTCGAAACGGCGTCTTTGAGTTTTGTCGATGGGAGAACGTTCAATGAAACGCGCAACCTCTACGAATCGCAAAAGCAGCGGTATCTCGAATGCCAATCAATCGATGCGCTAATCGCGCAGGCGCATCCGCTATTCCCCCAACTGTACACCTTGCTAAACGAGTTTCAGAAAAAGCAAGAGGAGTTTCTCCAATCGGATACTCAGGCGGCTCTTGACTATGCATTCGGACACCTGATGGAGCAGTACGGGACGGTCATCCAAAGAATGTCTGAGAATGTTCTAGCCTCGTTGGAGTGATGAAGGCGTTCATCTATTGCACATTGGGACCCGCAGTGTTCGTATCATGCGGACACGTGGAGTCACCTTCATCGATTGGGGAGAGTGGGCACCCGTCGATGAATACGGCTTCCAAGAATCCGGTTGCAAGTCGTGCGCGAGTTCGGCGGTCACCTCCCCGAAAAGTCGCCCGAAGGACTGCGCCCGACCGATCGCCACCTCGCAAGAAGCCGGTCGAGCGGCGAACTCCGGAAAAGTCTCTCGAAAAGGCGCGGGCGCGTACGATTCCTTGGAAGCCCGATACAACAAGGTCGAGGACGAATCGCCTCCCATCGAGATTCCCCGAGAGTCTCCGCCGTGATGGGAGTAAACCTCGGCCTCCTAGGAAGAGCAGTCTCAAGGATAAAGCCAGTCCCATTGACAGTCCGTGGAAGCCAGAGGACGTGAAGAGAAGGAAGAAATCCGACGACGGTAAAGCGGGTGATCCAACGAAAAACGTGGAAGAAAGCCGATGAGAGTCCGACTAGCTTTTCTATGCATGGCGGCTGGCGCGTTCCTTCCGGCATGTGAAACCACCGACTCGCCCTACTCCGGGACTGAGAATCCCATCACTGAGGGACCGGGTGTGCCGATCGGAAGCCCATGGCGACCAAGAGACGTATTGCGCCGCAATGGTAAGCCAGAGGGCGCGGGCGTCCAAGGTGGCACCCGTAGTATCCGCGATGACGAAGGTGGAAGAGAAACCTCATGGGGGGAACGTCGCGGTTCGGATGGCAACACGACAGCACCCATCGACAGCCCGTGGACACCACCAGATGTCAAAAGGAGAAGCAATTCCGACAAGCAGTCCTCCTCGTCAAAAAAATCCGTTCGGATTTCCGGGAAGAGATAAGATCTACACGACGACAGTTCTTCTAATTATTAGCGCTCGCACATTGTCCTAGTAGAGCTTCAAGTTTGATCTGATGCATGGAACAGTGCCGAAGGCACGGAAAGAAGGTAGCGCGGTGTGGAGCGAAGCGGAACGCCGGGATCCCATGGGGGAAGCACATCCGCCCTGAATGGGCGGGAGAAACGTCCGGTACCGCTCCCGTTCTGGCGCCCCGTTCCGAAGATTCACATCTTCGGCTACGAAACGGCGCCACGGCGTAGCTGGACTCGTGAGAGTTCAGACGGGGATCGGGTGGAACGGAAGAAGATGGGATCAAGCTGGGCGGACGTCCCGCGTGCGAGCGCGACCATCCGGCATTGGCCGCGCCTCCGCCCGGTCCGAAGATTCACATCTTCGGCTACGAAACGGAGCGTGCAGGGCGTAGCTGGACTCGTGAGAGTTCAGACGGGAATCGGGGGGACCGGAGAAGATGGGATCACGCTGGCGGACGTCCCGCGTGCGAGCGCGACCGTCCGGCGATTGCCGCGCCTCCGGCCGGTCCGAAGATTCACATCTTCGGCTACGAAGTGAACGCGCAGGGCGTAGCTGGACTCGTGAGAGTTCAGACGGGGATCGGGTGGACCGGAGAAGATGGGATCAGGCTGCCGGAGTCCCGCGTGCGATCGCAACCATCCGGCATTGGCCGCGCCTTTCCCCGTTCCGAAGATTCACATCTTCGGCTACGAAGCGGAGCGCCCGATCCGCCGGCGCCATGCAGCGCTCACTCTCCCAACTCGACGCGCAAGCGGCGGAGCACCCGGCACTTCGCCACGCGGACGGCTCCGGGTGACATGTGCATTTCGTCGGCGACGTCGGCGGGTGCGCGGCCATCGACGACGACCATCCAGAACGCCTTCCATGTGTGCTCGCGGAATTCTTCGCGGATGAGTTCGAGGGCGTGGCGGAAGAGGATCGACTGCGCCTCGTTGTCCTCTTCGTTCCCCGCGTCCTCGTCCTTGAAAGTCTGCGGCGCGGGAATGGCCTCGAGACGCCGCAGGGCAACGGTTCCCCCCTCCCCTTGTGCTTCCCTGCCTTTCCGACGGTGAAGGTCCATTGCCTTGTTCCGCGTGATGACCCGCAGCCATCCGCGAAACGTATCCTGCGCGCGTTCCTTGCGGAAGCTTCCGATGTGTCCGGCGACCGCCTTGAAGACTTCCTGCACCACGTCGGGAATGTCGTCGTGGCGGAGGTCGTGTCTCTGACACCAATGGTAGACGAGCGGGGTGTAGAGACGGACAAGCCGTCCCCACGTTTCGGCATCCGCGTCCTTCAAGCCGACAAGGAGGCTGCGCGTCGTGGAAGTGACGCCGCCGCGAGCTTCCTCTTCTGGTTTCTTTGACGGCATCGGTTCAGGGAGATTCTCGGCGTTTGCGGACGAGCAGGACCATCGAGAGGGCGAGCAGCGACACGGCGACAGTGGCGACAAGGGCGAAAGCCCCGCGAAGGCCGGACCGTGTGCGTTCGACATCGCGATCGAGCGGTCGGGTGATGGCAAGCACGCCGGCGATTTCGCCGACTTCCCAATCGCGCCGCGGACTGGCCGAGTGTTTGTTGTGACAGTAACGACAGTTGTCCTCCATGATCTGGGCGCGGGCGTAGCGGACGAGCGACTTGCCGTCCTGTTCGGCAAATTCGTAGTGCTCGAGGCTCGGATTGTTCTTCGCGGCGTTGTCCTTCAGTTTCGCGAGGGCCGCGCGTTCGAAATCGGTCATCACCGCGCCCTCCTTGCGCCATGGATAGTCGCTGTAGAGCCGCACCTGCATGCCCTCGACGTTCTCGCTGATGCGCGCCGCCGCGTCCTTGGTGAAGGTCTTCGGATAGGGCAACGCGTCTTTCATCGTGGCGTATTCGTGCGTGATCTTGATGCCGTCCGGATCCCCATCGAACGTGCCCGCGCCCGTGTCCCACGCGGCGTTCTCCAGCCGATTGAGAACCTGCTCGCTGTAGTAGCTGTTCGTTCCCTCGAATAGATCCGCCTCCCTGCGAACCCCATCGAGCGCCGTCTCCTCGACGAACCAGCGCGACAAGTGCGAGAGAAAGGTGAAGCCAACCACGGAACCGGCAAGGACGGCGAGGAGCACACTGGTCGCCACCGGATTCCGACGGCACCAGCGCCAGAGTCGCTCGGTGCGCCCGACGGGACGGGCGGTGATCGCCTCACCTTCCAGGTGACGTCTGATATCCTCGCCAAACGCGATTGCCGTTTCGTAGCGGCGACCCGGCGTTTTCGCCATCGCCTTGAGGCAGATCGTCTCGAGGTCTTTAGGAATGCGTTCGTTCAAGACGCGGGGTGGGCGTGGTTCTTCCTCGAGCACCTGGAGCAAGGCCAGACGCCGCCCTCCATGGAACGGACGTTCTCCGGTGAGCATTTCGTAGAAAAGGACGCCGAGGCTGTAGACATCACTGCGAGCATCGACCGCGTGCGAATCGCCGCGCGCCTGCTCCGGCGACATGTAGGCCGGCGTTCCGAGGACTTGCCCGTCTGCAGTCACATCCCGGTCGGCACGGATGCGCTTGGCGAGGCCGAAGTCGGTGACGTGCGGGCGATCCTCGGCATCAAGAATGATGTTCGAGGGCTTGATGTCGCGGTGAACGACGCCGCGTTCGTGCGCGTAGCCGATCGCGTCCGCGAGCTCCGCGACAAGTCGGGCGGCTTCCTTTGGCTCGAATCGTCCCCCCTCCAGTCGTTGCTCCAGTGTTTCGCCTTTGACGAATTCACTCACGAGAAAGCACACGCCATCGTCGGTCTGGCCGCTGTCGTGGACGGCGACGATGCCCGGGTGGGATAGCCGCGCGGCGGCGCGCGCCTCGCGAAGGAACGCATTGACTTCCTCTTCTCCGGCAAGGCTGCCCGCGCGTCCGATTTTCACCGCGACGTCGCGGTCGAGATCGAGATCGCGTGCGAGAAAAACGTGACCGAACGAACCGTCGCCGAGTTCGCTGCGGAGTTCGAAGCGGCCGAGCCGGACCGGGCCATCCGCGAGTCGGCCTGCGAAGGCGCGACCGGGGTCGAGATCGACGCTCGCGGAACTCCCACGCCCGGTGTCGAGCGCGCTGGTCGCCGCTTCGAGAATCCTGTCGGGGACTGCAGGCCCGTTCGGCTCCGGCAGCCGTTTCAATCCGGACACGAGGCCGTCGGCGTAGTCGTCGAAGCTGGCGACAGCGCCTTCGCAAGTGACGCAATCCTCGACGTGCGCCGCGATCTGTTCGAGTTTCGAATCCTCGAGATTCCCAACGGCGAATGCCTTCAGATCGTCGGATGGCGGGCAGGTATTCATCAGTCCCCTATTCAGACTCCGCCACGCGGCGAAGCACTGTCAACGATGTAACGCGCGTGTGTTACGCAGTGATTTGTAATACGCTCGCGATATATCTGGAAACGCAGACCTACTGTCATGAAAACCCGTCCATCCACATCTCGTTCCCTCTCTCGTCGGCACTTTCTCGGCGACGTCGGTCGCGGCATGGTCGCCGCGAGTGTCGGCGCCTCCGTCGCCAGCGATCTCGGCTTCTCCACCGCCTTCGCGAAGGACGGCGGGGAGCTCGAAGCCCTCGATTTCGGGGCCCTCGAACCCCTCGTCGACGCCATGATCACCACGCCGCCCGCGAAGCTGCAGCAGCAGCTCGTCGGCAAGCTCAAGCGCGGCGAGATCACCCTGAAGGACATGACCGCCGCCGGTGCCCTTGCCAATGCGCGGACCTTCGGGGGTGAGGACTACGATGGCTATCATTGCATGTTCGCGCTCGCACCCTCGCTCGAGATGTCGCAGGAAATGCCCACCAAGGCAGCTGCGTTGCCCGTGCTCAAAGTTCTCTACCGCAACACGGCCCGCATGCAGGCGTTTCGGAGGAAGAAGCCGCAGGACGTTCTCAGGCCAGTCGAGTCTGCCAAGCTACCCGCAGGCGCCAACGCGGGTGCGCTTCTCCGCGAGGCCACGCGCTCGCAGAACGTGCAGCGCGGCGAGGAAATTCTCGGCGCGATTGCCGGGCGATCGGCAAAGGACGCGTTCAATGCCCTGCAATACGCGGTGCAGGACAAGACGAACGTCCACGGTGTCGCTCTCGCACATCGCGCGTGGGAGATGGTCGATCTCATCGGCGAGGAACACGCACACACCTTGCTGCGGCAGAGCGTGCATTTCGTCTGCGCACCGTTTCACTACAAGCGCGGCAAAGGGTATGACGAGGCATTGCAGAAAGTGCTGGCCCAACAGTTGGGCAAGTTGATGGGCAAGGAACCCGGCACACGTACGCCCGACGACGCGTGGGTGCTCGACATGACCCGCACGATCTACAAGTCGAGCCGTGTCGGCGCGGCCGAGGCTGCCGGCGCGGCGCTCGCCGAGGGGATCTCCCCCGAAGCTGTCGGCGAAGCGGTTTCCCTTGCCGCGAATGAAATCATTCTTCGGCAGTTGAAGAACCGCACGCACGGCGATTCGCGTGGCGTGCATTCCTCCGATGCGGTCAATGCGTGGCGCAACATTGCTCGCGTCACGAACACGCGGAACACCTTTGCGAGCCTGATTGTCGCGGCCTACCATGTCGGTGGAGCCGGACGCAACGTCATCGTCGGGCAGAGTTCGAAATCACCGCTTTCCAATGCCGATGATCCCTTTGAACTCTACCGCGATCGGGCCGAAGCGCTCTCGCCGAAGAAGCTGCTGGCCGATGCCGAGGACGCGATCCGCGAGAACGATCAGATCCGCGCGGCTGCCGCCGTCCTCCGCTACAGCGAGGCGCAAGAATCCAACTCGCGTCCGGTCTTCGACCTTCTCCTGAAATACGCGGTGAGCGAAGATGGACGGCTTCATGCGGAGAAATACTACCGCACGGTGGTCGAGGAGTTTGCGACGATCCGCCCGGCGTTCCACTGGCGTCAACTCGTCGCGCTCGCCCGTGTGACGGCCAGCACCTATGGCATGACGCGCAAGGATCA